>Ga0193738_1000807_pt1 | contig 14277 bp, 14 predicted proteins | sample L2a1metaG_FD_144927 | JGI IMG/M metagenome (GOLD analysis project Ga0193738, IMG submission 144927) | Soil microbial communities from a riparian zone of the East river system, Colorado, United States - L2a1 | ecosystem: Environmental > Terrestrial > Soil > Riparian zone | place: USA: East River...
TTCTATAAAGTTTATGTAATGGTACTTCAAGATAAGGTTGTTCCAATGCTTCCGTACCCCCCATTTTTTGCATATCCTCACTGAACTCTTCTTCAGCTACCCAAAGTATATCATCAATTGTTACAATGCCAAGTAATTTGTTACTGTTGCTTACTACAGGCAGTGCCACACGATTTTCTTTTTTAAAGATCTCACTGGCTTTTTCCTGGTCATCGTATGCATTCAAAGATGCTACCCTGTTATCCACGAGGTCGGCAACTTTTTTATTGGGCTGACTTAAAATAAAATCCCTGATGCGGATATCATCCAGCAATTCACCTTTTTCATTTATTACATAGATCACATTAATGGTTTCGCTATCCTTACCATGTTTACGAATAGTAGTGAAAACTTCTTCAACTGTATTATGCGGATACACATAAACATAATCTGGTGTCATTAATCTCCCGATACTATCTTCCGGATAACCCAATAAAGAAAGAGTGGTTTTTCTTTCTTCGGGATCAAGCAACTTGATCAATTCACGTACAGCATTACTGGGCAACTCTTCCAAAAAATCGGTACGGTCATCAGGCGAAAGAACATTTAATAGTTCGGCAGTCTTGAAAGGAGGTAATTCGTGGATAATATGCTTTTGTGCCGACAGATCAAGGATCTTAAACACACTTGCAGCCCGATGAATGCTCATGTGACTGATAATATAACCCTCCTGTTCAGGGAACTCATTAATAAGGTCAGCTACATCACTTATATTCTGATGGTCCAAAAACTGGCGGGCAGCCGTTTCATTGCCGCTTTCAAGCAGGTAATTAAAATGTTGTTTGATATTTCCGCCTAAGTAATCTGACATAAAAATCCGGGTGGCAAAATTAAGTTGTGAATCTGAAAGCAGGATTTATATTTTTGTTTTCAAATGATATTCGAAGGCTTGTATATTGAAAAAAGTAATGGAAAGGGAAGAGGAGTGTTTACAAAACAAACCATTCCATCCAATACCATCATTGAGATCTCGCCGGTTATTGTTATGTCTGCAGAAGAAAGAACATTGCTCGATCAAACCCTTCTTCATGATTATATTTTTGAATGGGGAAAAGATGGCAAGCAATGCTGTATGGCGCTTGGTTATGTGCCAGTCTACAATCATTCCTACAAATCAAATTGCGAATACGAAATGGATTTTGGAAATGAGATCATAAAGATCAAAACTATCAGGCTGATAAAAGAAGGTGAGGAGCTTTTTATAAATTATAATGGTGATTGGAATAATGCAAAAAAGATATGGTTTGATGTAAAATAAAAGAGCCTCTCGCCTAAGGTGAGAAGCTCTTTGTCTATAGAGAGTTTTGGTTTATTTCGTTGCAAGGATCAACTGGCCTCTTATTTCTCCTCCTGAATATGTCTTTGAATGGATATTTATATAGTATCTGTTGGCAAGCAGATCTACTTCAGTGATTTTTGTTCCATCAATTAACAAAGAGCCAGAATAGCTGCCTTGCTTTCTCCTTGGAAAACTGGCGAATGTTTGCACCACAGGCGCCAATACCCCTGTTTCACCTAATCCATGTATATGAGCAGCAACTGCACTGTCTGTCAGGCCACTAAAGGCTAAGCTATACGAAAGTGTTTTTGTAAGCCTGTTGTAATTTGCCTCAATAGTTCCGGTAGCAGTGGTCGTTACCGCTGGCGTTTCCTGTGCTCCTGTCATTGTAATGGTCCCATAATAGATATTCTCTCTTTCAACTTCTTCGGTATCATCCGAACAAGAAATTAAGATGAAAAGTGGAAGGCTTAATAAAAGGGCAGTTAGTTTTGGAAATCTCATACTTTGGTATTTGCGATAAAAGTAAGAAGTTTTTTCATTTGACCAATAGAGCTCTAATTAATTTTAGAATAACAAAGTTGATTGTGGATAAACAGTGGTTAGCCTCTTCAGGGAATCAGTAAATTCATATCGTATTGTGGTGGTTAAGCTATAGATAAGTCCACAGTCGATAGTCAACGGACTGGACTATTTCAACTTATTCTTGATCTCCTGCAATTTCAACAAAGCTTCAACAGGAGTAAGGCGATTAATATCAATATCAGTAAGAAGTTTTCTTATTTCATCAAACGTTTCACTGTGTGCATCAAAGATGGAAAGCTGCATTTGTGGTAAGGAAAGATTCTTAATTTTAGTTTCTAGCTTCTGACTTCCTGATTCTGACTTCTGATTTCCCTCATCCACATGTTTTGTTTCCAATTGTTTTAAAATGTCATTTGCTCTTTCAATTAATGAGGGGGGCATGCCCGCCATTTTTGCAACATGAATTCCGAAGCTATGCGTACTGCCGCCTCTTGCCAGTTTTCTTAAGAAAATAATTTTATTACCTACTTCTTTATTGGTGATATGATAATTCTTAATGCCTGAAAACTTTTCTTCCAGTTCATTTAGTTCATGATAATGCGTGGCAAAAAGAGTTTTTGGTTTTTGTGAGCAATTATGCAAATGCTCGGCAATGCTCCATGCGATGGAAATACCATCATAGGTAGAAGTACCGCGGCCAATTTCATCGAGCAAAATCAGGCTTTGGTTCGTTACATTATTAATGATGCTTGCTGTTTCATTCATCTCTACCATGAATGTAGATTCGCCGCCACTTAAATTATCTGAAGCGCCAACACGGGTGAAAATTTTATCGGTTAACGAGATCAATGCTTCATCCGCTGGAACAAAACTTCCTATATGAGCCATTAACGTTATCAAAGCAGTTTGACGAAGCAACGCAGACTTACCACTCATATTAGGACCGGTAAGGATGATGATCTGTTGTTCTGTTTTATTCAGCTCAAGATCATTGGAGATATATGTTTCACCAATTGGTAAATTTCTTTCAATTACCGGGTGACGGGCATTTTTAATGATCAGTTCGTCGCCATCATGAAGTGTTGGCTTTTTATAATGGAATTGAATAGTATTGGAAGCAAAGCAAGTAATACAATCAAGAACAGCAATAATATTTCCATTTGTTTGAACTGGAGCAAGGTAGTCCATCAGTTCATTCAGCAGTGCTTCATACACTTCCAGTTCGATCTTTAAAATTTTTTCTTCGGCGCCGGTAATTTTTTCTTCGTATTCTTTTAATTCAGGAGTAATATAACGTTCAGCATTGGTCAGTGTTTGTTTACGTATCCATTCCGCAGGCACTTTATTTTTATGCAGATGAGTTACTTCAAGATAATAGCCGAATACATTAGTAAAACCAATTTTTAGTGAAGAGATACCGGTTGCTTCTGCTTCTTTTTGTTGCAACTCGGCTAAATAAGATTTGCCACTATGAGCAATTCGTCTTAATTCATCGAGTTCATTATTCACCCCACTATTGATCATTCCACCTTTGATCGCAAGTGCAGGAGGATTGTCGACGATCTCTTTGAAGATTTTATCAGCAATATAAACACATGGGTTTAGTGCATCGCCTAATCTTTTTAAGTATTCATTGTCGGCCGTTGCACAAACTGTTTTTATTTCTGCAACCTGCCTTAATCCACGGGCCATTTGTAAAAGTTCCCTCGGGTTGATCTTTTTCAAAGGGATCTTGGAAACCAATCTTTCAATATCGCCGCAAAGTTTTATTGCATGAATGATCTTGTTTCTTAGATCAGTGTTCAGAATAAAAAACTCTACCAACTCCAGCCGCTCGTTTATTTTCTGAATATCTTTTAATGGAAAAACTATCCAACGCTTCAATAATCTAGCTCCCATTGGAGAAACTGTATGATCCAAAACGTCGAGCAATGTGTGACCCGCCTCCGAATTCCTGCTTACCAATTCTAAATTCCTTATCGTGAATCGATCCATCCATAAAAAATCATCCCGGTTGATGCGCTGCATATTTGTAATGTGCTGCAGGTTGGGATGTTCGGTGTCTTTCAGGTAATGCATTACAGCGCCGGCCGCAATAAGTCCTTTTCTCAGGTCATCTACACCGAAACCCTTTAATGAAATAGTTTGAAAATGTTTCAATAATGTTTCTTCAGCATAAACTTCTGAGAATATCCATTCATCAAGTGTGTAGGAATATATTTTAGCGCCAAAAAATTCCTTGAATTTTTTTTGCTGGTGTCTTTGAAAAACAACTTCTGCAGGTTTAAAACCTTGTAATAGTTTGTCCGCATATTCACGATCTCCTTCAGCAATAAAGAACTCACCAGTGCTGATATCAAGAAAGGCAAGACCATATTGATCATTTTCTGCGAAATGAATTCCCGCAAGAAAATTATTTGAATGATGTTCAAGTAGCTTATCATTTACGGTAGTGCCAGGCGTCACCATTTCAGTCACACCTCTTTTAACAATGCCCTTTGCTTGTTTTGGATCTTCCAGTTGATCGCAGATAGCGACTCGATAACCGGCTTTTACCAATTTATGTAGATAAGTATCTAATGCATGATGAGGAAACCCGGCAAGGTCTGAAGAAGCGGCAGCCCCGTTATTTCTTTTTGTTAGGGTAATGCCTAGCACCTGCGAAGCAACAACAGCATCCTGTCCAAAAGTTTCGTAAAAATCACCTACACGAAAAAGCAATATTGCATCAGGATATTTTTGCTTAATAGCCTTGTGTTGCATCATTAAAGGAGTGTCTTCTGTCTTCGTCTTGGCCATAGCTTGTCCCGATTTATCGTAGACGACAAATATAGGCAAGGGCTGTGGTTTGTTTTCCTATGAGATATCTATGTGAATAAATACGATATTTTCTAAGTTCATTCCTTGTCGGATGTGAAGTATTAACGTTTTGGCTCCTGCCATTACCTTTGCGCCATGCGAAAATTGAGTATGGAGGAATTGGGCCGTAAATCGGTTGATGAATTCAAACAGTCTGATAAATTTCCCATTATTGTTGTATTGGAAAATATCCGCAGCGCTTATAACGTGGGAAGTGTATTTCGTACAAGCGATGCTTTTTTGATCGAAGCAATTTATATCATTGGTTATTCTGCAAGGCCTCCTCATAAAGAAATAAAAAAGACAGCTCTTGGTGCGGAAGAATCTGTTTCATGGAAATATTTTAAAACCTCGGCTGAAGCGATTGATGAATTAAAGATCAGAAAATATAAAGTGTATGCTGTGGAGCAAGCTGAAGAAAGTTATAAGCTGCATTCAGCAAACTTCAGGCAAAATGAAAAGATCGCTGTTGTTTTTGGAAATGAAGTAACAGGAGTTGAGCAAACAACTATTCATCTTTGTGATGGCTGTATCGAGATCCCACAGCTAGGCATGAAGCATTCTCTGAATATTGCAACGGCTGCAGGCATTGTATTGTGGGAATTAATAAGAAGCAAAATATCTCCGGCAGTAAAAGGAAGAATTGAACATTAATTGGGTAAAATGAGTAAAGTCAAAAGTTATTTAAGTCTTATAAAATTCTCTCATACCATTTTCGCAATGCCTTTTGCGCTGATTGGATTTTGTTTGGCTGTACAAGATGATATTAAGGATTGGATGTTTAAATTGAGATGGGATTCAAAACAGGGTTCAGGACCTGATTCTTTAGGATATCCTATATCAATTGGAAGCCTTTACGCACCTAAAGAAGAGAAGCTCCCGATATGGTTAATTTTTCTTTTTGTTGTTCTATGTATGGTCTTTGCCCGTAACGCCGCCATGGCATTTAATCGTTATCTCGATAGAAGCTTTGACGCAAAAAACCCAAGAACTGCAATAAGAGAAATTCCATCTGGTGTAATAAAAGCTAATAATGCTTTGCTTTTTACAATAGTTAATAGTTTGTTGTTTGTAGCCTGTACTTTTTTCATCAATTGGATCTGTTTTTTTCTTTCGCCAGTTGCATTGCTTGTTGTATTGGGTTATAGTTATACAAAAAGATTTACTCCGTTATGCCATTTAATACTTGGTTTGGGATTAAGCCTTGCGCCAATTGGAGCATATCTTGCAGTAACAGGACGATTTGATCTTTTACCAATTCTTTTTTCATTCACCGTTTTGTTTTGGGTAAGCGGCTTTGATATAATTTATGCTTTGCAGGATGAAGAGTTTGATAAAACAAATAAACTTTATTCAATTCCCGCATGGCTGGGAAAAGCAAAGGCACTGAGAGTTTCAGGATTATTACATGTTTTAAGTGCAGTTTGTGTATTGTTTGCTGGTTGGCTCGGAAATTTTGCTTGGCTTTATTGGATAGGGTCAGCTATTTTTATCGGTATGCTTGTTTACCAGCATTCAATTGTTAAACCAAATGATCTGAAACGAGTTAATATTGCTTTTATGACTGCAAATGGAATTGCCTCAGTAGTGTTTGCGATATTTGTGATCGCCGACCTGTTCGTCAATTATTAATTTTTAATTCTTAATTATTCATTCACAAGAATGCCAAGAATAATTTCAATCGACTACGGTGCAAAACGAACAGGTCTTGCTGTTACTGATCCATTGCAGATCATTGCGACGGGTTTGACAACTGTTGAATCAAAACAGCTGATCCCTTTTCTGAAAGATTATTTTGCCAAAGAAGAAGTGGAATTGATCATTATTGGAGAACCAAAAAATTGGGATGATACCGATACTCATGCAACGCCACTAGTTGAGAAGATCATTAAGCAACTGGAAAAGAATTTTCCAAAGATCCCGATCAAAAAAGTGGATGAACGTTATACTTCAAAAATGGCCAAAGATGCCATGCTTGAAATGGGTTTGAAAAAAATGCAAAGAAGAAATAAAAAGCTTGTTGATGAGATCGCTGCAACCATATTATTGCAGGAATATCTCCGGCAATTTTAAATTTTCTATTGCAGATTTCAGATGCAATAGCTGGCCTAATAATCTTAAATTTGCAACCAAAATATTAAACCCGAAATCTGAATTTGATGATTTTACCAATTGTTGCATACGGCCACCCGGTTTTACGAAAAGTAGCACATGATATTGATCAGGATTATCCTGGCCTTCCTAAACTGATCGAAGACATGTGGGAAACCCTGTATGCAAGTTCTGGCGTAGGTTTGGCGGCTCCCCAGATCAACAAGGATATCCGGCTTTTTGTGGTTGATTCTGAACAGATATTTCGGCAAATTGAAGAAGATAAAGAAAAACATAGTTATCCCGATGCGCCGGGAATAAAACAAGTATTTATCAATGCCCATATAAAGGAATTGGATGGCCTTGAATGGAATTATAATGAAGGCTGCCTGAGTATTCCCAAAATTCGTGAGGACATCAAGCGTTTATCAGTGGTGACCATTGAGTACGTGGATGAAAATTTTATACAACACATGCGAACCTTCCAGGGAATTACTGCAAGAATTATTTTGCATGAGTATGACCATATTGAGGGTAAGCTTTTTATTGATCATATCACCTCATTGAAAAGAAAACTTTTGAAAGGAAAGCTGAATGATATATCAAAGGGGAAAGTAAAAGTTGATTATAAAATGATGTTTCCTGCCTAGATCTTTTACTCAATACAGTAGCATGAAAAGATTTCTTTTTCTATCCCTTTTATTCCTTACACAAATTGTTTTTTCACAAAACGAAGATTCGATTGATAATGCACGGCTCTCGCAAATGATACAGCTCTCTGAAGTTGTGGTTCGGAATAAATTGGATGTGAATGCATTTATTCAGTGGGTAAAAAACGATACTACATTTTACAAAGCATTCAGAAACCTGAGAGTGTTAAGCTTTACATCAATGAATGATATTCGGATGAAGAATAAGAAAGGTGAAGTAGCTGCGTCGTTACAAAGTAAGACAAGACAGCATGTGGCAAAAAATTGCCGCACAATGGAAATATTGAATGAGTCCATTACCGGCGACTTTTATGATAAAAATCGTGATTATAATTATTATACGGCTGAGTTATATGCCGGCCTGTTTTTAACAAAAGGTCAAGTATGCGGGGAAACAAATATTGTAGCAGGTTCACAAAGAAATGTAAGATCAAAAAAAGGAGTTGAAAAACATAAAGAACAACTCAAGATGCTTTTTTTTGATCCCGGTAAAAAGATCCCGGGTATTCCTTTGATGGGAGATAAGACAGCCATCTTTGATAAAGACAATGCTGACAGGTATGATTTTTCATTAGATTATGTCGATTACAATGGAAAAAGCTGCTATTTATTTACAATCAAAGCCAAAAGTGGAACTGGTGTTGTCATCGATAATATGACAACATGGTTCAATAGCAAGTCAATGGATATCGTTGCCCGTAATTACGATCTTAGTTATGATGCAGGCGTATACGATTTTAATGTGCACATGGAAGTACAAATGACACAGTTTGGTGAACTGACTGTTCCATCTACACTTCGTTACGTTGGTACATGGGATGTTGCCTTTAAAAAAAGAGAAAGGGGGATGTTTACTGCTACGCTTTCTGATTTCAGTAAATAGGTAATTGACTATTGCCTGTTGCCAATTATACTCGAATAACTCCGCCACTTCTCTATCACTTCTTTCATGTCATCCGGCAAATCAGTATCAAAAAACATTTCCTTTTTAGTAGTAGGGTGTATGAATCCAAGTGTTTTTGCGTGTAATGCCTGTCTTTGGCAAATAGCAAAACAATTGTCAACAAACTGCCGGTATTTTGCGAACACTGTTCCTTTTACTATTTTATCACCACCATAAGTATCATCATTAAACAATGGATGCCCGATATATTTCATATGTACACGTATCTGGTGAGTGCGACCTGTTTCCAAAATACATTCCACCAATGTTACATAATTAAATCGTTCAAGAACTTTATAATGAGTGATCGCTTCCTTACCATGATCACCTTCGGGATAGGCTTCAAATAATTTTCTGAACCGAAGATTGCGACCAACATGCGCCACTATTGTTCCTTCCTCATTTTTCAGATCGCCCCATGCTAATGCTATGTATTTTCTTTTTACTGAGTGATCATAAAATTGTTTGGCAAGGTTCGTCATCGCTTTACTGTTCTTTGCCATCAACAGCAAACCACTTGTGTTTTTGTCGATCCTGTGCACAAGTCCATATCGCGGCAATGTTGATTCAGTGATGGATGGATCTTTTTGCTGGAGATACCATGCTATACCATTTAATAAAGTGCCGGTATAATTCCCGCTTCCCGGATGCACCACCATGCCAGGAGCTTTGTTTATCACTATCACATCATCATCTTCGTAAAAAATATCAAGATCAATTTTCTCAGGCAGTACTTCGGTCTCTTCCGGGCTCATGTCACTGTACACAATGATTTCATCCATCCCTTTAATTTTATAATTCTGCTTCACAGTGTTTTTATTCACTGTCACCATGCCCGCATTTATCGCCTGCTGAATTTTATTTCGCGTAGCACCCTCTATCCGCCTCATTAAATATTTATCGATCCGCAATGGCTCCTGGCCCTTGTCAATTTTAATAACAAATCTTTCAAACAGTTCATCACTGCCATTCTGTTGCTCCTCTTTTACCTGGTCTTCTTCTGACATATTATTTTATTTAGCCGGCTATAGAGCCCTGATTAAGCCTTTGTTGCGACGCTCCATTCATCTTTCGGTTCATTACCCGGCACTTTCACTTCCTGTCGCTTTTTGATTTAGTGATGATGCAAAAGTACATTTGCAGAATGGATAAACAGCAGGTCATATTCCGTGATCTTGGCAATATGGATTATAAAGAAGCCTGGGATTACCAGGAAAGTCTTTTAAAAGAGAACACCCGCAGAAAGTCTTTGGTCTTTAGCCAGGAGCCTGCAATCACCCGGCTGGAATCAAATGAACCGGAACTCACCACTGAACACTACCTTCTTTTCGTGGAGCATCCACCTGTTTATACTCTGGGCAAAAGCGGCAATATTGAAAATGTATTGATGAGTGAAGAGCAGCTCGAAGAAAATGGGATCCAGTTTTTCAGAACCAACCGCGGTGGTGATATTACTTTTCATGGTGATCAGCAGATCGTTGGTTATCCTATTCTCGATCTTGAAAAATTTTACACAGATATTGGTAAATACTTACGGAACCTAGAAGAAGTGATCATTCTAACGATGGCTGATTATGGATTAAAAGGGGCAAGATCTACAGGTGAAACTGGCGTTTGGCTTGATCCTGATATCCCCGGCAGAGAAAGAAAGATCTGTGCAATGGGAGTACGTACCAGCCGCTGGATCACCATGCATGGATTTGCTTTTAATGTCAATACAGATCTTTCTTACTTCAATAATATTATTCCTTGCGGTATTCAAAATAAACAAGTAACCTCACTCGAAAAGGAATTAGGAAAAAAAATAGATTTTGAAGAAGCAAAAGAAAGAGTAAAGAAGAATTTTGAGAAAGTGTTTGAAGTAGGGTTGATTACTGGTTAAATGACACCATCAGAAATCCTTCGGAATAAAAAATCGGTTCTTTTCTATTAATTTATCATTTTCATATAGCTCAGATTTGAACCATCCTGAGTGATAGAAATTGGATTTTTCCAGCATTAGAGAAGCTTCCTTAATGTCCTTTAACTCAAAAAGAAAAGTATCATCATCTTCATAAAACTTGATAGAATATTTTTTGCTGCCAAAATCCAACAATGAAATCCTCACCAGTCCGTCTTTATTTGCAACGATGCGGTATTGGGGGATCACAACATTCAATTTGTTTTTATTTTTCACTTTCGCATCGATCTTTCGGTTGACAGAATCGTAATAGATATCCTGCTTGCCGTTCCTGTATCTTCTTAAAAGAAGAAGTTCCTCCGTCGTCAAGGCGCTGTCAGGAAGATTTTGAGTGAGGATCTTTTCAACCAATTTCAGGTAAAGACTGTCTTTAATTGCTTTTGAAGATGAATCAGAAAGCAGCGCTGTTCGTATGCTGTCGTTTGCCGGTCTTTTCGATTTTGAAAAAATAAAATTGGCGCCATCAACTAAAATATAAAGCCTGTAAAACATTTTATCGTTTGGGGCCTTTGAGTCAAGATAACCGTTTTGTTTGTTATTAGGATCGGGTACAGTGATCAGTGTTTTAAAATTGGAAAGGCTATCTGTTGAGCGCTGAATACTTATTTGTTTTAACTGGGGATACTTGTTATTCCAACTGATGACAACACGATTGTTTCCTTTATTTACAACAGAAAAAGCAGGCAAAGAATCCTGGGCATTGGTTAAAGCAGAAGCACAAATCAAAAGGGACAGAATGATTTTTCGCATGGATATAGAACGTTAAAACAAAATTTTTCTTTTGGTCTACAGTAGCAAAGATAGGTATGCAATCCGCAAAACTTAAAAGATTAACGAACCTTTTTGCAGTGAGTCGTTTCCCTGCAAACCTCCGCTATGTATCATGAGAATTTTACTGCCTGGTGGAAAGTGATCTTTTTTTATGAGATCGAATAATGCAAAGGCCAGTTTGCCTGTGTATACAAAATCGGTAGGAATATTTGTAAGCCTGAAAAAATCATTCATAAAGTTGATCAGGGTCAGGTTATATTTTGCATACCCGCCAAAATGATAGTTCAGGAACATCTCTGTATTATTCGTTTCATTTTCCACTTTCCATCCTTTTAAAGCTACAATGCCAAGAATATTTTGATTTGCTGAAGCCGCCTTCCTGATACCATTAAACATCGTTCCTGTACCAACGGCGCATGCTATATGAGTATAATTCTTCTCATCTGCATTTTGTAGTATTTCGCCTGCACCTTTTTCTCCTTCTTTTCCTGCACCCCCTTCAGGAATGATATAATGTCCGGGAAATTCTTTTTTGATTGATTCAAGGAATTCATTGCTGTCTTTTTGAGCATATGTTTCCCTGGAAATAAATTTCAGGTCCATTTCTAAGTTAGCTGCTTCAAGTAAGGTATTAGAAAACTGTTCAGGTCTTTCACCACGAATTATACCAATACATTTTATTTTTTTCAAATAACAGGCACAGGCTGTCGCTACAATATGATTTGACCATGCCCCACCAAAACTGATAATGCCATTATAATTACCGGCATTAAAATTGTCAAGATGATATTTCAGTTTAAACCATTTATTGCCTGAAATGACGGAATGAATTTTATCGAGGCGGAGAACATCAAGCTGAATATTTTTATTTTGTAAAAAAGTGTCCCGAATTTCATCAGTTGTTATTTTTTTAAGATCAGGAAGTTCCATGCAATAAATATAAGGTGAGTAGCTAATTTATTTAATTTCGCAGTCTTCAAAATTATATGATGAAACCAACATTAGTGATATTGGCGGCCGGGATGGCATCACGTTATGGAAGTATGAAGCAGGTGGAAGGTTTTGGTCCTTCAGGTGAAACGATCATGGATTACTCTATTTATGATGCAATTCGTTCTGGTTTTGGAAAAGTAGTCTTTATTATTCGTAAAGAATTTGAAAAGAACTTTCGGGAGATCGTAGGAAAAGATATTGAAGGCAGGATAGAGGTAGAATATGTTTTCCAGGAATTGAATAAATATGCCGAAGGTTTTGAGATACCAAAAGAAAGAACCAAGCCATGGGGAACAGCTCATGCGGTCCTTTGCGCTGATGAAAAAGTAAAAGAACCATTTGCAGTTATCAATGCAGATGATTTTTATGGGAAAGACGGTTTTGTGAAAGCATATAATTTTCTTGTGAATGATTGCAATGAAAAGACATTTTCTATCATAGGCTATGAGCTATTAAAAACACTTTCTGAGCATGGAACTGTGAATCGTGGCGTTTGTGAAGTGGACAACAAGGGTAATCTTGTTTCTGTCGTTGAGAGATTAAATGTTTCGCAAGTTGGCGATAAGATCGTTTGTAACGATGAGCATTCGCCTAAAGAGCTTTCATTAGATACGCATGTCTCCATGAACTTTTGGTGTTTTCACCCATCTGTTTTTGAGTATACAAAAAAAGTATTCAAAGAATTTCTTTCACAGAATGCCTCGAATCCAAAAGCTGAATTTTTTATACCAATAGTGGCAGATAAATATATTAAAGATGGGGAAGGAGTAATAAAAGTGATCCCAACTTCTGCCAAATGGTTTGGTGTAACTTATAAAGAAGATGCACCCATGGTAAGAGAAAGTTTGAGGAAATTAGTTGATGCTGGTGAATACCCCGAAAACCTTTGGGCAAAATAAAAGCTGCCGGAGCAGCTTTTAAATATGTTGAAGGCTTAATGATTAATTTACTTTGACCATAAAGACATAATCTTCGATCTTTTTTACCTGTTGCGTACGATCCATCCCTTTCAATGAAGAAGCTGCAGAAGCTTTTATTCTTAAAGAAGTATCTGCTTTTTTCAATTCACTTAACACAGTGTGTATATATTTTGATTGAATTGCAAAAACTCCTTCAGCTGACACCTGGCGGGTACTAAGTACCCCGATCACTTCACCATTATGGTTGAGAACCGGTCCGCCGCTATTTCCTGGATTTGCTGCAATACTTATTTGACAGCTTAAAGAATCTCCGTTAAGACCAGTCTTTGCACTTAAATAACCCTGGCCATAAACAATTTCATTACGGGGATAACCTAGTGTAAAAATAGGTTCGGCAAGATCTGTTGCTGACTTACTGATACCATAAGGAATACTCGTCAAAGTTTTGAATGAATCATCTTCGATTTTAAGAATAACGAGATCCTTTGCAAAGTCAGTAAAAACAACTCGGGCATTAAAGTTCTCGCCTTTCTTATTTTGTACAACTACTGTTTTTGCATTTCTAACCACATGTGCATTCGTTACAAGGTATCCTTTGCTGTCAATCATAAAACCGGTACCGTTATAACGATAAGTAGGATTCACGATCTGCTTTTTCTCACTTTTATTATCAACATCTTTGATCCTATTATCAAGTTCCTTGTTTTTATCTTTTAAGACTTTTACCTCATTCACTAATTGTTTTACCTGAGAGCTTTCAATTTTTGGGGAAAGAGACCAAACTAATAAACTAATTGTAAGTGTTGTGATACCTGCAATTGAAGCAGCGATAGCTGCAACTCTTTTATATTTCTTCCACAGGTAAACAACTTTTGCATTTCCTTTCAGCCTGTCTGAATTGATCAAACCTTTTTCAGCCAGATCAGTATGAACCTCATTTAATGTGGATTTGAACTTGCGCAATTCACCCACTTCATTCATTTGATGAATGAATAAAGTATGCTCAACAACCATCTGATCTACCTCCGGATTGGTTTTACGCAATTGTTCAAAATAAACCCTTTCGTCCGTTTTCATTTCACCACGGATGTAGCGTTCAACAGCTTCTATTAATTGAATTTCTTCCATCACTTACCGTTTTTATATTGAGCGAAAAATAATTTTTTCAATCTCATAAGGCATTTGTA
>Ga0193738_1000808_pt1 | contig 14268 bp, 13 predicted proteins | sample L2a1metaG_FD_144927 | JGI IMG/M metagenome (GOLD analysis project Ga0193738, IMG submission 144927) | Soil microbial communities from a riparian zone of the East river system, Colorado, United States - L2a1 | ecosystem: Environmental > Terrestrial > Soil > Riparian zone | place: USA: East River...
AGTATAGTTTTGTCGCTGTTTTTTCCATTGCCTCTGGAGTACTCAAATCAGCATCGGCCAGAGTCTCTCTACGGAACTTCTTACCAGCAGCCTCATCCGCAATCTGCGGAAGCTCACCGAGCCAATCGAAGCTCACATTCGGGAATTTATAGGCCATGATTACACCTTACCCAAATAGTCCTGCGCCAGTCGCAAGCTTCGCACCACCACCAAGCAGGTTCCAGAAGTTCTGTGCTCCGCCAGTCGTGGCTGCTGCCTGTTGCTGATACGTGTCAGCATAGGGCTTGGCCAACTGACCAGCAAATCCGCTCTGCGTACCATAGATATTTCCGTACAGATTGGCTGCCTGCTGGCCGGTACCACTATAGACACCAGACTGTGCCAGCCCGCCCTGTGATGCAAGATTGGCCAAAGTATTACCAGCGCCGCCGTAGATACCTGCAGCCTGCTGGCCGGTGCCACTGTACAGATCAGACAGTCGACCCCCTGTTCCGGTGTAGATATTAGCCCCGCTCGTGCCACCTGTAAGACCAGCCTGGGCTATACCCCCAGCCGCTTGACCAAGTGCCCCACCAGCGAGTCCGGCATAGCCCTGTTCGCGGGCCGAGACAGCCTGTCGCCACTTTTCATACTCCTGATTGGCAAGTCCCTGTCCATACGTCTGTGCCTCTTGCAGGGCGTTACCGCCTGCAGCCATCCCGCCCGCGTTAGCGTTTCTTGCAATAGAGTTAAGTCCCTGATCCAGTGCAAACTGATATCCTGGCGAGGCCTGAAAGGCTCCTACCGCATTGTTATAGCCCTCTTGACCGTTGAGTCCAAGTGCTCCCGCCGCGGTTGGCGCCGCCTGTCCCCACTGCTGAGCAAACTGTCCGCCGAGTTGAGACACAGGAGCATATGCCCCAGTTGCTTGATTAACACCACTCTGTAGGGCTGCAAGCCCCCCGGTCTGGCCCGCACCTAGGGCCTCAGCTCCTTGTACCTGACCTCCGTACAATGAGTTGAGTGCTGGCGCTGTTGATCCAATTATATCAGTCCGAGCCTGATTAAAGGCCGGTTGAATGGCCCCTAGGGCACCAGTTTGTCCACTCTGAAGGGCTGCGAGGCCCCCAGTTTGAGCGGCCTGTGCCTGTTGAGTGTTCTGTGCCTGTTGTTGCTGAAAGTACAGTCGCTGCTGCTCTGCGGCTTTTGCCTGAGCGTCGCCCGTAAAGATTGAAAATGGATCAAAGGCCATAGCTATCTCCTAGAGATGTCCTTTAGGTGACCGTCCAGGTCCCCTCATGAGACTTGGCAACCCACTCGGTCGTACTGACTGCTTCGATTTCGACGCAGTCTCCGATCGTGCTGGCCGAGATGTTACCTGACGCCGCCGAGACAGAGCCCGCAATGCGGATCGTGGTGCTGGCTGGTGCGTCAACCGTCAGAGACTGTGCTGCCAGGACACAGAACGAATACCGCAGACCGACAAGGGCCGCTGTGACGACCGGAAGACTGAAGACCACCGCGCCACCTGCGCCCGCATTGTCGAACTGCATCCCACAGTCTCGAACTCTCACGGTATAGTCAGACGTCTTTGTCAATCGACAGTCACCGGTCATGAATGTGAACAGGTATGGGGCCTGCTTGATCGTTGAGCCGGTGTAATTTGTGGCTGGCGCTCCGACCAGAACACTATCGTTGGTATCGACTGACTTGATGACCGTGATGTAGCCGCCATTGCCACTATCGAAGACAACGCCGGCATAGCGGGGGAAAACCCCAGTGACAACGTACTCCACGTCGCCGTCGCCGTTGTCGAGAATGATCCCGAGCCCAGGAAAAAACAGCGAGATGTCGGACACATGAACGACGTTAGAGGTGGACCTGTACTCCCAATCTACCGTCAGGCTCTGGCCATAACTGTAAAAGTTGTGGCGAGAGCGGGCAAACAGCAGGGCCGAGGCCCCTTGATCCCATTCGGAGACACTATATGTCGCCTCTCCGTGCAAGAGAGGATACGTCCCGACCGTAGGCAGCGTCCCGGCTAGCTGTTCGACCATCGCAGGCGTAATCTTCGGCGTGACCCATGGCGCGGGCCTGTAGCCCAGATGTGGACACGCGCCGTCCCCAAAGCGCCTCCACCTCGTTGCATCGAATACAGTACGATCCATCGTCGGCAGAGGGCCACGAGTATCGTACCAACCGGTTGGCCACAAGATGGCAGCGCCGTGCCCGTAGGTGCTCGATGTATGGTTGTTGTCCGTGATCTGAGCCGACGATGCGGAGGGGCCAACACGTCCCATGAGGGTCCGCACGACCAATCCCATCGGAGGGGGCGTGTCAAACTCGACGTACACTTGGTCGGCGTTGACATCAATGGTAGCGCCTTGCAGGTCCGTATTCTTGAAAGATACCTTCCGCTGCTCGGAGCCACCCACAAACACGAACGGATGCGCCCTCTGGCACAGACGCTGTGCCAAGTTGCCAGTTCCATTGAGCGTCGTTTCGTAATTGAAGAAAATGTCTTCGAACGTACTGGTCTGATCACCAGAAAAACCGGTGCTGTCATAATAAAAAGTTGTCGTTGCGTTGGGGTTTTCTATGTGTAGCCCCCTAACGTGAAAACCAGATCCAAAGAACACGACGGCAGCTTCCGCTGCATACAATATAGTTGCTGCCTCCAGTTCTGCCGCAAACTCAGCGCTAGGGTTACCAGACAAACGGTTTAGGTTACGAGCGAAGACTTGCCCGACCTGCGCCGTCAATGTTAAAGTGCCAGGTGTCCAAGAGATAATATCTAATGGAACTGGACCGAAGTGATCTGTATCGAGGACAAATCGGTCCCACCTGCCACTGTCAAGGTCAGGCTGTGCACTGGTCAGGACTATAGTCAGCAGAGTGTCCAGATTAGGACCGCCGTCATCGGTCGCAACCACGCTGGAAATTGCCGGTGTCCCAGACGACATACCAGCGGCTGAAAAATTACCTCCAATGATGTGGACTGCCTTGGAGACAGTTGACAAGACCGAATACTTGCAAAAATTAGTTCGACAGTTAATGATGCTATTTATATAATTTTGCGTTCCGAGGAAATCAAAAGCTTTGTAACAATAGCCAACGTTACAATCAATGAAAGTGTTGCTGTCGCCGAGGATACCGGTATTGAGCCCTACAGCAAATCCCCGGTAAAACCCACCAAAGACCGTACATCCTTGCACCAGAGTATGCGACGCCCCACCGCTGCCACCGGCGATAGCAAAGCCTGCTCCATTCTGGTTCCCTGTTGGGCTCTGTGCAGATGGACCATGGACCATAAGCCCGTAGAGCTGCATATGCTGCCCTGGCCCGCTCCAAACAGCAGCGAAGTCGAGACCGGTGGGTTGTATTACAGACCCGCGAACGTGAGTACTTGGAGTGCCTACATTCAAACCGTCGAAATCGCCGACCAAGGCCAAAGAAAATGTGAACTCTGTCGGCGTGTCGCTTGCCGAGGGAAGCCACCAAGCTGCGTCCGTCCCCGGTGTACGGTTGGTATTGCTATTCTGTTGCGAAGTCCAACGAACGCCGTTCCACTTGATAACATTGCCTATCGCATAGGTGGTCGCTGATGACCAGAGCGTTGCGGTCCCGCGTAGGTTATTCGGCGCATCGAGATAGATTGGGTAGTTCGTTACATACGTGCCAGACGGCATGTATGTCACTCGTTTCCTCTCACTGAAGGCTGTGTCAATCGCCTGTTGGATGGCACACCAGTCGACTTGAGGATTGAGGTCGTTAACGAACGGATAGACCACCTGCGCTTCAGCGAGGCTTAGATAGATTGACCATAGCGGGTGCGATGAGCCATCGCCGACGGCGCCAAAGTCCATCACGTTGACCCAGCCTGGCGTCTCGATTCCTACTGGCGATACAGCGGCCGTTGCAAGCTCGCTGAACTCAGATATCCATCTATACCATTCAGGCGTCCATCTTTGACGATTATCAACAACCCTGGAATGCGGATCGAGCGGTGGGAAGGTCATCCTGAAAATCCTCTTTGCTCTACCTCGATAACACCACCTGATAGCCCGACATGAACTGGATCAGAGACTCTTAGACGATATCGTACTCCCTGACCCTTCGACAATCCGCCGCTAAGAATATATGGATGAGAATTAGTTTGTCCGGGACCGCCAAGGCGACGGATTACTGGATCCCCATAGTGGTATCCGCCGTCGAGTGACCAAGAGATCTCGATCTTTGGATCTTCGACACCGGCAAAGTTTCCGACGCCAGTAGTACAGTTAAAACTCGCTCTCGGCACTACCATTCCCCTTGGAAAGCTAGAAAGCACTCCGCTCTCTACATGCCATATAAGCGGGTCGGAGCCCTCGAGAAAGTAACTTCCACTGATTTCATACAGCTCACCGGAATACTCATCTCCGATGAGCCAGCGATCGAACATCCGTATAGTTTTCATGCCTTTCCAGTTGTCTCGATTGTAGGACTTGCGCTCATTCCACTCGCCAGTGGAGAGATTGTACTCCCAGGTCCACCGATCGTGGCAACTGAGCACCCAAAAGGCGTTCTTATTATACATATAAACAAACGCCTCTATCAAACTTCGATCCCCGGCGAGCACTGCTGCTTGAATATCTCTACTAACATCATCGCTAGATATCGGTACTGGCGTATATCCTTCAAGTTTATACACAATAAAGTCATCTCCTGCCCACAAAAGCTCGTTCGCCCAGCCGGTCTCCCATCCTGCTATAGCGTGGGTTCCCGCGATCCCCCGAGGAATAACAACCTCGCGCGCGAACGGAAAGGGACTTGTCCCTGCATCGCGATAGACTCCTGTCCATTTATCTCCGAAGGCATAGAGTCTACCAGAGTGGCGGACCACACGACGAATGAACAGTCCTTGCTCGGTGTTGAACGAGAGAGCTGATACAGCCACTGAGTTGAGATCTGAAGCGAAGATCCTACCGTCTCCATAAGAGAAGACAAAATATCCATCAAAGTCACACACGCTCGTAGGACTCGCCGGAAGGTCACTATCAGCAAAGGCTGTCGGCACTGAACCGCTGAACAGATTGAAGGCGCCAGTACTGGTAACCACGACGTTATTTGGAGTAGCTGCGTTATTACGAGCAACTGTAACAGGCTCAGTGCCACTAAGCGCTCCAACATCAGTCACTGTAAAGGCCGAATTAAACTTTACAACTCTGTTATTCAGTATCCAAAGAGCCTCAGTACCGATGTCGAGAAAACCCCTCGTATGAATACTTGGATCAGCTGCCGTTGCCACCCGAACAAGTCCCGACGACCGCCGAATAATAATCTGCGACGGTGCACCCACCTGGGTCTTTTCAGCATAGGCATTTATGAGCCTTCCACCAGACTCTTGCGGGCGCGTACCAGGGGCGCTCGACGGTGGAAAGACTATGTTCACAGGCATTAGAAGTACTCCGCCTCCTGAACATTATAGCTTGGACGACTTGAAGTGAGTCGCTTTAGCTGTATCTCATAGTACTCTTTGAGTCTCGGATCGAAGCCACTTCCACCAAGCGCAGCACACATATTGGCCAACAGTCCAACGAGCGCGTCGAACCACTCAGCTGGAATGAAGTTGTCATTTACAACCTCACAGATACCATCCGCGGCAAGCTGCATGAACAGTGGATCAACGTTGAGATCGAGTCTCTCTGAGTACTCGGCCTCAAGACTCTGGCCCGTGCCAACAATCTTGAGACGCTCCGCCGCCTCACGAATCAGTTCGGTTCGAGTCTTAGTAGTGTCCATTAGGCAGTCTCCAGATCGAGACAGATAGCCAGTCGTGTGATCGTGGCCACACTGTCCACATTGAAACGTAGAATATCACCTGCCGCGACATCCACAGTCCATCCCGTTAAGGTACTATCCTCTGATTTAGTGCCTGAGGATATTGTAGGCTTTGCAGAGGCGGTGATAGTGTCATCGACAGTCGGTGGATAGTTGGCGTAGGTGTCCTTCCAGATATCTATGACAATGCTGCCAGACTGATCCGCCAGCAGAGTGGCCTTCCTGATAGTGCCGGCGAAAGGAACCAGAAAATCTGCCTTGATGCCAGTTGTAAGTACAGAACCGGCATTAAAGAGTTGAACGTTGACAAACCTTAACCGCTGATTGGCAGTCAGTTCAAGATTACCAACACCAGTAAATCCGAGCCCGCCGCTGACAGCTATCTGCTCCACCGCACCACTACCAACCGTGTCACGGCCAAGCAGTCTATCTGTACCGATATTGGCTAGGGCTGTAAGCGGAATACCAGACATAGTCATGGCAAAGGTGTATGTCAGACCGCTCTTAGTAATAGTTATCCCTGTCCCTGCGACAACTCTCGCGGGGAACCTAGGGAGTATCCGAGCCCGCAGACTCGGCTGTGTCGATGAGAAAGGCATTACGAAGTCTTTCTATGCGGCTTCGCAGCCGTCCGCAGGGGCTCTACTGTATATGGCTCTTTGTCTGGATTTTTTTCGGTTTCCGCTGGTGCCTTCGGCGGCGCCAGAATTCCTTTTGTCGGGTGCACGGGCTCACCTGGCTTCGGGACAGGCCCCTGTGCGGATTGCTGTGAGGGCGGAACATGAGTTTCGTTGTCGTCCATCTCTAGTCTCCTTTTACTCTGCTGCTTCAGATGGTGCATTAAACAGATGATCTGTTACGAGCTGCTCCCAGGCCTCGATGATGTGCTTGGCGTTGTCACGCTTCCAAATGATACGCTGCGTTGGTAGCGACCAAGGGAACTGCGCATGATGAACTCCATGCCACTGTTGCCAGAACTGTGGTGTCTCCGGAAAGAACGGTGACATGAAATCAGTCTCGACAAACATTAGCCAGGGTCGAGACCCATGCAATGCGAGCATCCACGGACCATTGGAGACAAACAGATTACATTTGGCCGCTTCGTAAAGCGCCAGCCTCATATGAACATCCAGAGACGCAGGAGAGCAGATTCTGTGCCCGGTTATACGTTCCTGAGCATGATCCGTATCTCGGATAAAGATAACTCGTTCGCCCTTATTCTGAAGATAATCGGCGACCTTAAGCCACTCGTCTACATTGGAGTTTCGGAACTCCCATTTCCCTTTTACTTCTCGGAGTGTGATAGTGATTGGTTCTCGCTTGTCATCTGAGGAGTATAAAAACCTCTCGATCGCCGCTATGGCACTCTGAGATGGCTTAAGTAACGGGACTTCTTCACCCTTGTTAGCAAGCTCAACAATAGGCCGAATAGTGTATTTTTCAATCGCCGGAGCTGTATTAGAGTCTGCATCAGCAACAGCCCCGACAAAGCTAAGTGAGGGAAAGATCACGTTTTTATAGAATCTTGCTCGCTCGCGCTCGTGCAGAGTCTTCTCTTCTGGCGTATCAATCATCCTGAAGCCGACCTTGAGTGGCGCGGGCGCGCCCTCTCGCCTTCGGTTCATCTCCGCCAGTACTAGCCACGCGATCCAGTCATAGCAAGCAGGAGCCTTGCTAATGTCGTAGCAAATACGATCAGCCGCGTTAACATTGTCGGCCTGGAATGGCTCTTCGTGCCGCCCGTGAGCACGCGCCAGCAGCTGATACTTTGCTGTATCCATCCCCCAATTAGCGGCGAACGCCAGTTCCAGTGATCCTGCATAGTCCGATACGACGTGCTTGAGATTCTCACAGGCCACCACCGCCACAAAGGCGATCTGTCCATGCGATTTCGCTCGCTCAAGCCACCGCTCAAGCAACAGAATACACTCAGTATTACCAGTAGCTCTACGAATCGGCTCGCCAAGAGGACGCATGTAGTTCTCCCTTAAAGAGGCCGGGGAGAGACCATCTCCCCGGCCAAGTTGGGCGTTAACGGTTAGGTGCGTAGACGACTACCACATCAAGCGATCCGGTAGTTGCAGTGCCGGTCCAGGTTGCGGTGATCGTAGTATCAACGGTGCGAGCACGTCCAGTTGCCGTTGCCAACTCATCGACGGCTACGAAGCCGCCGGTAGTGAGTGGGATCGCCAGGGCACTAGCGTAGGCATTGGCGTCCGAGGTACTCAGACTGTCAGCGGCATAGCCAATGTCGATAACGTTGGTAGTGCCGGTGAAGTCTGCGCTGGCGTAGATGCCACTGAGTCCAGCAACCACAATAGCTCCAGCAGGCAACACGCCGACAGTTACCACAGTACCAGTCGGCACTGAGGCAACATTGATTGCCTTTCGCAGGTAGTGCAACAGTTGATAGCTGGCGTCCCGAGCAGGAGTTGTAGAGTTAAGAGAGGTTGTCATTGTCGTTTCTCCTTAGTCGGCCGCCGAGGCAAAGAACCCGGTAGCGACACCCCACTGTTTAAGTGCGGTGCTAGTATTCGGATGCTTCTTGAACATCTTTGCCACGCCGTAGGCCATCTCGATGCCAGTGCCAGTGATGAAGCCATAGTCGTCCTCTTTACGGAACGTAGGCTTTGCCATCTGGCCCCATGCGAAGACCGCAGCCTGCTGACCGAGCAGGAACACAGGCTCCACTCGCGCCGTCGTAGTACCCGCTGTCAAGAGGGTCGTCCAGACGTTGGTCACGAACCGAGAGATCTCAGGCACCTGCCTTACAATCACTCCATCGTAGATCTGGTCACCATCTTGGAAGATCGGGTTCTTGGAGACGCCATTGTTCTCGCGAGGCCTGGCGTCTTTGTTGATAGTCTCAAGAGAGATCTTGAGATCTCGGAACGGATTAGTCCCGCAGCAGGCGATGAAGTACTCATACCCGTCGTCGGTCTTGTAGGGGCGGATATGAGGGTCTGCGTTCAACGCGATACGCTTCAGCAACGACAGGTTCGTGGCGGTGAACTTGTCGTTCACAGTGTCGATAGTAGCGAGGGCTGTTGCGTGAGTAGCGTTGAAGTTAGCCGTAGACGCACCATAGAGAATGCGGTCAGAGTTGTCCGCGTTCCAAGTGTTACGCTGCGCGGCGGTAGCCAGATCATACTGGATACCGTTCACGCGAACTCCACTCGACGAAGTCGGTAGAGTCTCGGTAGGAAGGGCCATGAACGCGGCGATCAGCTCGTCGCGCTGAAGTTCCTTGCCCCAGTCACTCAGGAGTGGCTTCGCCACACCAAAGATATCTGCCGAGTCCTTGTGAGACTCAGCCTTGGTAGTGACAACCGCGTGACGTGCCCACTCCATGCGGACACGCATTCCGTAGTTGTCGATCTTCTCTTCGTTTCCCACCAATGTTCCGGTGGCCACCCCAGAACCCGTTAGCCGGGTAACAAGTGGAATATTCATGTCCTCGCCACCGGCCTTAAGCTCGTGCCGGAGTCGAATGACGGCCGTGAGGCCCTCACCCATGTATGGCGAGAACAGATTCTCGCGAACAAACTCTCGGTTGATCTCCTCGGTGAACCGAATGAGTTTGTTGTTGGTCTCGATAGTTGTCACAGCCATAGCGGCTGATCCTTCTTAACTCAATCCGTACAATACCGTTTCGGTACGGTACGGATCTATCGCTTGGTCGCAAACGCGAACAAGCTCTGATCGCTCAGGTCTCTGATCGGGGCTGCATTACTTGCCGCAGCCGTCGTCTTTGAAAGCGATGGTGGTAACCTAGTCGCAGAGGGTCTACTGGCAGCGTCTCCCCGGACCTTCTCGAGAAGCTTGGCCTGGAACTGCGGATCGGCCATTTTAGCCTCGAGTTGCTTCTCGAACCAGGCATTCGGATCGTTACCAACTAACGACAGTGTAGACTGGCGATTGTGCCACTGTACGACTGCATCATATCGGTTAGGCGACTGAACTACCCGTTCGTAGTCCGCGGGGTCAAGACTCTGAGTATCGCGAGCCTTGAGAAAAGCCTCCTCGGCCTCTTCCACCTTGTCAGCACCATGCGCGACCGACGCAACCATCTTGCCCATATACATCAAGTTTCGGCGAGTCTCCTCAGCATAGGGCTGAAGAGCCCGCAGGACAAGCTGTTGCGTAGCCGCATCTGGATTCTCGAAGAAATCCGGCTGTTTTTGAGTCTGCTGGATATGCGCCGCGACCTCGTTCAGGCGCGCTTCAAGCGCCCGCGCGCGGTCCTCGGCAAGTCTTCGAGCTTCCGACTCTTCCCGAAGTCGCCAGGGCGGAATTACCGGCTCTGATGGCTCGATCGGAGTCTCCGGTTTCGGCGGTTCGGGCGCAGAAGGCGCCTCTGCCACAGGTTCCGGCGTGGTCGGCTCTGATGCTGGCGGCGGTTCCGGTGCCGCGGTGGCCGATTTGAACACATCTGCACTCTTGAAGAGTTCAAGAGCACTCTTTTCTTCGTCTGCCATTCTACCCTCTTCTTCCGCTGTCTCGTCGCGGTTCACGTTCTGACGGGACTATCGCTCCCGACCGGCGCTGTGCCGTTTCGTGGTCACCTACGATATCTTCCGGGGCATCATCTCCTCCGGTAATCACCGGACTTGAGTTTGTCTATCCCGCCGCGCCGCTTCGGTGCCGCACTCGGCAGTTTTCCACCAGGGTCGGCCGCCGTAAACTCTCTGCCGACCTTCTTCGGGATACCAAGTGTGCTCTTGCCCGCGGCAGCGGCGTACATCGCACGTCTCTGAGCTTCTGATACAGGTGGCATGGGTGTCTCCTACGCGTGAATAGCGAATCCAAACACCTTCCAGCCGAGCAGAAAGAACAGCACGAACACCAGAAGGGTCATCCCACCTATATGCCGATCTCCTTCCCAGGGCCTACCCCACCCCCAGAAGATCAGTGACAGGATCATGAGCAGCCAAAAAATGAACCCTATAGACATTTTACACTCCCTTGCCGTTTGTTGGCTGCTGTCGCAGCTTTTGCTGATGTTGCTCCTCGCTCTGGCGAAGAGACATCTGATTCTTCATCTGATTAGCCTGCAAGTCCTGCTGTGACTTCACCTGATTGCTCTGCAACTTGGCAAATTCGCCACTTATCTTGATCTGAGACTGTTCGCGCTGGGCCTGGACCTTAGACGCGAGTTCCTGCTGCTTCAATCCGTGCTCCTCGCGCTTCATTTGCATTTCCATCTGCTTCTCTTGAAGCGCGCCAGGATCGCCCTGAGCAGTTTCTTGGGCCTTAGCCATATTAAGGGCGGTTTTGGACTTGGTCTCGTCGACTTTGGCACCCTCGCCAGCAAGAGCGATCTGTTTGGCCTGTTCTGCCATCGGGTCAGGCTTCGAAAGCAGAGCCAGAAGCTTCCGCTTGAGGCTCCCCTGCAGCGGAGCAAGCTCTAGCAGGATCTGTGGAGGTATATTGGCCCCTTGGGCCGTTAAGGCCACAAGTGTATCGTAGGCATCAGCCATCATGTTTATCTCGTCCGGCCCCTCGTCAAGGACGAAATTGACATCCAACTGACCAACCATGTTAATCATCCTCGGAAGGCCAGTTCTGTCGTCTATTCCAACCCCATTCACTTGAACAGTCTGCTCAATACCTTCAACATCAGTGACCCTAATCCACCGCTCAGCCTCCCAATATCGCTGTACAGCGCTCCAAATAGCCCTATAAATGCGCAGTTTCCAGTTCTTCACCCCTAGAACAAACGGTCCCAGCTCGGCGATACCCGCCTGCTGCAGCAGATTGATCGCCCGCCCAGATTTGTACTCAAGTCCTTGCCCAATCAGAGCCGGGCTCGGTCCAAAGTTCTCGATCTCGTTTTTCGCGTCCTCAAGAAACTTTAAATGGCCCTCGACATTCGCGACCCGAACCTGATCGTCGAACTCCATCTCGAAGCCCTTGTTATAGACTACCACTCCATCAGGTCGTACAGCCTCGCGTCGCGTCACCTCTATATCTGTAAATGCACCGTCCTCTGCTTTGATCCGGCGTGAGTTAAGTTCATGAAGACCTTTCGAGCGCCGCTGATTGATCTCATCCTGCGACGAACGCAGATTTCTGACGAAGCCGTAGCGATCTCCGCTGTGGTCTACAAAGCTCGAGAACATGATAAACTTACAAATCGGCTCGTTTCTCTCATTAAAGAAGTATCCCTTGCCTTCATCAAGCTTCATTGCTCCGGTGAACAGACACCAGCACCAGCCACCCTTATGCTTGTACCAAATCTCGACCACACGAACTCTCTTATGATCTGGATCTACGTCAAACCAGCGTTTCTCGCGATCTGGGTTGGAGGTCAAATCCGAGCCGCTTTGAATACTAGCCTCGATCTCGTCAGCCTTATCGGGGGCGAGTTCCTGTGCATCTTCAAGATCAAGCCACTTTCCCTGACCCATGAACCGAGCATCCGAGAAATCGTGCTCAAACGAGCGCGGATCATAGAAGAAACTGTCGGTCTGCACGTGAGCAAAGGATATATCCGTGTCGTCTCCACTATCACCCTTCACCAGGAGCATCTCGACCCCGCCTATTCCATCCACTGCTGCGTTCTCGATAGCGAACGGAAACTTCGAGTCATTAAGCTGACCGACAAGCACAGAGCGAACTACCGCTGTCGCAAGTTCGGCCGCGACCTCATCAGTGGTGCGTGGATTAGATGGATAGCCTTTCGGATCTTGCTTGAGCTTCTCCATCAAACCGATGATAGAGTCGATTTTGCGAGAGATTCGATTATAGGTCACCACTGGTTGCTTACGCTTGTTAAACGTCTCTACCTGAGCAATAGTCCACTGAGCACCGTGCCGATATTGACGAGAGTTTTGTTGTTCCTGTATTTCCTCCTGTTTCGATCCAATATAGTCTAGATACGCCCGTTGACACTTTGCAAGCGACCAATAGCCCGTGAACTTGCCGTCTGGATCACTGTCATCGTACTTGCCCTTCAGGGCTATACTCGCCATAAGCCCGGCCGCGGATCCAAGAAAGCCCCGTCTACTGATTTCGTAGGCCATCAACGTCGTCCTATTACAAATCTTTGTCTGCCGAGCTTAGAACCCCTAATACCATAGTCTGAGTCCAATCTTCTCCCGATCGGATAGTTGTAGGTAGGTATAATCGCAGGTATCTCGGTTATGCCTTGGGCTAATCCAATTCCATGAGCACTGCCAATCGTCTCAGCAATACCTAATATCAAACCAGCACCCTCGGCAATAGCTACTCCGACACCACTTGCAGATCCAACAACAGAAATTATGGCCTCTGATCTTGCTTCTGCTGTACCGATGCCAGCTGCGGTACCTACAGCTATTCCTGAAGCAGAGACCCCTGCTGCAGCACCGACTCCGGCCGCAGAGCCTACAGCGGCACGGATAGTTCGACTGACAGCACTCGCGGCGCCGACGCCTGAAGCGACGCCAGCTCTTGCTACAATCGTGACCCCAACTGCTGTGGCTACTCCGGTGCCGCCAGCCACACCACGTAGACCGATTTGTCCGAGCGCGACGCCAGTGCCAGCAGCGCTACCAGCCCGCGCAACGATGGCTTGGCCAACTGCAGCGGCGGCGCCAGTACCAGCCGCGGATCCAGCGGCCTCTGTTGCGCCCGTAATACCCTGGCCAACTGCAGCGGCGGCGCCAGTACCAGCCGCCGTACCAGTAGCTGCTGCAGTGGCCGCGCCGACAGCAACCGCTGTGCCGACGCCAGCTGCAGAGGCTGACGCTGACGCAGTTGCTGCACCGATAGCGGCAGCAGCACCGACACCGGCGGCGGAACCTACGGCCTCGGTCGCACCGGCAATGCTCTCGCCGACTGCCACTGCAGCGCCCGTGCCGGTGGCACTACCGACAGCCGCCCTGATGCCTGTTCCGACGGCGGCAGCAGCACCGACACCAGCAGCGCTACCAACCCGCGCGGTAATAGCGTTGCCGACTGCCGCTGCCGCGCCAGTACCAGAGGCACTACCGACGATGTGCTTGATAGCCGTGCCGACGGCTGCTGCGGTGCCCACGCCAGAGGCACTACCGACGCCGGTTGGATCGGCAACGCTGACGCCCTTGAGGGCAAACATCGCCGAGGCGTGGTCGGCGGAAGGCCCGGTCGGGCTACTCTCTACGCCCGTCTGGGCATCGATACGAAACTCGCCGCGCACACCCATATTGGTGGCAGCGCCGCCGCCGGTCGTCACGCTCTGGCTGATGGCAGTGAAGAGATTGCCGCCGATGTTCGACACGCCGATGGCGGTTGTCAAGCTACTCTCAGTCGCGACGGCCCGGAAGCGGAGCGCGTCTCCCGCTGTCGTTATCGTTATCGAGCCGAGATTCGTCCCACCGTCCGCCGAGATGCCGGCCGGTGTGCCGTCTACACTTACCGTCGCTGCGGCCGCCGTGCTGTATGCCGAGGTCGGCGGACTAAAGTTGCCGGTTTGCGCCGCCGTGCCCTTGAGAACACGAACTTCGT
>Ga0193738_1000810_pt1 | contig 14241 bp, 15 predicted proteins | sample L2a1metaG_FD_144927 | JGI IMG/M metagenome (GOLD analysis project Ga0193738, IMG submission 144927) | Soil microbial communities from a riparian zone of the East river system, Colorado, United States - L2a1 | ecosystem: Environmental > Terrestrial > Soil > Riparian zone | place: USA: East River...
ACTGCCGCTGCAGAAAGTTTTAATTGATAGGATGATCACCGATCCCGGCTTGTTCGTGCTGGTGGAAGGCCGCGTGTTTGATGCCGTGCCGACCGCTGTTGCCAAGCCTTACATTTCGCTTGGACCGTTTCAGTGTCTGCCGGAACATGGCGACTGCCTGGACGGCGGCGAAACCTTCATTCAGGTGGATGCATGGGCGCTTGGTCCGAGAACCGTCGCCATCAAGCAAGTCGGCGCGGCTATCGCGCAGTGCCTTGACGAGGCGGAATTCACGCTTGATGGAAACCGCCTGGTTTCGATCGAGATAGAACAAATTCAATACCTGCGCGAACAAGACGGCATCACCGTTCATGGTGTGGTTTCGCTGCGGGTGCTAACCGATCCGATCGCGTAACGCAAAGGCGGATAACATGGCAGACAATATCCAAGTAACGCCCGGCGTGGGCCCGCCGGTCGCCGCGGATGATATCGGCGGCGTGTATTATCAACGTATTAAGCCGACGTTCGGCCCGGCCGACGTGTTGCCCACGGATGTTAGCTTAACAAATCCGCTGCCGGTGACTGCGGCGGATCGCGGCGAATACGAATGGTGCCCGGCGTCGGTGCCTGCGGGTACGGTTCTGGGCGCGACGGGTGCGGCCGGTGATTATCTGGATCACGTCCTAATCGTGCCGGGTACTACCTCGCCCGGTGTTGTGCAAATCAGGGACGGCACCGCAGGCACGCCGCGCACCATCTTTACCGGCGGCGCGAATTCGGTTTCTAACCTTGCGTCGATCGATGTCAACATCGGCGCGGTGGCTACCGCCTCGGGTGGCTGGGCCATCATTACCGGCGCTGATGTGACCGCGATTGGGTTCGGCAACTTCACCTGATGAACGCACTGTTTAGATCACGTCGCTTTCAAAACTATGCGGCGCTCTATGTGCCGGCGCCTGCGCTTAGTGCTGGGCTGGAAGCGCCCGCGCTGACGTGGTTCAGCGCGTCAACCGATGCAACGCCGGAAATCAATTGCGCGCACGATGAAATAACCGTTGGGGATATTCCCGTTGTGCAGTTTGACAAGGTGAATACTTTTATTGGGCCGGATTTCTTCGAGGTGTCGGACACGATTGATGCGCTTGAGGATGCTGCGGAAGAAGCAAACTTTACAATACCTGCCCCACTGAGTGTCGGCACCTGGTATTGCCGCGCGCGCATTGATCGCTTGGGGCACCAAGCCGGCGAGTGGTCGGGGGTGGTGTCGGAGACGATCACGCCTGTGGCTACCGGCGTTATATCGGCCTTTGGGGTGGCGTATGGCGACGGTGTCGCGGTCGCGGCCGCGGGGAGTGTGGCAGGAACGCCGACGACTTTTGACTCGACTAACGCTTACGGATTGGTGTTAACAAACGGCAATCGCACGATAACGAATGTGAGTGAGATAGATTTCGGATCAACGCGCAGTGTGGTGTTGAAGGCGACGGGCAAATATTACCTTGAGTGGCTTTATGGCGGGACTGAGCATCAAATTGGGATTGGGCTGTGTAACGCGTCGCAAAATCTTTCGTTTGGTGCGGGCGGTGCTGGTCTACATAACATTTGCCATAACTCGGCGAATGGGCAGATGCGGTGGAATGGCACTAACATGGGCGTGACGCATGCCGGGGGGCTGGTAGACGGCGACGTGGTTTGCGTTGCTGTCGATGTCGGCGCGAAGCTGCTGTGGATGCGACGGAATGGCGGGCCGTGGAATAACGATGCTGGGGCTAATCCCGAAACGCCAGCGGGTGGCGTGGACATGAGCGGCGTTACCGGCAGTCTTTATATCTACGGTGAGGCGCAGACGTGGTCTGCTAACGGTACACTGAATGCAGGGCAGACGGCGTTCGCGTTCAGTCAGCCAGCGGGCTTCGTAATATGGGCAAACTAAGTGCCGAATTTTCTGTTTCGGTTTGAAGTTGCGGCGGGGCCGCTGCTCGATCCGGGGCTTGTGCTTAACACCTTGCCTGATGACAGCACGCCAGAATTTACATTTGTTGACGAGATTGCGGACGGCGACACCATTCGGCTGCAAATCACCGCCGCCAGCGATCCCGGTTTTGCGGCGCCGCAAAGTTTTACGAACACGGTGGGTGCTGCCGCCGTGGATGTGACAATGGTCACCGGGCCGCTGTCGGATGGCGATTATCTTTCGCGCGTTCGCCGTGAGCGCGCGGGCGTCCCGCGGCCGTGGACTAATGTTATCGCGCATCAAATCACGTCCTTTCATGTGGATGAATTGGCATGGCGTAACGCCGTGATCGCGGCGGGCAGTCCCGTGAGCGCCACGCAGACAGCTAACATCAGCAACTTAATCACCGCGCTAGATGTGGGCGGGGTGTGGCCGTTCCTAGACCGCCTTACTTTGTTTGCAGGCGAGGTCAGCGCGCAGCAATCGCTTATCGATGTGCGCAATCCGTCGCTGGTGTCGGTGATCAACAACACGCCTGCGGCATTCAACGCTTACGGCTACACCGGCAACCCGGCTAGCGGGTTCTGGATCAATTCCAAATTTTTTACTAATGCGACCGGCGATAATTTTGGGCCGGCCAATATGTCGATGGGTGCCTATGTCAGCACGGTGTCGGTTGGTGGCCAGATCATGGGCGAATTCACCGGGTACCAATTTGCCCTCTTTATGAACCACCAATTCGTCGTTGGTGCGCTGTCTCACAATGCGGCGGTTTTGGAAGGCGCGCCCAATAGCGTCACCCCCGGATTTTATGCGGTGACGCTGGACGCCACGCAAGTGACGCTGTGGAAGAACGGCGGCATCGTAGGACAACAGCCGACGCCTAACAGCGGCGTGAACACATTTCCAGTTGGAATTTTCGGGCGTGTTGCGGGTGGCACGCCTGACGCCCCGACTATCGATTTGCCCACGGATGCACGCATCGGCGCGTTTTTCTTTGGCGGCAATCTTGACGCGACGAAGCTGGGCACGCTGCACGCCGCATTGCAAACCTATATGGCGGCGTGGGGCGCGGCAGATTAATGGAGCAGACAAGCTGATGGATTATGCAGACCTCAAATACACGGTAGGAACAGCCTCGCGCAGCTTTGCGGTTCGCGCGGCTGAGTGCGTGAATGTGAAAGAGGGTTGGCGGGGTGTGCCCGGCGCGGTGGGCGATGGCATTGCTGACGACTTCGATGCAATCCAGTCAGCCATCGAGCATGCGTTCGGTGATCTGGATGATCCTCATAGGGAAGTCGGAAAGCTGTTGAATAAGCCTCTGTATTTCCCTTCTGGGATTTATAATATTTCTGAGCAAATTGAGTTTCGCGATATTTTCGGAGCTAAAATTTTTGGTAATGGTTCCGGCAGCACGCATATTGTCTACACTGGTGGGACGAATATTCAGGGCGGGGCGACCCACATTTTTGTCTTTAGAACGCTCCGTTACTCCACTGTGTCCGGGATGACGCTACGTTTTGGCAGTTCTCCAACTGACCCGCTGTGTGCTCAATTCGGCATGGCACCGGGCGTTGGCAACGATGGAAATGCTAACATATTCATTGACATGGCTTTTGAGGATGGGCGTTTTGGGGTGCTGGTTGGGTGGCCTGGCGGTTACGGTCATGGCTCCCTTGGGTCAGAATTTACTTGGGTGAATTGTCACTGGAAGAATTTCGAAACTTACGGACTCAAGCTGTTTTCGCAGAACGCACTTAACCATGTGTTGCTCGGCGGTTCATTCGTAAACTGCGCAGGCATTGCGGCTCACAGTACTCAAGGCGGGGCTTCTATGCCCACCATTATCGGTACTTATTTTGACAACGGAGTGAACACTAACGATATCTACGATACGGCGGATGGTGGCAGTCGGTTTGGTTGTTATTCTAAGAGTAAGAATTTCTTAACCGTCGCTGATGCCCAACAGTTGCTTGCGGGCTGCTATCATAACGGAGCAGCGGGCGGGACTTTTCTTCACAATGGCACCTTCCCGTCGTTCACTGAGGCTTGCCGTTCTACAAACGGCATCATCAGTGGCCCGAAAACCTACGTCAAAGGGTCAACTTTTGGCGTCTCGACTTATCTCGACGCCGTGGCCACGGCCTACTTGGATGATGTGGTGGTGCCATGACAAATATCGGCGATGCGCTTTTCAAAGCGACCGGAGCAACAACCGGCCTAACGCATGCGGAGCGAGCCGGCTATATTGTGAACGTGAAGGACTATGGCGCGGTCGGTAATGGCATAGCGAACGACACCGCCGCCGTTCAAGCCGCCTCTGATGTGGCTTTTGGTTCCTCGAGCTCCCCGCATGGCTCGGCAAATAAGCATCTGAATAGGCCGCTCTATTTCCCGACCGGCACCTACAACATCCACAGTACAATCATATGGACGAAGGTTTGCGGTGGCAGGGCGTTTGGTGATGCTGCGGGTGCTTCAACCTTGTCGTGGGGCGGTTCTGTGTCTGGCTTCACGCCGCTAGTGCAGACAAACGGATTTGCTAACTGTGTCGTTGAAAATTTGGGCTTCGCCGCGCCCGTATACACGCCCGACAGTTGTGGGTTTGATCTCGACTGGAATGGCGACGACACGAACTGCGATGGGTTGCGCAACAATCTATTTTCTAAATGCATGATGAGTGGCGGCATCGGGATTTTGGTCGCGAAGAGCGACAATGACGGGGCGAGCAATTTATTTCTTGGGGTGGAAATAACTGGACATGCGGCAGAGCCACCGGCCGCGGTGAGTGGATTAGAACTGCGGGGCTCTGAAGCTCTTGGCAATACCGTCATTCTGGGCGGCGCGAACTTGTTCGCGAATGCTGGGTATTATGCGCCGGCTGGTGGCGGTTCTTTTGGGGCCATCATCGGTGTCTCTCAAGCGCAACGTCCCGATGATGGGTCACCGCCGCCATATGTGCCGGTAGGTAGTTGCTGGGATTTCAGAATTGATAGTCCCTACCCTTGCATGATCTCTGGTGTGCGCTCCGAGAGCTATAATTGTTTGCGGATGGCGGCGGGCGAAGTTCGGCTCGGGAATACGGTAATGGTCGTTGCTGAAACTCTGGTTTTTGCGAATGTCACTGGCGGCAAGTGCACTATTGATGGTTGTCGGAGCCTCGGTGCTGTTATCACCGGGGCGACGAGTACAATCTACCTTCGTGGAAATTCGCTCTCTGAAACCGATCCCAGCGCCTTGCTGACTGGTTACACCGGAACAATAGGGCAGAATATCTGACATGGCCGAACGTGCAATCGACGACGAGGGCGAAAGTTGTTTTGTCGATGAGGGTGGCGATATCGGCTGGGTGGACGACAACGGCAATTGGCTAGGCTATGTGCCGGAAAAAGGCGACGTGCAATGTCTGCCGGCCGGCTTGCGCGCGCTGACCGTGCGTTGCGTGGCCGCGAGAGCAACTGAACCAGACTAACCAAGTTAGACCAACGCACCTGCAACTTGAACCCGCCAATCGTGGCGGGTTTTTTTATGGGAGAAGCCAAATGGCGAAGCCGATCACTGTTGCTGCCTCAAGAATGCAAATCAAAGTTGGCGACGGTGCCACGCCGACCGAAGTTTTCGAAGCACCATGCGGGATGACCACGAAGGGAATTAACTTCACAAAAAACACCAACGAAACGAACGTCCCGGATTGCGATGATCCCGACGCGCCGGTGTGGGTGGAACGCGGCGTGGTGTCGATGTCCGCCGACATTTCGGAAAGCGGAATTCTGGCGATGGAAAGCCTTTCCGTTTGGCTGGACTTTCTGGAAAGCACGGTGTCGCGCAATGTGCAGGTGTGGCTTGACGTGCCCGCGGCCGAACACGGCGGCCATTGGGATGGCAAGTTCTTGCTGACTGGTTTCAACGTGACCAGCGAGCAAGGCAACAAAGTGCAAGCCGCCGTCACCATGCAAAGTGATGGGCCGGTGGTGTGGACACCCGTCGCATGAGCAAAGATGGATCGGTGATGATCCCCTGGCCCGACGAGGAAAGGCGCTATCGCCTGGACATCGGGCAGTTGATGGAACTGCAAGACAAGTGCAACGCCGGACCGGTAGAGATTTGCGAGGCATGTTCTAACAAAACATGGCGCGTGCAGTGGATACGGGAAACCATCCGGCTGGGCTTGATCGGCGGTGGGCTTGATTCAACGCGAGCTCTGGCGCTGGTGGCTCGCTATGTCAAATCCGGTTCGCTGTTGGCTTGTGCGGAAGTGGCACAAGCCATCCTACTAGCCGCGCTGGTCGGCGATACGGTTGACGTAGTGGGAAAAGATCAAGCCGGGGAGGTGACCGAAAACCCGGACGCTTCACCTTCTCGGCTTTCATCGGAACCGGTGCCGTTATCGGATACACCCCCAGCGAAGTCCGGCAATGCTCACTCTGGGAATTTTACGCCGCAGTAGATGGCTTTGCGAAAGCCAACGGTGCCGACGAAGCGCACCAGCCAATCAACCCTGAAGAATTTGATGACATGCTAGAACGTCACAACGAATTCTTAGCGCGGCGGTACATGCAATGACGGCAGCGCGCAACGCGTCCATGCAGCGGTTCAAGCAATTGTCCATAGAACTACAGCTTGAAATCCGGCGCGATGCCATCGCTGAACTGGTTGAGCAGTCCGACATTCTGATGCAGCAAATGAAAGCGGCGGCCCCACTTGGACCAACTGGAAACCTGCGCGCCAGTATCCGCAGGGAAGTGGGCAAAAAGGGCAATCGAATTGTTATCAAGGCGGGCGGCAAATTGACCACGGTACAGCATCGCGCGGCCTCAGTGCGGGCCACCGGTAAAGCTACCGCGCCGTATGATTATTCGATGGCGGTTGAATTTGGTACGCAACAAGCTGGCGCGCATCCATTCTTCTGGCCGTCCTGGCGGCTGCGCCGCAAGAGCATCCGCAGTCGCATGGTACGCAAGATCACCGCCAACATCAAAAAGCGATCGGCTGAATAGCAATGGCTGACGATACCGCAAAACTTGTTCTGAGCCTGGAAGCCAGGTTCGACAAATTTGAAAAGTCCATGAAGGACGCTGCGGCGGTTGTCGATAAGCAAACCAAGATAATTGAAAACCGTTTCACCGATATGACCAAAGTCATATCGAGTAAGCTGGCCGGCATTCAGGGGTCGTTCGTTTCCCAGGCGGGAACGCTTGGACAGGCGCTCGCCGCACTCGGCCCGATTGGCGTTGGTGCGGCGGTTGGCATTGGCGCGATCGTGTTGACGCTGAACGACATGGCGAAGGCCGCCGAACGGGTTGGGCAGAAGGCAATTGCAATTAAAGATTTCAGCCTAACCACTGGGTTTACCATTGAGGAAACCCAAGCACTTCGCAAGGCCGTATCTGCGCTCGGAAAGGACTTCGATACGGTCGAAAAGGCAGTTCAGTTATTCACCATTCAATTACATGAATTGCAGACAACGGGCAAAGGCCCGCTAGCGGACGCGCTGCGCACGATCGACCAAAATTTGGTCAGCCTGATGATCAATGCGGGCAGCAGTAGTGAAGCGTTGTTCTTGCTGTTCGAAGCCATGAAAAAGATGGACACGGGCGCGCGCAACGCATTGGGGCGCACGGCTGGCGGCAAGGGCGGAATTGCGGCGTTTGCTGAATTAGCCGTCGAAGTTGAAAAATTAAAGCGGCTATTCGCTGACGGTCTTGTCGGGGCGAAAACTGGAAAAGAAATTAAAGATTTGGCGGATAATTCGCAGCGACTAACAAATATCTGGAAAGAGTTTGATAGCGAAAGAGACAAAGCAAAGAATACTGAGTTTATCACACAAGGCCAACTTTTTATTGTTGGGCGTATGCTTGAGCTGACCAAAGCCTTTAATCAGGAAGGGATAACGGCGGCGCTGCTGGTGCTACAACGGCAGGCGATGGACCTCGCAGGGCTTGGAGCTACAATCGTCAAGCCGACAGAAGTAACCCCCAAACGGGTTGAAGCCACCGTGATCGGCGGGCCGGTGCCGCTGCCGGTTTCAAGGCCATCCGACGAGGCAATAGCGGTCGCGCTACAGCAAAAGGCCGTTACATTATTAACAGACCGGATTGCAAAACTAGATAACCTTAAAACTTTGCAGGGGGAGCTCGAGCCGCTGCAAGCAACGGAATTGGCAAACCTAGAAGCGCAATTGAGACTGGCCAAGACACCGGATGCGACGGTTGAGCAGCGAAATGCGGTCACGCGCAGCATTAAACAAAATAACGAAGCTTATGAATTGCTGATCATAGGAATGAAGGAGTCGCTTGGTGTTGCTACTCTGGAAGAAATACAAACCGCAAAAACCATAGCAATTAACAAAGCGAAGTCGCAGGGTCTTATTTCCGGCCTAGAAGCCGAACGCGCGGCAACCATTGCTGTCAAAGAGGCGCGCGAAAAATACGAGGCGCAGCTTGTGCGCGCTTCATCGTTGCCGGGTTTGCAGCAGAGGGCAAACGAACTTAACAATGTTGCAAAACAACTCGATAAAATTGGCGGCCAGGCGCTGGACTCTTTTAGCGATAACATGGCCGATGCCATCTTAGGGACCAAGACATTCGCCGATGCTTTCAAGGCCATGACCAACGTCATCTTGAAGGAAATGATTAAGATATCCATTCAGAAGGCGTTGATAGGTCCGCTGCTGTCGGGACTGGGTGGGATACTTCCTATCGCCGGTAAAATGGCGGGCGGCCCGGTGATGGCGGGCACGCCTTATATCGTCGGCGAACGCGGCCCGGAAATCATGGTGCCGAACACCAGCGGCACGATCCTGCCTAACAGCGCGTTGCAGCGTTCGGGACAGTCCATCATCTATGCGCCGAACATCGATGCGCGCGGGGCCAGCGTGGAAGCGGTCGCGCGGTTGGCGCAAATCGTGGAACAGGATCGCGCCTCGTTCGCCAGCAAGACCATCGCCACCATTCAGCAGGCACGGCGCGGCAGGGTGCCCGGCCTATGAGGGTGGTGAAATGGCGCACGGCCTGGCGGGTGGTTGACGATATCGGCCGGGTGCTGGCGATTTGTGAAACCGAACCCGAAGCCCACGACTATATCGCGCGGCAACCGGTCACATAATGCTACTTTTATTTTGGAAGCCATCTGCGACCGCTAGCGCAGGCGCTGGCATCGCCGCAGGCAGCGGCATTGCGGCGGCTACCAGTAGAGCAACCAAACAAACGGCAGGCACGGCGGCAGGGGCCGGCGCTGGTAGTGCGTTTTCGTTCGACGTGCCGAAACCGGTGGCGGGTGTCGCCGCAGGGCACGGCACTGCGGTTGCTACTAGTGGAGCAACCAAGCAAACCGCCGGCACCGCGGCAGGGGTTGGCATTGCCGGCGGGGTTACATCCTCGTTTGTGCCGCCCGATCCTGGCGGTGGCAGCATCACCTACCCGGTTCACTTGCTGCCGACCTTCCCCGGCTGGACGATCGGCTTTGATCTGCGCTGGCGGCAGGAACAATCCACGCAGGCAAGCGGGCGCGTCATTGTCAAAGACATGGGCGCGCCGTTGTGGACCATGCGCGCAGTCACCAAGGTTTTGGCACCCAACGCGTTGGACACCTGGCGAGCAAGATTGATGCAGCTTGAAAACGGCCTGCAAACGTTTTGGGGTTATCCGATGTCACGCTGCTACCCGATCAAACATCCGAACGCCAGCTGGCCGACCGGCGGCGGGTTCGTGGGGACTTGCACGCTTGCCACCATCAACGCCAATCGCAAAGCGATCACGCTATCTGGCCTGCCGTATGGTTTTGAATTGTCGGTTGGCGATTACATTTCGATCAACGGTGATCTGCACCAAGTCATGGTTGCCGTCAGCGCATCCGTTACCGGTGTCACCCCTGAATTTGAAGTGCGGCCGCACATCTGGCCCGGTGTCACACCGCCCAAGTCCGTCAGCGTCAAACAGCCAGCGTGCTTGATGGCGATCATGCCGGGGTCGATTTCATCTGATGCGGATTTGAGCGGCAGGGGGACGATTTCCTTCAGCGCGATGGAAGCGCGGCTATGAGGGAGCTATCAACCGAAAACTGGACCGCGCTGCAACAGCGCGCCTTGATGCCGCGGGATTTCATCTGGTTTGTGGTTCGCAATCGCGACACCGGCGCGCCGGTGACGGACGGTTATTGGTCGGATATTGGCAACATAACTGCCAGCGTCATCGACCCCGACAGCGGCGGCGTGGTGACCCGTACTTGGTTCGGTGCGGGTTCGCTGATTTCGATTTCGGATATTCCGCTGGTGTCGAATATCACCGTGCAGAATATCACCGTGACACTGAGCCAGGTTGCCGATCGCGTGCAAGGACTGGTGCGGTTCTATGACTGCAAGCAGGGCAGGGTTGAAATTTATCGCGGGCTGTTCGATCCAGCGACCCGGTTGATGGTGGCACCGGCTACGCCGCGGTTTGTCGGCACCATTGACGCCGCGCCGATCCGAACGCCTGCAGAAGGCGCAAGCGGCGACGTGCAGCTAACCTGCACCAGCCACACCGTCGAGCTCACACGAACCAATCCAGACACCCGGTCGGATGCTTCGCAGCGGCTGCGGTCGGCGACCGATGATTTCTTCCACGACGCTGCGGTGGTCGGCACCTGGCAACATTTCTGGGGGCGCGCATCCGCCGAAATCCCCGCGCAACAGAATCCATTCAGCCAACGTGCAACAAAGAAATGATCATCGAGGCAGTGTCGGATGACAAGGTGGCGGTAATCCTGCTGTTGCAGCAAGCGCACCACGCTGCCGGGTTCGATGATGGCGACAACGGCTTTAGCTTTCCGTTTGAGGCGGCGTATGCTGAACGGCTGTTCCTGGCGCATTTGCTGTCGGGCGCGTTGTGCCTGGTGCTGAAACCCGAAGGCGACATGGCGCGCGGTGTGTTGATGGCGGTCGCTGCCGAACACCCAATGGGGCCGGTGCGGATCGCCAGGGAAACCGTTTGGTATATCGAGCCCAGCCACCGCGGCAGCAACGCCGTCAAAATGCTAGACGCTTATGAAGCCTGGGCGCGCGCACGCGGTTGCTATTTTGTGGCCATGGCTGGCATGGGTGATGATCCCCGCGTTGCAAAGCTATACCAGCGGCGCGGCTACCATGTCGCGGAACGGCATTTCCTAAAAAGCATCTAATGGCAATTTTCACCGCAATCGCAACGGCGCTTCTGTCTACAACGTTCCTGGCTGGCAGCACGTTTGCGATATCCGCCCTGGCCGGTGTGATTGGCATCGGTGCTTCCTATGGGCTGAACTACGTTGCGAAAAGTTTAGCGGGCAGCGAAGCCAAGCCAGCCAACGCCGACGCGATCCACGGCACCGAAGGCACGTTGCAGGCGGGCGGTTCAGTGCCGCGCGCGTTCGGCGTCGGCATGCACATGACCGCGGGCTCGCTGGTGTATGCCAATTACTGGGGCAAGACCTCGTTCGGCTCTGCTGCGGGTAAAACGCCGAACGCCTACCTAACGCAGGTGATTGCACTCAGCGACCTGCCGGGCGAGCGGCTGGAAGAAGTGTGGGTGAACGGCGAAAAAGTTACATCCGACACCGCCGAAACTGATCCGGAGCTCGGCGTTCCCGTAACCCAATATCGGGAGGGATCGAAAGACCACCTGTGGATCAAGTATTATGACGGAACGCAGGTTGCCGCTGACACGCTGCTGACCGGCCAGGTGTCATCCGCTGCCCGGCCGTATCCGTCAACCAGGGTTGGCACCGGCATCTGCTATGTGGTCTGCACCTCACTCGTAAACGACAAACTTTTCACCGGCTTCCCCTCGTTCAAATTTGTTCTGAGCGGCATACCGCTTTACGATCCCAGCAAAGACAGCACCAACGGCGGCAGTGGTGATCACCGCTATTCCGATCCGGCGACCTGGGGCGGCGACGGCGACCAATTGCCAGCGGTGCAGGCTTACAACATCCTGCGCGGGATTAAATATAACGGCGCGTGGTTGTACGGCTTGCAGATCATGGCCGCCGCGCGGTTGCCTTCGGATAATTGGATCACGCAAATTGCCAAGTGCCGCGCCACCGTTGAAGGCGAGGCCGGTCCCGAACCTTCCTACCGCTGCGGCGGCCAGATCAATGTGGACACGCAACCGGCTTCGGCGATCGAGGCCATGCTAACCGCATGTCAGGGGCGGCTGTCGGAAATCGGCGGCTTTTTCAAAATCCATCTGGGCGCACCGGACAGCGCGACATTCAGCTGGACCGATGCCGATTTGCTTTCAACTGAAGAACAATCGTTCCGGCCGTTCTTCGGCCTATCCGATAGCGTCAACGGGATACAGGGCACGCACCCGGACCCAGAGCAGGGTTGGGAAACCGCCACCGCGCCTGCGATCTATCGCGCCGACCTCGAGGCGCTGGACGGCAACCGCCGTCTGATGGCTAACCCGGATTTTGCGTTTGTGCCATATCGCGGCCAGGTGCAGCGGCTGCAGCAATCGGGTCTGGAAGAAGCACAGCGCGCACGCACGCATGTGTTGCCTTTCCCACCAACTTATTGGGTGATTGAGCCCGGCGACGTTGGTACATGGAATTCCGTCCGCAACGGTTACATTGATAAACTGTTCCGCGTTGATGGTGTCGTTGACCGCGCTAACCTAGATGTGTCGTTGTCTGTCACCGAAATTGATCCGGCTGACTATGATTGGGACCAGGTAACCGACTATCAAGGCGTCACCACCGGCCCAACTATTTTCACACGGCCAGCGCCGCAAGGCGTCATTGATTGGACCGCCGAAGGAACGGTGCTGTATGACAACCTTGGTTTGCCGCGGGCTGCGGCTATCCGCATTGCCTGGGATGGCACGTTGCCCGGCATCATCGGCATGCAGTACGAGGTTCGGCTAAAGGCGGACGGTTCGGACGTTACCCGCGGCCGGTCGGATCAATACGAAGCCGGCGCGCTGATCATTGCGCAAGGCATCTTGCCGCTGACGGAATACGAAGTGCGCGCCCAATACATCCCAAGCGCGCCGCGTGCCATGCTGTGGTCGGAATGGATCGATGTCATCACGCCTGACATTGTTGCCGTCGATTTGCCGGCCTGGATTGCCAATCAAGTTACGATTGTTTTTGATCAGATAGCCGATCGCGTTATTGAAGCTGAGCAGCGGATAGCCACGCTAACGTCAAAGCTGGCGGCGGGTGATTTTGAAGAAATTAAGTCGGTGCGCTCGCAGCTGTCCAGTCGAACAGGCGCAGCGTTCGCGGAAATCTCCCGCGTTGAAAACGTAGCGACCGATGCCGACATCGCCATAGCTGGGTCCGTTCAAACAGTCTCTGCCACGATCGGCACGGGCTTTGGTACGACGCCCGGAGTCAATACCGTTTCCGCCAAGGTGACGACCAATACGAATGCAATTGCAACGCTGGACAACTACGCGTCGGCTAACTATTCGGTTGCGCTAGACGTTAACGGGTATGTTTCCGGCTTCAAGTTGATTAACGCTGGCGCAGTGGGCCAGGCATATACTGTGTTCACGACCGATTACTTTCTTATTGCGCGGCCCGGCGTTGCCGGCGGCGGGCATGTTCCAGTTTTTGCCATCGCGCCGGTTGATGGCGTTGCTAAGGTCGCGTTACGCGGCGACATGATTGTCGATGGGCAAATCGTCGCCACCAAGATTGCTGCCGATGCCGTCACCGCCAGCAAGATTGCGGCGGGGAATGTTACCGCCACGCACATTGCAGCCAATAGCGTTGACGCTGCCCGCATGGTGGCCGGCACCATCACGTCGGATAGCGGCGTCATTGGCGCGCTGTCGGTCAAGACATTAAGCATCGCCGACGCTGCGGTTACGATACCGGTTAGCTCGGCTTACTCGTTAACGCTGGGCGCGGCGCGAACCTTTCTTACGGCGATCAGCGTTGACATTGACACAGCGGGCTTGGCAGGCAAGGCGATATCAATATGGATGCTCAGTACCGCGCACACGGATGGTTTTCCGACAGGTGGCCAGTTTTCTCCGTTCTGGACGGTTTGGCTAAAAGTTAACGGCGCGGACGTAGACGACTATTCTAGCCTTAACAGCGAAAACATAATGTCTTATCAACACGTCATCACCGGAACCGGCGGCGTGGTTAGTACGACCTTTCAAGTGGACGCATTTTTGACCACGCAAACGCGTCCCGCCTACGGCACGTTGTTTGCTCTCGCGACAAAACGCTAGGATCATGTTCGCAATTCACTATCACAAGGAAACCGGGGAAATCCGAAACTGGGGCGACCATGACGGATCAATCGAAAGTTTGGCCGGGCCGGATTATGAAATCGTGTT
>Ga0193738_1000811_pt1 | contig 14240 bp, 11 predicted proteins | sample L2a1metaG_FD_144927 | JGI IMG/M metagenome (GOLD analysis project Ga0193738, IMG submission 144927) | Soil microbial communities from a riparian zone of the East river system, Colorado, United States - L2a1 | ecosystem: Environmental > Terrestrial > Soil > Riparian zone | place: USA: East River...
TGCCAGCCGCCAAGGATCTTGCTGACCGCGCCGTCCGACAGCCACCGCCGTCCCGGGCCGAAGGGCAAGTCGTAGATCGTGCTCAGTGCATAGTTGTGGGTCCGATCGAAACCGGCGCGGCCCCAGCTCTTCGAGAAATCAATCGGTGAGTTGATGGAGGCGTTCTCGTCCACGTAGTTGGTCGCCCGGCTGAGCGTGTACGAGTTGGTGATCATCAGCCCCTGGCGGAAGCGCCGATCGATCTTCATCTGCAGGCCGTGGTACGTGGTCTTGCCGAGGTTGGAGCGCTCGCGCGAATTCCCGGTGCGGTTGAACGCGGCGAACTGCGGCCGGCCGTTGTTGCCGGAGTTGTAGACGAGGCTCGCATTGCGATCGACGTCCATCACCAGGTCCACCCCCCGGTTGCCGACGTAGGCGATGTCCGCCGACAGGAAGAACGGCAACTGCCGCTGGTAGGCGACGTTCCAGGAGTGCAGCGTCCCCTCGGTCAGGCCGGTCGGAATGACCTCGAGGTTGGCGTTCTGCAGCGCCGTCCCGGCAATCGGAATGATGCCGCTCTCGGGAATGTCGAGCAGCGCCGGCGACGGAAAACCGGCAGCCATCGAGCCCTGCGCCTGGAAGCCGTTCGCCGCCGTTCCGTTGTAGTTCTGCTTGACGGGATAGTTGAAGGCGAAGCGGTTGTCCGGGAACGGAATCGTGCTCGCGCCATAGCCGGCACGAACGACCGACTTCTCGTCGAGGCGCCATGACAGGCCGGTCCGCGGCGAGAAGTGGGTAAGGTCCTTCTTGACGTTCAGCGCGTTGTCGAAGTCGCCGTAGCCCGCCACCTGGATCGTGTGGGTCGACGGATCGTAACTGGCCAGGCCGCCCTTGCCGGCGATGCCAACCAGCGGCGTGTAGTACTCCCAGCGCAAGCCGAGATCGACGGTGACGTTCGGCCGGGCCTGCCACTTGTCGTGCACGAAGGCGGCGAAGCCGTTGTGCTTCGTGCCGGGCTCGTCGAACACCTTCAGGTCGCGGCGCACGCCCGTCGGCCAGTCGAGCAGGAACGCGGCGAACGCGTTGGCCTGGCTCGTCGTCGACGGCACGTCGGCGGGGTTGGCGGTGCCGTTCGCGTTGAAGGTGAACTCGCCGCGCGACCCGCCGGCATCCTGCGTCTGCAGCAGCATGTCGGTGTTCTTGCGGAACTCACCGCCGAACTTCAGGGTGTGTTTCGTCATCAGGCGGGTGATCGTGCCGGCGACGTTGTAGGTCTTCTCCCAGCGATCCCAGGGCTGGCTGGGCGCGAACCCGAGCGCCGGGTTGGTGAATCCGTTATTGAGTGTGATCCGCGGCACCCCGCTGGTGAATTCGTCCAGGTTGGCGCCGGGAATGCCGACATCCGAAGCGGTCGTCAGGCCGCTACCCGTCGTCGCCGTGATGTTGCGGTAGTAGTTCAGGCCGCCGCGAATATCCATCACGGTCTTGGCGCTGAACACCCGGGTCCACGTGACCGCGGAGCTCGAGCTGTTGTTCGTGCCGGTGCCGGAGAACCCGTCGTTGGCCGGCCCGCCGTAGGTGCCGTAGAGGCCGTCGTCGTACACGACCGGCCGCATGAAATTGAAGCGATACGACAGCTGATCGCGCTGATTCAGCGTGTGATTGACCTTGGCGTCGATGCCATCCGTCGTCCGCTCACGGACCATCGCTCGCGTGAAGTTGGCCTGCCCGACTCGTGCGTCGGGAATATTCGGCATCGGCATGAATGCGAGCAGCTTCTGCGCGATCGGACTGATCCGGCCCGCCGGAATGGTGTTACCGGCGAATGGGGTGCGGCCCGCGCCATTGATCGCGCCGGTCGTCGGATCGTAGATGCCGTTGGTGAACTCCGTGAAGTTCCCCTGGCGCATCAACGCGGTGGGCACTGTCGCGCGGACGATGTAGCCGCCGTTGTCCACGGTGCGCTGATAGGCGCCGAAGAAGAACAACTTGTTCCGGACGATCGGGCCGCCGAGCGTGAAGCCCGTGTTGAGGAACTTGGTTGGCGCCTTCTGATGGTTGAAGTAGTCACCCGCGTTCGTCTTCTCGTTGTTGCCGAAGACGAAGCCGCTGCCCTTGAACTGATTCGTGCCCGACTTGATCGTGACGTTGGTGATGGCGCCGCCCGACCGGCCGAACTCGGCGTCGTAGTTGCTCGTCGTCACGGCGACGGTTTCGAGCGCATCGGCGGCCGGAATGATGACCTGCAGCAGCCCGGTCTTGTGGTTGTCGTCGAGCCCTTCAATCAGGGTGTTGCTGGCCATGCCGGCCTGGCCGTTCACTTCGAACCGCAGGGAATCCTGCGAGTTGAAGAACTGGGAGTGCTCGCGATGTGGCGCGTCGACCCGGGCACGGTGATGAGCAGGCTCTGGAAATTGCGGTTGAAGGTGAGCGGCAGGTCCGTCACCATCTTCGACTCGATGATCCGCCCCGTGTCGGTTCGGTCGGTCTGCAGCACGGGTGTCTCGGCCGTGACCTGGACCGCCTCCGACATCGACCCGACCTCGAGCACGATGTCCTGGCGAATCGTGGTGTTGACGTCCACCTTGATGTTCTGATGAACCACCTTCTTGAATCCCTGGAGTTCGGCCGTCACGGTGTAGCGGCCGTTGAGGAGACTCGAAAAGATGTAGCGGCCCGCTTCAGTGGTCACGGCCGTGCGGCCGACGTTGGTGTCCGCCTCGGTGGCCGTCACGGTGACGCCAGGTACGCCGGCGCCGCTGGGGTCGGTGATGTTGCCGAGCAACGTGCCTGTAACCGCTTGCGCGAAGACGAGCGCTGGGCTGGAAAGGATCCCGACCGCGAGAGAGATCGTCATGAACAGCCGAACAAGCTGAGACATGTAGACTTATCCTCCCTGAACAGTGAACCGTTGCGGCTAAGAAGAGCCCAGCCGCCGGAGACTGTCAAGGAAATTCGCTAGGTGAAATCGGTTGCACTCATACACAAGACAAACCTATGAACCCCGTCCACGGACTGCACCACATCACCGCCATCGCCGGCCCCGCACAAGAGAATCTCGACTTCTACGCCGGCATTCTTGGGATGCGCCTGGTCAAGCGGAGCATCAACCAGGACGATCCCGGCACCTACCACCTCTTCTATGCCGATGCGGAAGGACATCCGGGCACGGATCTGACCTTCTTTCCGTGGGCGCACATGGCGCCGCCGCGGGTCGGCCATGGCCTGGCGATGGAGGTCGGACTCGAGGTGCCCGCCGGAAGCCTCGCGTGGTGGTCCACGCGCCTGGAAAAATACGGCTTCAAGCCGGCCGCGCCCGAGCGGCGCTTCGGCGATACCGTCTTGCCGGTGGTCGATCCGCACGGTATGCGACTCGCCCTGACCGAAGCCGGCGCAGCGCACGCGCGCGAGTTCGCGCCCTGGAACGGAAGTCCCATTCCCGAGTCACGTCAGATTCGCGGCCTCTACGGCGCACAGGTCTGGGAGCGAGACCACGCCGCCACGGCCGCATTCCTGGCGTCGGCGCTCGGCTTCCGTGAGATAGCCCGCGAGGGAGAATTGACCCGCTATGGGTTCGGTGACGCGCCGGGCGTGCTCGACGTACGTGAGATGCCCAACGAACGCCGCGGCGCCTGGGGCGTCGGCGCGGTCCATCATCTCGCGTGGACGGTCGCCGACCTCGACGAGGAGCTGATCGTGCGCCGGCAGGTCGAAGCAGCTGGCGGCCACCCGACCGATGTCATCGATCGCTTCTGGTTCAAGTCGGTGTACTTCAGGGAACCCGGCGGCGTCCTGTTCGAAATCGCCACCAGGGGCCCTGGTTTTGCCGTTGACGAAAAACCCGAGCACCTCGGGCAAACGCTCGTGTTGCCGCCGTGGTACGAGCCGTCGCGATCGGAGATCGAGGGCGTGCTGCCGCCACTCGAACTGCCGGGCGCGGAGTTCGACGCGCCGGAGGGACAATGAGCGCCGGCCTCTCGTTCGAGCACGTTTTCCAGCCTGCGCCCCAGCCCGGTGCGTCGACGCTGCTCCTGCTGCACGGCACCGGCGGCGACGAACACGACATGGTGCCGCTCGGCCGTCTCATGGCGGGCGCCAACATCCTGAGTCCGCGCGGCCAGGTCCTCGAGCACGGCATGCCGCGGTTCTTCCGCCGGCTCGCCGAAGGCGTCTTCGACGTCGAGGACGTGAAGCGTCGTGCCGGTGACCTCGCCGATTTCATCGGCGCCGCCGCGGCACACTACGGCTTCGACCCGGCCCGCGTTGTCGCGATGGGTTTCTCGAACGGCGCCAATATCGCCTCGGCGACCGCGCTGCTGCGGCCTGGCGTGTTGAAGGGCGCCCTCTTGCTGCGCGCCATGGTCCCGTTCGAACCGGACCCGGTGCCGGCGTTGCCGGGTTTCCGTGTACTGATTTCCAACGGCAGCAGCGATCCAATCGTCTCCCGCGAAGAGACCGATCGGCTCGCAAAACTCTTCGCTCGCGCCGGCGCGGACGTCGAAGTCCACTGGCAGCCGACCGGCCACCAGTTGATGCCCGGTGATTTCGCGGTCGCGAAAACGTGGCTCAACACCATAAGATAAATAGATGACTGATAAGGGCGCGCTGAAGCACGCGGGCATCCGCAAGTGGGTGGACGAAATTGCCGCCATGACCCGCCCCGATCGCATTCTTTTTATCGATGGTTCCGAAGGCGAAAAGCAGGAGATCGTCAACGAGTGCCTCTCTACGGGCGAGCTGATCGAACTCAACCAGCAGAAGATGCCGGGCTGCTACCTCCACCGCAGCGCCACGCACGATGTCGCGCGCACCGAGCACCTCACGTTCGTCTGCAGCGAGCAGAAGGAAGACGCCGGCCCCAATAACAACTGGATGCCGCCGGCCGAGGCGTTCGCCAAGGTCACGCCGCTCTTCACCAACTCGATGAAGGGCCGGACCATGTACGTGGTCCCGTTCCTGATGGGGCCGCCGGGATCGCGCTTCTCGAAAGTGGGCGTCGAGATCACCGACAGCAAGTACGTCGTCCTCAGCATGCGCATCATGACGCGCGTCGGCCAGGCGGCGCTCGATCATCTCGGCTCGTCGGACGACTTCACGCGCTGCCTGCACTCGCTCGGGGACCTCAGTCCCGACCGGCGCTACATCATGCACTTCCCCGAGAAGAACACGGTGTGGTCGATCGGATCCGGGTACGGCGGCAACGCGCTGCTCGGCAAGAAGTGCATGGCGTTGCGGCTCGCCAGCTGGCTCGGCAAGAAGGAAGGCTGGATGGCCGAGCACATGCTGATTCTCGGGCTCGAGGATCCGCAGAAGCGAATCCGCTACATCGCCGGCGCTTTCCCCTCGGCCTGCGGCAAGACCAACCTGGCGATGCTGCAGCCGCCGAAGGAGTTCGAGGGCTGGAAGGCGACGACCGTTGGCGACGACATCGCGTGGATTCGGCCGGGGTCGGACGGCCGGCTCTACGCGGTCAACCCGGAAGCCGGATTCTTCGGCGTCGTGCCGGGGACCGGCCGGAAGACGAACGCCACCGCGATGGACATGATCCAGCGGGACACGATCTACACGAACGTCGCACTGCGACCGGATGGCACGCCGTGGTGGGAAGGGCACGACGATCCGGCTCCCGCCGAGGCGCTCGACTGGCAGGGGCGTCCCTGGACACCAGCGTCAACCGAAAAGGCGGCGCACCCGAACAGTCGCTTTACCGTGCCGGCGACCAACTGCGCAACGTTGTCACCCGAGTTCGCGAACCCGGACGGTGTGCCGATCGACGCCATGATCTTCGGCGCCCGCCGCCAGCGGCGCATCCCGCTCGTCTTCGAGGGCCGCGACTGGCAGCACGGCACGTTCCTCGGCGCCACGCTCTCGTCCGAGACGACCGCGGCGGCCACCGGGAAGGTGGGCGTGCTGCGGCGTGATCCGATGGCGATGTGGCCGTTCTGCGGTTACAACATGGGCGACTACTTCCAGCACTGGCTCGACATGGGCGCCGGGGTCACCAACCCGCCGAAGATTTTCCGCGTGAACTGGTTCCGTACGAGCCAGGCGGGCAAGTTCCTGTGGCCCGGCTTCGGGGACAACCTGCGCGTGTTGAAGTGGGTCCTCGATCGCTGCGACGGACGCGGCGGCGCCGTGGAAACGGCGATCGGTGCCGTGCCGACGGCCGACGCCATCGACCGCACCGGCCTGAAGGTCACGGACGCCGAGATGGTGGAACTGCTGAAGGTCGATCCGGCCGAGTGGGTCGAAGCGGTCGCTGGCCAGGATGAGCTGTTCGAGATGTTCGGCACGCACATGCCGGCCGCGCTGAAGAAGGAGCACGAAGAGCTTTCGCGCCGCATCAACAGCGCGATCACGCCGCCCGATCTCGTCGGTCGCGACAGCGGAACCTAGCGGATTTGGAAATCTGGGAATGTGGAGATTTCCCCATTTCCAAGTTTCACGATTCTGATTGGTGGTCCCCAGCGCTGCGCTGGGGTCACCTGAAAGACCGTCGGCCCCATGCCGATGTAGTCGCTGTAGCGCGCCTCGTCGGCGCCGCTAATCACCAGGAAATCCGCGCGCGAGCGGTACCACTCGGGCGGATGCTCGATGATCAGCTCGTTGCCGAGGACGCGGAAGCCGGCGGCGTCGAGGTAGGTCGGGCCGCTGTTCTCCACGGCCACGCGGGCGCCCTTCGGCGCGTTCGCTTTCAGCCAGTCGGTGGCCAGCGTGCGGGTGTCGGCTCGTTTCAGCTGGTCGAGCCAGCGCACGGTTTCGCCAGCCATCGGGATCAGGATGACGCCGACGAGCGCGGCCGCGAGCATCGGCTGCAGCCCCGGCCGTTTCAGCGCAGGCACTCGCGCGAGCGCACTGACGACTTCGGCCAGCACGACCGCGATGTAGATGGCCAGGACCGGCACGAGCGGTAGAGCGTAGCGGCCGAAGACATGGGAGTGCGACGCAATCACGTAGAAGTAGGCGAGCGTGAACGTGACGACGGGGATCGCGGCCGCGCGGGTCCGCCCGCGGGCCAGGATCAGGATCATTCCCGCGATCGCGAGCGGCACTGATACCCGTGCACCCACCGGCGAGAGGTGCTTGAGATAGAGCAGCCAGGGGGGATCGCCGGCGGGCGCCGGTGTCGCAAAGCGCGCGAACTGTGCGGCGAAGCCGTCCAGGAAGGCCGGCATGTCGAGGATTGTGTAGGGGGCGGCCACAAGGAACGCAAGCGCCGCCGCGCCGAGGATCGCCGCCAGCTTCAGTAACCGGCCTGGGGCCGCGCGCTCCCTCACCGCCCACGCTGCCAGCACGGCGACGATGGCGACGCCACCGGTGTATTTCGCCGCCGCCGCGAATCCGCACAACGCGCCGGCCCAGGCGTAGGCGCTGACGGTGCCCAGGCGCATCGCCCGCACCGACAGCCAGAGCGCGAACGTCGTCAACATCGTCATCGGCACGTCGGTGAGGATGAAGTGCGACTCGCGCACGTGCATCGGCCGCACGGCGACCTGCGCGGCCGCGAGGAGGCCGATGTTTCGCGACGCAAGCCCGGAGCCGAGCTTGTAGGTGAGCCACACCGTTGCCACGCCGAGACAGGCGGCGGCGAAGCGGCCGGCCGTGTAGATCGCCTGGACGGTGAACCCGTCGAGCGAGCGCCACTCCCCTTCGAGCGCCCCGAAGAGAAACCGCACGATCGCCACGGCGGAGTGGAAGTAGATCACCAGCGTCGGGTAGTCGAAGATGTGGGTGTTCCAGTCGCCGGTGCGCAGGATTCGGATGGCTCGATCGACGATCTGCGGCTCGTCGATGCCGACGGCGTGTGGCACGCCTGCGGTGAGAAACCACATTCGGGCGGCGGCGGCGGCCGCGAGGATCAGGATCAGTCCGGCTCGTCGCATCAGGGGACGTGGTGAGAATATCACCGCTGCGTTTTGCGACGACGCGAGCGAGCGTCGCGAGCGAGCCACGCGCGCGGAGCGAGCCGGCGAAGCGCCGAGCGAGAGCGCGTGCAGGGGAGTCCGAGGGGCAAAGCCCCTCGGAAAAGAATATGATCGCAGGATGGCCCACGCCTTCACGATCGGCGTCGAGGAAGAGTTCCAGATCGTCGATCCGGAAACAGGCGCGCTGCGATCCCACGTCTCGGAGCTGCTGACCGCCGGCGCGCCGTCGCTCGGCGATCAGATCAAGCGCGAACTGCACCAGTCGATCGTCGAAGTCGGGACGCGCATCTGCGCAGACGTCACCGAGCTCGAGGACGAGATCTGCCGGACCCGCCACGAGCTGTCGCAGAGCGCGGAAAGCGTCGGGCTGCAGGTCGCCGCCGCCGGCACACACCCTTTTTCGAACTGGAAAGACCAGGTCATCTCTCCGGGCGAGCGCTACGAGAACATCGTCGAGGAGTTGCAGCAGCTGGCGCGATCGCTGCTGATTTTCGGGCTCCACATCCACGTCGCGGTGCCGGATCGCGCGAGCACGATCGAGCTGCTCAACGAAGCGCGGTACTTCCTGCCGCACCTGCTGGCGCTCTCAACCAGCTCCCCGTTCTGGCAGGGCCGGGACACCGGTCTCAAGTCGTACCGGACGACAGTGTTCCGGCGCTTTCCGCGGAGCGGCATTCCCGATCGATTCGATTCGTGGGCCGACTACGAGGAATACGTCAACACGCTGGTCGAGCTGCACTGCATCGACAACGGCAAGAAGGTCTGGTGGGATCTGCGGCCGCACCCGGTCTTCGGCACGCTCGAGTTCCGCATCTGCGACGTCCCCACCAACGCTCGCGCGACGGTCGCGCTGGCGGCACTCGCGCAGGCGATCGTCGTCAAACTGTATCGCCTGCGCAGCAGCAATCTCGGGTTCCGCATCTATTCGCGCGCGTTCGTGGAAGAGAACAAGTGGCGCGCGGCCCGCTACGGGATCGACGGCAACCTGATCGATTTCGGCAAGCGCCAGGAGAAGCCGATGCGGCAACTGGCGCTCGAATTGCTCGCGTTCGTCGATGACGTCCTCGACGATCTCGGCAGCCGGAAGGCGATCTCGTACGTGCACGAGATCCTCGAGCACGGCACCAGCGCGGACCGGCAGCTGCAGGTCTACCGCGAGACCGGTGATTTGAAAGCGGTCGTGCGCTGGCTCGTCGCAGAGACGAAAGCGCGAAAGGAGTGCGTGTGAAGGTTGGATTGCTCTGCGGCCGCGAGTATTCGTTCCCGCCGGCGTTCATCGAGCGCGTGAACCGCGCGGGCGCCGCGCACGGCATTACCGCAGAGATGGTGACGCTCACTGGCACCAGGATGGGCGAGGCGTCCGGCTACCGGGTCATCGTCGATCGCATCTCGCACGAGGTCGAGTACTACCGCGCCTTCCTCAAGCACGCCGTGCTCGAGGGGACCTATGTCATCAACAATCCGTTCTGGTGGACCGCGGACGACAAGTTCTTCAACTACGCCGTGGCCCAGCGGGTCGGCGTCGCGGTGCCGAAGACGGTGGTGCTCCCGCAGAAGTCGTACCCCGCCGACGTCGATTTGACGTCCGAGTCGCTGCGGAACCTCGGCTACCCGATCGACTGGGACGGCCTCCTGGACTACGTCGGCCGGCCGGCCATCCTGAAGCCCTATTCGGGCGGCGGATGGAAGCACGTCTACAAGGTCCACAACAAGGAAGAGCTGCTCGCGGCGTACGACAACACCGGTCCCTACTGCATGACGCTGCAGGAGTTCATCCGCTTCGACAAGTACGTGCGCTGCTTCACGTTCGGGAAGACCGACATCACCCCGGTCCGCTACGACGTCGATCGGCGGTGCTACCTCGTCGAACACGAGTACCTCGATTCCGAGCTCGGCGCGCGCATCGTCCGCGACGCGCAGACCCTGAACACGGCGCTCGGTTACGAGATGAACACGATCGAGTTCGCCGTCCAGGACGGAATCCCCTACGCCATCGACTTCCTGAATCCCGCGCCCGATTTCGAACGCGACCGGATCACGCCGCATTACTTCGAGCTGGTGCTCGAAAAGATGACGAGCCTGGTCGTCGACCGCGCGCTGAGCGGCAAGGCCTCGCAGACGTGGCCGCGATGGACGCAGATGACCGGTCTGTCGAATGATGGTCCGATTTGACAGGCCAGCTTCCGGCTTCCGGCTTCCGGCTTCGAGCTACCGATACGGATGACTAGCAGCGACGGTGCCGTCAGTTCGTGGCATCGCCTCGTACACGAGGTCGCGACGCCGCAGCGATGCGCCGAGCTTGCCGGGCAGATGCGGGCGCGGCGGCTGACGTTCGGTGGGCGGCTGCTCTGCCCGTTCCTGCGGCCGTTCTTCCTGGCGTCGGCGGATGAAGCGCGCGTGAAGGTCGCGGCCGAGACGCTCTGGCGGTTGGGCGAGAAGGTGGCGCAGGCAGGCGCGAAGGATCCGAAGCTGCTCGAGGCGCTCTGCCTGAGCGACGAGGAGATTCGCCTGGCCGAAATCGATCCTGGTTACGACGTCGCGAGCACCGCCGGAAGGGCCGACGCTTTCATCCTGCCGGACTCGTTGCAGTTCGCCGAGTACAACGCGGAGTCCCCCGCCGGGCCCGGCTATAGCCAGGGTCTCGCCGAGCTCTTCGACGAGGGACCGCTGATGGAGCAGTTCAAAAAGGATTTCACCGTCCGGCACTACACGCCGATTCCCGAGCTGCTCGCCGCACTGCTGGAGAGCTACCGCGACTGGGGCGGCAGGGCGAAGCCTCCGCAGGTCGCCATCGTGGACTGGCGCGAGGTCCCGACCTGGAGCGAGTTCGAGCTGCTGCGTGAGGCGTTCACCGTCGCGGGGGTGCCGACGCTCATCGCCGACCCGCGGGATCTCGTGTTCGACGGCCGCTCGCTGACGGCGTCGGGCACGCGGATCGATCTCGTTTACCGCCGCGTGCTGATCAACGACATCGTCGCGCGACCCGACGAGTGCCGGGCGCTCGTGGACGCCTACCGCGCCCGGGTGGTTGCGGTCGCCAATACGTTCCGCTGCAAGATTGCCCACAAGAAGGCGTTCTTCGCCGTGCTGACCGACGAGCGCTACTCGGGACTCTTCACCCAGGCGGAGCGCGAGGTCATCGCCGCGCACGTGCCCTGGACCCGGGTCGTCCGCGAGCCACTCGCGGATGATCTGCGCCGGCGCCGCCCGCAGCTCGTGCTCAAGCCGAACGACGAGTACGGCGGTACCGGCGTCACCCTCGGGTGGGAAACGACCGAAAGCGAGTGGGACGCCGCCATCGCCCAGGCGATCCGGGAACAGGATCGCGGCTGGATCGCGCAGGAGCGAATCAACGTGCGCCGGGAGATCTTCCCCGTGTGCGAAGGGGACGCCCCAGGAAATATCGTCGAGCGCGACATGCTGGTCGACTTCGCGCCGTATCTCTTCCGTGGCAAGCTCGCCGGCTTCCTGACGCGGTTGAGCGCCACCGGCCTGGCCAACGTAACTTCCGGGGGCGGACAGGTCCCCGCTTTCATCGCCGACCCGAGGTAATACCGATCGTGAGTGTCTTGTTCGGACCCTTCTCGCCGGAGCTCGAGCCCGGCGCGCATAACGCCGTCGAAGTCTGCCTCGCGATCAAGCCCGGAGAAAAGGTCGCTCTGATCGCCGACGAGGCAAGCGCCGAAGTCGCGGCCAGCATTTCCGCCGCCCTGCGGCGCATCGGCGCCCCTTCCGACGAGGTCCTCATCGAGCGCATTGCGACGCGCCCCATCACCACGGCCCCCGCCGCGGTGCTGGCCGCACTCGAGCACTGCGACGCCGGAATCCTGTGCGTCCAGCCGCAGCAGGGAGAACTCGCGGCGCGCATGGCCATCGTCGCCGCCGTCGAGCGCCGGCAGATACGCTACGCCCACATGGTCGGCGTCACGCCGGCCATCATGATGCAGGGCATGCGGGCGGACTACCTGCTGGTCGATCGCCTCAGCGCCCGGCTGTGCGAGCGGATGCGGACCGCGCAGTCGCTGACGGTGAAGACACCGTTCGGGACGTCGCTCAAGGCGACGTTCGATCCGTCACTGCACTGGATCAAGACCAGCGGCCTGATCAGCACGCGCTATTGGTCGAACCTCCCCGCGGGCGAGGTCTTCACGACTCCGGCGTCGGTGGACGGCGTTTTCGTCTGCAACGCCACGGCAGGCGACTACTTCGGGCCGAAGTACGGCGACCTGTCGCCGACGCCGCTGACGCTGAACGTTGCCGGCGGCCGGCTGGTCTCGGCGGAGTGCTCGCGCAAGGAATTGGAACGGGAGTTCTGGGACTACTGCCACACCGACCCGTACAGCGACCGTGTCGGCGAGCTCGCGTTCGGGACCAACCTGGCGCTCACCGACATGATCGGCATCCTGCTGCAGGACGAGAAGGTCCCCGGCGTGCACCTGGCCTTCGGCGATCCTTACGGGAGCCAGACCGGCGCCGACTGGAAGTCGACGACCCATATCGACGTGCTCACGCGGGAATGCGACGTCTGGATCGACGACATGCAGGTCATCCAGCACGGGAAGTATCAGCTGGAAACGTTGGGCCTGGGGTAGTTGGTCCGCTCGCTGCGCTCGCCCGTCGGGCGAGTCACTCGCTACACGTAATTCATGTACTCCGACATCATGTGTCGCCAGTACGGCCAGTCGTGGCCGCCCTGCGGGCCCCAGTCGTCGAGGTTGTGCCGCACGCCGCGGCCGGCCAGGATGCCGGAGAGGCGGTACGATTCCGCCGGGTGCTCCCACGGCCCCGTCCCGGTCGCGAGGTGAATGTCGCAGCTGGCGAGGTGGTGCAGCGCCCAGCCGTCCGACATGTTCGACATGTAGTCGACCGGGTTGTTGAAGTAGAAGTTATCGTCGTAATCGCCGAGCATGAACCGCTGCATGTCGTACACGCCCGAGAGTCCAAAGCAGCGCTTCACCGCGTCCGGGTGCTTCAGCAGCGTATTGACGGCGTGGTAGCCGCCGAGCGACGCCCCCATCGTCCAGATGCCCACGTCGTAGCTGTGGCAGTGCGCGCGGACGAACGGGAACACTTCCTCGGAGATGTAGCGGTCGTACATCGCCTGCATGAAGCTGCGGTGCCGCGGATGCGCGCCGTCGTTACCGAAGGAGTCGCCGTTGTTGGTGTTGACGCAGAACACCTTGACGCGCCCGGCGTCGATCGCGTGCGACATCGCCCCGATCATGCCCTGGCGTTCGTACTCCCACTCGTCGCCCCCCGTCGTGGGAAAGGCGATCATCGGCGGCCCGTAGTGGCCGTAGACGATGACGCCCATGTCACGGCGGATCCGTTCCGAGTACCAATAGTGCGCTTCGCGGTGCATCATTCAGCAGTCTAATGGAAAAGCATTCGTTCGATCTCTGGTCGCCACAGCTCCGCAATCGCCGGATCGTTGACGTCTACTTGCCGGCGTCATACGACGAGAGCCGGCGCCGCTATCCCATCGTCTACCTGCAGGACGGCCAGAACCTCTCCGATCCCGCGGTCGCCTTCGGCGGCAACACCTGGCGGCTGGCGGACGGGCTGAACTGGCTCGCGCAGCGCGGCACCGAAGTCATCGTCGTCGGCCTCTGGAACACGCCGGGACGACTCGCGGAATACAGCCCGTTCCCCGATCCGAAACACGGCGGCGGCGACGGCGACAAGTACGTGCGGTTCCTGATCGACACGGTCAAGCCGCGCATCGACAGCGAGTTTCGAACACGGAAGGATCGCGACAGCACCGTCATCGCGGGATCGTCGATGGGCGGGCTGATCAGCCTCTTTGCCTTCTTTCGCCGGCCCTCGCCTTTCGGACGCGCGCTGGTGATGAGCCCGTCGATCTGGTTCGGCGCGGGAGAGATTCTTCGGCAGGTCGCACGCGCCCGCTCGACGCGCGGCAAGCTCTACCTCGACGTCGGCACCGCCGAGGGAACTGGCACCGTGAAGAACACGCGAGTCATGAATAGGCTGCTGCGCAAGAAGGGGTACCGTCGAGACAACCTCTGGTATATCGAATCCGAGGGGGCACGCCACAGCGAGCCCGATTGGGCGTGGCGATGGCCGCAGGCACTGGAATTTCTGCTCGCGGAACGATAGAGTCTCCCCCATGAAACTTGACCGCCGCGAATTCTTTGCCCTCACTGGCGTCGGTGCTTTCGCGTCGTACCGGATCGTCAGCCATGTCCCGGCATTGGCCCAGCAGCCGCCCGCACAGCCGCCGGCCGCCCCGGCACAGCAAGCCCCGCCGGCGGTGGCGAAGTTCACCGATGTTCGCCGCAACGTCGGCATCTTCACGATGCGCGGCGGCACCATCGG
>Ga0193738_1000812_pt1 | contig 14231 bp, 8 predicted proteins | sample L2a1metaG_FD_144927 | JGI IMG/M metagenome (GOLD analysis project Ga0193738, IMG submission 144927) | Soil microbial communities from a riparian zone of the East river system, Colorado, United States - L2a1 | ecosystem: Environmental > Terrestrial > Soil > Riparian zone | place: USA: East River...
CGCGCTGTTGACCTGGTGTGCCGGGCGCGTCTCACCCGAACTGCGTGACGACATCGCCCTGGCCGCCTGGGACGCGTGCGCCGATGCCGGCGCCCGCGGGGGATCCGTCGCATTCGCGCGTTCGGCACTTGCCGAACTCCTCGACCTGCTGACCCTTGGCCTTCGTCTGCGATCCGCTCCGCGCGTGACCCAGTCGTCCGCCACGCCAAATCCCGGAGGTTCGCGCATGAGACCAATCGACGACATTCGGCGCGCCGCCCGGCGGCTGCGATCGAACCCGGGGACACTGTCGCTGTCGGTCGCGATGCTCGCGCTCGCCATCGGCGTGACGACGGCGATGTTCACTGTGCTCGACGCGCTCATGCTGAATCCCGTGCCGTTTCGCGACGCGAACCGGCTCACCAGTGTCGTGATCGCGAAAGACAAGATGTTCATGCCGAGCGCGGTACCGGCCGCGCTTCCAGCGCTGCGGGCCAGCGGGGCCTTTGCCGCAGTGGAAGGCGCAGCGCAGGCCCCCGCAGTTCTCGAAAGCAGTGACGGTCTGATCTCGCAAGGCGGCGCGCGGGTGACGCCGGGGCTCTTCGAGATGCTGGGCGTGCAGCCGATCCTCGGGCGGACCTTTACGCGCGACGAGGGACGGGCGGGCAGCGAGCATCGGATCCTGATCGCCGAGGAATTGTGGACCTCGAACTTCGGTCGCGATCCCGGCGTCATCGGACGGACGATTCGTGTCTCCGGCGTGCCCACCGAGGTCGTCGGCATCATGCCGGCCGGCTTCCGGTTTCCCTTTTCGATGTCGACGACATGGCGGCCGATTGACTTCGACGCGCCGCCGCCGGGAATGGAGCTGCGCCCGTCGATTTACGCGAGGGTCAAAGCAGGCGTCCCCGCCGCCGACGCGGTTCGCGTTGCGGACCAGGCGTTGCGCGCCGTGCCGGGGATTGCCGCAGACGAGCACGCGATGTTCCGGCCGATCGCCGCCGGCATGATCGATCCGTACTCACGCCGTGCCGTGACGGCGCTATCGGTCGGCGTCGTCCTGGTCTTCCTGGTGCTGTGCGCGAACGCGATGAACCTGATGCTGACGCGCCTGTCGGCCCGGCAGCGCGAGTTCGGCGTGTGCTCGGCGCTCGGCGCCTCCCGCGCGAGGTTGATGCGCGAAGCCATCGCGGAGACCGCCATGGTCGGTCTGGTGGCTGCGCTGGCTGGTCTCGCACTCGCCGCCGGCCTCGTGCAACTCGCGCAGAGCTATTTACCGGCCGCATTCCTGTCGCGCACGCTGACGCCGGTGGCGCTGAGCGCGCGCGCTCTGGTTGCGACCTCGATCTTGACGCTCGTCGCCGCGGCCGTCGCCGGGATCGTGCCGGCGTGGTTGGCGACGCGCGTGGACGCGTCCGAGTCGCTGCGCGGGACGTCGCGCGGCGGCACCGATGTTCGCGGGCAGCGGCGGCTGGCCCGCGGGCTCCTGGTCGCCGAAGTCGCGCTTGCGGCAGCGCTGCTCGCCGGCGCCGGACAGCTCGTGCGGACGTTCGTCAACCTCACGCGCGCCGACCGCGGCCTCGACGCCGAGGGCGTGATCACCGCGTGGGTCTCGCTGCCCGAATTCGCGTTCAAGGATCGCCCCGCGCGTCAGGCGTTCGCGTCCGCGCTGGACGAGCGGCTTCGCCAACTCCCCGGCATGCAGCAGGTCAGCCTTTCGCTCGGCGTGCCGCCGGGCGGCGGTTCGCTCTACTTCTCACCGGCCCGGCCGGAGAAAGCCCCGGACGCGGCGGAGCCGCCGCAGGAGGTACGGGGCGTCGTCCATGCCTACAACGTCAGCCCGCAGTTCTTCGATCTGTTCAAGATCCCGATCGTTGCGGGCCGCACGTTCTCCACCCCCGCGGCCGAAGGGGACGTGATTCTCGGCGAGCAGTTCGCGAAGAAGCTCTTTCCCGACGACAACCCGATCGGCCGCAGCTTCACGTTCACCGGGCACAAGACGCCCTACACGGTCGTCGGAGTCGCGCGCGAGATCCGCAGTCCGTCGCTCGACCCGTTGTCAGACGAGCCGGAGATGTATCACCCGATCATGGTGATGCGTGAGGGCCGCGCTCAGTCGTTCGGCAGCAGCCAGATCATGGTGGCGCTTCGCTGCGGCGCCGGCTGCGCCGGTCTGGACGCGATCCGTCGCAGCATCCTGGAACTGAGCGCGCAGGCAATGATCGTGCGGCTCGGGCCGATGGAAGAGGAATACATCAAGGACATCGCGCGTCCGCGCGCGGCCGCCGCCCTGGCCGCCTGCTTCGCGCTGGTGGCGCTCGTCGCCTCGGCGGGCGGATTGTTCAGCGTGCTCAGCGCCGCCGTGGCGCGCCGCCGCCGCGAGTTCGGCATCCGCGTCGCGCTCGGCATCGCGCCCGGACGATTGTCGTGGCTGGTGCTGCGCCAGGCCTTCGCGCTGAGCAGCGTCGGTTTGGCGATTGGGATCTTCGGCGCGTGGGCGCTCTCGCGCAGCCTGGCGTCGCTGACCTTCGGCGTCACCCCGGCGGACCCGCTCTCGTGGGCCGCCGTCTTCGTGAGTCTCGGGCTGACGACGATGCTAGCCGCGTGGCGTCCGGGGATCCAGGCGGCGCGAGTCTCGCCTTCGGAGTTGCTGCGCGCTGAATAACTCCCAATTGGGAGTTGGGCGTTGGGAGTTTCGTTATCGCTGCTGCTGCGACGTAATCGGCTTCTTCGCCATCTCCGCTTTCAACACTTCAACCGCCTTCTCGATCTGCGCGTCGCGCCCCTTGAAGAAGTCGGCCGGCGTGTTGTCGATGTGGACATCCGGCGGCACGCCGTAGTTCTCCATGTTCTCGCCGGTCGCCGTCCACACGCCGCTGCCGGGGGTGCGGATCGCGGAACCATCGAGCAACGTGTATGACCCCGTGCCGATGACCGCGCCCATCGTCGGGACGCCGATCACCTTGCCGAGGCCGAGCGCCTTGAAGCCCGCGGGGAACATCTCGGCGTCAGACGCCGAGCGCTCGTTCTGCATCACGACCATCGGGCCGTAGAAGTTCTGCGGCCGTGCCATCTCGAAGCCGGCGTCTCGTCCGCGCGTGTACTGATACCGCCGGCCCATCAGGATGCCGAGCAGCTCCTGGTCGATGCCGCCGCCGCCGTTGAACCGCTGGTCGATCACCAGCGCCTTCTTCGTGCGGTTCGCCGCGAGATCCAGCTGGAACTGGCGCAGCGACGGCGCGTCCATGGCGCGGATGTGCAGGTACCCAATCTCGCCGCTGCCCAGTTTCGTCACCATCTCGCGCCGGTCGTCCACCCACTTCGCGTACATCAGGTCGCCCATGCTGCCGATCGGGGTGATCGCGACGTCCCAGGCGCCTTCCTTCGCGGGCTTGTCGTTGATCATGAAGTGGAACTTCGTCCCCGGTGCCAGCGTGAAGAACTGCCAGTAGTTGTCGCCGCTCTTGAGATCGTGGTTGTCCACGGAGACGACGAAGTGGCCTTCCTTGAGCTTGAGGTAGTCACGATCGGCGGGGCCATCCTTGTAGATGTGGCCCACCTTGTAGAAGCCGGATGCGTCGGGCACGAGGTTGAAGCCCGGATAGCGCGTCTGCTGCGTGTTCTCGAGGTTGCTCGGGCCGCCGCTGACGCCGGTATGCGACGCGTTCAGCTGGCCGATCATCATCATCATGACCGTCTGCAGTTCCTCGCGATCGACGAGATTGTCGAGCAGTGGCCCGTAGGTCTCCCACGCGGCGTTCCAGTCGGCGCCGTGCATCTTGGCGTCGTAGAAACGGTTCTTCATGATCCGCCAGCCCTCGTTGAACACCTGAGCGCGGAGCGCCTTGTGATCGACCTCGAGGTTTGCGGTGTAGGTCACCTGCCGCGCAGTCTGGTTGGTCGTCGCCGGTTCGGGCGTTGCCGCCGCGCCACCGCGCCCGCCACCGCCGCCGCGTCCGCCGCCCGCCACGCCGGCGGCCGCCTGGTTCGGAAGGGTTGCCGCATAGAGACCGCTGCCCGAGCGGAAGTAGAGCGTGCGGCCGTCGCGCGAGAAGACCATGTTGCCGCCGCCTCCGCCACCGCCGCCCGCGCCGCCGCGCCCGCGTCCGCCGGCGCCCGCCGCCTGCGGCGGCGCCGCCGGGACGCGCGTGAGCTGCCCGGACTCGACGTTGATGATGTACATCCCGGCGCTCGGGTCGGCCGCCGCACCGGCGCCGCGTCCACCGCCGACGCCGGGGTTCGCCAGTGTCAGCGCGATCGAGTGGCCCTCGGGCGACGGCGTCAGTCCGCCGATCGCCGTGCCCGGCACCGTCAGCTGGCGGGTCCGTCGCGCGAGACCGTTGAAGTCGATTTGCACGGTCACGGCCGGCGCACCCGCGCCAGCGCCGCGGCCGGTCTGCTGCCGCGCGGCCGCTTCCGCCGCGAGACCCTCGGCTTCGTTGTCGATGTCGCGATCCATCGGATCGCGATCCCGCTCCCGGAGCGACGTCGCCCACAGCGCCATCACCGTCGGGATGCCGCCCTGCGACGCGATGCCGTTGCTGAAGCCTTCCGACGAGGTGAAGACGATGTACCTGCCGTCGGCGGTCCACACCGCGTTGGTCTCCGAATACATCACCTTGTCGTCGGAGAGGTGCAGTTCCTCGCCGCCGGTGATCGGAATGATGTAGACGTGCGAACGGAGCGTGCGGTCCTGGCGCCCGAACGCGATCCACTTGCTGTCGGGTGAGACCGAGACCGAGCCGATACGCGACAGATCGCTCGACGCGAGCACGGTCGCCTTGCCGTCGGCGACGGTGTAGCTATAGAGCTTCTTGTCGGCCGCGGTGTAGAGCAGGCGGCTCGAGTCCGGCGCCCAGACGAGCGCGCCTTTCTCGTTGTCCAGGTCGGTGATCTTCTTCGGCGCGCGTCCTTCGGGATCGGAGATCCAGATCTCGTCGCGGCCCGAGCGGTCGGACACGAAGGCCACGTACTTTCCGTCTGGCGACCAGCGCGGCGAGTCGCTGCGCGACGCCATCTTGTCGGGCATGACGCGCGTGATGTCGCCGCGGTCGGTGGCGATAGTGAGGATCTGCCCGCGCGTCGAGATCACCGCGCGGCGGCCCGACGGCGAGATGTCGAAGTTGTCCACCTCGTTGGTGACCGTTTCGATCTCCGCCTGGTTGTCCTTGTCGTCGCTGACGATGTCGAGCTTGATTTCGGCGGTGCGTCCGCTCGCGACGTCCAGCTTCCAGATCCCGAAGTTCTCCTCGTAGACGATGGTCTTGCCGTCGGCCGACATCGACGGCCAGAACAGGCTGCCGCCGGTGTGCTTCGTCACCTGGACCGGCTGCGCCGTGCCGCTGACGGGGATCTTGTAGATATTGTTGACGCTCTTGCGCACGTCCGGGCTGCCCGGCTTGATCGCCTTGTCATTGGGCAGCGGATCGCCGACGAAGTAGATGTTGTTGTCGGCGCCCCACATCGGCCAGTAGCGGTTGTACTGCTCGTCGGGCAGGAGTTTCGTGTAGGTGTTGTCACTCAGCTTCGCGATCCAGAGATCGGCCGAATAGCTGCCCCGGTAATGCTGGCGCGACCAGGTCGCGGGATGACGATTGAAGACCAGCGACTTGCCGTCGGGCGAGTAGTTCCCCCAGTAGCCCCAGTCCACGGGCAGCGAGCGCTCGAGCCCGCCGGTCGCGGCAACCTCGTACAGCGTCGCGACGCTGGGGAAGGCGCCGTCGCCGCGCGCCGCGCGGAAGACGATGCTCTTCGAGTCGCGCGACCAGCCGACGACTTCGTCGTTGCCGGTGTGATACGTCAGGCGCTTCGCCGTCCCGCCCGCCGCCGGAATCACGAAGACGTCGTAATTGCCGAAGCGGTTCGACGCGAACGCGATCCACTTGCCGTCGGGCGAGAAGCGCGGATACACCTCGCGCGCCAGGTTGTCGGTCAGCCGGTGGACGCCGTTGCCGTCTTCGCCGGCGGTCCAGATGTCGCCGAGGTAGCTGAAGGTGATGCGTCCGGCGTTGAAGTCAGGATGGCGGGCCAGCTTCACCGGCGCGGCGTTGAGCGACGCGGCGCCGAACAGCAGCGCGGCGATCGCCGCGACGGCGCCGGACAGGGCAGTCTTTCGCAACATACACATCCTCCAGGGGGACTTTCCGGGCAGAACTCGGCGCAGTTTAGCGCTTTTTGGCGGCGGCCTTGCGGCGGGCTGGACGTTTCTTTGCGGCGGGTTTCGGCTTCTTCTTCACGCGCTCGGGGAGCCGCCGGCTGCCGGTCTCGCGGTTCCATTCCTCGAACGTTTCCGGGGAAATCTCTCCCTTGACCAGCAGTTCCGCGAACTTGCGACGTTGCGCCTGGCTTTTGAAAGGCATGCGTTCCTCGGACTCCTCGGACTCACTGATGGCGCGCCGCGTGCCGCTCAATGCGCCGATCCGGGACGAGCCACATCGCGGCGACGCCGATGTAGATGGCCACCGATAGCCAGGTGTTCACGTAGGCGAGCAGAATCGCGACCAGGTAGAGGACGACGGAGATCTTGCCCTTGAAGTCCGAGCCAACCGCCTCGGCCAGGGATGAGTGCGGACCCTGCGCCGCGATGAGCCGCGTCTCCAGGATGTAGTACGCCGTTCCCGCCATCATCAGGATGACGCCGTAGAGCGCCGTCGGCAGCGGCGCCACGTGCGCTTCACCGACCCAGGCGGTCGCGAATGGCACGAGCGACAGCCAGAACAGCAGGTGCAGGTTCGCCCACAGCACCGATCCGCTGACGCGGTCGCACAGGTGAATCAGGTGGTGATGGTTGTTCCAGTAGATCCCGAGGTAGATGAAGCTGAGGGAGTACGCCAGGAACACGGGCGTCAATGGGCGCAAGTCCGACCAATCGTGGCCCGCCGGCGTCTTCAACTCCAGCACCATGATTGTGATCAGGATCGCGATGACCCCGTCGCTGAATGCCTCGAGTCGACTCGTCTTCATCACGCTCGGCCAATCTTACGCGAGCGTGAGACAATTCCCGGCGTGAAGCTCCTGCGGCCGATTCCGGCACGCCTGGCGCGGTCCCTGTCGCTCCTCGTGCTCCTCGCCTGGATGGTGACGATGGGCGTGGTGCTCACGCGCGCGTTCGCGCAATCGGGATCGCTGAACCTCGCGACCGATCTCGCGCGCTACGGCACGTCGGCGCAGTGGCGCGGCGTCTACTATCGCGGCGAGAAGGTCGGCTTCACCGTCAGCCAGACGTTACCCGACGGGGATGGCTTCCAGGTCCAGGAAGACGCGCGGCTGCAGATGTCACTGCTGGGCGCGACCAGCGCCGCGGCGATCAGGACCACGGCGCACGTGGACAGGGACTTCGTGCTGAAGTCGTTCGACTTCTCGCTCGATCCGGGGACCGGCCCGGTCCGGGTGAACGGCACGGTCGCGGGCCGGCGCGTGAGCCTGACGATCAAGACGGCGAGCGGCACGCAGCAGGAGGATCGCGACCTCGACGAACCGCCGGTGCTCAGCGTGAACCTGCCGCAGATGCTGGCGGCGCGCGGGTTCAAGCCCGGCACCGAAGAACAGTTCTTCATGTTCGATCCGGCGACGCTGCGCACCGAAAAGGTGACGCTCTCGATCGGCCGCCGCGAGATGGTGAGTGTCAACTCGCAGGTGCCGACCAGCATTGGATCCTCGGTCCCCGCGTTCCGCGTCGATCTCGCGATCGCCGGACTGCGCACGTCCTCGTGGGTCACCGATACCGGCAACGTGGTTCGCGAGGAAAGCCCGCTGGGGCTGATGTCGGTCCAGGAGCCGCCGGAAGTCGCTCGCCGCATGGCGATCAGCCGCGGCATCACCGGCGATCTGCTCGAAGCGTCGGCGGTCGTGCCGCGCAACACGACGAAACAGCAGATCGACGATCCACGGGATGTCCGCCGCATCAGATTGAAGGTCGAGGGGGCGGATCTGTCGAGCCCGGATCTCCAGGGGGCGGGGCAGTCGCTGCAGGGTGACGTCCTCGAGATCCGCGACGCGCGGTCACTGCGCGCGGCGCCGACCGACGTCGATCTCGCCGTGTTCCTGAAACCCGAACCCCTGATCGAGAGCAACGATCCGGAGATTCGCCGCGAGGCGGAAGCGGCGGTCCTGGGCGTCCGCGATCCGCACACGATCGCCGAGCGGCTGACCCGCCGCGTCAACGGCATGCTCGACAAGAAGCCGACCGTCAGCCTGCCATCCGCGCGCGAGGTGCTGCGGACGAAAATCGGCGACTGCAACGAGCACACGGCCCTCTACGTTGCGATGGCGCGCGCGCTCGGCCTGCCGGCGCGCATCGCCGTCGGCCTCGTCTACACCCGCGGCGCGTTCTTCTACCACGCCTGGCCAGAGGTCTATATCGAGGAAGCGCGGGGTTCGGGCTATTGGCTGCCGGTCGATCCCACGTTCAACCAGTTTCCGGCGGACGCGACGCACGTGCGCCTCGCCCGCGGCGGCCTCGACAAGCAGGCCGCCATCCTGCCGCTCATCGGCACGATCAAGATGACCATCGTCGACGTCGAGCTGACGCCGAACTCCGCGCCGGTGCTGATCGGCCGCGGATCGACGCCGTCCGCGCCGTTCGCGTCGCCCGTTCCCGTCCGCACCGGGTTGACGTGCTGGTCGAGTCCCGTGTCCCGCCGATGATTGCCATCGAAAGCCTGATCAAGAAGTACGGCACGTTCACGGCGGTCGACGGAGTGAGCCTCGAGGTCAAGCCGGGGGAGATCCACGGCTTTCTCGGACCGAACGGCGCCGGCAAGACGACCACGATCCGGATGATCGCCGGTCTGCTCAAGCCCACGTCGGGCCGCATTCTCGTCAACGGCCACGACCTGGCGCGCGCACCGGAAGCCGCCAAGGCGTCGCTCGGGTTCATTCCGGATCGCCCGTTCATCTACGAGAAGCTGACGGCGGGGGAGTTCCTGCGTTTCCACGGCGGGCTCTACGGCATGGACGACGGGGCGCTGGGGGCGCGCGCGACCGAGATGCTCGAACTGTTCGAGCTCGGGCGATGGGAACACGAGCTGGTCGAGAGCTTCTCGCACGGCATGAAGCAGCGGCTGGTGATGAGCGCGGCTTTCCTGCACCGGCCCAAGGCGGTGCTGGTCGATGAGCCGATGGTCGGCCTCGACCCGCGCGGCGCGCGGCTCATCAAGGACGTCTTCCGCAAGATGGCGGAGCACGGCGTCGCGATCCTGATGAGCACGCACACGCTCGAAGTCGCGCAGGAGATGTGCGACCGCATCGCGATCATTCTCAAGGGGCAGATCATCGCGCGCGGCACGGTCGGGGAAGTGAAGGCGCTCGCCGGCGGGTCCGATCAGCATCTCACGGAAGTCTTCCTGCGCCTCACCGGCGGTTCCGGCCTCCAGGAAATCGACGAAGTGTTATGACGCCGCGAGCGATCGCAGCGACGCGAGCCACGCAGCCGTTTCCCTACCTGCTCCTGCCGTCGTTCTGGGCATCGCGCAATCGCGCGCGGCGGCGCGAGCGCGGGGACGGCACGCGCGCCGCGTTCTTCGGGGTCGTCGCCGTCGGCGTGGGCGGCGCGATTTTCAGCGGGTCGTTCTGGCTGACGGTGCAACTCGGCGGCTTCGCCGATTTCGGCGACTACCTGTTGCGGCTCGGGCTGTCGTGGCTCTTTCTCTCGTTTCTCTCGTTCCTCACGTTCAGCGGCATCGTCACCGCGCTGTCCACGTTCTTCCTGTCCGACGATCTCCGGCTGCTGCTGGCGGCGCCGGTGTCGGCGCGGCGGGTGTTCCACGCGCGCTTCGCGCGTACTGTGGGCTTGTCGTCGTGGATGGTACTGGTCTTCATCGTCCCCGTGCTGGCCGGCGTCGGCGTCGGCCACTGCGCGCCGTGGTCGTATTACTGGCTCTCGATCCTGGCGACTGTCCCGTTCGTCGTGATCCCGGTCGCGATCGGAACGGCGATCACGCTGCTGCTCGTGAACGTGTTTCCGGCGCGCCGCGCCCGCGACATCCTGATGCTCATGGGACTGCTGTTCGCCGGCAGCCTTGTCGTCCTGCTGCGAATGATCCAGCCGGAGCAGTTGCTGCGCGTGGAATCGCTGCCGGACCTGACCGACTTCTTCGCGACACTGCAATCGCCGATCACCCCGCTGCTCCCGTCGTTCTGGGCCGCGGAAGCGGTGTTCGCCTCGCTCCAGGGGCGTTTCGATGCGCTCCACATGACCGCGTTGTGGACCACCGCGCTGGGGCTCGTCGTCCTGGTCGCCGCCGCGAACGACCGCTGGCACTTCAGCGGATTCAGCAAAGCCCAGGAAGCGCGCAAGGCGAAGTTCACGCGCTTCGAACTGCTGACCGCCGCCGCGCGGCTGCTGCCGCTGGCGCCGGTCCGCCGCCACATGCTGATCAAGGACCTCAAGATCTTCCTGCGCGACGTCAGCCAGTGGTCGCAGCTCCTGCTGCTGCTCGCGTTGGTGCTGGTCTATCTCTACAACTTCCGTGTCTTCGATCTCGATCGCAACCCTTACATGAGCGGCGTGATCAAGAACGTCTACGCGTTCGTGAATCTCGCGATGGCGGGGCTGGTGATGTCCACCGTGTGCGCGCGGTTCGTGTTTCCCGCGGTGTCGTCGGAGGGTGCCGCGTTCTGGATCATCCGGACGGCGCCGGTCTCGCTACGCGCGTTTCTCTGGTCGAAGTTCTGGATCGGCTTCTTCCCGGTCTTCCTGCTGACCGAGGTGCTGACCGTCGCCGCCAATCATTTCCTCGGTGTCGCGCCGATGCTCCGCATCGTCTCTGCGGCCGCGGTGTTTTTGATGAGCCTGGCGCTGGTCGGGCTCGCCACAGGGCTCGGCGCGCGCTATCCGCGGTTCAACGCCGACAACCCCAGCCAGGTCGCCGGCTCGTACGGCGGCGTCGCCTTCATGATCATGGCGGTACTCTTCATGATCGTGCTGATCGTGCTCGTCGGCTGGCCGTCGTCGGTGTTCCTCTGGTACTCGACGACGAACCTGCCCGTTCCCGCGCGCGTGATTGTTCTCGGCGGCGCCGGCTTCGCCGCGGCCATCATTCTGAGCCTGTCCACCTGGTGGTTCGGCATGCGCTCGGGCGTCACCGCGCTCGAATCGATGGGATAGAAACGTTATGTCTACAGAAGCCTTGCTATTTCTCGTCGTTCGCGCTTTCCACGTCCTGGTCGCCGCCGCGTGGGTCGGTGTCACCGTGTTCCTGGTCTTCTTTCTGATGCCCGCGGTGAAGGAGACAGGTCCCGGCGCCGGCCCGATCATGGGAGCGCTCAACCGGCGGAACGTGAACGGGTTCATCGGCTCGATCGGCGGCCTGGCCGTCCTCAGCGGGTTCTACCTGTACTGGCGTTTCACCGGCCATTTCGATCCCACGCTCAGCGCCACTCGCACCGCGATGGTCTTCGGTACCGGTGGCATCGCCGGCACGATCGCGCTCTTCCTCGGCGGCGCCGTCGTGGGCAGGAATGCGAGAAAGATGTCCGCCCTCGGCCCACGGATCGCGTCGATGCCCGAGGGCGCCGAACGCGCGGCGCTCGCCGCCGAGATGACCGCGGCCCGAGATAAGGCCGCCACCTTCGCCCGCGTCGTCCTCGTGCTGCAGGTGATTGCGCTGATCACAATGGCGATCGGGCACTACATCTAGTCGAAACGTTCGCTTGTCTTCTCACAGGAGATCAGGAGGGGAGGAGGCTAAGGGGTACTCGGGTTCTGCGATCGGCGGACGATCGTTCGCTCGCAAGAAATGACAACTTCTCGAGACACGTGTTCAGAATGTCAGGCAGTTGCGGTTGGCGCGTTTCCTGCTCGTCGTCAGAACGTGTCCCGCGCCCACTGGGATCTCACTGAGCGAATCATCGGCTGCGCCATCGAGGTCCACAAGGCCTTCGGACCTGGACTTCTTGAGTCCATGTACCGCGATGCACTTGTCATCGAACTTCGCCTGGCTAGGTTCGAAGTCCGTGTCGAGCAACACATTCCCGTCTACTACCGCGGCCATCGAATCCGCGACGATCTGCGCATCGACATCATGGTCAACGGCCTGATCGTTGTGGAGGTTAAGGCGGTCGATCGCTTGCACCCCGTCCATCTGGCTCAAGTGATCACCTACCTGAAGTTGGCAGGTGCGCCTGTCGGTATTCTGTTCAACTTTAAGGCGACCAGTATTCGCACCGGTATGAGGCGCCTCGAGCATCCCGACCTCTATGCGAAGCCAGGCGCTGGCCCCCAGCACCCGCCGCTCGAATGACCCGAGTACCACCTAGACTCCTCGCCTCCTTGTCTCCTGCGAAAAGACAAGCGCCCCCTATGGGTGATGGTCCCCAATCAGTCGGTCTTCAAGGCAACGATGGGATTGACCATCGTCGCGCGGCGTGCCGGGATGTAGCAGCCGGCGAGGGCCACGATCGTCAGGATAGCGGCCATCGAGATGAACGTGGCAGGGTCCGAGGCGTGGACGCCGTAGAGGAGGGACGAGACGCTGCGGGCGAGGGCGAGAGCGATCGCCAGGCCGATCGCCGTGCTGATGGCGGTCATGCGGAGGCCCTCCATGAGGACCTGGTTGCGGACGCTGACGGCGTCCTGGCCGAGCGCCATGCGGATGCCGATTTCGCGCGTGCGCTGGCCGACCGCGTAGGAGAACACGCCATAGATGCCGACGCACGAGAGGATCAGCGCGGCGCCGCCGAACAGCGTCATCACGATCAGGTTCAGCCGCGACTGGCCGAGCGCGTCGCTGAGGTAGGCGCTGATCGGCTGTAGCCGGTCGAGCGGGACGTCCGGGTCGAGCTCCTTCATCACCGCGTCCACCTGGTGCGCGATCGACGAGGGATCCACTGAGCTGCGGATGACGGCGCCGAAGCGACCGCCGGGACCGAGCGGCGAATAGATCTGCGGCCGCACGGGCCGCGAAATATCGTGCGCGCGGATGTGCTCGACGACCCCGACGACTTCGGCAAAGTTATTCGGTGACCCGGTCGGCCCGACCTGCAGCCGCTTACCGATGGCGTTCTCACCGGGCCACGCCTTCGCGGCCAGCGTGTCGTCGATGATGATGATGCGCCGGCGCTGAAATTCGCGCTGTTGCTCCGGCGTGAGCGGGAACTGCTGCGGCGAGTCGTGCCGAGTGAAGAACCGGCCGGACAGCAGCCGCGTGCCCATTGCGCGGAAATAGTCCGGCGACGCGGCGCGGCCATCCGAGGTTTCGCTTTCCCAGTTGCGCGCCGTGGCCTCGTTGTAGGCGAACGGCGACAGCGACCCGCTGCCGGTGAGCGGAAGCTGCGACGTGAACCCCACGTCCGTGACGCCTGGAATCGCGCGGATCCGTTCCTCGATCTGGCGGAGCATCGTCAATCGCATCTGCGGGTTGTTGTATTTCGGCTGCGGAAGCGCGGCGCGGAACGTCAGGACGCCGTTCGGCTCGAAGCCAGGATGTACCTGCTGCAACGCGACGAAGCTGCGGATCATCAGGCCGGCGCCGATCAGCAGGACGAGCGCGAGCGACATCTCCGCGATCATCAGCATGCCGCGCAGGCGGACTTGTGCGACTCCTGCGGACCCGCCGGCGCGAAGGGCGCGATTGATGTTGATCGCCGCGGCGCGCATCGCCGGGACGAGGCCGAAGAGCACCGCCGTCAACACGCTCGCCGCCGCGGCGAAGAGGAGCGCCGTGGTGTCGAACTGGATCACCTCGAGCTTGGGCAGGTTCGACGGACGCAGGGCCGCGATCATCTGGGTGCCGCCCCGCGCGACGATCAGGCCGGCGCCGCAGCCGCCGGTCGCCAGCACCAGGCTTTCGGTCGCCAGCTGTCGCACGAGGCGCCCGCGGCTTGCGCCGAGCGCGCCCCGTACCGCCATCTCCCGCTCGCGTGATGTCGCCCGGGCGAGGAGCAGGTGCGCCACGTTCGCGCACGCGATCAACAGCACGAATCCCACGGCGACGAAGAGGGACACGATCGCGTGGCGCGCGTGCTTGACGACGTCCTCCTGCAGCGGTACGACGCGGACGCGCATGTCGCCGTCTTCGAGCACCGGGTTCTCTTTGCGGAGCTGGCGCGCGATCTCCGCCATGTCCTCCTGCGCCTGCGCGAACGTGACGCCGGGTTTCAGACGGCCGAAGACCGTGAACAGCGTGAAGTTGCGCGGCGGCTGGTTGGCGTAGTTGTACTGCAGCGGTTTCCAGATCTGCGAGTCGGTGATCAGGAACGCTTCGGCGGGCAGCCAGAGATGAAAGGTGCGCGGCATGACACCGACGACCTGT
>Ga0193738_1000813_pt1 | contig 14198 bp, 12 predicted proteins | sample L2a1metaG_FD_144927 | JGI IMG/M metagenome (GOLD analysis project Ga0193738, IMG submission 144927) | Soil microbial communities from a riparian zone of the East river system, Colorado, United States - L2a1 | ecosystem: Environmental > Terrestrial > Soil > Riparian zone | place: USA: East River...
TTTAGTGCGGCTGCCATCATCGATCTTTGTAAACCTTGCTTGTTCACTCATATCATCAAAGACCTGTATCTGGTCCACCATATCAGCTGTCAAATTCTTAGTTGCAATTTTGGGATCGGTTCCAAAAAATTCTTTTCCATCCACATATACTTTTTGCACTTGCTCCCCCATTGCTTTAATTGTTCCGTCTCTCTGCACCTGTACTCCAGGCAATTTTTTCAATACATCTTCTACCGTAGCATCTGGTTTTGAGTTAAATGCCTTTACCTTGAAAGAAATGGTATCTCCGTGCATTTTTACAGGGCTTTCGGTAACAACAACAGTCGAAAGCGTTTTATATTCCGGCCAAAGCATTACCAGGCCGAAATCCAATGTGGGCTTATTTGCAGTAATCGAAAAAGGCCCTTTATAAATCTCGTATCCCGTAAACGAAATGAATAGCTGATAGTCACCTACTGAAAGGTTTTTTATTTCAAATGTTCCTTTGCTATCAGACATCGTGTAGCTAATAAAGGATGAATCTCTTTTTTGTAAAACGGAAATTGTTGCGTTGTCTAATAGCTGGCCCGCAGTGTCAACCAACCTACCTTTTACCACTCCTGTTTGGGCAGATAAAAAAAAGGGGAATAAGCCACTTAAGATCAATAGGGCAAGGGTTTTCATGAATTGGATTTGTCGATATAAAGATAATTCCTGCTTTTGCTTTTGTAAAGCATTATGAGCTTGAAATCATCAATATAAAAACGAATAAAGGATGTTTTTATTTGCGCAAATAGCAAACTCGAAAATAACCGGAATATAGAAAGAGTATTTACTTAGAAGAAATACTGAAAAAAATGATCATTTAAAAACTGCGTCATTAACACCTTTATTTATTAAATATTCAGTGTAGGTGATCTCTACCTTTCCTTTTTTATTTTTAAGATCCTCAGCTGGTTTTTTTTCTTTCCCATCATCATAATCGAATGTAACTCCCTTTGGCAGTTTATAATCTTTAGTATTAAAAGAAAAAATGACTTTATCAGGCAGGCTATGGGTAATGTATTTGCCGTAGCTCATTTCCAGTTCATACGTACCATTATCCCTTGTAGTGTTTTTTGCCTTTTTTATCAATTCAGCTTTTTCATCAATATAAAGGGTTGATAAAACGATCTCTGAGTTTTCATCTGATGGCAATAGTTTGAGAATTCTTAATCCAGTGGCTGGTTCGGTCCCTGCATCAACTATTTCATAATTTCCAGACCCGGAAAGGAATTTTGCAAGATTAATATTGACCGATCCCTTTGGAATAAATGAGATTCCATTTTCATTTACAATTTTCATTTTATCTGGTTTTTTATAATACACTTTCACTGATGCGATCGGCGCCTTTATAAAAACAACGTTTGTTTTCAATTTTCCCCTGGCAGTATAATCATCTACCTTTTCCAATTTTGCTTTTATTTTACCTATCAGTTCCTGCGGTGTTTGCGCCGAAGGATAAATGAACAAAAACAAAGCAAAGATTATTATGAATATTTTTTTCATTTCAGCTCAAAATGTTTTTTCTATTAAAATACCAAAAAGCGATCCCTAAAAAAGCTGCTGTGTACCCAATAAGTATTGCGGCACTTTTCAATATAGCAGAAAGATTTTCAATAGAACCCTTTTCAGTTACTCCATCAACTCCTTTTACATAGAAAAAACCTTTCCATCCCAGCATGTGTGTTGTAAAGAGATAGGGTTTTATCGTTTCATCATAAAATGGGATCTGCATTTGTGTGAGTATGGTGAAAACAATAATAACACAAACCGTTGTTACAATTGGCCCAATGGAATTGTCGGAAAAAACTGACAGCATAAATGACAATGATGCAACGCAAATAAGGCCAATGGCTGCAAAACAAAATGCCAATATATATCGCCACATCACATCATCGGATTCCATCACATTAAACTGGAGCTCCCTTGGTACACCCAGCCAGTTCACACCAAATAAAAGTACGCTCAGGAACAAGGCAAGTACCGCCACCCATATCAGCAATATCAATGTATAAAAAACAGAGGCCGTAAATTTCACGATCAGCAATTGTATCCTGCTAACTGGTTTTGATACCAGCAGCCGAAGTGTTCCCATGTTTGCCTCACCGGCGATCGCATCACCGGATACCAATGCAACAAGAATGGGTATGTGAATGAGTAAAAGATTTAAAATGACAAAGCAAACAAGATAGCCATTCAAAATAATTTTGGCAGGTATTTCTTCAAAGCTATCTCCCATTCCACTCATCATCAGGTCAACATACTCTTTTCCGCCAAATTTTAATGCTATTTGAATAAGAATAATGATCAATGCAATAACAGCAAATGCAATATATGTTCTGGGTCTTTTGAAAATTTTAAATATTTCTATTTTCAGCAATTGTATCATATCAATGAGATGTAAGAGTTAAAAAGTAATCTTCCAATGAATTTTTTTTCTGGATAGAAAATATATCCTGTTTCATCTCTCCCATTTGCCGAACAAAAGCGGGCACTTCCTCTTTTTTCATTTGCATAATGATCTTTTGCCCGTTTGCTGAAATGACCTTATTTGCCCAGGATGTTTGCTTTAGCTGCAATGCAAATTCCTTTGCGGACCTGGTTTCAACTTCTATTCGCGATTGTTCAGGATTCAATAATTCATCCATGTTTCCCTCGGCAATTTTTTTCCCTTTATGAATGATCAGCAATGAATCTGCTACTTGTTCCATTTCACTTAATAAATGCGAAGAAATAAAAACAGTTTTCCCCTGATCCTTACCCAGGTGATTGATAAGCTGTCGCATATCTGCGATCCCCTGTGGATCCAGTCCATTCATGGGTTCATCTAAAATAATAAGATCAGGGTCATGCACCAGGGCCACTGCAATCCCCAATCTTTGTTTCATTCCCTGTGAATATGTTTTTATTTTACTATCGGCCCTTTCCGCAAGCCCTACTTTTTCCAGCTTATCCGTTAACTGCCTGCGTTTAAGTTTTAAGCCACTCATGGTAGCAAACAAATTCAGGTTCTCAATTGCAGTCAGGTATTTATACAGATCAGGTTTTTCTATTATAGCACCAATTCGTTGCAAAATTTCCCTTCTATGTGTTGACAGATCAAGACCAAAAATTCTTATTTCACCGTTGGTAGGTCTTATTAAGCTCAACAGCATCCGTATCGTAGTAGATTTTCCTGCACCGTTCTGACCCAAAAACCCGTAAACACCTTTCTCCTTTACAGTAAAAGTCAAATTATCAACTGCGGTTATTTCGTTGAATGATTTCGTTAATCCACTAACATCAATGATTGAAGACATATAGTAATAGTACGAAATTCAAAATTAGCTCTAAAATTCTTTATTGAAAATGAGTCTCTTCAAAATAAGATAACAAAAATCCCCCTGGAAAAACTTGCATGAACTGAATGCACATATTACGTTTGTGATGTAGTAGAATGATCACAGTTTACAAGGAAAAACTACTATAAAAGATCCGTTCATAATTCAACCCTGAGGAAAATGAAAAAAATTATTACCCTGCTATTAATTGGCTTCTCAATAACTTCTCAATCACTCAACGCACAATTAGACCTGGCTTTTATCTCCAATTTTAGTGGCAACTCCACTAATTCCTGCAATCATCTTAGCTGGACAATTGTAAGTAACCAGAGCATAAGTAGTTTCGAAGTTGAAAAAAGCACCGACGGGAAAGACTTTAAGACTATTGCAGTCTTGGCAGCAACAGAAAATTTTAATACCGAAAATTATACATATGCTGATACGGCGGTCAGTGCAGACAAAATAATGTATCGCCTTAGAGTATTGATCCGGAGAAGCCAGAATGATTTCTATTCGAGGACTATTTTTGTGCGGTCAAAAACGAAGCTTGATGACAATATCAGGATCATGGAAAACCCTGTAAGGGATAGACTTTCCTTCAATTACAATTCCGCAGAAGTGCAACAAACAGCCATCAAAATATATAGCCTGGCAGGGAAAATTTTAGTTAGTCAAACAATAAGCAGTTTTAAAGGGAATAATTTAATAACTATTCCATTAAGTTCAGGCTTTGTTCCCGGCATGTATGTGCTTGAAATAAATACTGACATTATGAGCCAAACTGTAAAATTCGTAAAACAATAACAGTTTTTCATAGAGCTACAAGCCAACAGAAAAAGAAAAAAGCCCTTTAGTAAAGGGCTTTTTTCTTTACAATCAGGCGATATAAAAAAACACATACTGTTTATAATAAAATCAAATCATCATTTATGGCTTTCTGAAGATGATTTTACTCATCCACAATATTCAATAAAGAAAGACTACAAGTAATTATACTAAGTTCAAAATTATTTTAAAATATTTTTTATTGAAAATGAATCTGTTTGAAATTTTACCTGAAAAAAATTCCTAGAAAAACTTGCATCAATTAATTGCGCGTATTACGTTTGTGTTGTCGTATATGATCGCAGTATCCAAGGAAAAATTACGATAAGCTATCCGTACTGATACCTCCTCTAAAAGAAAGAAATTTCCCGGTAACATTACGGCTGCTTCAAAAGAAAAATAATAACAATCCGTATTATACAATTCAACCCTAAGAAAATGAAAAAGACCTTTACCCTTTATTCCCTTGTAACATTATCATTTTTTGCGAATAACACCTATGCGCAGATCAATGAAAATTTCGACAATGGACTCGCTCCCCTTGAAGCCAATTGCTGGCAATTCACTAACATGATGCATGCAACTACCCCTTCCGGTTATGTTATTAACGGGAATGGAAGTGCATACTCAGAACCACCGGTAAGCTCCGACAGTTTACGTATCATGCGTACACCTTTACTCGATATCGGAACAAGTGTCGATGTGTCTTTTATTTACAGGATCAGCAGCAATTTAAATGGCCAGGCCACAAGATTTATAAAACTTGACCTGGTGAATTCTGCGGGAGTAATTGTACAGACACTTGACAGTTTTAGCATCATTAATTCAGCGACAACTGCTACAGTATACAACCAGACGATCGCGGTAAATATTCCCGGTCAATATAGATTTTCTCTCACCATGGGTGGAAACACAGGAGGTGGCAATGTGCGGACATCAATTGATGATCTAAGTGTGAATGCCCCTGTAATAGGCTGTGTAGAAATAAACAAGCTATTGCCTGTTCACCTTATCAGCTTCCAGGGCAATATGAATAAGAATAATAAAGTAACTCTTAACTGGACTGTTGCCGATAATGAGACAGCAAAGAGTTTTGAAGTAGAAAGAAGTTCTAACGGAAGAGATTTTACAACGGTTGGTGTTGTATTTGCGTATGAAAAAATGGGAACTGAAAGCTATACTTTCTATGAAACAACAAGTGGTACAGATAAAGTAATGTATCGTCTTAAAATGATCGATAAAAATCGTGACGTTGATTATTCAAGAATACTGATCTTCCAGTTGAAATCCACGACCACAAATAATATCAAGATCATCGGTAATCCCGTAAATGATAAACTTACTTTCAGTTACACTTCTCCGGCTACGCAAATGGTTGATGTGAAAGTTTACGATATGAGCGGCAAAATAGTATTAAAAAATAAAGTAAACAGCCTGGAAGGTAGCAATGTGGTAAGCCTTCCATTAAGCTCAACTTTTATAGCTGGCATGTACATCGTCGAAGTAAACAATGGAACTGAACTTCAATCATCAAAATTCATAAAGCAATAAAGAATCATAATTAATCCGATCTTTTTAAATCACTTCTTTAGTTAACAAAAAGCCGAATGATATTCGGCTTTTTTTAAAAACCTTGAATTTAAATGTTTAAACAAGCCATCTTCCTGAAATCTGGAGGGAGCGAAGGAAGAGAGATAAAGCAATCCTCGTCAATCAAAAAGATCTCCTGATGCTAATGCCGACCGGTTAAGACCCTGAAAAATTTTCATACACTTAGAGTATCAACGGAGACGGGCCCTATTTCTATAGGGCCTTTTTTATATAAATAGACCAGGCAAAAACGTCATACACTCATTACAATAAAAAACAGGTCATCGTTTGTGGTTTTTTATTGAATGATTTTATTAGCCTAGAATGTTCAATGAAGGAAGACATAAAGTAATAACTAAGTTCAAAATTATTTTTAAAATTTTTAATTGAAAATGAACCTATTGAATTTTTACTTAAAAAAAATACTTCGAAAAAGTTGCAACATTTAAATGTAGATATTACGTTTGTGTCATCGTAAAGAATCCACCGAATCCCCGAAAAACTCCGATAAGCAATCCGTACTGATACCTCCTCCAAAAGAAAGAAATTTCCCGGTAACGTTACGGCTGCTTTAGAAAAAAGAAACAACAATCCGTCATAACTCAACCCTAAGAAATGAAAAAGATTTTTACTCTTTGCCTGTTCGCCTTTGCCGCAACCTTCTCAAAAGCACAAGTCGTACTTAATGAAGTTTATCCTGATCCAGGTGCTACCTACCAGGAATTTTTTGAATTGTACAACACAAGCACAAACCAGGTACCTGAAAACCTCGACAATTACACTCTTGTCGCTTACTATGAAGAAGCGGGTGGTAAGTCGGGATTTTATGTATTAGACCTGCCTAACCAAACAGTAAATGCAAAGGGATACTATGTTGGATCTTCCCTTTCAACTTTTGGTATCCAGGGACAAAGCGGTTTAAGTGCTAACTTAAACTGGAACTCTATTCCTGCTGGTGGTGCATTAACAAAATGGGAAAAGAGCGGATCTTCTTATATAGCCATTGCCGTTCCTGCAAACCTGAATGATCTTTTTGTGAAAATAAGTGGTGGTGGTGGCAGCAGCGCTGCGTTTCAAATTTTTGTTTACAGAAACGGAATGCTTGTCAATGGAATTATGGGTGGTAGTAATGCAAACGCCATTCCTGCCTCTCTTAGAGCTATGCCCAATTTATTTGTTGATATGACTGGCAGTTCACCTGATTTTACTATCAACTTTAGTGCGATTAGTGACAATAGTGTTGAGTATATAACGGGAACTGCTGCAACTAATAATGGTTACTATCGCGAATATGATGGAAAATGTGGTGTATGGAAACTAAGTAGCACAGCGGTTGATTATACACCTGGTCAATCAAATGGTTCAGCTACGGCTGTCTTGGGTACATTAACAATTTCTACAACGATCTCAGCATACATTGTTGATCCTACAAAATTATTAGTAACCTATGATGTAAGTGCAGGCCCTGCTGATGCATTTCCTATCATAGTTGAAGTTTACCAGGATCTTGGGATCATTGGTCAATTAGATGCAAGTGATGTTTTAGTTGACACAAAAAATATTGGCAACGCATCTACTGGCACTCAGAGTGTAATTATGCCGACAGCTTTTGATGGCGCAATAATAGTCGCGAAATCACCGGCTGGGTGCTTTGATCGGGTAATTGTGCTTCCGGCTCTTCAGTCTAAATCTACTTTACCAATTCATCTTATCAGCTTCCAGGGTAATATGAATAAGAATAATAAAGTAACGCTTAACTGGACTGTTGCTGATAATGAGACAGCCAACAGTTTTGAAGTGGAAAGAAGCTTCAACGGAAGAGATTTTACAACCGTTGCAATAGTATTTGCTTCTGAAAAAATGGGAACCGAGAACTATATGTTCTATGAAACAACAAGTGGTACTAGTAAAGTGATGTATCGTCTTAAAATGATCGATAAAAATAGTGAAGTTGATTATTCAAGAATACTGATCTTCCAATTGAAATCCACGATCGCAAATAGTATCAGGATCATCGGTAATCCCGTAAATGATAAACTTACTTTTAGCTTTACTTCTCCTGCTACACAATCGGTTGACGTGAAAGTTTACGATATGATCGGCAAAGTAGTATTAAAAAATAAAGTAAACAGCCTGGAAGGTAGCAATGTGATAAGCCTTCCATTAAGCGCAACTTTTAAAGCTGGTATGTACATCGTGGAAGTTAACAATGGAATTGAGCTTCAATCATCAAAATTTGTAAAGCAGTAACCTTAATAACAAGCCATCTTCCCGAAATCTGGAGGGAGCAAGGGAAGATAGGTACAAGCAATCCTCGTCAATCAAAAAAGATCTCCTGATACTGAGCCAAAGATGCTGACGACCGGTTAAAACCCTGAAAGATTTTCATACACTTAGAGTATCAACGGAGACGGGCCCTATTTCTATAGGGCCTTTTTATTTTTTGCTTTGTAAAGTAGTAAAAACCACGTATCGTAGTTTTTCATTAAATATTGCTTGCATTACCAATAAACCCGTAGTAGATTTGTTAAGAAGATATCGTCAAATATCCGACGTAAAAACCATCTGGGACAATCCGTACTGATACTAACTCTAAAAAAAATCCCTTTATCATTACGGCATTTTCACTGGTGGTTAAGTTCCGAAATCTTTAGACCTAAATCCGTTTTTGATAATTCAACCCTAAGGAAATGAAAAAATTTTTTACCCTTTGTCTGCTAATATGCATTGTGATCGTAACAAGATCCCAGGCTGTATTAAATGAGGTTTACCCACAACCTGGTAATGGTTATCATGAATTCTTCGAGCTTTACAACGAATCTAACACTACTGAAAATTTAGATAATTATACAGTTGTTGCCTATTTTGAAGAGGGCAGCACAACTGGATTCTATGTACTTGATCTTCCTACGGCTTCGGTAGCAGCACATGGTTATTATGTAGCGGCTTCGCAAAGTCCCTTTGATATTCAGGCTCAATTGGGACAAACCGCAAATTTCAGTTGGAACTCAATGCCTGCCGGAGGTTCATTGACAAAATGGATAAAGAATGGATCTTCTTACACATCGGTTGCAGTGCCTGCAAATCTAAATGACCTAATGGTAGGAATTAACGGTGGCGGAAATGGTGTATACCATCTTTTCGTTTATAAAAATGGGATTATCGTGAATGGTATCATTGGAGGTATTAGCACAAGCGTAGTCCCTGCATACATTAAAGCAATGCCGAACTTACCCATTGATATGAGTGGCAGTTCGCCGGACTTCACTATCAACTTCAATACGATCGCGGATTATAGTTTAGAATACCTGACTAATGCTTTAGGTACAAACAATGGCTACTTCCGCAGTTCTGATGGACTATGTGGTGAATGGTTAAAAAGTGATTCCCCGGGACAACATACACCAGGGCAAACAAATGGTACGGCGCTCAATCTTTCACCTTCAAATCAATTAAGCGCTGCTGCAATTATTTCGCAATATGGCGGTGATCCGACAAAAGCTTTATTGACCTATAATATTGTCTCAGCTCCCGCAGGTGCATTCCCTTTGGTGGTAGAGGTTTATGCTGACAATGGAATTGCAGGACAATTAGACCTTAATGATCTTCTTATTGATACAAGAACGATCACAAGTTCTTCTGCGGGTAGTCAAGATGTTATATTGTCTTCATGGGATGTTGCTGTAATAATTGTCATCAGATCTGCTTCCGATTGTTATAATAGAACATTAGCAGTAGCAAATTATTGGTCTGTATTACCGGTCAACCTTGTAAGTTTCCAGGGCAACATAAATAAAAACAATAAGGTCACTCTTCAATGGAGAGTTGAAAATAATGAAACAACAGATCAATTTGAAATACAAAGAAGCTATAATGGTATAGAATTTAAAACGGTCGGGATCCTGTTTGCCAGTGAGAAGAACGGCATCGAAGATTATATGTTTTATGAAACGATCAGCAGCTTTGACAAAGTAATGTATCGTCTTAAAATGATCGATAAACAAAATAATGTTAGCTATTCAAAAATAGTAGTGTTTCAAACAAAACTTACTACGGGCGGTAATAGCATCAAGATCATCGGCAACCCGGTGACTGATAAACTAACTTTTAATTATACAGCCTATGCTTCACAGATAGTAGATGTGAAGATATATGACATGAGTGGAAGAATAATGATGAGTAACAAGATCAACAGCCTTGAGGGCAACAACATCATAAGTTTTCCTCTTGCACCGGCACTCAAAGCAAGCATGTACTTAGTAGAGGTAAATAATGGAACTGAAACTCAAACAGCAAAATTTATAAAACAATAAAGAAAATTTAAGAGCTGATCCGTACCGTCAAATAAAGTCTCCTGCGTGCTATCTAAGCCTACGACCATATTAATTGGTTAAACCCTTGAAGATTTCATACACTTAGAGTATCAACGGAGACGGGCCCTATTTCTATGGGGCCTTTTATTTTTGTGTAAGATAAGCCTGTAGGTCTTTTACATATTGCTCAAATGCCCTGATTCCTGCCGGAGTTATTTTACAGATCGTTTGCGGGTAATTGTCTTTAAATTGTTTTATCACCTCGATATAGCCTGCTTCTTTTAATTTCTGAATTTGCACACTTAAGTTACCTGCAGTAGCATTTGTTTGTTCCTTTAAAAAAGTAAATTCTGCTTCTTTCACACTTAGTAGAAGTGACATCACTGCCAACCGCAATTGGGAATGTAATATGGGGTCAAGATCTTTAAACATTCAATCGTGCTTGTTCCTTTTTATATAAACGATATTCCTTTTCCATAATAACACCAGGCATCAACCAGGCAAGTATAGCTGACGCAGCAGTTAACAAAAGATCTATTTTGATAGAAGTATATATAGCAATAATGCAACATATCCAGCAAAAAATTCCGCCCCAAAGCATGGGTTTAAATTTACATGCCGCCCCGGTTATAAATGTTGGCATGCCATATAGCATTAAGAAACCCGTGAGAATTTCCATTACCTGTTGCCGGTTTATACTGGTTGGTCCATGCACCCCATTCATTAAAAATATTATTGCAAATAAGTACTAGTAAAAAAATAGAAATGCCAAACCCCAGCCATATATAATCCAAATATGGGTCATCATACGATTTTACTTTTCGTTCCTTTTTCTCCCTTATACTTATTAGTATTTGTGGAATGATCGCAACAAGTGTAAGCAAATAGATATCAAAAGGAAGTTTATACCCAAAATGGATCTCAGACAATCTCACTAAAGAGCAAACAGCAATAACGGCTCCCCACATAATGGCGCCGATACCGGTAGCATGATACGATTCTTTCGCCTTGTTGATCATCATGGTGATCAGTTGCAGGCTTTGCTGTTCGGTCAATGTTTTTTCCTGTTCCATAAACTTATTTGTTTTGGATTTTTTCTTTTATATATAGTACATGACCAGGGATGATATATGATACTAAAATGGCAAATGCCAAAAGCAACAATTGCCATTCAAACGATACGAAAACTGAAATTACCATAATGGGTAAACATAAAAGACCTGTCCATTTTAAAAGTGGGAATTGCATTAATGCCCCCATAAAAAAACAGGTAACTGCATATACAAGAATATACAACGGAAAAGAAATATGCCACAAATCATACTTATAGAAGAAAAAAGCCAGCCCGAAATAAAGAATAGCCTGGCTAATGCCAAAAAATTTCATGGTTTCCCCAACAAAAGTCTTTACAGCAATTTTCTTAGAATCTTTTATTCCTTTAATTATACTTGCAATTGCTCCGATCCAAACAAGGTTCCATGCAAGATAAGGTTGCTCAAAACCAGTAAACCTCATAAGACCGAAATTCAAAAGAGCCGCGCTGAAGATCAGCCAGCCCCAAAGTAAAAGATAAAATGAATTGTTTGCTACGTCCTGCTTTGCCTTCTCAATCATTGACTGAATAAGGTGCAGGCTTTGCTCAGCGGAAAAATTTTGGTTGTGTCCCATAATTATCAATTATAATAATGAAAACTATTTATACTGAGATAAGAAATACGCTACTTGATTCTTTCCCCATACAGGATGAATGCTGGTTTCCGGCTTAAATGTATCATAAAGCTTCTGAGCTTTTTCAAATAATACTTTTGCTTCTACTTTGCTTCCGCCAAATTGCTCGGGAGTGTAAAATTTATCCTGGCCTTCAAGTACGTAAACTCTTGGATTGTCTGGATTTAATTTTTTTGCCTCCTCAAGCATTGCTTGTGCTTCAGGTCCGTAAGTCATATAGCGATTCATAGGATCACCCAGCATACGTAATGTGGCGATCATTTTCTTTACAATAAATATTTCTGAATTGTTCTTTGCCAGTTCTTCTGCCTTTTTTATTTGTTTATCAGCCTTGTCGGCATAGGGGTCTGTTTTGTCAGCTTTAGCTGCCATCATATCGCCCCCTGCTCCGGCCATAGTGCCCGCACTTGCATTACAATAAGCAGCATAATAATATGCCAGCCACTGATTTTTTTCTGCTTCAGCTATACGTTCAAAAGCATTGGCAAGATCTGTTAAACCTTGTACACTAGTTGTTGTATCAACTGCGCCTATTTTTGCCTCCATTGCTTTTACAAATTTCTCCGGCATTTGTGCAAAAGAAAAACTTGCAACAAGTATTGCGGATAAGATAAAAATTGTCTTTTTCATTGTTTATCGTTTTAAGTTTTTGAAATAATATTAAAATAAGCGGTCTACTGTTTGTTGGGATCTATCAATACCAAAACTGAAAAAGGCGCCAACGTAAACAAATACCCTTGATGGCGGAACGATCTGTTCCTTTCTTAATCCGTTATAAGAATACTGATAACCGTACACCTGTTTTATGCCAAAAGCATTGCTTATGGAAAGCACATACACCACAAAGTTCTTTGCATTCTCTTTACCTATGCTTGGCAGGTAATTAAAAGCGACACTAAAATTGTGATAATCCTGCACTCTACCCATGTCAGCAAAATAATAGTTGCTTCCGTCAAATCTTATATTATAATAAGGCCGGCCGCTTGCATAATTGTAGGCTCCATTGAATTGCATCTTCCACGGCTGCACAAATTTTTTAACTACTACTGATGCAGTATGATTGGCAGCGAAATTCGGAGTAGTTGCGTAGGGAAAATTCAGGAAATCCCTTTTTGTATCGAGATATGAATAAGATATCCAGTAATCAACATTCTTAACTGTTTTTTTATCTCTCCAAAAAAGCTCAAAACCTTTTGCATCTCCAAAGCCATTGTTGCTGATTGCCATATCCCGTCCGCTAAGAAGTCCTGTTTTAATAAGGTTATCATATTTTTTATAAAAGATCTCTGCACGAAAGGTTCTCACACTTGTCACTTTCATGTATTGGGCAATATAATGCGTCGCCTTCATAAACACCAGGTTACTGGTGGCCGAAGGCAAATAACGGCTTTCAGGAGTTTGATAAAATATTCCATAGGCCAATGATGCCTGTGCCTGCTTACTTAATTTGTAGGCCACAGAAAAACGAGGTGCAATATTGGTTTTATCAATAAGCGATGATTGCTCGACCCGTCCTCCGATTTTAGCAGCCAGGTCATTTGTTATATAAATATCGCTTTCTGCAAAAACTGATCTCATATTTGCTTTTAACCTGCCGTCAAATCTTTGCCCATTGTAAATAGTGTAGCCGGATCTTTCGTCGCTAAAATTATATTCCCCACCGAACCGCATCATGGATATTCCTTTCAGCCTTCTTTCAAATATTAGTTTGCCATTGAAATAATTCGAAGTGAGATCAAGATCGAATGTTTTGAATTCCAATCCTGGTAATATCACTTCATTTTTATTTACATCCTTCATTCCGGATTTTATATCATCCTGGTTAAACGTATATGAAATACCGGCATACATCTTCCACCTTTTACCTAATTTTTCTTTCCATGATAAATTATGAAATGTATTAAAATTAGAAACACCGAACCGATCCAAATAACCGAGTGAATCAATGCTATTTACTGTATAGTCAAGATTGCTCTTGCTGAAGTATCCATAATATTTCAACATTCCTGTTGCGGAGGTTTTAATTCTGAAATTGACATCCCCACTGTGAAACACCGGCACTTGCGAGTAGTCCTGTTTTTGCTTGATGATGGCAAAAGCAGGTGTAAGATTTGTATAGCTGTAAGCCCCGCCCCATGAAGATTTTTTATTCTTTGATAGCGACTGGTATCCGCCATTAACTCCGATAATAGACGCGCCAAGACTTGCTGAAGTTCTATCTGGCAGATCGATAGACTCAAGGATCAAGGCAGATGATAAAGCCTGACCGTATAAAGCTGAATAACCTCCCGTGCTGAAAACCGTCCCTTTAAAAAGAAATGGAGAAAATCTTCCGTAGGATGCAATGTTAGGAGAACTGGTTTGAAAGAAATTATTTACTAATGTACCATCGATAAAGATC
>Ga0193738_1000814_pt1 | contig 14188 bp, 15 predicted proteins | sample L2a1metaG_FD_144927 | JGI IMG/M metagenome (GOLD analysis project Ga0193738, IMG submission 144927) | Soil microbial communities from a riparian zone of the East river system, Colorado, United States - L2a1 | ecosystem: Environmental > Terrestrial > Soil > Riparian zone | place: USA: East River...
TGTTAACAAAAAATCCTGATGGCACTGATAATTATACTGCACAGGCCAACCAGACCTATGCAAAGAATTTAAAAGGAAAGCTGATGCTTGCACATGGCTTGATGGATAATAATGTGCCACCTTATAATACAATGCTGGTGGTTGATGCATTAACAAAAGCAAACAAGGATTATGATCTTGTTGTATTCCCAAATGCTGGTCATGGTTTCGGTGCTGATTCACCTTATATGATGCGCCGCCGCTGGGATTATTTTGTAAAAAATCTTTTAGGTAAAGAACCTCCGCCAAATTATAAATTAGAATCAAAGACCGACCCGAGGAATGGTGGACAGTTAGCGTTTTAGTTCACTTGCGAGTCTCGCCCAAAGAGGATGAAGCAATTTCTACAATATTTAAAGACCAATCTTAAGGTTGGTCTTTTTTATTTATGTGCTTAGCCGCATTACTACTATTAAACTTCTGTTGCGTCGCACTCTTGTACGTTTGGTAATTCTATTCGGCACATTTGAAAATGTTCTCAATGTCCCGTAGGGACATTTTGTCGGTAGAATAAAAATGAAATTATTATTAACGTTCCATCGGAACGTTTTGTGAAATCCAAATTGATCGATGAAATGAGCACAATGCGTTCCTATGGAACGCAACACAATCGTGCGATGATTTTCTACCCACAAGGTGTTCCTACGGAACACAAAACCTTTTGTATATTTATTTATCTTATCCTAATTGAATGGCGAACACATATACTCAACTTCATATTCAATTTGTATTTGCAATTAAATACCGGGCGGCACTAATTGAAAAAGAATGGAAGGATGAATTGCAGAAATACATTACTGGTATCATTCAGGAGAACGGGCACAAGATACTCCAGGTAAATAGCATGCCTGATCACATTCATATTTTCATTGGTATGCGGCCGACTCAATCCATTGCTTCATTGGTGCAAAATGTAAAAGCAGAAAGCAGTAAATGGGTCAAAGCCAAAAAATTTTGTACAACCCCTTTTGCATGGCAGGAAGGTTATGGGGCATTTTCCTATTCCAAAAGCCATGTGCCTGATGTTATTCGTTACATACAAAACCAGGAAGCGCATCATCAGAAAGAAACATTTTTAGAGGAGTACAAGAAAATACTGAAGGTTTTTGAAATTGAATATGAGGAGCAATATATTTTTAAGGAACCGGAATAATATTTAAGGAGAGTGACTTTTATTTCCCTTCAAACTGTTTTAATATTATCATTGTGCAATTTGAAGTCGAGTCCTGTCGCAGGTGAATGAAAGATTGATATTCCGGATCGTTGTAAAATTTATGTGCAGCTTCTTCCGAAGGAAATTCTACAATGGCGTTCATCTTTTTGGGTTGTCCTTCTAATGCTTTAGCTTCTGTGTCCATTGCTAAAAGCGTTGCTCCATGTTTCTGAAGTAATGGAGCTACACGAGGAGGATATTCTTTGAATGTTTCAGGATCATGAATATCATAGGCGTTTACAACATAGACTGACATAAAATGAGATTTGTAAATTGCGCCCAATATTAGTGCCGAAAAACATCTAAACAGATCAAGAATATAAGATCAATTGCGTGCAACGAAACAATGCCACTGTCTTCTGATTCTCTTTACTCTTAACAATCACATCCCAAACCTGTGTAGTCTGTCCGGCATGTTGTAAAATTGCTTCGGCAATTATAAAACCGCTTTTTGTTGAACCCAGGAAATTTGATTTTAGTTCAATGGTCGTAAAAGATTTTGCAAGCATGGGTAAATTATAAAGACAAGCATACCCGGCAATGGTGTCTGCCAAAGTAACTATGCTGCCTGCATGCAAGTATCCATTCGGAGCGAATAGTGATCTCTTAACTTCCATTTGGGCAGTAGCTAAATTGGTTGACACATTTAGAACTTCAATACCAAGAAGCCCGGGGAAGAAGTCTGCTCCAAACTTTGAGAAATCTGTTTTCTTGTAGTCCATTTAATTTTTTATTTTATCACCGGCTTGGGTGCATCTTCAAACTTTTTATACTTTCCCAACATTCGCCCAACCATACATGTCATGGGCATAATTGTTTTCTTGACAAAGGCAGGGATTTCCGGAATATCATACTCTTTGGAATAACGTGTTGTCAGGTATGCTGCATCAAATTTTTCAGGTTGTGAACTGCCGGAGTTTTTTTGTGCATCATAAAGTGCAGAAAGAAAAAAGACGATCGTATTGGCTGGCTTTATCCAACCCTTGCAATTAAGAATGTCATTTCCGGCATTCCAAAAACGGTGAGGAGTACCACGTTTAAAAGTAATAGTCTCTCCTTCAGTTGCATATTGTTTCTCTTGCCCCATCACCTGGTATCCAATTTTTCCTTTCACAACAGTTAATGATTCATCCTGCAGAAAATGTGTATGCATTATAGGCCCATGCCCGGGTGTAACAAAATTTTCTACGATCACTCTATCACCATCAGGTTCTTTTTGTACTGAATGAAAAATTATTTTTTCGCCAAGACCGTTTTCGATCGTATGCGGGTAAGTAATTTTCATGGTGCTTCTTATTATTTTCAAACAAGATAACTAAATCCTATTTTGCTCCGCCCTTTCTAAGAATTTTTTCAATCTCAGCATGTCCCTTTTTCTTTGCCCATTCAAGTGGTGTAGCCCAGGAAGCGCCGGCTTTATTAATGTCAGCGCCTTTAGCAAGTAAATAGTCAACCATTTCGCCATGTCCCCATCTTGCTGCCATTCCTAAAGGCGTTGATTTATATTCTTCTTCTACGGGATCTATATCTGCGCCGTGTTTAATAAGCAATTCTGCTTTTTTAATATCTCCTTTTTGTGCCATGTCGTGCAGCAGTGTAACATGATGCCAGCTCATTGTATTTGGGTTCATTCCTTTTTCCATCATGTAAGTGGCGCCATCCAGTCTTTCAAAATAATAGAACTGTGCCCATTTTAAAATGGCCGGAACTTTTGCTCCATAACTCATTAAAAGATCGATCATCTGCCGGTTATTTTCTTTGGCTGCAAAAACAAGGATCCCTTCACCCCAGAAATAAGTTTCATCCTTTGCAAATTCAGGATGTTCTTTTAAAATCTTTTCTGTTTTATCAATACCTCCTTTATCCACTGCTTCCTGGAATTCTAATTGCAGATCAGATCTGTTGTATATGATCTCCCCGTTATCTCCTTTGAATTTTTGTTTTGATGGGTCATTCGAATACTGATCCAATAATAATGCGATTTCCTTATAATTCCTGTCTTCTGCGATCGTGTTTAATGAATCTTGAAATGGATAGATCTTATACTTAGGAGCATATGCTCCATTATTCAATAAATATTTTACTAACTCAACATGCCCTTCACGAACTGCAAAATGAATAGGTGGCGTATAATTATATTGTGCATAGATTAATTCAGGGCATTCTTTAATCAAGTGTTTAACCTCTTCTAAATTTCCGTTTTTACTCGCAACAAGAATATTCCAAACTTTTGTTGTTGTAGAAACAACTTCGTTGGATAACTTCATGGGCAAGTTCAGTTTCATTTCATGCGGCTGTATCATTATATTAATTTAGTTCTGGTTCTTTTAGTTTGCTTCGGCTTGCCACAACAAACAAATAATTTTTACAGTTCCGTCGGCAAGCCTCGCAATGACGAAACTTCCGTGACTTTGTTAATTTCGTTAGCTACACAAGAATCTCATCACTCTATTTGGAATTTCGTCATTGCGAGGCCGTCAAATAAAACACATTGACTACTTAATTCAAAAGGCCGAAGCAATCTACAAGCATTTATAATGAGTATGATGTTCTATTTCTTTTCATCGTCCAGATTATACCTCATCTCCAAAATATATCTTGAAAAGCCAACCTTCTCATAAGCTTTAATTGCAGAAATATTATCACAATAAACTTCCAAACGAAATTCAGTAATGTTTTGACTAGCTGCCCAATTTTTTAAAGCATCCATAATTCGCTTATTGATTCCCTGGCCCCTATATTCAGGAAGCACATACATAAAACCTAAATATGCATAGGTGCTATGTTTTATAAATGGTTTTGATCTCTCGATCCTTGCATAACCTGAAGCGATGATCTTATTGCCTGTTTCAGCAACAACCACTTCGGCAAGCGGAGAAGTTAATAGCGATTTCAGATCATAGTAATTAACAGGATCAGGTTTTAAAGTTGGGTCGAATGGACGCTCCGCTTTTATCAGATCTTGCTCAAATGCCAACAGTTGACTCAAATCAGGGAGTGATGCCTTTCTTATAGTAATTTCAGTCATGGTAATTACTTATATTTAGAAGTGTGGAAATTTTGCCCCGCAAAATAGGGTTTTTACCGTGGTATAAGCTTCTTACAATTAATATGCAAATAGCAAGTTCGACCATTGTAATAATTTTTCTTGTATGATTTTTTTTATTCGATCAAAGAAAAATACATTTATAACTTATTCTGATAATTAATGAATGATCGTATGAATTCGTTGCCAAAAACTAAAACCGGAATTAGTGGCCTTGATGAAATAACCCTGGGAGGAATTCCAAAAGGAAGGCCCACACTTATTTGCGGCGGACCGGGATGTGGTAAGACGCTTTTTTCTATTGAATTCCTGATAAACGGGGCTACACGTTTTAAAGAGCCGGGAGTGTTTATAACGTTCGAAGAGAAAACTGAAGAGCTTACCATGAATGTTGCTTCTCTTGGGTTTGACCTGGATAAATTGCAGAAAGAAAAAAAATTACGTCTGGATTATATACGAATTGAAAGAAGTGAGATAGAAGAAACAGGCGAGTATGATCTTGATGGATTATTTATCAGGTTAGAACATGCAATTGATAGCATCGGGGCAAAAAGAGTTGTGCTTGACACAATGGAGAATTTATTTGCAGGATTAACAAACCAGGGAATTCTTCGGGCTGAGCTTCGTCGCCTTTTTCTTTGGCTAAAAGACAAAGGTGTTACTGCAATTGTTACCGGCGAGCAAGGTGATGGTAAACTTACACGTCATGGCCTGGAAGAATATGTTTCGGATTGTGTCATCATGCTGGATCATCGGGTGATCAATCAAATATCAACACGCAGATTACGTATTGTAAAATATCGGGGTTCGGCACACGCCACTAATGAGTTTCCTTTTTTAATTGATGAAGACGGCATTTCTGTTTTACCCGTAACTTCTTTAAAGCTTAACAGGTCAGTTTCATCAGAAAGAATAAGTACAGGAATATCCACTCTTAATGAAATGTTTGGAGGAAAAGGATTTTATCGCGGTAGCAGTATTCTTGTATCAGGAATGGCGGGCACAGGCAAAACAAGTATAGCTTCTTTCTTTGTCAATGAAGCCTGTAAGCGAAATGAAAAAGCAATCTATTTTGCATTTGAGGAATCCCCTCCCCAAATTATCCGAAACATGAGATCGATCGGGTTAAATCTTGACCCACATGTAAAAAAAGGATTGTTACAATTTCATTCTGCCCGCCCTGCTTTGCACGGCCTTGAAATGCACCTTTCCACTATTTATAAAATTGTAAGAGAATTCAAACCAACTACAGTAGTACTTGACCCGATCACTAATCTTGTTTCTGTGGGGTTGATCAATGAAGTGAACTCAATGTTGCTGCGCCTGATCGATTTTTTACAGGGGGAAGGCATTACCGTTATGCTGACAGCCTTAGTGAAAGTAATGGATGAACGAATGGATGAAGGAGTTTCTTCTTTGGTAGATACATGGATCAATTTAAAAGATATAGAATCAAATGGTGAACGTAACAGGGTTTTATCTATAATGAAAGCAAGAGGAATGAAACATTCCAACCAGGTAAGAGAATTTATTATTTCAAATCGCGGTTTGAACCTTGTTGAAGTTTACCTTGGGCCATATGGAATTCTTCTTGGTTCAGAAAGAAAGGAACAAGAATTGCAGAAGCTAAAGGGCCAGGAATTGAAAGATCAGGAAGATAGGAAGGAGATGGCTCGCAGAAGACAGGAAAACGGAGTTATCAGACAACCAAAACAAAAGATCGGAAAATAAACCATGGCAAAAAAGCAAAATACATGGGAACTACGACTATATGTTGCAGGCAAAACACCCAAGTCAGTAACTGCTTTACAAAATCTTCAGAAATATTGCGAAACCCATTTAAAGGGGCAATATAAAATTGAAGTCATCGATTTGTTGGTACATCCACAGTTGGCGGAAGGCGACCAGATATTTGCCATTCCAACTTTGGTGAGAAAAGTGCCTGAACCGATTCGGAAAATAATCGGCGATCTTTCAAATGAAGAAAAAGTACTTGTAGGCTTAAATATCCGCCCGATGAAACAATTAATGCAATGAAGCGAAACTCAGTAAATGGAAACGGTAAGAGCAAAAGCTATGATGATCCATATGTTTTCCGTCTGTATGTAACAGGGGCTTCTCCAAATTCGCTTCGTGCTATTGCCAACACAAGAGAACTATGCGAAGAACATTTTAATAAGAATTACGAATTGGAAATAATTGATGTGCATCAGCAGCCATCTGTTGCGAGACAGGAAAATATTATTGCATTGCCTTTGCTTATAAAAAAACATCCTTTGCCGGAGAAGCGATTGATCGGAGATATGTCTGATATGGAGAGGGTGCTTAAAAGTATTGGAGTATCAAATGGTGGTTTATAAATGAAAGAAACAAAGACTTACGAAGAACTTTTGGAAGAATTGGAAGATCTTAGTTTCCAGCTTAAGGAAGCTAATGAAACCATCCATGCTATTCGTACAGGTCAAATAGATGCATTGGTTGTGGAAACGGAAGATGGCCCGCAATTGTATACATTAAAAAGCGCTGATCATACTTATCGTGTATTCATTGAAAAAATGAAAGAAGGCGCAGTTACACTTAACAGCAAAGGAATTATTTTATATTGTAACTCCCAGTTTGCAGAAATGATCGGTATGCCATTGGCGAAGGTTATTGGCTTACCTATTATGGATTTTATTCCCGATCAGTACAAGAGCATCTTTAAAAAAATAACAGAACATGGATGGGAGTTTGATAGCAAAGGAGAAATATCCTTAAAAAACAAGAGCGGAGCGCTAACACCTTTTTTAGTATCTGTTACTTCCCTGGAGCTGGATGAGGGGATTGCATTAAGCATTATTCTTACTGACCTTACTACTCAAAAGGAAAATGAAAAACAATTGCAATTAAAAAATCAGCAATTGGAAGAAGCCAGGTTAGCAGCATACAAAATGAATGAAGAGTTGGAAGACATCGTAGAAGAAAGAACGAAAGATCTGCTGGTAAGTCGTGAATATTTCAAATTTTTAGCGGATAATATACCTGTGATCATATGGACTGCCACTATTGATGGGAAACTTGATTATGTTAACCGCCGATGGGTTGAATACACAGGTTTTGATGTTGAGGAATCAAAAACAAAACAAGCCGAACTGCTACATGCTGACGACCTGGAAAGAAATAGTACGGAGTGGCAAACAGCCTTAAAGGAAAAAAGAAAATACGAAGGAGAGTTTCGTCTTAAAAGAACAACTGATGGAGCTTATCGATGGCATCATTCACAGGCTATACCATTTAGAGATGAACATGGGAACATAACTGCATGGATAGGGACAAATATTGATATCGACGATCAGAAAAAGGAACTGGAGAAAAAAGATGAATTTATCGGCGTGGCCAGTCATGAGTTGAAAACTCCATTGACAAGCTTGAAAGGATATATTCAATTGATGGAGTTCCAGGATAACTTATCAGAAACAGCGAAGATCTATGTTACAAAAGCTACTTCTTCCGTAAACAAACTCCAACATTTGATAGATGAGCTACTGGATGCCAGTAAAATAAAAGCAGGCAAACTTAAATTCCAAAAAAATAAATTTAACCTGACTGAACTTATATCTCTTTGTATTGAGAATTGTACTTATGTGTACCCGGAGCATAAAATAAAAAAGGAATTGCCCGAAGACATCATGGTTTATGGAAATGATGAAAGAATAGAACAGGTATTAATGAATATAATAAACAATGCAGTTAAATATTCTCCTAATAAAAAAGAGATCATCATTCGTGCTGAAAAAAATAAAGATTCAGCGATCGTATCGGTGATAGATTTTGGCATAGGCATGGTCAATTCTGACCAGGAGTTGGTCTTTGAAAGATTTTACAGGGCCAACGGAGGCGACTCTACAATGCCCGGTCTTGGTATGGGACTTTATATTTCATCAGAGATCATAAAGGAACACAATGGCCAGATACAGGTAAAAAGTAAATTGAATGAAGGTTCTGTGTTTTCCTTTTCGTTGCCACTCGCAACTAAGGTTGAGTCAACTTCGATGTAGAAACCGAAAAAAATCAACATCTGTAAAAGACTGTCTGCAATATTTTTTATGTTACTTTCGTTACTATAGATTGAAATAATTTTTTTGGTTTAATTTTTGGAATCCACTTATTCTATGAAACACGAAGCCGTACCGCCTATACCAGCAAGCCCAAAGACATTCGTACAGAAAATTCTGTTTGCTGCCATTGCAACCCTCTTTTTGATCTTGATCTTTTCCTACTATCCTTATCTCAAAAATTCTCCTGTAAGCGCATCGGTTGTTCCAGGCAAAAAGGATACAAGTGAAGCTGAGATAGCGCCAAAGCGATTTGAGCCTACGTTATCTTATAAAGAGAAAATGGATCATATCATTAATGGTGATTCATCCGGCAGATGGAAAATGAAAGAATCTGAACCTTTACCTGGCGCCATTCTTCCTTATAAAAGAATTATTGCTTTTTATGGTAACCTCTATTCAAAGAATATGGGCATTTTAGGTGAACTACCTAAACAAGAAGTGTTGGCCAAGCTACAAAAGGAAGTAAAGGCATGGGAAGAAGCTGATACTGTAATGCAAGTGCAACCGGCTCTTCATTATATTGCTGTGACAGCACAGCTCCTGCCCGGAAAAGGAAATAAATACAGGCTTCGTATGCCTTTTTCTCAAATTGATTCAGTGTTGAAAATGGCGGAGAAGATCAACGCTATTGTTTTTCTTGATATACAAGTTGCATTAAGCACATTAGAAGAGGAGGTGCCACAGCTTGAAAAATATCTTAAGCTACCGAATGTACACCTTGGAATAGATCCGGAATTTTCAATGAAAGGTGGTCAAAAACCCGGTGCGGTTGTCGGCAGCTTTGATGCGGCTGATATTAATTATACGAATGAGTATTTGCAAAAAATTGTAAAAGAAAACAACCTGCCTCCAAAAATTTTGGTAGTGCATCGTTTTACACAGGGAATGGTAAAAAATTATAAAAACATAAAAATAATTCCTGAGGTGCAAGTTGTGATGCATATGGACGGATGGGGATTCCCGGCGAAGAAAATAAATACTTACAGGCAGTTTATTTATAAGGAGCCTGTTGAATACACAGGGTTTAAGATCTTCTATAAAAACGATTTAAAAGGCAATAGTCGCTTGCTAACACCACAGGAGCTCATAAAGTTAAAGCCGCAGCCCGTTTATATACAGTATCAGTAAGTTTTCCTGAGAAATATTTATTAGTGTACTGCACAACTACTATCAACATCGTTGTGTCACTCACTTGTACGCCTTGTTCACTATTCAGCAATTTTGAGTCTTTGTCATGTCGAGCCGGCGGAAGTGTATCAAAGCATGCTTTTGATCCATCCTCCGTCAACTGCCAGTGAAACACCTGTGATATAACTTGCTCTTTCGCTTGCTAAAAATGTAACTGCAGCTGCAAATTCTTCTGGCGTTCCAAAACGTCCTAATGGTATTTCATTTTTTGCATTGGCAAATGATGAATTTTTTTCAACCAATTTTTTCAATCTATCTGTTTCTGTATAACCAGGCATTACATTGTTGACGGTAATGTTATGAATCCCAAATTCATTAGAAAGTGTTTTCATTAAGCCCGCAACGGAAGCCCTGACAGAATTGGATAACACTAAATTATTTACTGGTTGTTTTACGGCCTGTGATGTAATAGCAATGATCCGTCCCCATCGTTGTTGTTTCATGCCGGGTAAAAAACCATTGATCAATCCAACAACACTTACGAGCAGACTTTGATATGTCTTATCCCAATCCTCTTGTTTAAAATCTTCAAACTTCCCTGAAGGCGGACCACCGGTGTTGGTAACCAGGATATCTATATGATCATAAATCTGTAAGGATTTTTTAATGGTATGTTCCCTTTCACTATCATTTGATAAATCGCCTGCAAGAGCCAACACTTCGCCACCACTTATTTTTTCGATCTCGAGTTTGGTGCTTTCAAGATTTTCTTTATTACGGCCGTTGATAATAAGTTTGGCTCCTTCTTTTGCAAGTTCAATTGCAACAGCTTTTCCAAGTCCCTGGCTTGAGGCGGCAACGAAGGCTACTTTATTTTTTAATCCTAGTTCCATATTTTCTATTTTCTTAAATAATCATCAGTTTTATCTAACCAATCCTGGCGTGGCGGAGCCCATGTATCTATTTCTTCCACATCACCAATCATCAATGCTTCATGCGGAAGATTTGATGGGATGACAACAACATCACCGGAAAAAAGGTCCATCGTTTGTTCTTTATTATTTCCAAACCAAAATCGTATTTGTCCTGACACAACCTGGGTCACTTGTTCATGTACATGATGATGTAGCGGCACTACAAAACCATCTTTAAATTTCATTTTAGCGATCATCAGCTTTTCGCCGGAAATAATTTTTCGGGCCATGGAAGGAGTTACATCTTCTGTTGGAACAGTTTCCCAATTTAATTTGTTTAACATGAGCAATGCGTTTAAAATTACTTTAGTTCAAAAATAAGCAAGCAATCAATATTTTGTATTTGTCAATGTTAGCATAAGATAATAAAGATCATAAATAATGATAATAGCTGCTATGACACCAATGATAATTTTATAGGATTGTCGTTTTGCGAAAATAAACATGACTACAAATTGTGCGATGGATAAAGTAGTACTAAGAACCCTGATCCCTTTGTATAAAATCCTGTTATCGCTTATACCAGACCCGCCAAAAATAAAACTCCAAAAGAACCACATAAAAACATTCACTAATATTAAAGTTGCTACGATCAAATAGCCAAGATCCATATTTGATTTTGAGAGAACCTGGTAAGGCCTATCAAAAATTGTATGATTAGGATCTGTTGTTGCGGCTGGCTTCAAATTATCACCACAATATTTACAAAAGTTACTGTCGTTTTCATTTGGCTTGCCACAGTTACTACAGATCATAATGAATGATGTAAGTTTTAATAATGAGCGATCGCATAAATATACTCACTTTGGTTATCGTTACCGAACTTCATATTTTCACAAGCAATCTAACTTGAGATCAATAATGAAAAACTTTTTTACCCCCGTAACATGGGCGCATCATACTAATATTTATGAGGTCAATATCCGCCAGTATAGTCATGCAGGAACGCTGAATGCCTTTGCTGAACATTTACCCCGATTGAAAGACATGGGAGTGGAGACGCTTTGGATCATGCCTTTGCAACCAATTGGCAAACTGCATCGCAAAGGAACACTTGGCAGTTATTATTCTATCAGCGATTATATTTCTTTAAATCATGAATATGGTGTGCTTGATGATTTTAAATTATTAGTTGAGGAAGCGCATCGCTATAATATGAAAGTGATCATTGATTGGGTGGCAAATCACACATCATGGGATCATGTATGGACGCAAGCACATCCGGATTTTTTTTCCAAGAATGAGTATGGCAATTTTCGGCCACCTTATCCTGATTGGGCAGATGTCATTCATTTAAATTATAACAATAAGGAATTATGGCTGGCAATGGTGAATGCAATGAAGTTTTGGGTAAAGAATTTTGATATCGATGGTTTTCGCTGCGATATGGCCCATCTCGTACCTCTGGATTTTTGGGAGTATGCAAGAACGGAGCTTGATAATGAAAAGAAATTATTCTGGTTAGCAGAAACCGAGGAGCCTAATTATCATGAAGTGTTTGATGCTAGTTATACATGGGAATTTCTTCATACGATGGAATCTTATTGGAAAAGAGAGACGAATATTCATGGCCTTGATGCAGTTTTGCGGCGCTATGAAAATTCTTTTCCCAAAAATGCGATAAGGATGTTCTTTACTTCTAATCATGATGAGAACTCACACAGCGGAAGTGAATATGAAAGAATAGGACATGCAGCAAAAGCCTTTGCAGTTCTTTGCGCTACATGGAATGGAATTCCCTTGATCTACAGCGGACAGGAATTACCAAATTCACAGCGATTGAAGTTTTTTGAAAAAGACCCGATACATTGGTCGGGGAATTTTGGGTTGCATAATTTTTATAAAGCATTATTGGAGCTTCATCGTGATCACCCGGCTTTACGTGCTGCTGATGAAAATGTAAGGACGTTTAGGATCCCGACTTCTGAGGATGAAAAAATATTTTCATACCTGCGTAAAATTGGAGAGAGAGAAGTCCTTGTTATATTAAATCTTTCTGCAATAGACGATTTGCATTTTGAAATAACCGGAGAAGACATATCGGGTATTTATAGAAATGTTTTTACAGATGAAGCTACTAACCTTACCGTCAATAGAAATGTAACTATGAAAGCATGGGACTATTTAGTTTTTGAAAAATAAAAAACCGTCCCAATTATGAGACGGTTTATGATTCTATTGTTTATTGTTTTAATCAGTTAAGTCAAGCGGATAAGTATAACTTCCTCTGAACCCGGGATAAAATCCTTCCAGTTTAACTGTGCCAACTGCGCTGTTAAGAACTTTGCTCAATTCATCTATTGATTTAATTGCTCTGCCATTCACACTGGTGATCACAAAACCTTCATCCATTTTTGTTTCACTCAATTTGCCGCCTTCTCTTATTTTCTTTACAACTACACCGCCAGCCACATCGTATTCATCAGCTTTCTTTGAATCAAGATTAGTAAGTTCTGCACCAATGATATCACCTGCGGTAGCTGCTGCTACTTCCACAGCACTAACCTTAGCTTTCAATGTAACAGTAGTGTTGTATTCTTTACCGCCACGCAGATAAGACATCTGTACTTTATCCTTCGGTCTGAAACCGGCTATTTGTGCACTCATTTCAATTCCGCTGGAAACACGGGTGTTGTTTACTTTAGTAATGATATCGCCTTTCTTTATACCAGCTGCATAGGCGCCACCGTCTGTAGGAACTGCTGATACATAAACACCTTCGTTTTCACTAACGCCAAGCTCCTTCATTTGACTTTCACTAAGATTGCTGGCATATTGAATACCAAGATAGCCTCTCTGTACATCGCCAAACTCCACTATATCATTAACGATCTTCTTTGCAATGTTTACAGGTATAGCAAATGAGTAACCGGCATAAGTGCCATTCGGTGCTAAGATCGCTGAGTTAATACCAACCAGCTTGCCATCCGTAGTTACTAATGCGCCACCACTGTTTCCCTGGTTTACTGCAGCATCTGTTTGTATAAATGCTTCTACAGGAGAAACGTTGGTACCTCTTGTTTGTCTTTCATTAATTCCGATGCTTCTTCCTTTTGCACTAACGATCCCAGCTGTAACTGTTGTTTCCAATGTAAGCGGATATCCAATTGCAAGAACCCATTGTCCAACTTTTACCTCATCAGAATTACCATAAACCATATAGGGTAGTCCAGCCCCATCAATTTTCAAGACTGCAATGTCGCTGCTTGGATCTTTACCGATCAGTCTTGCTTTGTAAGTTTTCTTATTATGAAGTGTTACATTTATTTCACCGGCTACACCACCATTTTGATCACTAATAACGTGGTTGTTGGTAACAATGTAACCGTCATCACTGATCAGCACACCGCTACCAGAAGCTCTTTGTTCCGGGATCATCTGTGGACCAAATTCAAAAAACTGATCAAACCAGTCATCAAGTCCACCGCGGTTTCTGTTGCTACGGGGAAGCTCGTTACTAACTTTTTGAGCTGCTATTTTTGTTTTAATATGAACAACAGCCTGGACAGAAGTACTAGCGGCTTGAGTAAAATCTATGTTAATAGGAGCATTCGCTACATTGCCATCGAAAAACCCTGCATAATTGGCAGGAACCTTTGCCTCTGATTGAATCGCTACAAAGTCTTTATGCGCAAATTTTGAATAACCCCATACACTGGCAAGAGCAGATCCACTGCTGATTGCCACAATT
>Ga0193738_1000815_pt1 | contig 14188 bp, 13 predicted proteins | sample L2a1metaG_FD_144927 | JGI IMG/M metagenome (GOLD analysis project Ga0193738, IMG submission 144927) | Soil microbial communities from a riparian zone of the East river system, Colorado, United States - L2a1 | ecosystem: Environmental > Terrestrial > Soil > Riparian zone | place: USA: East River...
GTGACCGTCCCTGGAACCGCTGCTGCCGCCCTAGGGTCCCTGGACGCGGTCGCCATCGGCCAGGCCCAGTTCCCCGGCACCGCAGCCAGTGACCTTGGGGCATTAGGCGCTACCGCCACCGGCTTGGTGGCTGTCTCGGGTACGGCCGCCGCGAACCTGGGGCGCTTGCTAGCTTCAGCTAGCACCGTTGAGCCTGTCATCGACGTGATCCTCGAACCGTTAATGGACGAGATCCTGTCGTGCCTATGTGAAGCCTCCGCTGTGATTCCCAACCCCCCGCAGCACTGCTGCTTCCGCATCGGTCAGGAGATCGCGCACGATGCCGGCGAGAACCAGGACCTGTGCTGTGAGGGCCTGGCGTACGTGTCCCTGGGCGATATTTACCCGTCCAGCACCAGCTTCCCCGAGCAGGACATCATCCGTCAGGCAGCGGCCAGTTGTGCTCCGCCCACCTGGGCGGTAGCTGTGAAAATGGGCATCATCCGGTGCTCCCCGGTGGGGGACCTGTACAACCCACCCAGCTGCACGGACTGGAACACAGCGGCCAAGCAGAACATCTACGACTCCAAGGCCCTACGCAGTGCGGCCTGCTGCGTACGGAACTTCGTCACCAGTGCTTCCGACGCCCTTTTCGGTATGTCAGTGATCATTGAGCGCCAGACCCAGGGCACGCCGAATGGTGGCTGTGTGGAGCGCAGCATATCGATGGTACTGCAAATTCCGAATTGCGACTGTTAAGATCATCGATGGCTAGAGTCTATCAAATACAGCTACAGGTGGAGAGCCGGAAGCTTGCCATCAGGTTCGCCAACAAGGTCCTGAAGGAAATCGAGCGCGAGGCCACCTTCATCGCGGCCACCGGACCCTATACCAAGGGTCACCTTGCCAAGACCATCTACAACACAGGTGCTGCCGCCCGTGGAACCCGGGTGGTGGGGACCGTAGGGTCGCGAGCATCGTATGCCAAGTCGGTGGAATCAGGGGCCAAGAAGCACGACATCTTCCCCAAGCGGGCCTCACATTCCTATCGGTTCGGAGAGTCCCGACGGCCAACCCTGAAGTTCTTCTGGGCCAAAGCCGGCCGGACTGTCTATCCGAACCAGATCCCTATGTCACCGGGCACTATTGGCGTTTCCCACCCGGGTCAACGCGGCAAGGGATTCCTCCGTCGGCCATTGCTGGCAGCTGCTGTGCGCCATCGCATGCGAATCATCATCTACGACGTCTAAGATCAGCAACATGACAGACGCCAGCACCGAACAGGACATACCCGAGACTGAGACGGTGGACATTCAGGGCCGGGATGTTGTGATTAAGCCTCTCAATGACGCACAGCTTGCCCTCATGGGCCGTGAAGTACGGCTGATGAGCAAGGACACGACTCCTCGCGAACGCAAGCTGGACGCGGTGTCCACCATGTTCACCATCCTCGAATCTGTGGTCGTCAGTGCCGAGGACAAGGAGTACATGAACGACCTCATCATCGCGGGCAAGCTGGACCTCAAGGCCCTGACCAGCTTCGTGACTGTGTTCACGGGCGAGGACGCGCAAAAGCCAAAGGTCCGCCGTGGCCGTGCGCCGGCCAAGCGGTAGGAGAAGCGCCCCTTCCGCACCCTCCGGCGGTGACCTCCCGGCGGTATCCAATGACGCCAAGGTCATCGTTCCCAAGCTGAATGCGGATCCAATCTGGTCCCTTCGGCCTTGGCCGGTAGTACTCAACGTCGTAGGTGAGGACTACGAGATCCCAGCCATGCCGGCGGTGGACTGGCTCGTGTATCTGATGCAGCCAGAACCGGACCTGGACGGGCTCCTGAGTGACCACATTCCGGACCTGGACGATCTGCTTATAGAGGGCCTCCTGGACCTGGAGGAGCTGTATGACCTAGCGCTGGACCTGGTAGCCACCGTGTGCGCCCGGCCCTGGTGGGTGGCTCTGCGCCTAATCCAGATAGCCAGGCAGTCGTGGGACGTCCTGGGGCCCGAGATGGTCCGACGGCGGATTGACGCTGAACGCCATTCCATAGCGGCCTGGCTGGACACCCTACTGGTGGCTTGTCTCAACTCCATGGAGCCCAAAGACACCACCATGTTCACCATGCAGCTGGAAGCCGAGCCCATTCGCCCTGGTGAAACCGCCCCTGACCTGATGGACAGCATGCAAATGGACCGGGGCGCATTCGAAATGATGGGCCGGATGTAGGTTACGATGCTCTTGGTGCCGCCTGCCCTGTCAGCGCACGAAGACGTCTGCTCTGAGGGGTGGTGTTGTCGTTGACTGGGCCCGCTGGCGGTGCCATTGGCGAAGTCCGTGCTGACCTTGTCATCGGCACCGGCACTAAGACCGAGCGTTCTGCCAAGGAAGCTCTCGAAGAGCTTGAGCGTGAAGTTGACCGCGACCTGGAGGACACGGCCGACGTCTGGGGCGAAACCCTGTCCAATGGGATCTCCAAGAAGCTGGAGAAGTCAGCCCCAGAAATCGCAGATCACTTCGGCGCTGCCCTTGATAAGCAGACGATCAAGACCAAGATCGTTGTCGAGTATGACCGTGACAACAACATGGTCCGGCGTATCGTCACGTCATTCGCGGAAAACATCAAGGACGTTGTTCAGGACGAGGGCAAAAAAGTCGGCGGCGGCGTCTTCAGTAGTGTTGGGCAGGCCATATCTGACGCCATCGGCGCAGGATTCAACATCTCTGGCAAGTCCCCACTCATCGGGATCTTGATACCCGTCTTTGGATACATAGCTCAACTGGTTCTAGGTGCCGTTCAGGCGCTTGGTGGCTTGGTGGCACTACTGGCCATAATCCCTGGTCTACTCGTAGCCATAGGTCTTCAAGCAGGTGTCCTAATCCTGGCATTCGACGGCGTCGGGTCCGCCATCAAGGGAGCCTTCGCTGCTAAGAATGCCTATGAGCTGAACGAGGCCATCAAGGAGCTAACGCCGGCGGCCCAACAGTTCGTCAAGGAGCTGCTTCCACTTAAAGACTGGTACGAAACGATCCAGCCCATGCTGCAGCAAAAGTTCTTTGGCGAGGTCATCTATGGCGAAGGTGCTACGGCACTCGTAGACGGGCTCAATAAGATCGACCCAGTTAAGTTGGGCAACGTAGCGCAAGAGCTGGGCAATATCACCAGAATCATCATGGATCTTTTCAACGACAAGGCGACGACTGACGCCATCAACACGATCCTGGACTCCACCACGCTGTGGTTAGAGGACATGAAGTACGGCATCTACTGGCTGATTCGCGGTTTCTTTGCCCTCATCACAGCAGCTGCTCCATTCATGACCTGGTTCGGGGAGAGGCTCGCAGAGAAGCTAACCCAGTTCGGAAGTTGGCTTGAGACCATCTCTGAAAATGGAAGTCTCGGAGCATTCCTGGAGGAAATGAAGACTACGCTAGGCGGTATATGGCGAATCCTCATGGCCCTTATCTCGGTTGCTTCTGCCCTCTGGTCCTCTCTTAACGACGCGGGTGGTGCAGACCTTATCGGTGAGATCGCCTATCAACTCGAACTGCTTGCTGAGTTCCTTAAGACAGACACCGCCAAGCAAGGCTTTGAAGGCATGATCACTACCGCCAGGATACTATCCCAGATATTCATGGGATTTATCATAATTCTCTTTCTTGTTTTTGGGGCTATCCAGTGGTTGGTAGACAAGTTCCATGAATTTAACTTCGAAGCGAAGCGTGCTGGAGCTGTTGTAGAAGAGGTAGGCAACCAGATTTCATTTGCCTTCCAGTTCGTCGCATCAATGGTTCAATTCGCCATCACAGCGGCCCTCAGCCACCTGCAGTACTTTGCGGCGTACGTATCCACTATCCCAGGCATGATCATGAGTGCCCTGGGTGGCCTTGGTAGTCAGCTGTTTGATGCCGGTGCCAGTATGATCCAGAACCTAGTCAACGGCATGGCCTCAAAGATCGGTGCTGTCATGAGCGTCGGCGGCTACCTGGCCGGGGCCATTGCCTCCTTCTTCGTGTCCCACTCCCCCATCAAGGAAGGTCCACTGTCCGGGGGTGGGGATCCCATGTTGGCTGGTGAGAACATCGCCACGCGCCTGGCCGAGGGCATGGAGATAGGATCCGCGCGCATCACCAATGCCTCGGACAACATGGTCAGCAACATAATCTTCGGCCCTGGGTCCATCCAGAACAACTTCTCCGGCGTCCCCACCCAGTCCCAGGCGACAGGTATCGGATCCGGTATCGGTAACGGGATCAGCAGCATTCTGGCCAATCGAGACGCTCGCCTCGCTGTCCGAGCCTTGGCATAAGGGAGAACGTCCATGGCCGACAGGTACAACCCCAACATCCCGCAGATCATCGGCAATGAGTACGTCGGTATCCGTGACGAGGACCTGATCTTCGACCCGTTCGCCAACACCTACGAGCGCGGGTTCGAGTTCAACTACCAGAGTTCGGATCTGCAGATCCAAGACATTCGCTGCTACTTGAACACATTCCCGATCAAGTACTTCCGGTACGGCAGCTTGACCATGAACCTGTATCCCGTGGGTACCGAGGACGGGTCAGGACCGGTGCGGTCCGTCATCATTCCGTGTAACAACGGAATCGTGACCGGTGACAATGGTGGCGGAATCCACGCGGCCTACAGCTTCGGCGGCGGAGCCACCAACGCGGCCACAGCACTGTGGAACCCCAGTGGCGTGCAATACCTGGAGATGCGTGTTGGTGAGCTGTACCGGTCAGCCGCCAGCCTGTTCTTTGCAGTAGACCAGTACCACCAACTACTGAACGGAAAGCGCATCCTTGGGGTCGACTTCTTAACTTCTGTCGACATGGGCAACACCATCAGCACCAACGGTACCAATGACCAGGGCTCAATCTTCTTGGCGGTGGACAACACCGCTGGGATCGTGCTGAACAACGGCGTGGTCTCTACCGGAGCAGTTGTATACCCGTCGCTGGTAACGCCCACCACACCTTTGACATTCTTTGGACCGGTTCGCACCAAACTGGGCGATGTCAACAGGTTCTTTGGGACCACGACTGGAAACGCGTTCGGCAACTTCAACTGCCAGCAGTGGACTTACAAGGAGTTGCAACGTTTCGAGATGAACAGTCCATCTCGACTGGCCGTTCGCTTTTGTATACCGCCCATCGGCATACAGTCAGGATCTATCAACGTTCTGTTTACCTACGCAGCACTGGAAGTGTTCTACTGCGAGGAACGTAGGACTGCCTTCGGCACCAAGATCCTCCAGGAGTCGGACACCACAGTGGCTGCTGTGGCAAACCTTGGTGTGACACCCATCCAGGTCCGTACCCAGGCTGGCGCTGTACCCAGTCTATCTTCGGGTCAGTACGCCGTAACCATGTCTCAGTCAAACCTGGGCGATGCTACTTCGAGCACGGTCAACCCGATGATCGGGGCAAAGTTCAACGCTTTGAGGACGCTCCCACAACCCTATGCCGATCCGGTTGTCGCCGGAGTCCAGGTGAATCTTCCGTTCCCTCTGAACGCAGAAGTCATAGGTAGTCAGATCACCTCTGAGCGGAGTGTGATCATCCCTCAGCTTGCTATTCAGGTGAGTGGGTCGTACACCCCACCAGGTGCCCTTATCCCACGGGTGTACGTAGGTCCATTGGCAGAATCCAACGTGTTCGGTCGGCAGGCTATTGCCCAGGTGTACAGCGCGAGTACCCCAGCCTTCGCACTGCAGACGGAGACAGTTGACCCCGTCTCCCTTACCCCTCTCTCGGGCGCTGGACGTTCCTATTCCTGGCTGCGGGTGTGGGTTCGTCGGTGGGGACAGACCACCGGATCCCTGCGGGTTCAGGTAGTTGACTCGGTGACCTACACCAGCAGCATCTCCGTAGCTGAGCTGGATGCTCTACCTGAGATCATTGATGGCTGGCGTGCGGTTGACTTCGACTTCGTCAGCACCCCGATCCTGCTCACGGGTGGAGCACGAACTGCCACCTTCACATCACAGCCGACCCTGAATGCCGGCGACCGGTGGGAGGTCCTAGGCTGCAATGCCCTGGCGGTTTCGGGTATACCCGGGAACCAGCTTAACCTGGCCGCTGGCACCAACTCCCTGGACACAGCCACCTATCGCGGAACCCTGTCCTACGAGACGTGGCTGCCACAGAACGGGCCCTACGTCTCTGGTGCCACCATCGACACCGCGACCGACTTGAGCTTCATGTTCAGCCAGACCCAGCCGACGGTAACTGGGTTCACCATTGAAGAGCAGAGCCAACCGGTCAGTGGTATCGGCGAGTACTGCGGTGAGGTGCCTTGCTGCATCCCCACGCACATCCTCTACAACGAACTGTCCTGGGGCGGCCCGGTCAACACAGGCGTCGTGCATGACACGTTCCAGCGCACGGTGAGCGACAGCTGGGGCACGGCGGACAGCGGGCAGGCATGGAACGCCATCACCACTGGTCCGGCCACTCAAGCCGACGTGGACGGGACGCAAGGCACCATCGTTCCGTCTAGTAACGCGGTCCGAGTCATGGCGATACCCAACATCGGTATCGATTTCGACGTCAAGGCCACGCTAGGACTTGCGTCGGCTTACCTGACGACGCAACACTTTGGGCTGGTCGGTCGGTACACGGACATCAACAACCGGTACTCGGCCCTCGTTGTCACCTCCACCGGTGGATCCGCCTCCTTCCGTCTCCAGAAGACCGTGGCGGGCTCCAACACCACCCTCCTCAACATCTCACTGCCGTTCAACATTGCGGATCAGAGCTACGGCTTCGTCAACATGCGGTTCATGGGCTATGGCTCGTTTCTCAAGGCGAAGATCTGGGCGCTGGATGACGACGAGCCGGATCAGTGGAACCTGGAGTACGAAGACACGAGCCTGACGACCGGTAGTGGCGTAGGTGTGACGGTCTTCGATATCAGCGGTGGCCCCGGGGCTACGTACGCGGTCACCAGTTTCGACGTCAGTGCGCCAGCGGACTTCTTCGGCTACTACGAACTGCAGCGCCAGGACGAGCTGGACTCCGACTGGAACACGATCATGAAGTGCACCGACATTGCCACCACCTCGTTCAACGACTACGAGGCGCGGGTCGGATTAGAGTCGGAGTACCGAATCCGTACCGTGGACCTGTACGAGTTCCCCGGGCCCTGGTCAGCGACTGTAGCCAACACCATCACCGATCCTGGCATCGTGGGTGGGGACTGTGTGATGGCTGGGCACGTGCTGCTCTTCACGTCCAACGAGCGTCAGGACGGCAGTAGCAACCTGGCCTATGCCTCGGTCTGGACGGAGGGGCAGGTCCAGGAGAACTTCAACTTCCCTGAGGCCGGATTCGTCCAGCTGCAGTCGATGTACGACCGCAACTACTTCACGGCCTTCCGGCCCACGGAGCGCGGTGGCGAGGCGTTCAGCCGCACCCTCCTCGTCCAGGCCGCTGCCATCGCACCACCGACCCTGGCTGACTTCACCTCCCTACGAAGCATGGCCTGGGACAGCACCAACTACGTCTGTGTACGCGACGAGGACGGTAACCGTTGGTTCGCCACGGTCCTGGTGCCCGACGGTCGGGTTCTGAACAACCGCAAAATCTACCTGGCCACCGTGGGAATCACCGAGGTGACCGATACACCCACACCTGTGGACCCGGCGGCGTAGATGCTGACTACCCTCCCGCCTAATCCACTGCTGGAGCTGCCCCCGTGGCTCGGACAGCGGCAGGCCACGTTCCGGTTCGACCTTGTCAACGGTGTCACCAACGAGATCAAGGACCCGCTCACACCTATCCGTGGTGCCACCCTGACTCACGACACCGGCCAGATCATCAAGCGACAGCTGTCCATGACCCTTGGTGCTTACGACACAGCCCGCGTGAGCCTGCTGCAGGACCGAGTCCTGCCCTGGATGGTGTTCCCCAACGGGGAGGAGTATCCGTTGGGGCGCTTCATGTTCACCGACAGCAGCCGGCAGGTATTCACGTCCGGAAAGATCTCCAACGTCGTTCTCAACGACGAGATGTACCTGGTCGACCAGCAGATGGAGACCGGGTTCAGTGCTATCACCACCGGCACCAATGCCGCCGGCTCCGACGTGGAGCAGTGCATCGGGCGGTTGCTGTACCCGTTGCCGGTGACATATCGGGCTGAGATGTCGCCCTACTTCTCCAACAGCTCCTGGGGCGCAGGCACTCGGCGGGGATCAATCCTGGAAGATCTGTCCCTGACCGGCGACTACTTCTCCCCCTGGTTCGATAACGAAGGCGTTCTCCGCTTCATCCGCTCGTTCAATCCAGCGTTCAAGGTCCCCGACTTTGACTGGGACAGCGGGAACCAGGTACTTCGGTCAACCATCATTGAGAATGACGACCTCCTCAACGCGCCTAACCGCTTCATTGTCATCTCCAACTCCTCGGCCACCAAGAACGTTGCGGTGTACGGATCGGCGGACGCGCCAGTGACGTCTCCCCACTCCATTTCCCAACGTGGGTTCGTGGTGGCCTCGGTACAGGACCTGCAACTTCTGACCAGTGCCCAGTGCACTGCTGTTGCTAAGAACTACGTAGAGCGGCAGACCGTGTTCGAGTCGGTGAAGCTGACGACTGCCCCGGATCCTCGCCATGACTCCTATAACGTGATCAACTGGCAGGGTGATCTGTGGTTGGAGCTAGCGTGGAGCCTCACCTTGATGGAGGGTGAGCCTATGCAGCACACCCTGCGAAAGGCTTACCGATGACAGGCCCTGGTGAGATTTCCCAGCCGCCACCGGTGTCCGCTGAGGTCGTCAGTTCCGCCATCCAGCAGATGGTCCGCGACTCCCAGACCTTGGGCATCACGTGGAGTCTGCGGATCGCTACTATCCGCCTGGTCACTTCGACTCTGATTCTGGGTTCTTTCGACGGTGACCTGGACAACACACAGCTGACGTTGACCACCATGACTCCCAACGTGGGCGTGGGTAACCGGGTATACGTCATGTCCGTTCCGCCGGGGGGCAACTTCATCGTAGGCTGGGCGCTCCCTATCCCAGCCACCGCCGGCAACATGTATGCCGTCACGGGCACCTTCTTGGTGTCCACTGCGGGGGCAGAAGCTGCCGTACCTACCGCCAGCTGGACCCTTCAACCTCTGTTTGAATTCCACCCGGGCCAGATCTACGCACTGCAGTATGCGTTTAACCCCATCTCATCAGGAGCCACCAACCTCTACGGTGTGTTCCGCGTGCGCATGGGTGCAGCCTCCACTAGTGGCACCGTGCTCACCGACTCTGCCGTCTTCGTCAACACCGGCGGCCTGGCCATCAACATTGACCGTGTGGGGTATATCAAGAACACCACGACCAGCGTGATCAGCACCTATTTGTCACTATCAGTCCAGAACGCCACTGGCGCTGACTTCCTGCGAATCTGGGGAGCAGGGTCAACGTCACCCACACATGTGACGGCGCTGCACGTAGGATCCATTATCGAGAACCCGGACCTGGCAGCAATGGCGGTGGCTATAGCATGATGATCTTTAACGGTGAAGGGTTAACCGTGTGCACGGGTGAAGTCCAGTGAAGGTTCTGGTGATTCCCGCTGATCTTGCTGGATGTGGATTTTTATCGTCTCATTTGGAGTGCTGAGTACCTACAGTCCCAAGGACATGACGTCGAGATCCAGTGGCCCAAGACCGGTGGTGGTCTGGAGCTGCGGATGGTGGGTGATGAAGTCGTTGACTGCGTTGTCCCCAATGACGCCAATGTGATTGTGCTGCAACGCGTGAGCCACACCTGGCACAGTCAGGTGATCCGGTTGCTGCGCTCCAAGGGCGTAGGTGTGGTCGTTGACATGGACGACGACCTGACCACCATCAATCGCAAGAACAAGGCGTATCTGAACTACCACCCCAAGTCCAACACGCCGTACTCCTGGAAGAACGCTGAGCAGGCGTGCCGTGACGCCAGTGTGGTGACGGTGTCCACCCGGAACCTGCTCAACATCTACGCCAAGCACGGCCGGGGCATGGTCATTCACAACTTCGTGCCCCAACGCAACTTGCAGATTGCAAAGACTCACAACGAAGAGCCGATGTTCGGCTGGGCTGGGACCACGATCTCGCACCCTACGGACCTTCAGGTGTGCGGCCGGGCCATCCAGCAGGTGATCGACGCTGGCCACAAGTTCAAGGTCATAGGACCGCCGTCGGAGGTTCGACGGGAACTGAAGCTGGCCGAGGATCCAGACTTCACCGGAGTCATCTCCATCCACGCCTGGGCCAATGCGGTAGCCCAGCTGGACGTGGCCATGGCCCCACTGGAGCCGGGCGCATTCAACTCCTCAAAATCTGCTTTGAAGATCATCGAAGCCATGTCGGTGGGTGTGCCCTATGTGGCCAGCCCCCGGTCGGAGTACGCACGGGTGACCAAGGAATCCCAGGGCGGTCTGCTGGCCGACACGCCCAAGGAGTGGTTCACCAAGATCAAGCTCCTGATGGATGACGATGTCATGCGCAAGGAGATGGGTGCTGCCGGGCGGGAGTACATGCAGACCCAGACCATCGAGGCCAACGCCTGGCGTCATCTGGAAGCATGGACCAAGGCGTACGAGACCGAACAAGGAACAAGGACGGCGGCGGCATGATCCAAGATCAGTGGTTCAAGAGCAGCTTCACAGACACGAACCAGTGTGTGGAGATCCAGTGGACCAAGAGCACCTTCAGCGGACCCAATGGGTCCTGCGTTGAGTACCGCAAGGACGGCGGCGAGATCTACGTCCGGGACTCCAAGAACCCCACCGGCCCCGTGTTGGCGTTCACCGAGGCCGAATGGGCAGCCTTCGTCAACGGTGCCAAGGCCGGCGAGTTCGACCTGTGAACGACGGCTGATACCCCGCCCATGAGTGTTGATGACGATGGCGAAGTGCCAAGCCTACGGCGCTTCGCCATCGTGCCTACCAACGGCCGTAGCTGCCTCAACCGGTGCCTTCAGGCCCTAGTGGACCAGGTAGACGTCACGGTGGTGGTCTGGACCAGCAGCGCAGTCCCTAACACTGACGACGTGGTCTGGTCGATGCCCGGTGTCCATGTCCTGTTCGACCTGGAGCAGCCTAAGAACATCTCCCGGTGGTGGAACCTGGGCCTGGACTACGTGGACACGATGATCTCGCCTGATGCCGGCTGGTGGCACACGGCTGTGATCAATGACGACGTGATCATTCCGCCCGGGTGGTTCGCCACGCTAGCTGAGACCATCACCCGGCATGACCTGGCAGCTGCCTGCTCCGGGGGTCGGGAGTACAGCCTGCGCATCCATACCAAGCCCTTTGACGGCAACATCTTCACCCGGCTGCAAGGCTTCGCCTTCATGCTGGCCGGCGAGAAGCAGCTGCGGGTGGATGAAGAACTGGTGTGGTGGTGCGGGGACAACGACCTCGACCACAAGGCCCGCAAGGCCGGCGGTATGGGCATGGTCCCCGGGTTCCATGTGGAGCACCTCTATCCCAACGGCCAGATGACGCCGGACCTCCAGGTCCAGGCCGGCAAGGACTGTGCCCTGTTCGCGGCCAAGTGGGGTTTCCCCGCCTTCTAGAAGGACTTCGATGCAACGCTACGACTTTCTCGCACACCTGCACGAGATCCTGGCTCCGAAGACGTACTTCGAGATCGGGGTGCAGAGCGGAATGTCGTTGCACCTTGCCGCCAGGGCAGAACTAGCGTTGGGCGTGGATCCGGACCCCTGGATCACGGCAACGGGCAACCAGGTCATCTACCGGATGACGTCGGACAGCTACTTCGCTGACGACTTCGCGCCGTTGCCCAAGGCTAAGAAGATCGACTTCGGCTTCATCGACGGGGACCACCGGTACGAGCAGGCGCTGCGGGACTTCTACAACGTCCAACGAGCGTGCCATGCAGACTCGGTCATTGCCTTCGATGACGTGCTGCCCTACAACCAGGACGTCGGTGGCCGGGAGATGGTGGCCGGGCACTGGGCTGGTGACGTGTGGCGCGTGGACGAGGTCATCGGGAAGAACCAGCCGGACCTGATCCGGGTACTAGTTGATGTAGAGCCCACGGGCCTGCTCCTGGTCTGGAACCTGGATCCTGAGTTCTACCCACGAGACTCGACATGGTCAAGTTCTCCGGCCATCGTGCCCGACGAAGTGATCAACCGAAGCTACGCTATGCAACCAGGAGATGCCCTGGCCCTGGTCGCCAACCATTACGGAGCATAGATGCAGCGCACAGCCTGTGGATCCTGCGGCCATGACGACCTGGAGTTGATCCTGGATCTTGGCCGGTCCCCGCTGGCTGACGCGTTTCCCACCTGCGTGGAAGCAGACGTCGAGACCTACCCACTGCAGCTGTTTGTGTGTGACCAGTGCTGGCTGGTGCAGCTGGGTGAAGTGGTCCCGGACGAGATCCTGTGGTCGGACTACGGGTTCTATTCGTCCACCTCCCCGGGCCTGGTGGCCTACCACAAGCGGCTGGCTGAACTGCTGATGGAACGCCATCCGGACCAGGCCCGGCAGCTGACGGTGGAGATCGCCTGCAACGATGGTTCCCTGCTGAGTCGCATTGAGAGCCCCCGGCGGCTGGGTGTGGACCCGGCGACCGGGCCGGCGTGGGCGGCTATAGACAACGGTCTGGATGTGCGCAATGCACCGTTCACCAGCGCCCTAGCCCAAGAGCTTCGCGACGAGGTAGGACCGGCAGGCCTGGTCATCGCATCCAACGTTGCGGCGCATGTCGCAGACCTCGGTGACTTCCTCCAGGGCATCAAGATCCTGCTGGCCGATGACGGTGTCGCAGTCATCGAAGTCCAGTCCCTGGCGGACCTGATCCTGGGCAACCAGATTGACCACGTCTATCACGAACACAGGTCCTTCTTCTCGGTCACGTCCCTAAGTGCCGCCTGTGAACGGGCTGGCCTTGGCGTTGTGCGCGTGGAGCCCGGCCCCATGCAAGGCGGCTCGCTGCGGGTGACTTGCCGATCACGCAGCGGTCCACGTCAGTCGTATCTACAGGACTCCGTAGGCCTTGGGCACTCGATGACAGTCCTCAAGGGACTACAACTACGGGCCGAGTACCTGCGGATGATGCTGCTGGACCTGCTCCTGGTTGAAGTGGACGCGGGTCGTAGTGTCGCTGGCTTCGGGGCCTCGGCCAAGTCCACGACCCTGCTGAACTGGTGTGGCCTCGGTCCCGACGTTATAAGTCACGTGGTGGACACCACCCCCCACAAGATTGGAAGATTCACGCCGGGAACCAACATCCCGATCGTGGGTCCTGGAGACCACCCTGATCCGGACACATACCTGATGCTGGTGTGGAACTACGTGAGCCGGATCAGGACCGATCCCTTCAAGGGCCGGTGGCTTGTGCCTATCCCTCAGCCGGTGATCTTGTAATGACTGATCCAGACCAGCTGCGGCTCCGACGGGTCCTGGGCATCATTGGCAACCCCCAGGGTCAGCACATCCTGGACCTGGCCTGTCGAATCGGGGTGTTCTCCACGGCCCTGGCCCAGGCGGGTGCCCATGTCCTCGGGGTGGAGGGACGGCAGGAGAACCTGGATCAGGCCCCCGCGAGCAACGCCCGTTACATCGTCGGTGATGTCCGCAAGCTACCCAGTGACCTGGGGCCCTTCGATTGGGCCCTGTGCCTGGGCATCCTGTACCACCTGACAGCGGCTGAGGCCCTGGAGCTGTTGGCAGCTCTCCGAGGGATGACTTCACGGGTCATTGTGGACACGCACATATCCAATGGCCCAGAAACAGTGACTGTAGGGAGTCACGAGTACGCGGGCTACACGTATCCCGAGCCCAAGTCCCTGTGGGCATCACTGGATTCGGACCCCTCATGGTGGTTTTCCATTGAGTCGTTGAATGACGTATTCGGTCGAACCGGATGGATTTCATACCAGGTGCACGGGTCCGCGTATCCTATGGAACCAACGGACCGTGTCTGGTTCACATTGGAGGCGGCGTGAAGGCTCTCATCACCGGGATCACCGGCCAAGACGGTTCATATCTGGCACAACATCTTATTGAGCAGGGCTATCAGGTGTGGGGGTTGATTCGTGGTCAGGACAACGCGAGGCGGGCCTGGATTCTGGATCTGGCTCCTGGTCTGAAGCTCATTGAGGGCGACCTCATGGATTCTCAATCGCTACACACAGCCGTTGCTGAAGTCCAGCCGGACGAGGTTTATAACCTCGGCGCTATCTCCTCACCCCACCT
>Ga0193738_1000816_pt1 | contig 14184 bp, 10 predicted proteins | sample L2a1metaG_FD_144927 | JGI IMG/M metagenome (GOLD analysis project Ga0193738, IMG submission 144927) | Soil microbial communities from a riparian zone of the East river system, Colorado, United States - L2a1 | ecosystem: Environmental > Terrestrial > Soil > Riparian zone | place: USA: East River...
ATCTGAATCACTGAACTTAATTGATTGGCCGGAATCATCCTTCCGGTAAAAATTGATTAGCTAATTATTTTGAAATTTATATTGAAAGGAACCGAAGCAACGATGGACTGAATCTTGAGGACGTACTTTACTTAACGGTTTTTCCGCTACAATATTAGTGCAAAATCTCAAAAACGCAAATTTTGATTTATGGGCGAACTTTTGAATCACTGATTAGGCAGTAGTTGCGACGCTCCGTTCATGGTTCTGTTCCCTGATGAAGCTTATCTTTGCCCCTCTTTAAAAAATTACGATGTTTAACAAAAGAACGAGAATAAAGGAATTGCTTAATTCAGAACCGCAAGGCCAGGAAGTAACTGTAATGGGATGGGTTCGCACATTTAGAAATAACCAGTTTATAGCATTAAATGACGGTAGCACTAATAATAATCTGCAGGTAGTAGTTGCTCTTGGAAAATTTGATGACGATCAATTAAAACGTATCACTACTTCTTCTTCATTGAAAATAGCTGGCAGTCTTGTGGCTTCTTTGGGAAAGGGACAAAAGATGGATCTGAATGCCACATCGATCGAGATACTTGGTGATTGTGATGCAGAAAAATATCCATTGCAGCCTAAAAAACACTCACTGGAATTTTTAAGAGAGATCGCACATCTGCGTTTTCGTACCAATACATTTGGTTCAGTATTTCGCATTCGTCATTCATTGGCATTTGCTGTTCATAAATTCTATAACGACAAAGGCTTTGTATATATGCACACGCCGATCGTTACCGGCAGTGATGCGGAAGGTGCCGGTGAAATGTTTCGTGTAACAACGCTACCTTTTGATGAAGGAAAAAATAAGACTCCACGAAATGAAGATGGCAGCATCAATTTCAAAGAAGATTTTTTTGGAAGAGCAACTAACCTCACTGTAAGCGGACAACTTGAAGGAGAATTAGCGGCAACCGCATTTGGTGAGATCTATACTTTTGGCCCAACATTCCGTGCCGAGAACAGCAATACGCCAAGACATCTTGCAGAATTCTGGATGATTGAACCTGAAATGGCATTCTATGATCTGGAAGATAACATGAATCTTGCAGAAGAATTCATTAAGTATATTATTAAGCATGTTATCGATAACAATAAAGAAGATCTTGAATTTCTTGCACAGCGTTTAGCTGAAGAAGAAAAACAATTACCACAAGACAAGAGAAGTGAGATGGGATTGATCGAAAAACTTGAATTTGTTCTCAACAATAATTTTGAACGTGTTACTTATACCGAAGCAATTGATATATTAAGAGAGAGCTCGTTTAACAAGAAAAAGAAATTTCAATTTCCAATTACTGGTTGGGGCATGGACCTGCAAAGTGAACATGAAAGATATTTAGTGGAAAAGCATTTTAAGAAACCGGTTATACTTTCTAACTATCCAAAAGAGATAAAGGCATTTTACATGCGGCAGAATGATGATGGGAAAACCGTAGCAGCGATGGATATACTTGCACCGGGTATTGGTGAAATCGTTGGTGGTTCACAAAGAGAAGAACGACAAGAAAAGTTGGAACAACGAATGAAAGAAATGCATATCCCTATTGAGGAAATGTGGTGGTATCTTGATACAAGAAGATATGGCACCGTGCCACATGCAGGGTTTGGATTAGGTTTTGAAAGAATGGTTCAGTTTGTAACCGGAATGAGTAATATTCGTGATGTTATTGCGTTTCCAAGAACACCTGGTAATGCAGAGTTTTAATTAAATTACACTCACAAACTTTATGAATCGAATTTTATTTTTTGCTTTTGCGGTAATTATCTTGGCTTCTTGCCAAAAAGAAGTTGACGACCTTATTGGCAATAGCGGTGGAACTGGTGGCGGTGGTAATAATAACACCCCAACAGACTATCAGCCAGTATCTGCAAATTCAGAATGGGATTATTTATCGACAAACAATGGTCCTTCGCATGTCGTTGCACTTGGTACTGACACCACTATAAATAGCCTGCGTTATTATGAATTTAATACGACTACCAGTGCTGGAACAGAGAGGGGCTACATAAGTAAAGTCAATAGCATTTACCGCACCTACGGAAACTTTGATCCTGCCGGCCAGGTGATTGAGCTAATTTATCTGAAAGACGCTGCTATCGGTACTAATTGGACCAATACGATTTCAGTTAGTGGCTTTAGTAATTATCATAAATACACAGTTTCAAAAAGAGATATTCAGCATACTGTAGTTGGAAAAGCATATAATTCTGTAATAGAACTTACGTATGATTTTTCAGTTGATGATCCTCTCGGAGGACCTGTAGTAAGTGTTGGCGGCGGGAAATATTTTTATGCTAAAGGAGTAGGTCTTATTGAGGCTTATTTTGGATTTAGCTTTTTCGGCGTATCATCATCTGATACTACTCGACTTTTAAATTATACTATTCGCTAAAATTTTTTATAGAAAAAGCCATCCAGATAACTGTCGGGATGGCTTTTGTATTCTACAGGATTAATACCTATTCGTGTACACACATTACAGGAACATGAGATTGTGTGACTAGTTGTTTAGTACTGCTTTTCTTAAACAGGCCGTCCAGTAATTTATGTTTCTTGGGAATGGTAATCAACAGATCAATATTATTCCTGTCAACAAATTCATTAATTCCATCTTCGATGTCAGCATGATCGATAAAATGATAATTAGGATTCAGATCAGCTAATAATGTATGAAGCATCAATGATTCTTCCGGAGTTTCTGGCTTGAAATTTTTTCCTTCATGATCTACGTTAAGCACATGTAATTCTGCACTAAATTCTTTTACCATGTTTTTGATAAACTGTATCGGAATACTTTCTACCACTTTGTCAAAATCACATGCGAACCCGATCTTTTTTATTCCTGTTCCGTATTCTTTTCCCGGAGGCACAACAATCACTGGCCATTTAAGATGACGAATGGCGGTCAGAGTAGTACTGCCAAATAGAATTCTTTCAACACCACTTGCACCACTTGTTCCTATTATTACAGCAAACGGCTGAATGCGTTTGCAAACATCTTCGAGCTCATCAGAAACATCTCCCAATATTGCTTCTGAATAAATTTTAATCTTTCCCGAAGTAGTATGTGTTAGTTCATCTTTTATTTCCCGAAGTCTTGATTCACTGCTTTTTTTTAATTCTTCTGTTGATGCCATTATCACAGGAACATCCGTCATAGAAACCGGTACCTGGTAAACATGCAACAGCAATAAGCTGGCATTGATGTTGGTCGCCATGTCAGCCGCAAAATTCATTGCATTTGTAGCTATTGGCGAAAAATCGGTTGGAACAATTATCGTTTTCATAAAATTGATAATTAGTGAAATAAATGTAGCACAAGAACCACGCCATGGCAATGACCCGTCTCAGTAAAACTCATGATTGATATTATGGAAACACTGATTCACAGCATCTAAAAGGAAACAGTATTTCATGGCACAAATTGAAAATTTTGCTATAAAGCAGAAGGGAAGATCTGATTGAAATATTTGAAACTATTGTTTCATTTCAATGATTCTTGTGAAAATAACTATTAATACGCTGCCCGATATTTTCCCTGATATTCATATAATATAAATTGATATCTCCAACATGATAGTTTTTTGTGGAGTATAAAAAACTCCATGGAAATTTTGGCCGTCTTACCCATATTATCCCCTCGTAGATCTGTGCATCAGTTGTTCGTTTATAAAGTTTATTGAATTTATACAACACGCTACCACTATTCATTTTTTTGGGAGCATATTCACTATCTATTTTCCATGTAATAGGGTTTGTTACCAATGAAAATTCTTTTTCAGCCTCTACATAAGGAGCTTTATATCCTTTTCTAAAAGTTCTCCAACCACAAACACAGCCTGTTTGAAGCGAATCTTCACACATTTTCAATGAAGAAAAAGAATTCTTTGGAATTACCATACCAACAATATATGCAGCCACCAATTGTTTTTGTAATGGCTTATCCTCAATGTAATCTTTTAATAGGCGCAAGGCATGGGTTGTTCCCTGGCTATGTGAAGCAATTATTATCGGTCGGCCATGATTATAATTTTTCAAATAATATTCAAAAGCTTTTTTTACATCTTCGTATGCAAGATCAAAAGCTTTTAAGGCGGCCAATGTATCTTTTGGAAAATATGCACTGATATGTGCTTCACGAAAACGAGGCGCATAGATCCTTGCATGTTGATTAAAAACACTTGTCTGGTATAAAATACTGGAATAATCTGTTTTCGCATTTAGATACGCATCATCTATATCTGCATTCAGAGTGCTATCCTTTATTTTCATTGTGTACATAGTAGGATGCAGAAAGAAAACATCAACAAGTGTGTCCCTTTTTTCTTTACTAAGCGGTTCAGGTATGCTGTCAGAAGGATCCCATTTTAGCGGGTGTGCTGCCCAATAATTCAAATTTGAATAATCTGGTTTTTTGTCTTCGCTCTTAAACTGGTAAAGACTTTTATAGAAATGATATTTATCAGAACATGAAGAAAAGAGCAATAAAATAAGAAAACCAATAGAAGAATATTGGGAAGAGATTAATTGGAAAAACCTCCATTTTTTATCTTTCATCATCATATTAGCCCGACCATCAAAGTCAGCAAAATTTTTTTAAAAAAAATTATTTGAGCATATAAGTATGAAAATAAGCTAATTAGGCTTAAATATTACATAAATAATTGTGGGCAATATTCAAAAGACAAGTACTATGTTTTGTATAGTACCAAACATTCACCTTATCTTTGGATTGTCAAAGGAAAAAGACACATGAAATCAAATCTCAAATACATTGTTTTATCAATAGTACTGGTAGGAATGTTTAAACTGACAAATGCACAATCAGCTAAAGATTCCATGCATAATGAGATTGCCCACATGGATAGCGTCGTGTTCAATGCTTTTAATACAAGGGATGTTGAGAAATTCAAGTTATTGTTTGCCGAGGATCTGGAATTCTATCACGATAAAGGCGGCCTTACGAATTATACCCACACGATCAACTTCATGAAAGAAGTTGCAAAGAATAATAATGGATTAAGAAGGGATTTGGTAAAAGGAAGTCTTGAAGTCTACCCAATACCCGGTTATGGTGCGATGGAGATCGGAGTGCATACTTTTTGCCATTTAGAAAACGGCAAACAAGACTGCGGCACTTTTAAGTTTGTTCATATATGGCAAAAGAAAAATGGCGAATGGAAGATCACAAGAGTAGTGAGCTATGATCATTAATTGTTTTAACGAACCTAAATATTAATAAGAAAAAGACGATTTATGAATATTGAAAACACACAGAGCCAGATGAGGAAGGGGATCTTGGAATTCTGTATACTTTCCATCATTCGTCGGGGTGAGGCTTATCCAAGTGATATTGTGGAAGAGATGAAAGCCGCCAATCTCCATATCTTAGAAGGAACTTTATATCCCTTGCTTACCAGGCTTAAAAATGCAGAGATGCTTTCTTATCGTTGGGTGGAAAGTAATTCGGGACCTCCCCGTAAATATTTTTCCCTTACTGAAAAAGGAGAAGCATTTTATAAAGAGCTTCAGCAAACATGGCAGGAACTTGCCAATGGAGTAAATGCATTAACCTCTAATCACCAACCAACCAACTTATAACTTCAACCACAAATTTTTTGCAATGAAAAAGATTATTAACATAAACATGAGTGGCAGAGTAGTACCGATAGAAGATTCTGCTTACGAGAAATTACAGGAGTATATTGAAAGTCTTCGCCGATACTTTGCCAAAGAAGAAGGTCGTGATGAGATCATCAATGATATTGAAAGCCGCATTGCAGAGTTGATGAGTGAAAAAGTTCGCAAAGGAGCTGATAGTATCACAGATGCTGATGTAAATGAAATTGCGAACTCAATGGGTCGCCCTGAAGATTTTGAAGGCGAAGAAATAAAAGAGCAATCCTATGCTTCTTCAGCTTCTACGGCAAGCTCAAGCCAGCAATCAACACAATCGCAAGCTCCGCCAAAAGCAAAACGTGGTTTGTACAGAGACACAAGTGATAAATTTATCGGTGGTGTTTGTAGTGGTATCGCCGCGTATCTGAATGTGGATCCTGCGATCGTAAGAATATTATTTGCCATCATTACATTCGGTGGATTTGGGTTAGGATTTTTGGCATATATCATTTTGTGGATCGTATTACCAGCAAAAGATGTGGAAGGATATGCTGGTAAAAGATTATTCCGTAATCCTGAAGGCAGAATGATCGGTGGTGTATGTAGTGGACTTGGCGCTTATTTTAATAAAAGCGCCGTAGGTATCAGGTTAATATTTCTTGCGCCTATATTATTGAACATACTGATAAACATGCTGGATGGTTTTGGATCAAGAGGCGGATTTATATTTTTTCCAAATGTTATCGCCGGATCATTGACCAGTACATTTATAATCGCCTATATAATTTTATGGATAGTATTACCTGAAGCAAGAAGTTCATATGAAAAAATGGAAATGCGTGGCGAAAAAGTGGATGTGAACACAATTAAGCAAAATGTACAGGACAGAGCAAAAGAAATGGGTGAGGATATAAAGTCTGCTGCACACAATTTTTCCACAAAAGCGAAAGAGTTTACAGAGACAAGAGGAAAAACATTTGCAGCCGAAGTAAGACAAGTATCAAGACCTATTGGCAGTGGCATTGGTCATGCGATAGCAGTGTTGTTCAAAGTTTTCTTTTTATTCATCGCCGGTGCTATTGCGTTTGGATTGTTTGTGGCCCTGATGGCAATAATTTTCGGAGGTGTAGCATGGTGGCCTTTTAATGATTATTTATGGACCAACAGCTGGCAGCCCGTATATGCATGGGGAACGTTGATCCTGTTTCTTGGTATTCCTTTAATTGGGTTTATCGTTTGGTTGATCAGAAGAATTATTGGAGTAAAGTCAAGAAGCAATTACCTGGGTTGGATCTTTGGAGGGTTATGGACATTGGGTTGGGTATCTGTTATTATGCTTGTATCAACTGTAGTAAGAGAAACCCGCTATTTTGAAGATTCCGATCCGATAACAATTCCAATAACACAGCCTGCCAATAAAATGACAATAATGGTTTCCCAACCTGTTCTTGAATTTACTGATAAGGCATGGTGGGTTGATACTGATTCTGAAGGTTGGACCATAAATGAAGATTCTTTAAAACTTTCATTGGTTGATTTTACAGTAGAAAAAAGCGCTGATGCTGATTATCATGTAATACTGGTTAAAAAAAGTATGGGCAGATCGCTGGCTGATGCAAAAACAAGAGCCGGACAAATTCAGTATAGCATTTCAAGCGCAGACAGCACACTTGATATTGGAAACGGGTTTGCAATTAGCAAAAACAGTAAGTACCGCGGTCAAATGATAGAATTAAAAATTCAAGTGCCCGTAGGTAAAAAATTAAGATTCGATGAATCTATAACGGATAAGCTTAACCCTGTTGAGGTAAGAATGAGAGACAGGAGAAGCAGGCTTCGCAGATCCAGGATCGATATGGATTATAATGATTGGTTTGAATACAGAACAAATGTGGACTATGTGATGACAGAGAAAGGAACTCTTGTTGATCCCAACAAGCCGACTGAGACAACAACATCTTCTTCTAAAACCCAAACCGGTGATTATCGTTATGAGGATGCTCAACCATCAACAATAAACAGCATAGAAGAACAGCGGAGAAAAGTGCAGGAAGAGCAACAGAAGCTAAAAGAAATGGAAGAAAGTAAAAAACCTAAAAAAGATTCAATTAGCGGTAACAGTAAAAAGGAAAGTCTGGATGATGTGGGCGACAATGAAGATGTTGCCGGGGCGCCCATTTTTTCTCTCGTTCAAATATTTAATTAAAATAGGTTGAAGTTGGAATCTCATGCATAGCCGTGAGAAAGATCGAGTCCCGCTTTAGCGGGACTTTTTTATTTTCAGTAACGTTATCTTTGCCCACCATAAATAGAATCATGAAGAATACACCTTTTACTAATAAACACATTGCTCTTGGTGCTAAGATGGCAGAGTTTGCCGGCTATAATATGCCCATTTCTTATACAGGGATAAATGATGAGCATGCTGTCGTAAGAAAGAATGCAGGAGTGTTTGATGTTAGCCACATGGGAGAATTTATTTTAAAAGGGGAAAATGCATTGGATCTTATTCAGCGTGTCACTTCCAATGATGCTTCAAAGCTTGCGAATGGAAAGGCGCAGTACAGTTGTTTGCCAAATGATAATGCAGGTATCGTCGATGACTTGCTTGTTTATTGCATTGAAGAAAATAGAGTGTACATGCTGGTGGTGAATGCAAGCAATATTGAAAAGGATTGGAACTGGATAAGCAAACACAATACAAAAGGAGCAGAGATGCATAACATTTCCGATAAAACATGTTTGCTTGCAATACAGGGCCCGAATGCTACAAAGATCTTACAGCCGCTGACAGAAATAGATATTCTGAATTTAAAGTATTACACTTTTGTAAAGGGAAAATTTGCCGGCGTAGATAATGTAGTAATAAGTGCTACCGGTTATACGGGAGCAGGCGGTGTTGAAATTTATTTTGAAGATAAAGATGGAGCTGCTGATAAAATATGGGATGCGATATTTGAGATCGGTGGTCCGCAGGGATTAAAACCAATTGGCCTTGGTGCAAGAGATACGTTGCGACTCGAAATGGGTTTTTGTCTTTATGGAAATGATATCGATGATACAACATCACCATTAGAGGCAGGCCTCGGATGGATCACTAAATTCACCAAAGAGTTTACGGCTAAAAATATTTTGGAAAAGCAAAAAGCAGGAGGACTAAAAAGTAAGCTTGTCGGATTTGAAATGATCGATAAAGGCATTCCACGTCATAATTATGAAATTAAAGATGGTTCGGGAAATAAGATAGGGTATGTAACGTCAGGAACCCAATCTCCGTCTTTGCAAAAAGCAGTTGGAATGGGATATGTAACAGTGGAAAATGCAGCGATGGATTCTGAAATTTTCATTGCAGTAAGAGATAAATCATTAAAGGCAAAAGTTGTGAAGCTACCTTTTAGTTGATAAAAGAATGTAACTCCGGTTTGATTTTTGTGTAAAGCGGATTATCTTACTCTATACTTGTTATGCCGACAATTCACCTAACCTCATTTATTGCTGCCCCGACAGACATTGTGTTTGATCTTAACAGGAATATCAGCCTTCATAAAATTTCAATGGAGCAGTTTAAGGAAGAAGCCGTGTCAGGCACCACATCAGGCTTAATTAATAAAGAGGATACGGTGACCTGGAAAGGAAAGCATCTTTTCAAGACCAGGTTCTTTACATCAAAGATCATTGAGATGAAACCCTTTGAGACATTTACCGATAAAATGATCAAGGGTGATTTTAAATTTTTTGAGCACCAGCATTTTTTTAAACCAGTTGATAATGGAACTATTGTAATAGATATTATCAATTATGAAACACCTTATGGCTGGATCGGGGGGTTGGTAAATAAATTTTATTTGAATTCTTATCTTGAAAAATTGATCAATCACCGTAATGTGGTAATAAAGCAATATGCCGAAACCGATAAATGGAGAGCATTGTTAAGCAATCGCCGATGACTTATCCTTTGTTATATTTGCTCGATGAATCAAACTAAGCCCACTCTTTTTACTACACTTTCGCCAGCGTTATTAAATCTATATGATATCAGTAATGCAACAGTTGTAATTATTGATGTGCTTCGGGCTACTTCTACTATAGCAACCGCATTATATAATGGTGCAAAATCTGTAATACCCGTTGACAGCGTGAGTCGCTGTATTGAGATTGGAAAACAAATTCACGGCATTACTGCGGGAGAAAGAGATGGAAAGGTCGCAGAAGGCCTTATCCATGGCAATTCCCCCTTCGAGTATCCAAGAGAATTTATCGAAGGAAAAACATTAGTACTTACTACAACAAACGGCACCAGGCTTTTACAAATGGCGTTGGATAAAGGCGCAAAAGAAATTATTACAGGTTCTTTTCCTAATCTTTCCGCAGTATGTGATCATCTTGCAGAAAAGAAACAGAATGTAATTCTGGGTTGTGCTGCATGGAAGGACAGAGTGAATATGGAGGATATGTTGTTTGCGGGTGCCGTTATTTCAAATATCAGTAAATATTTTTCTATCAATTGCGATTCATCACATCTTGCAGAAACGATCTATAAAAAAGCAGAGAAAGATCTTTTTGGCTTCATGAAAAAAAATGAAGCATCGCATTATCACAGGCTAATGGGTTTTGGTTTGGAAAAAGATATTCGTTATTGCTTAACAGCGGACGGAGCGAATGTATTGCCGATATATGATAATGGAACGCTGGTTGTGAAATAAAACAAGATCGTTACAGCAAAAACAAACCTATAAAGATACTTCTTTTCATTCTTACTTTTTGCTGATCGGAAAATAATTTATTTATTTACTGAACGCTGGAAATCAGAAATACATTCCTTTATTTTTGCAGATTACCCTTTTCTGAATGAAAAGGATTGCTATTAAAATCTAGACACACTTGGCCCTACCACATCTTCTCAAATACGTTTATACCCATGGAACTGATGAAGTAATTCGTCGTGGAAAAAAAATTCATGCAATTGGATTTGTTGAGCTGGTAGAGTATGATAATCTTTTTGCATCTGCCGTGTTTCGTGTAAAGGATGACAGCTATTCCACTTTTTATAAAGTTTACATTCAAAAAATTAATGACCCGCAACATGTATCGATGCGTTGCGCCTGTCCTTATAATCTTGGAGATATTTGCCGTCATGAGGCAGCGTCCTTGTTTCAATTACAGGAAATGCTGGATAAGAACCTGCTGAAAACAGGAATGTCAAAATATGATCAACGGCATACTGTTGCCAAGATGAAACATATTGATCTAAAAACTCTCCGGCTTCTTTCTTCTCAAACTACTTACCAGGATGCCGAGCAATATTTAAGAACGGATAAGGCCAATATTGAATCGGCAAAAGAGGAGACAGTAAAAGCAACTGTTATACTCGATGGAAAGTCTTACAAGGTTATTATTAAAAAGAATGAAGAAAGGAATTTTGATACAAGTTCTGATTATGAAGACATCGATCATCCGTTGAACCTGCCAAAAATGATCGTGTTCCTGCAACTATTAAATTCACATGGTCCTTATTATTTCGATAGCATTCGCAACTGGGATAAAGAAAAAAACAAATTGCTGGAAGCTTATGGTTATTCATTAAGTGATGACCTTAAAGGAAAGTTTGAATTTTCTTATAAAGATGGAAAACCGTTTTTACGGGTACTTGATACAAGTATTAAAAGAGTGAATGCGCCGGCGTCTGCGTCTATGCCAAAGCCGGTTGTGGTACAAGAAGAAGTTTTTACTGAAGCATTGCCAAAACCGGAAACATCAGTAATTACTCACAGGCTCGGGTTGGTTATTAATTTCAATAAGAAGAATTATCCATATTTCACCATCGATGCAATAAGCGGTGAAGCTGATGAAAATGCAGATGTATTTTCCAGCAAAGTTGAAAAGCTTGATCTGTCAAAATATGTAGAGGCTGAAAATTTTAACGAAGATGACAGGCAGATGCTGAATACAATAAGAAAATTGCAGGAGCAGGAGATCAGCAAATATATCAGCCGCAATTCGCCCTTTTCCGGAATTTGGGAAAACATCATTCACCAGGAAGAAGACGATCTGCCGGATGATACCCGTACATTGGTAAGAGAATATTTTTTTCCAAAGCTGAAAAAACTTTTTTTATCAATTGCAGGCAAGGGGTTGATATTTCACCTCGCAAAAGGAAAACCATTCCGGACATCGAATCTGCAACAGATCAATATTTCGTCGGATGATATTAAACCATCATTTGACATAATAAGAAGTAATGGATCAATTGAAATAAAAGCGACCGTGAAGGCTGGAGGCCTTTTGCTTGATCTTAAAGACAATGAAGCAGGCACCCCGCTTTTTTATTTATACAACCATCAATTATTTTCCTGGAAAGATCAGCATACATGTGAGGTGGCGGAGAATTTCTTTCCGGCTGGCACCCAAAAAACAAATTTTTCTGATTGGAGTAATGTTTTGCAACAACAGGTGCTGCCACTTACAAAAGAGTTCAAAGTAAATTTTGATAAATCACTTTTACAGGAAATAAAAGATGGCAAACCCGATATCAGTCTTTATCTCGCTGAAAAAGGAGATTATCTTTTATTTCAACCGATATTTTCTTATAAAGGCTTTGCAACAACAGCTAAAGAAAGAGATGAAGTAGTAGTACCGGCAGGAGATAAAGTAATTATTGTACATCGTAACCGCCCGGTGGAACAGGAGTTTATTGCTAAAATGCAAAACCTGCATAGCAATTTTATTTACCAGGAAGATTCACAGGCGTTGGCCTTGAAAGGAGTCGATGTTTTAAAAAATAACTGGTTCTTTTTATTTGTTGATGCAATGAATGAAATGAAAACACCGGTGTTTGGTTTTGATGCATTGAAAAATTTCCGATTTAACACTGCAAGACCGTCTACTAAAATTTTCATTAACAGTAATACGGATTGGTTTGATGCGAAGATCGATATTGTTTTTGGCGATCAACAGGTAAGTGTGGCAGAAGTAAAAAGGGCATTGGCAAATAAGCAGCAATTTGTTCAATTAGGGGATGGCACACTTGGTATCCTTCCTGAGGAGTGGCTAAAAAAATATTCATTGCTATTCCGTGTTGGTGAAGGAAAGACAAACCAGCTTAAGTTGAGTCGTTTTCACATGAGTGTGATCGATGAACTATATGAGAACAGGGATGAAAATGAATTAGTGCTAAAGTTGGAAGAGAAATACGAAAATCTGAAAGAGTTTAACACGATAAAAGAAATTGACCTGCCGGATGAATTGCAGGGAACGCTTCGTCCTTACCAGGTTTCCGGTTATCATTGGTTGAATTATTTAAGTGAAGTAAAATGGGGCGGCATTCTTGCAGATGACATGGGTTTGGGAAAAACGGTACAAGCATTAACGTATATGCAGCATTTTAAAAATGTACATGGAAAGCTGCAGGCGATGGTCGTTTGTCCAACCACACTTATCTATAACTGGGAAAACGAGATAAAAAAATTCACGCCAAAACTTTCTTATTATATACATCATGGCGCAACAAGATCAAGAGACAAGGAAAAATTTGCCAATTGCGATGTTATCATTACAACCTATGGCACATTGCGTAGCGATATAAAACTATTAATGACGATCGGACTGGATTATTTATTGCTGGATGAAAGCCAGGCGATAAAAAATCCATTGAGTAAGGTAACAAGAGCTGCGTCTTTATTAAATGCGAAAAATCGGTTGTGCATGAGTGGTACGCCGTTGCAGAATAATACATTTGATATTTTTGCACAAATGAATTTTCTGAATCCGGGTATGCTTGGCAGCATGGAGTTTTTCAGACAGGAGTTTGCAATTCCTATTGATAAATTCGGGGAGCCTGACCGAAAAGAACATTTGAAAAAAATCCTTTATCCATTTATTCTTCGTCGTACAAAGGAACAAGTAGCAAAAGACCTTCCGGATAAAACAGAGACGATCCTTTATTGTGAAATGGAAGATGAGCAGCGGAGCATTTATGAAGCGTATAGAAATGATTACCGTAATCAAATATTGGGAACCATAGAAACACAAGGCATACAAAGATCCCAACTAACCATTTTGCAGGGATTGATGAAGCTTCGGCAGATCTGTGATTCACCTGCTATATTAAATGAAACAGATAAATATGAAAATCATTCGATCAAACTGGATGAATTGTCCAGGGAGATCGTAGAGAATATCGGTAATCATAAAGCATTAGTGTTCTCCCAGTTCCTTGGCATGCTTGCATTGATAAGGGGCAGATTGGATCAGTTAGGAGTGAAGTATGAATATTTTGATGGAAGCACAGCGGCGCCGGACAGGGAAAAAGCGATCCAGAGTTTCCAGAATGACGAAAGTGTAAGAGTATTTTTAATTTCATTAAAAGCCGGGGGTGTTGGATTGAACTTAACTGCCGCTGATTATGTATATATCGTTGACCCATGGTGGAACCCTGCCGTAGAGCAACAAGCAATTGACAGAACACATCGTATTGGCCAGGATAAAAATATTTTTGCTTACCGGATGATCTGTGTAGATACGATTGA
>Ga0193738_1000817_pt1 | contig 14177 bp, 16 predicted proteins | sample L2a1metaG_FD_144927 | JGI IMG/M metagenome (GOLD analysis project Ga0193738, IMG submission 144927) | Soil microbial communities from a riparian zone of the East river system, Colorado, United States - L2a1 | ecosystem: Environmental > Terrestrial > Soil > Riparian zone | place: USA: East River...
CGGCTTGTCCAGCTCGGCGAGTAGGTCCAGCTGCGTGCCGCAGTCGTGATACTTCGTGGGGTCCAGCACGTGCCCGCACTTCGGGCACACGGCCCGAGCGGGCGCGAGCACGCCCGTACGCTTCCCCGTGTGCGCCGCCGTGGAACTTCCCGCCCGCGAGCTTCGGCGGGATCCTGACGGGCTTCGGCTTAGTCACCTAGGCCGCGCGGTGAATCGCGATACGGGTACGCCGAGTGCGCGAGACAGCTCGTCCAGCTCGTGGAGGCGCCACTCAATTTCTCCGTGCAGCCGACGCCATACCTGGGTCTGTGAGAGTCCAAGCTGTTCGGCAATGCGCCGTTGCGTCACGTGGCGGTGAACCAGTTCACGCCGGACAGCAGAGTTAACCTGTGCCGGCAATCCTTCAGTCATGGGATGAGTCTTCACGCCCAGCGTGAAACTGTCAAGCGCCACGCGCCGCGATTCGGTCACGCCATTGACTCGATAGCCTGACCGCGCCATCATGTCGCAATGACTATGGACGTCGTTTCAGTCGGCAGAGCGTCACTCACCGAGCGCGTGGCGGAGGAGATTCGGGCCTTGCTCGCGCGGCGAAAGATGCGGCAAACGCAGCTCGCGCGGCTCATGGGCGTGACCGACCAATGGCTGTCGATCAGGCTGCGCGGGATTCAGCCAATCGACCTGAACGACCTGGAGCGCATGTGCGCCGCGATGGGGGTCAACGTGGTCGACGTGGTGCGCGCGGTGGCGGATGGCTCTACCCTGCGGTACGGCCGGCCTCACCCCGTCGGTCCGGGCCGGACGTCGCGGACTCGTCGCGTGGGCGTACGACCGCGAAGCGGCTCACCAGCTCGCAACACCAGCACTGGCGCGGCATCGGCCTACCGGGTGTGCGGCTTCATCGCTTCCGCCACTGGTGCGCCACAGCTCTACTGCGGGGCGGGGCGGACCTGCGCACCGTACAAGAGTTGATGCGGCATCGGTCCCTGGTCAGTACGCAGGGATACACGTTGGTCGTCTCGGACCAACGTCGGCGAGCCATCGCGGCTCTGCCGGACATGGGGCACGGGCCGGATTGTGGCCGGCCCGTGCCGGGGGCAGCGTAACGCGCCAATCGGCTGTTCGGTTCAATCGGGAGGCGAGTGGTTCGGCGGGTCGGGTATCGGCTCACCGACCACGGCATCCACGGTGATCGGTGGCGGTGCTGGTTGCATTTCGGCGACCTTGTTGGTCAACTCCGACAGGATCATCAGCAGATGCGCCTGCGTCCCGTTGGTCTGCTCTTTGATGACCTGCTGCTGTCCGATGGCGAAGCCCAGGCCGGCGAGCACCAGGGTTGCTACGCCGATCAACGCGCCGACGTCGCGGTTAAGGGCGGACAGCGCGACGATCGAGGCGAGGATGGCCACGATCACGGCGACGTGCGGCCACGTGAGTTTCATGCGTCCTCCCTGACGCGCTGCGCGCCACCCTCAGCCTGGTCGGCTACCGCGTCGCGCACATCGTCCTCAACGCCGGCCCGCAGGGTGGCCAGCCGCTGGTCCATGCCGGCAAGGATGGCAGCCACGTCGGGGTCACCGCCGGCCATACCCTCCAGCGCAGCCCGGACGGCGGCCGCCTCTGCGCGGCCGTAGAACGCGTCCGTGCGGGCAGCCATGAGCGCGACGCTGGCGGGGATGGGCGGCCGGGTGCCGTCGGCCCGTGGTACCGAGTCTCGTATTTCCTTCGCCCAGATCTCATCGACGGTTGGCATGTCGTCGCCTTTCAGTAGGTTGGCCACGCGGCCGCGAAACGCTGTCATGTCTATACCGAGTGGGTCTGACTTCCCGGTCTGGTGCTCCCGGTGGGCGAGCACGTGCGCCACGGGCCAGCCGGTGTGTCGCAGGATGGCTGCCACGCCCCGGATGTACGAGTCGAGCTGGACCGACCGCCACGGCTCGCCAATGTTGTTATTGGCGGCCTCGATGCCCAGCAGCCAAGTGTTTCCCTTGCCCTCGAACGGTGAGCCGGCCTTGCCTGACAGGACGTGGTTACAGCGGCCGGACGCGCCTACCGACCAGACGCCGGCTCGGTCCAGGAATAGTTGAGAGATCGGCGCCGGCGCCGACAGTGACCCGGTGACCCACAAGACCCGCCGGTCGCTGTCGGGCGTGAGCACGCCGGCGGTGGCGTGGCAGATGACGCCGGCGGGCGTGAACGTCGACGAGCCGCGCACGCGCCAGCCCGGGTATTCGAGCACGGACAGGCCGGCGGAGCGCAGCGCGTCGGCAAGCCATAGCAGCCTCATCAGATGTCCACTCCTACGTCGCCGGGGTCTAGGCCCATGTCCTCCACGACCAGGTCGATCGGGAACGTGGCGCTAGCCGATATGGAGATGTTGCCGGTGCCGGACACTCGCGAGACGGACAGCAGCACGGACAGCAGCCCGTCGGCCGCGGGCGAGTAGTTGGCCACGACGACGCGCGATTCGCCGGACGTGATGTTGGCGAGCACGCCGTGTGCGGCCTGGAGTTGGGTGTCGGATGTGGCCGGGAGCGAACCGTCCTCGGTGTATCGGAGATGTGCCCGCGCTACGTCGTTGGCGACGCTTGTGTCGAGGATGAGCGGCGACGTCCAGACCTTGTACGCGCGGCCGGCGTAGACCGGCACGTCGTCGACGCGCAGCACGCCGACCTCAGTGGTCGTGGTGCTCGATGCCGTGATGCGCTGCCCGCGTTTGATGACGCCCAGCGGTAGCGGGCTGTCCTTACCCAGCAGCAATTCCAGGTCTGAGGCCCGGAGCTTCTGGCCGGTGAAATACGTGGTCATGGCTACCTCACAGGCCCAGTATCGCGGGCTGGTCTATCTCGACGTCGGCTAGTTGATCGTGCGTGGTCACCACGCCGTTCACGCTGCGGGTCACGGTCATGTCGACCACGCCGCGCAGGAAGGTGACGAAGTGCGCCCTGCTGATTGCGGCCGCCCCGCCGGTGACGACCAGAGAGCCGGCGGGAATGGGCACCGAGTCCGACAGAGCAAGACCACGGGCCACGTACAGCGACTGGTCGTTGCCTGCCGTGCTGCTGCCCTCGACGACCTCGGTCAGGCCGGAGCCGGGCGCGACGCTGGTGTAGTCGTCCTGCTTCCAACAGAACAGGAACGTCTGAAGGTCGCCTTCGACGACGTAGACCGGGTAAGTGATGTCTTGTGCCGAGCCGTTGAGTTGGGCCTTAGCATTCAACGCGGGGAGTTGGATACCACGGACCCGGATGGCCACGGCCGAGACGGTGTCGCCGGCCGCCCCGCCAGCGGGGGTGACGGTCGGGTCGGTTTCGGCCGCGGATGTGGCGTACTTCGCGAACAGCCGGCAATGGCTCGATCCGCCTATGTCCTGGAGCGTGTAGCCGGCCACGCTGACTGTGCCGACGCCGCTGGACCGGATCGCGCAGAACACCAGCAGAACATCGCCCTCGACGTGTGACGGTAGGACCGGCTGCACTGCGGCATTGTCGGCGTGAACGGGCGTACCGACAGCTTGCGCCACGGCCACATTGACGACCCCGGTAGCCGACACGACCTCGCCGTCGGAACGTAACGCCACAGGTAGGTCGGCCGCATCGGTGGTGAACGGGGGGTCGGATGCAACCCGAAAACTGGTGTTGGTGGTCGTCTTGGCTGTCAACATGAACATGGAGTCCTCCGCTAGTACAGCCACCAGGTAGGGCGCGTACGGGGCGCAGTTGAATGCGAGCGTCCACGCGAACGGGTGCAGCTTTTCGGTGTAGCCCTCGACGACCAGGTCCACGTCGTCGTAAGAGATGAAGTCCGTCAGGTTGGCCAGCACTATCCGCGACGACACATCCAACGCCGTGGCCTGGTCGACGAGTGCGGCGTTTGCCCGCAGGTCGACCGCCACGGTTGGATAGCGGGCCTCATCGACGGTGCCGAGATTGACTCGCCAACCGGCATGATGAACGGGCAGATCAGGGTTGTTCGGGTCCAGGCTCATGGTGTGCTGCGCGTCGTAGCGGCCCACCTCAGTCACGCCCAGCGGCCCCAGCTCGTCGATCACGCGGCCAGTGCTGGCGCCATCGGCGGTCACCGTGACGTCGTTGACAGTGAGTTGGTCATCGGGCGTCGGCTCCAGCGGCGGAGAGACGTGGCCTGCGGCGTAGTCGAGGATGAGTGACGGCGGCCGGTTTTCCCGCGCGGTCAACAGGTCCAGGCCCAGCTCGCCGGTTCGTCGGTCGTACATGACGCCGGCGCCGGCCGCCTCGCATTGGCGTAGCAGCTCCAGCAGCTTGACGGGACGTTGCGGTCCCATCGCGTACGAGTCCAGGTCGACCCCGGCCACGTCGGCCGCTATACCCTCCTCCTCACACAGCCGCGTGAACCGTGCGCCGGCCAGCTCGCCGACATGCCCGGCGGCCGCTACGAACGTGACCGGGTCGACGCGGGCCGACGACCAGAACGCCAGGTGCGACAGCGTCGACGGGTTCGCTGGCGTGTGAGCGAATACGGCCGTGTTGACCTGGACCTCGGTGGGCATCCGCAACGTGACTCCGCCAGACCCGTCGACAAACGCCGTCACACCGTCCGCGTACACGGCGAACTCGATGTCAGAACCGACCTGGTCGGCGGTGAGCCGTACGTGATAGGTCCGGCCGGCCACGACCTCAGAGCCGCCGGACAGGATGGTGAACGTGCCGCCCCCGGCCGCATCGAACTCGTACACGGTCCAATAGGTGTTCCCGTTGACGCTCTTGCCGATGCCTACGCCGATGATCCCGGCCGACCCGGTCGCCCGGGCATGTGCCACGGTGCGCTGTTCGCCGGTGGGGATCGACGGCAGCTCGTCCCATCCGACGGCGAGCTCCAAATCCCAACCGTTGGGTGCGGAGCTGGCGCGCTGGCCGGTCGGGGCCTGGACCCGGCCGCCGGAAGCGAACGTCCAACCGCCTGCGGAGCCGGGCGCCACGAGCTGCGCCCCGCCTGCGGCCGGCGCCGTGGGCCGGAGCAGCGGCCCGCCGACGGCCGACGCTGACGCCGTCGCCGCGTTGCCGTCCTCCATCGGCCAATAGGCGGCCGGGTCGCTGGCGAGGATGGCTCGTTGTAGGGCGGACCGTAGCGGTGAACGCTGGCGGCCGGTGGACAGTCGGCGGAGCGTGCCGTGCGCCTCGACGCGAACGTGGTGGTCCACCTCGGCTACGTCCCACCGCGTCGGCCACTCGGACACGAAGCCTACGAACCTGGTGTCCAGGCCGCCGGGCGTGCCGGCGTTGGTTCGTATCCGTAGCGGCGTGTTGCGGCCGAGCTGACCGAAGTACGGGCCGAGCGGGTTGCGTGGCACGAACCGGCCATCGCGGTTGTCCAGCGTCACCGTGGCTTTCGCCGGTCCGGCGTCCGATTGCTCATCGCCCCGGCCGCGCGTGATGGTGATCGGGTCGCGCACGTAGGCCAGGTCCGGCAGCACGGTCCACGCCCAGGTGTCGGGGTCTGCAGCGACGTCAGCACCCAACGCGAGGGACACTTCGACGTCGACCTTTGTAGCCGGCCACACCATGTCAGCCCGCCTCTATGACTATGTCGCCGGAGCGGACGAGCTTCCTAAACGCGGACGCGAACGCGGAGTCCGTGTCGCCGACGAACCTCACCGTGATTCCGCCGGCGCCGGCGCCCGCCGGGGTGACCCGTTCGCCGGCCTGGAGTATCGCCACGACCTCGGAGCCGGGCGCGCCGGGTACAACGCCGCCGGCGTGGAACTTCGGCAACTGGGGGACGCTGACGGTGTTGCCGCCGATGCCGGGCACCCAACCTGGCACGGTCCATCGCAGTCTGCCCACGGTGTTATTCCAGGCGTCGGATATGAAGTTGAATGCGGCTCTGAATGGGGCCGACACGAGGCCGCCGATTCGGGAGAACACCCGCCCGATGTTGCCGGGTACCTCCTTTATGAAGTTCCAGAATCCGACGGCCACGGCCTTGATGCCCGACCAGGCGACCTTCCACGCGGTCTGAAACCACGTCGTCTTGGTGGCTATGAGAACGATGATCGCGATAAGCGCGATTATGCCGATCACAATAAGGCCGATGGGATTCGCCGACAGTGCTGCGTTGAGTGCCCATTGCACTCCGGTCCACGCGGCCGTGGCCACCTTCACAGTGCCGGATGCGATGGCGTGCCCGAGCATGGCCGCCTTCGCTGCGCCGAAGTGGATTATGTGTTTGGCCAACGGGACGAGCGTGTCAGCGAAGCCTTGCGCCAGGTCCGCCAGGCCGCCAGCGACCAGGACAGAACCGCCGAGCCAGTCACCCTTCATCACGGCGGCCGACCCGCTGAATACGTCCGTAGTGCCGGTGATGCTGGACCGTAGACCCTGCCAGCGTCGCTCCTGGTCGCCTATCTTGTCGCCGACCACGTCGAACGATGACCCGGCCTTGCCGACCTCGGTGGTCATCGACTTAGCGCCGGCGCCGACCTGGTCGAACGTCTTGTCCAGCTTCGTGGCGTCGCCGGCGAAGGTGAGCGTGACCTGATTCTGACTGCCCATCACGTCACCTCCAGGCCGGCCTGTTTGGCGACGTCGACCAGGGCGCGGCTCAGCGCCTCTTGAAACTCGCCGCTAGACGATTTCTCGAAATAGCCCTTATAGATGTACCGGCCGTCCTTGTAGAACGGCCGCACAATCGACCTGGCGGGTCCGACGCGGCCGCCGAAGTCCAGCCACGGGTAGTGAGGCGCGCGGGCGCCCCCGGCCACGATACGAACCGCCGTGCGGGTGGACCTGGCTTTGATCGAACGCTGCGCGCGGCCGGAGCGTTTGGGTACCTTCGGTCGAGCTTCGTCGACGACCATGTTCGCCGCTTCGTTCAGCGCGACCCGTAGCGCCTTGGGAAGATCGGCGCCCAACTTTTTCAGACGGCGTGAGAACTCCGCCAGGCCATCTATGCGTATGGCCTCCGGCATGTCGTCTCACCCCCTCGCGCTTAAACCGGCTGAGCGCCACGCTGAGCCGCTATCTCGGCCGCCTGCATACCTCGCTCGCTACCGTTTCAGCCGCTCCAGCTCCTCACGCTGCGCCTTGCGCCCGTAGTAGACGCCCCAGCGCACGTACTCGTCGTTACTCATCTCCGTTTTGAGCCGGGCCACTGTCATGCACAGTTGCTCCGCCAGAAAGTGCTCGAACTCCAGCTCCGTCGTCTCCATCGCTTTTGTAGGACGACTTAGCGGAGTCCTCCAGCATTCCTGACAGGCCGGCGATGGCGCGGCTGACGCGCTCCAGCTCTCCGCCGGTGGCGGCCGCGCCCCATTGGCGGACCTGCTGGACAGATAGGCGCGGGTCGACCATGCCGATCGCGATCAGGTGCCGGTCGCGCTCGCCGACGTCGGTCAGCTTGCCGACGGCCAAAACCTCGTCGCGGTTGAGGCCTCGTATGCGGATGACACCGACGCCGGGAAGGTCTAGCTCCTCCTCCGGTAGGCGAGGTTTGAACAAATGTTCGATATCCACGGGTGCCCCTTATTGATGGTTGTCGATCACGCTCGAGGCCGTTTAGTACGGCCGTACTATGCTTGGTTGGTCGATGTGACGGCGTCGGACGGCTGGAACGTGGCCTGCCACGACACCATGTCCGCGACCGGGTTCGTCTCCACGTACTCCTCCAGCAGCGCCGAGAACGAATCCTGCGGCAGCCCGGAGCCGGTTCCTTCCGGCTTGCGAATGCATGTGATGACGGTTCCGACCAACGGCTCCAGCGTGTCGCGCGGACCGGCCACCCCGTTGTCGTACACGCCCGCCATGGAGAACGCCCCGTCACCCAGGCCGCCGGCGTACACGTGATCATTCTTGCCGTACGTTGTGACGTCGTGCTTATCGGCCTTACGCCCGAAGTTGGACGTGTTGGTGAACGCCGACAGGTCCACGGCGTTCACCGTTATCACTGTGCTCTTGCCGTGGACGAACATCCGCCTACGCTCCTTGTCCTGAGATATCTAGGTCGAACAGTGCGGCCAGGTAGTCGGTGCCGCCGATGGTCACCACGTCAAACTCGATGCGCATCACGCGCAGCGTGTGAAACGCGGTATAGACGCCGGACTCCAGGACGGCCTTTATCGAGCGCGCCCCGGAGCCGTTGCAATAGGCCGCCAGCTCGTCTCTCGCAGCCCGGTCGGACGCTTTGCCTACCACGACCACCACGGGCAGCGTCATGCGGTCCATGCCTCGCACGTAGGTCTCGTCGAAGGCGATCTCGTCCGGGTACGACACGACGGCCGCCGGCGGGGTGAGCGAACCGGGCGGGTGCGGGTGGACCCGTAGCCCGGTGATCGTGTCGATCCGGCCGGCTACGGCGTCCATGACTGCGGCGAGATCCATCAGGCACCCGCCCACCAACGGACGACGCTACGCAGGGACACGGCCACGTCCGGGTCAAGCTTCGCCAACAGGCGCAGCTCCGAGCCCTGGTCTGGCGACCCGGCAATCCCGTACGGGGAGTCGCGCCGGGCGAAGACCCTGGACGCCTGGAGCAGGCACGCCTGTTTGACCACGGTGGGCACGGCCGTCCAGCCCCACGCGGCGGCGGTGATGGCGACCTCATCTTGACGGCCGGTAGGGTGCGCGGCCGACGTCGGCCGGACCATGACCGCCGTCCACGGCCGACCTTCCGGCGCGGCGTTGCGCGGCTCCAGGTCGTACAGGTCGATGACGCCCAGGGCGACGCCATCGACGTCCTGGACCTCAAGCACCAGGCCGGCCACGGACATCAGGTCGTCGATCATGATCACCCAGCGGCCACGGGAGCCTACCCGGTGGGCGGTGTAGAAACGCTCCTCCGCTGCCGCAGCCTTGCCGAACTGCCGGTTGGTGTGGTTGTCGATGGCGCGCGAGGCGGCCTCGATGGCGAAGTCCAGCTCTGGGTCGTCGTCAGCGTCACCGATGCGAAGGTAAGACTTCAGCTCGGCTGTGCTGGCGTACGGCGGCCGCCACGGCATCGAGGCTCACTCCCCTACTTCTTGTCCGACGCCGGTTCCGGGTCGACTTCGCCGGCCCGTGACGCGATCTCCTCGCGGACCTTCGCCAGCTCGGCCACCAGCTCGTCGCGACGCTCGGCCAGTTGCTTGATGGTGGATTTCTTCGCGGTCATCGTTGCTCCGTTCCCAGCTCGATTTGATCCTGGATAGCGTCGGCGCGCGAGACTCCACCCCGCGCGCCGACGCGGACCTAGACAGCGTTGATGAGTGCGCGGTATGCGCCGACGTCCTGCGGTACGCCGTCGGCGCGAGCCCACAGCGTGTACTCCACCTGACCCTCATTCGCCCGCGTGTACGGGTTGACGATCAGGGTCATGTCCTTCACGCGGCGGATCACGTAGCCCTGCTTCAGATCACCGAACACTCCCCAACGGTTGGTGCCGCCGTCGGTGTACGTGGCGAACGCCTGGTCGATCACGATCGGGTAGCCCAGCAGTAGCTGATTCGACCGGCCCACGTTGATGCCGTCGGCGGCGTTGTTGAGCAGAGGCCGGCCCGTGGTGTCCACGATCCCCTCAAGTTGCTGGAGCGTGGCGTCATTGAACGACCACTTAGCATCCGGGCGGTAGGCGGGGTCGACCGCGTGGACGGCCGCCAGCAGCTCCAGATAGGTGAGGGTCGCGCCAGTGAAGGCGAACGTGGTTCCGGTGTCGATGCCGAACGGTTCGGTGGTCCCGTTGCCGGTCACCCAGTGCGCGGCCTGCGAACGGCCGATCCGCTCGCCGAGCTTGCGGGTCACCAGGCCCTCGATGTCGAACGCCGAGTCCTGGAGCAGCTCCACGGACACGCGCAGCGGGAGCTGTCCGGTGCCAGGCGCGACGTACTTGAACGCCTTGAGCTCTTTCTCCGTGAACACCAGGTCAGCGCCAGCGGATGCGGGCGCCGTACCCTCGGCCGCGATCACGCCAGTGTTGGCGGTATCGTCGATGACCGGCCACCGCATCGTCTCGCCACCCGTAGTGGTGATCTCCTCGACCACGCCGGCCAGGCCGCCGAACGCCTTAAGCCGCTCGATGATCTTGTCCCGCATGATGTCGGGGACCAGGAAGCCGCCGGCGCCATCGGTGCCGACGCCCTGTGCGTTGGTGACCCGCAGGCCGGCTATGTCGGCGTTGGGCCGGCCGGTGCGCAGGTAGTGGTCGAACGCGCGCATCAATCCCTCGTCGCGGACGGCCTCGCCGACGTGGACGTGGATGTTGTCGCGGACCGGGGTGTCGTACGCCCGCTGGCGGGCGCGCACTGCGGCCGAACGCTGCGCGGCGGCAAGCTTGACCTCCAGCGCCTCGTAGTCGGTGACCTCGTCGTCGGTGAGTGGCCGGCCCTCGGCCGCGTCGATGATTGCCTTGAGCGCCTCAAGGATCTCGTCGATTTCCATGATCGTTACGCCCCCTTGAGGGTTGCTCGTGCGCGTGCGCGCACTAGTTGCGAGCGCCGGTCTTCCGGCGTTGACGGCTTATCGTTAAGCACCCGGTCAGCCAGGCCGGCCGCTACCGCTTCGTGGGCGGAGTACCACGTCTCAGCGCCCATCGCTTCACGCCAGGTGGCGACGTCGCCACCGGCCCGGTCGGCGTACACGCCGGCGATGGTGTCCGAGATCTCCTCCAGGAAGTCGGCCATCTGGCGCATGTCCTTCGATGTGCCCCACGCGAGTGCGGCCGCGTCGTGGATCATCATCTTGGCGGGTTTCTCGATTGCGACCGTGTCGCCGGCCATCGCCACGAACGACGCGGCCGACGCCGCCAGCCCGTCGACAGACACGTCCACCTTCGCCGGGTGGTTTTTGAGCGCGGCGTGGATCGCGATAGCGTCGAACACCAGGCCGCCCGGCGAGTTGATGTGGAGGTCCAGGCTCGGCGCCGTAATGGCCTTGAGCTCTTTCACAAACGAGGCGGCGGTGACATCCTCGTCGAACCAGTCGTCCCCGATCACGCCGTAGATGTACAGCTCTGCCCGGTCGCCGTCGGCGTTGGCGACCCGGTACCAGTCGCCGGTCGCGGTTGGCCGGCGCACCATCGCGCGGCCGCGCTCAGCCAGGGCCAGCAGCTCGTCCAGGCTCATGCCGGCGCCCCTGCTGGTTCGAGTGCGGGCACAGGCGCCCCTGCGGCGGCCTGCAGCACGTCGCCTCCGGGGATCGGATCCATGTTCCGGATACGCCGCGCCTCATTGGGCGTCATCAGGCCGGCCTGGACCTGTTTGATCAACAGGTCTATCTCTTGCTCCGGCGTCGGCCGCTCCAGGCCGGCGTAGTCGAACTCACAGAACTTGTCCGGTGGAGTCAGCACACGCGACAGGGTTTGCTCCATGCGCGACGTCCAGGACGAGAGTGTGAACCGGCCTAGGCCACGGTTCTGTTCGGCGACGCCAGTGCCCCAGCTCGTCTGCTTCTCGGTCTGCATGAGCAGGTGCGGCGGTACGCCGGTCCAGCGCGCGATTTCCTCGATTTGGAACTGGCGCGACTGGAGGAACTGCGCGTCCTCCATGCTCATGGTCCAGGGCGTGAACTTCAGCTTCCGGTTGATCACGGCGATTTCGTTGGCGTTCTCCCAACCGGCCGTCTTCGCGTTCAGCGAATCCTTGATCACCTTCGCTTCGGCTTCAGTGACGTCCTCCTCCGGGGTGACCATGCCGGCCTGAAGCGCGCCACTGGAGAACATCTTGGCGGCCGCCCGGTCGCCGGCGATGGCCGTGCCGAGACTGTTACGGGCGATGCGGATGACGGACATGCCGCGCAGCCCGTCCAGGCTCGGCCCCATGATCTGCGTCATGGTCCGCGCGTCGAACTCCCTGCGCTCACCCGTGTCAAGCGTGGCCGTGAAGATCTTTCCGCCCGGTACGGGCTCCTCACCTTCCCGCGTCTTCGCCCACGTGACGGTGACGGCCAGGGGGTGTATGGGCGTCAAGGCAACGAGCGAGCCGGCGCCGTTGTAGACGTGGGCCAGGAACGCGTCGCCGTGGAGGAACTGGTGCCACAGCACGGTTTCCTTCCATCCGAACGGCGTCTGCCCGTCGTCCCCGCCGGGGTTGTCCATCACAGAGTTGACACGGGTACGGGTCCCTTCCACGTCGCGGAGGGTGCGCAGCGGCAGGCCGGCGATGGTGCCTGCGATCAGCGCGCCGGCACGGTAGAACGCCGACAGGCCCAGCGCGGTGCCCTCGCCGACCGGGACGCCGGAAAAGTTCGGCTGACCGACGCCGAAGTACTCCGCCATCGCAGGGTCGCCGATTGACCAGCTCGCTTTCGGCTTGCTCCAGCTCCACGGATTCCACCACGCCACGGCGGCATCATATGTCCCTGTACGCGTATGCGCATACCATCATGTGACCAGAAGGGGGCGTGTCGCGTGAAAAATCTCGAGGAAGCCGTGCGGGCGGCGTTACTAGAGCTGGACCTGAGCAAGCGCGACTGGGGCGCGGCTCGCCTGGCGGTGGCGTACGCGCGGGCGATCGACCAGCGATCGTGCCCGGAGTGCGCCAGCAAACGGGCAGTCCTGGACGAGCTTGGGCCGAAGCTACTCACCGTCCTCGACGCGCTGCTGCTGACGCCGAAGTCACGGGCGGTCCGGGCCAAGGGGGGTGTGACGGATGAGCCTGTCAAGTCGCCTCTTGACGAACTCCGAGCCAAGCGCGCCGCTAGGGCGGGTCGAACCGAGGCTATGGACGCCTGAACTTCGGCCGCTCACCCCGGATACGAGCTACGGATTTGACGTCATCGAGCACGCCGCCACGGTGTTGCGCACACCGTTGGACCCATGGGAGGAGCGGGCGGTCATCCGGGCCGGCGAGCTGCTACCCGACGGCCGGCCACGGTTCCGCGTCGTACTCATCCTCGCCGCACGCCAGAACGGCAAGACCCTGATCGGCAAGGCGCTGCTGTCGTACTGGCTCAGCGTCGAACGGGTGCCGTTGACCGGGGGCACGTCGACGGACCGGAAGTACGCGAAACGGACCTGGTCGCAGGTGTGCCAGATGTACCGGGACAACCCCTACCTGCGAGACGAGCTGGCGGACGGCTCTGTACGTCTGACCATCGGCGAGGAAGCCCTAACCACCATCCACGGCGCCGAATACATCTTCGCAGCCAACAATGGCAACGCGTTCCGGTCGACGACGCTGCACAGGTGGTTGTGCGACGAGCTGCGCGAGCACACCAGCTGGGACACCTGGACGTCGGCCACCAACGCCATGAACGCGGTTCCCGATGCCCAAATCGTCGTTCTGACGAACCAGTGCGATGACAGCGGCGTAGTGCTCGATGCGCTGCGCAACGCAGCCTTGGAGTACATCGAGACGGGCATAGGCGACCCGCGCCTAGGGCTGATCGAATACAGCGCGCCGGACGGATGCGACCCGGCCGACATCGACAACCTGGCGATGGCGAATCCGAACCTCGGCGTCCGGGTCGATGCCGACGCCCTTATGGGCGCCGCCCTGCGGGCGAAAGCCGCTGGCGGTGAGGAGCTGGCCAACTTCCGGGCCGAGGTGCTGTGTCAGCGGGTCGTGCTCCTGGACCCTGCGATCGACCCGGACGGGTGGGAGGCCGGGGGCACAGACACGCCGATCGACATGGCCGAGCATCGCCAACAGGTCGCCCTGGCCTACGACGTCAGCCTGGACGGAAGCCACGCGGCGTTGCTCGCGGCCGCAGTCGTTGACGGCCAGGTCCACGTAGAGGTAGTGGCGGCGTGGGACGGGTACGGATGCACCAAGGCAATGCGCGCGGAGCTGCCGGAGATCGTGCGTAAGGTGCGGCCGCGTGCGGTTGGGTGGATACCGAACGGCCCTGCGGCCGCAGTCGCCGCGCAGCTCGCCGACCGGAAGACGCGCGGATGGCCTCCGCGACGGGTGGTGATCGAGGAGATCAAGGCAGAGCTGACGGCGGTGTGTATGGGCCTGGCGGAGCAGGTGCTGTCCGGGGAGATCGTGCACCCGCGCGACCCGATGCTGACCGCGCACGTCGCAGCGACACAGCGGCTATGGCGCGGCGACGCGTACGTGTACCGACGCAAGGGTGCCACGCCGATCAACGGGACGTATGCCCTGGCGGCCGCCGTCCACCTGGCTCGCACATTGCCTCCAGCACCTCCAGAGCTTGTAGTCTTGTAGTTATCGGCACCAATGGGCCACGTGCCCTGGCCTGCGGGAACGTTCTCGGACAAAGAAAAAACAG
>Ga0193738_1000818_pt1 | contig 14162 bp, 26 predicted proteins | sample L2a1metaG_FD_144927 | JGI IMG/M metagenome (GOLD analysis project Ga0193738, IMG submission 144927) | Soil microbial communities from a riparian zone of the East river system, Colorado, United States - L2a1 | ecosystem: Environmental > Terrestrial > Soil > Riparian zone | place: USA: East River...
GATATGAAAATGGTGGTTCCTACGAACGAGGAACCAACCCTAGGTACTTTGGTTTCTATCAGTTTGATAGAGGTACTTGGGAAGCTAACGGCGGAAATCCAGAAACTTGGGGTTCAGCTAGCCGAGAAGAACAAGACCGAGTATTCGCTACTACCTACGCCCGTAGAGGAAGCCAACCCTGGGGAGTCTGCTGAATGACTTATTTTTGCATCTTCGATGGAAAAGAACTTGTCAGTGTTCCTGACTACGATGTTTTTCGTTGTCCCATTTGTGGAATGGACTACAGTGGTCCGTTCCTAGAACAATGGGAACAAGAACGTAACGCAAGAGGAAGGAGTAAATCGGAGCATCCCACATTACCACCAGGCGCCTAAACTAGAAGGTGCAACATGACGAATCGAACCCTTAAGCAACTAGGGGAGGATTTACTACACCAATTCGTTTACAAGCCAGCCCACGGCCATGTAATCGACTACAAAATAAGGGGGAACGACCTCATTGTCATTGTAGAGAAACGCAGTAAGGAACTCGTAGAGGGAATCTACAAGCCCCCTTGGGCAAAGAACCCTCTTAAGGAAGATCGGGTAGAGAAAGTATTGGTGACTGTAGTGGAGCCACCAAAACCCCCACTAACTTGCCCTCGATGTAGAAATCAGACTCTCCCGTTTGATGGTTCTGGCAAACGAATTTGCCTACGCTGTCAATCAACAGGAGCTGATTACATTTTCACTCCCGGAGCTACAGTGGAAGAGTGAAGGTGTTGCCTCCGTAACTCAATTGGCAGAGTAACGGACTTTTAATCCGTGAGTTGTGAGTTCGATCCTCACCGGAGGTACTATGCCAATCGCTGATGAAAACAAACCATTGTCCGAACAAAGTCTTTGGCTGGGCAATAGACCACGAAAGGGAATAGTGAGAAAAGACCAAGTGGTGTTTCTCGACACCGAGACTACCGGACTCGATCCAGACCGTCATGAGATTTGGGAAGTCGCTCTGATTGATTGGGATGGGGAAGGTTGGGTAGAGTACCAGTGGTTCATCAAACCTGAACGACTGGAAGATGCAGACCCGATTGCACTCGATATCGGAAAGTATTGGGAACGCGCCCCTAGAAATGGTAGCGACAGTAAGTGGACCGACGTACAAACAGTCTGCAATGCAATTCGTGCCCTAACCTGGAACAAGCATCTGTGTGGAGCAATTCCTTCATTCGACGAAGAACGACTCCGACTGATGATGTATGCGAACGGGGTTCCGTGGAAGTGGCATTACCACATCATAGACATAGAAGCAATGTCAGTCGGTTGGATTCTCGGTAAGCGACCCGAAATCGAAATCGAACTCCCCTGGAAGTCGGAGCAGTTGATTGATCTGATCGACCCCCGGAGTAGAATTACTCCGACTGAGAAACACACAGCACTTGGTGACGCTCGACAGGTAAAGGCTGTCTTTGAGAGGATTGCTTTATGGCAGAGGTAGAAGTTGACGAGACAGGGATGGGTCACTGGTATCTGTTCCTCAACCAAAACCGAAAGAAATCGTTTGAGGACGCTACGAAGTTAGCAAAAGACCCTGACCGTCCTAACCAAAAGTGGCACGAACATCGTTATGGTGAACCTTGTGTAGAAGGGTTGGCGGGGTGTCGGGTTTTAGGACAAGAAGAAGAAAATCTCACCGCATTGTTAGAGAAGGAAAAGGAGGTTGGTGTCAAAACCCAAACTGCACCCTCAACCTCTCCTTCCTCTCCAAAAAAGACGTCATCTATCTGGAGACGAATCGCCAATGCCCGACGGGACCACTGAAGAAACTAATGAACTAGCGGATAGACCGAATTGTGGTTGGACCTACAAACGTTGGGACGGAGAGTTCGTTCGCTGTACCCTAAAACTCAATCACACCAAACTCTTCTACTGGCCCCACCACGCACCCAATATGCCAGTCATCAAGCCCTGGAAACAAACTGTCGTAGGAGATAAGAAATTCAGTGAGTGAACACCCTCTTGGTGGTTGTGCAGACTGTCTGGAACTCCAGATACGAATGGGAGAGACAGTCCTTCCACAATCAATGATAGCCGGTTGGGCTTCCACAATTGTCGATGGTAGGGCTGTCTGCTTACAACACGCTCAAAATCGAATCCGTAAAAGCTGGGACGAGGAAATTAAGAAAGCGACAGAACTTGAAACCTAGACCTGTAACAGACCGTGACTTAGCTTTCTGGAAAGGAAAGTTGGTCATGATGAAAGCTCCACCTGAAAGTGAGGATATAGGGGACCTACAGTGTGTCCTCGTTATAGATGACGCTGGGAATGGAATACTCCAGTCTCCTTGGGTACTCGACGAACGAGACTATCAAGACTCTGCACTTTCACCATTCACTGTTTGGCTACAGTGTTGGGGAGGGATGCCACCTACAGATATCATCATCCTAAAGAATGGAGTAGGTGAGGCCGATGAAAATAGTACTAGTGGGGAAGTTCCAACTACAGATTGAATCTGGTCACGGTAAACCTCTATCCGAAGGGATGGGTTTAGAACTCCCGGTAGACGTTCACCAGTTACCGGGTCAGTATTACGCCGAAGGCAATATCTCTTGGAACTTACTGAGAGCACTAGAGAACTACAGTACGGTCAAGTGGAAAAGAGACGAAGGGTTAAGAAACCTGACCCACGAAATTGAGAAGATGGTCCAGGATATTGCTAAGGACCTAGCGCATCGACTCATAGTGTCTGAGGACATTCAACAAGCAATGGTTATCCGAGTCACCGAAGCTGTAGCACTAGAACTCAATCGGAGGAACCGAATATGACAATTAGCACCGAAAACGTAGTGACCGTACTGGAAGAGGGTAAAAAAGTAGAAACCCGATGGTACGTGCAAGCACCATTGAATTACGACAGGTATGACGTGTTCGTGATTCGGTACACGTATCGTATTACAGAAGGATTCGCAGAGAGTGAGTGCTACAGGGAATATCTCGATGATAACGGTAAGTGGGTTCACATGAATGAAGGAGAAGTGATTGAACCTTGTTTGGTTCTTAGGGGATACCTCGTTCACATGATGGTTCAGACCGGAGTGTTTGAGAGGGCATTCGTAGAGGATGAACTCCAAAGACTGGCTAACAGAGTGTTTCGGGAAAACAGAATAAGCGGAGAAAAAGGTGAGTAGTCTAGTCGGGAAACTAGAGTTTTTATCCGTGTAGTAAAGAGATACTCCCAAATTGTCCTGGTTGACTAGTCCCGATCGACTAGTTAGGACTAGACACATCGGGTATCATCACTTCGCACTAGTTACCCACGTCACATCGTGCTATGGGTGTCAACGGTCCCCGATGACTAGATAATTCGAGTCAGCCAGTGTCATGGCATGATACCCTCATTTTCTAGCTAGGCACTACGGACTAGTAGGCCACGCACTAAGTGACTACCTCAAAAATGACACGCCCACCGTCAATTTCCCGGTAGCTAGAAACGGCTAGTTGCCTACGCTCCAAAGCACTATCCCAAAAATGACGGTGAACGTGTCATTCGTAGGATAGTCACCGGAAAACGGGGCCATGTCCAAAGTTGTCCGTTTGTAATTTGATACGCTGACCGAAGCGTCAACCGGGCAGCTAGCCCACCAACCCGAAGGAATCCATCCCATGCCGTTCAACCCGCAGGACTACGGACTTGACCTCACGATCAACGTCAAGAACCTCCTGTCTGCAACCGACCACTACGTCAAGCTGGTAGATTCTCTCAAGGGAGATTCTGCCAAGTCCGAGGCTCCGAAGTTGGAGAACGAGGATGACCAGAAGTTCGCCGACAACTTCACCGTTGCACTTCGACGTTGGCTGTTCGGGACGATCGACGAGAATCCGGCTCTGTCGATCGTTCTCGTCGATGCTCTCGCTTCGATCACTACGGACGTTCGCAACTTCCGTTCGTGGTACATCGACGATGCCGCCCGAAAGGGAGTCACCGTCACCCAAACTTCCGAGACCGACGAGATTCTGGCCGGTCTCAAAAAGTGGATCGACCTCTACTACAACGGTGTCATCTCGTTCGGGGAAGAGACCGTTCCCGACACGTTCAAGGTCAAGACGTTGAAGGATGGTCGGATCGTTCCCGATCTTCCCCGAGGTCCGAACGCCGTCACGCCCGGAGTTCCGACCAAAACGAAGGGCCGTTTCGTTCGGTACTCGTTCCTGCCGGTCGGTTCTTCCGAGGTCATCGAAATCCCCGAAGGGACCATGGCCGATGAGATCGCCATGCGGTACATCTCCACTCCGACCTATCGGATCGACAAGTCCGATATCTGGGGTGCCCTGCCGTGGAAGGTGACCGGAAAGACTCCGACCGGGCGTGACCAGAAGCACTTGGACATGCCGAAAGACGGAAGCTGTGTCCTGCTTCCGTTCGAGTCTGGCCTGCTCTCGGCTTGGCTTCCGACCGATTCGCCGGACGTCGTGGAATCCGACGACGAGAACGAGGCCGACGAGAACGAAGAGGCGGCCGAGTAGTTTCCCGACCTCGGCAAGTCGAAAAACTGCCGCCCACGTTTCCGGCCTCGGCCACCTGTCTTTCCGGCAGGTGGTCGGGGCCACTTCGTGTCCCACGGTCGCCTTTGCCCCAAGATTCGTCATTCCAACTTTTGTTTTTTAAACCACTTAGATTCTTTTCAAATCCTCGAGCTTTCTAGTTTTAGGAAACGTTTGCCCTAGTCCAGTGATATATCACACATGGGAGACAGTAAACGGGACCCCTAATAACGGGGGTCCCTATTTTTGCTGCTCCCATGATAGCGTATGATAGGTGCGACTAGAGTACCTTAGACTATCGTTCACCTAAATACCTACCGTGACCTGCCTAAATAGATAACCCTTGACAAACCTAGTGGCACCCTCCATACTGTCACCAACCCCCACCTGACCCCTCCCTGGGTACACTAGGGCACCACACTAGAGCAAGAGGAAAATATGACCCTATCTTCCAAAGATTTAGCTTATCTCAAGGTACTTACACAGAGAAAAGCCACTCTTTACGAATTAGCTGAGCACTTCCAAATCCACTCACAAACAGTTCTTGGACACATCCAATCCCTTGTAGATCGTGGACTCGTTGAAGAATACCCGTTCCGCAAAGGGAAGCAGAAGCAATACATTGCTGTAGAATCACCGGACGGCAAACCAATTAAGGTACCTGTCATTGTGTCATCTGGTAAGCGGTTCCCAGTCACAGGTTCCACTGTAGCCATGACAAAAACGCAGATGCCTGCGATGAGAACTAACTGGATTGCAAAGATCATACTCACCAACCTCTACCGTGAACTCACACTCGACGAGAATGGCAACAGTGAAGTATTTGGTTCGTTCAAAGAGTATCGCAGCCTAGCTCAGCAAATCTTTGACTACATGATGGAGACAATAGACTTCCTCGGAGAAGTTCTTGTGAGAGACGAGCTTTGGTCTGCTGACATTGTCAATGAATTAGATGATTGGCAACAATACGGACTCACACCAGATGACTTGTTAGAGATTTCATTAGAAACACAACAGTTGTTGTTGGACCCTGATTATGAGATTACCTCGGCGATCAAGCGTTGGAACAAGCAACTTGAACTTGGACGGAGGTTAGAAGAGAGTGAGTAACTCTTCTAGTAAGATAGATTTTGAGGACCTGTCGCCCGACGATAAACAACTCTTCGTGAAGATTCAGCGAGAGTTTCTACCGAGTGAGGATAATGCCGGAGTTCCATTGAGCTACGGATTTAAGACTTTCATAAAAAGAATGGAGCTGGTTGAGGAAGCCTTTCATAGAAGAAAAAGACTTGACAAAGGGATCAAGTAGGCGTATCGTCGTGCCCGAAGGGCAGTACGGGTTGGAGCAAGTAGCTCTGGCCCGCAAGAATATGAAAGAAACGGAATGACTGACAATCAGTTGGTTCTCTTCCCTGTCGTGCGGAAGAGCAAGGAAGAAGTCGAGAAGGAATTCAACGCTCGGGGTAAAGCTTGGGCCGAGTATCAGAAGCGGGAACTCCAGCGGATTGCCGCTAGGATGCGAAAGGATTGTGGCTACTAATGTCCGAGGCGGTTGATTACAACCAGTTGCTGAAAGAGTTGACTGACAAAGTCAACATGCTGCAATTCGAGATTACCACGATCGAAGCTCCGGTTGCTAGCCTACAGAAGCAGGCTGACGAAAAGGTGAAGGAAGTCAAGTCGATTCAGGAGCAGGAAGAAGCTCTTCGGATTGAAGTCGAGAAGCAGTTCGACGAGTTCCGTCTTGCACAGCGAGCGATTCACGCCGAGAAGCACAAGATCGAGCAGGAAATCTACGCTCACAAGTCCGCTGCAATCAAGCAGAGAAACGCTCTTGCCAAGTTGGAGCAGGAGAAGTTGCGTTTGATTGAGTTGGTTGCTGCTCAGTCAAAGCTCGACGACCTTCACAAGAGGTTGGAAGAGATGGTTCAGGGTGCTTTCTTCTGGGACAAGGCAAGAGATTACCAGAAGCAGGACATTCTTTACATGCTCGGTGCCTACGATCAGGGACTGACCGGAGTTCTCAACGCACTTGATATGTCTCTCGGCAAGACGGCGGAGTCCGCTTGCTTCGACGAGATTGTTCAGGAAGTGTTCTTCAAGAAGCATGGTCGGTTGCCCCGAGTTCTCTGGCTGACCAAGAAGTCTTTGGTCAAGACAACTTACTACGAGATTCGTCGTTGGAATCCTTCACGACGGATCATCCTGTTCGACAAGAACCCGACTCCGCATCAGCGTGAGTTCATCACTGAGTTGGCTGTAGCAAACAATGCCATGCTCCTGGTTAACTACGATGCACTTAACTCGACTCCTGCTCTTATGGAAGTCGAGTGGGATTTCGTCTACGCCGACGAGGTTCACAAGTTGAAGGGTGGTGCAGATTGTAATTGTTCGCCGATCCACTCCACTTCCTCCAAGAAGTGCAAGGCTACAGGAATCTGGCAGAAGGCTGCTCAACTGATTGAGAAGCTTCGCAACCGTGGCGGATTCTTCATGCCGCTTTCAGGGTCGCCCATCCAGAATCGCCCGCATGAGATGTGGTCCTATCTTCACCTGTTCGATCCCGTTCGCTTTCCTTCGGTTCGTCGTTTCGATTCGGAGTATTGCTTCGGTTACGGCACCGATAAGAAGGTGTCGTTTGAGACTCTGATTCAGGCGATGAAGAATCAGGTCATCCGTCGAAAGAAAACCGACCCCGACGTTCACGTTTCTCTCCCCGACTTGGAGTGGGAGTACCGCTACTTGGAGCACACCGAGAAGCAGCGTGAGGTTTACGAGAAGATTCGTGACCAGTTCTTCTACGAGTTGGACAAGGAAGCTGGTGCGGTTCTCACGGCAACTGCGATCATCGCAAAGCTGACTCGACTTCGGCAGATCAACGTTGGCGATAAGATCACCGTCAAGAACTTCGATGGTGTTCCTTACTCGGTTGACTGTAGCAAGTTCTCTGCGAAGATCGACGAGGCGATGGAAATCATCGAAGAATTGGTTGTTCGACAGGGCGAGCAGGTTGTTCTGTTCACCGCACAGTTCAATGAGCCGATCTTCGAGATTCAGCGTCGAGTTCAGGAGTTGCAGGTCAATGGTCGGAACGCTTCCTGCGTTGCTTTGACTGGCGCAAACTCCGATCAGACGAACGAGATTCAGGTTGCGTTCCAGAACAAGGAAACCGACGTTCTCTGCATCAATATGGCGACAGGTGCCGAGGGATTGAATCTTCACAAGGACCCGACGAAGTGGGAGGGTGGTTCCACAAACGGAATCTTCCTCGACCTGTGGTACAACCCCGAGACAAACAATCAGGCGAAGGATCGTCTGTGGCGTCCGGGTCAGTCTCACCAGGGAGTTGTTCTTTACTGCCTTCTCGTTGAGGACTCGGTTGACAAGTTCATCACCGATCTTCTGGAGAAGAAGTCCGATATGATCGAAGGCATTGTCGATGCCGATTCGATGAAGCGGACGGGTGCAGACTGGAAAACCTACCTCTCGGACCTGATCTAATGGCGAGGACAACGAAAGAACTCATCGCTATCATCATCGTTATGCTGCTATGCTTTGTTGCAGCACCGACTTTGGAAGGAATGTGGGATGACCCGCTACAGAAAACGACGTGTGAAGAGGACCAGCCATGCTGGAACTGCGAAACGATGGGGAACAAAATCTGTGGCCCCGAACTTGGCGACGACTAAGGGAAAGATGACACTCACCGAAAAGAAGTCAGAAAGTAAGATCGAGTGCTTCTCGTGTATGGACACAGAGGACTTGATGCCGGGACTTCGGATGTGTAAAGTCTGCTACAGCAAGGCTTACGACCTTCTGGAGTTCGACGAGAACGGTAACCCGATCTTCCAGACATACGAAGAGATGGAACGGTTTGCTTCGGCATTGAAGCAATACCCAATCAAGAAATCCGAACCCAAACCCGAGCCTGCAAAGAAGAGCCGGTCGAAGAAAAAGCCTGCTGTCAACAGTGACGAGGGTGCCTCCACGGTCGCAAATTTGGATCGGGACTTCATTATGGAGAGCAGGCATTTCTACACTCGCAAGGGAGCTACCTTTGCAAGTGTCAAGACGGATGCGAAGCAGACGAAAGCCCTAAGCAACGAGAACAACTGCGTTGTGTTCGCTCACGATCACGTTTTCTCGGAGCCATGTTCAACGAATTGTCAGGAGGTTTGATGAACGTACGACAAGCAATACAGATTGTCGTCCAGTTCACTTACTTGCTTCATTGGATGCAGCCAGGTTCTACTCGTCTAACTATGGATGACGTGAAGTTGGCTGTCTATCACAATAGAGGCTTCTAAGTTTTATCCTGTAGCCTAGCCAGATCTTTCACTGGTGAAGGAAAATCTGCAATTGTGCGGTTGACTTTGTCGGTAATATTGGCCTAGTCCCCGGTTGTTTACTAACCGTGACTCACTGGTCGTTCGCCTTTGAGTAGTCGGGAAAGGTTATCCGGTTACAGGGTAAAAATCGTGGGTATGGCGAAATGGTAAACGCAGAGCACTTAAAATGCTCCGGAGAAATCCTTGTGAGTTCGACTCTCACTACCCACACTCCCAACAGAAAGAAACCATGACAACCATCAACCTAACCTTAGAACACGAAGGAAAAACGTACAGAGGGAAAGTAGAGTTCCCCGAGTCGATCCTCAAAGACAAGGCAAGTCCAAGCAATGACTTGCTACAAGAACGCCTGATGTTTGAGACGCAATGTTGTGTCTCCGAGCTTGTGCGCTCCATTCGGAATGGAACCTACAAAGAGTGAGACCGAACCGAATGAAAATCGGGCAGAGAGTCAGAGTGATTCTTCCTGAGGACGAGCACTACAACAAGATCGGTACCATAAAAGAACTTCTCGTGAATGGTGCTGTAGTCAAGATCGGACGAGGCGATTATCTTTACCTCGCTACAGAACTGAGTCGATCGTGACAACTATCCGACAGAAAGTAATTACCCTCAGCGAACAAGAGTACCTTGCGGCTAGAAAAAATCGAGACAACAACTGGCGTCGTTGGGAGGGTTGTCAGTTAGTCAACCCTCTTTGCCCTGACGATCTTTGCATTCTTCCGAAGGATCACGTTGGAACAAAACAGGGGTATCATATCCTCGGTACAACTCCTTGGGATGATCCTCTCCATGTTACAAAGAGGTCTGTTATGTTTCTTCTACAGGAAGAGACAGGTGATTCAAGGGAAGTAGATCAGAACGATTTAATCCGAATCGGTTGGACACGACAGCAGGAGTTGTTTCCAGATGCCTAGGTCTGATGCTGAAAGAATGCGGGACACCCGCAGAGTAAATCGGAGGACGAACTGTGAGACTCTGGCAGTTCGTATCATCGACTCTAAGTTGACAAAGGATCAGTTAGAGGCTGTTGCCGATGCGTTTGAGCAATCATCGCTCAGCACGAATGACCTTCACGAATTCTGGATGACTCTCTGGAAGGTACAACAGAATGAAGGGTGAACCAAAAGACTTACGATCTACAGGTCGAAAGCGGTTAAGAGCCGTTCTTCTGAAAGAAGTAGCTGAGGGAAGAAGAGAATTTCACTGTGAGTGTGTGGATACTACCCATCCTAAGCATCCTACTGGTCCTTGTGGATATATTCCTCCTGGGCAGATTGGAAGATCGAACAACCTCGACGCCAACCACAAGAACAAAGACCTTAACGATTGTGACCCTGCTAATGGTGAGTGGCTATGTCGTAGTTGTCACGCTCTTAGCGATAGAGTTACTGAGAAAGGTGTTTCCAAAGTAGACACTCACGGATATGGAGATTTAACGTGAAAGTCTACTGCCAGTGTAAACCAAACGATGGTGCATACTGTGAAGTTTCCCGAGAACGAACGAAGAAGGGAACGATTCAGTACGTACATCACACCTGTCGTAAGCCAACCAAAACAGTTTGGAATGCCTGGAAAGCTCGTTGTCCTGAGTGTCTCGGAATCTTCTCTTCACCTTGGGAAAACATCTGCAAGGACTGTTGGGTGGATTCCGGTAAACCTTTATCCACGTATAGGTCGTGGTCAAGAATGAAGTTGCTTGCATCTTTCTCGGTGCAGTTAACAGCGTTCAGTCACTTCCTAAATGTTTGGTTCGGAAGAAATCTTTTTCTCGTTTCGGTTTCTTCTTCGGAACCTGCCCCCTCAGATAGCCCGTCAGAATCCCCCTATGACGAGGCACAGTTAGACGTTACTCTCGGTAGGCAAGGCTCTGGCCCTGTCTCCGTGGCTTCTGTGGCCCTGACCATCTGAGCGGCTGTCCTGTGGAATGGGTTAAAACAGACAGACATTGTAAAACGAAACGAGAAAGCTCACGGACTGTAGTTGCGTCTGTGGAAAAAGAAAATCCTTGACACCCTGTTAGCCTTCCTGTAGGGTGGGCGGTGACGGGGAGGAGTCTACCTCTCCAACGGGTGTCAGCCCACAAACCGAAAACGAAAGGCAAGTCCAAATGTCAGAGACAGGGATTCAGGTATCCCCTGAAATCTTGCAGGCGAAGTACGATGAGATCGCAGAACTCGATGATCGCATCGACGCAGCTTCCGGTGGAAAGAATGCGGGACGTACTGCTCTCGCAAACAAGTACGCCGAGGCGAACAAGGAGACGATCGACAAGCTCTTTGAGCAGTTGGTCGAACTTCTGAACAACTCCGAAGAGGATGCGAAGGCAGGCATCTATCGGGGACTCACGAAGAAGCTCAACGAGACATTCTCGGAGCCGACGAACGAGTACCTCGACAAGCAGGTGGAAGAGAACAAGACCACCACGACGGAAGTTGTCACCCCGGAGCAGATCGCTGAGATGTCAACTCAGCGGAAGCAGTTGAAGTCGGAGTACGACGCTCTCCGAAACATCCTGGAACTCTTCGGTGAGTCGGTTCCGGCGATCAAGGAAGCGATCGCAAACATCAAGACGCCCAAGAAGTTGACGGGTGCTCGCGGTCCTCGGGCAATGTCCCGTTTCCAGTTCGTCGTGGATGGAAACAAGCTCGCTCCGGCAGAAAACACTCTGTCGAAGGTTGCAGAGTTGGTCGGTTTCCAGCCGATCAATCTGGAGGGCGGAAAGATCAAGACGCCTCGGAAGCAGTTGACCGAGAACTTGATCGAGCAGAAGTTCAACCCGAAGGAGCCGGATGACGAGTGGAGCTACGAAGTGAACGGCCACACTGTTGCCGGTGAACTTCTCGCTTCCGATCCCGAGGATGACGCTTCGGAGGATGACGAGAACTCCGAGGAAGAGGCAACCGAGTAACAGTTTCAAGAGTTTGCTGGTTCTCTACAAAGACCAGCATCACTAAATAGCTACAGGGGATTGGAAGTCTGGCCACCGACAATTCCCTGTAGCTATTTCTTGATCTACGAAAGGAAAGAAAGTGCGTAAGCGTCTGATGTGGGGAATCCAGTTCCCTCCGACCGAGAAGGGTGGACTTCCTTCCTGTCACCCACAGAAGTCCAAGCGGGATGCGATCGGAGTTCGGGATGCGATGGTTGCTCCTGAGTTCCAGAAGGATCACCCGATTGTGCGGGTTCTCGTTCTTCGGTAATAGATTTGGAACCCTGTAGTGTGTTCGTTGCGGGATCAACCTACTAGCTACAGGGTTCCAATAAAATTCCAACTAATGAAAGGAGTCAGGTGCCTTCTGACTACCCGGAAACTCACGTAGCATCCGTGAGAGATTTACTCGACGTTTACGTCGTTTGTAGAACCTACGGACATTCGTGGGATGACGACAACAATGCCGAGTATTCGACGATCTTTTCTTGGACTGTAGCTCTCCGTTGTGAGCGTTGCAGCACTCGGAAGATTGAAGCAATGAACAACATCGGTGAAGTGATTTACCGACGTTATCAGTATCCGGCACAGTTCAGAGTGTCGGCGAATCGGCAAGGTGAAAGAGTAACAAGAGCGCAGATGCGTTTGGAACTGATGCGCCGCAGAGTTCTTGCTCGTCGTCGTGTTGGACGAGCACCAAAGATGCCTACGAAGGGCACGAAGCTCGTTCTTTTGGAAGGAGAACTAGCCTAGTGGCTAAAAAGATACAAGTCCTTCCACCGCATCCGGTGACAAAGAAACGAACTTGGCGATGCGTTGCCTGTCGAGAAGTTGGAACACAGTTCTTTGACACTGTAGGTGCAGCAGGACACGACGGACACCTTCATTGGAAAGAGAATCACGCTTCCAAGGTTTCCGTTTCAGCCGAGAAATAAAAGAAACCCCTTGACAGGAGCTTGGTCAAGGTGTAGTATAGGTGACACACAGCAAGTTCATCCCATCCAAAAGACGAAGGGAAAAAAGAATGTCGAAGTGGGGAAGTGAAGGTTTCGCTTCCGGTAATTCGTTGGAGGGAACAGTTCGTCAACTGAACCCGAAGGCGAAGCAAGCGATGTACGGAGCCGCCCGAGCACAAACGATCCACAAGGGAACTTGGAACGGTTGCGCTTTCAATGCCGCCGGAATGCAACTCGGTGGTTCGATCAACGAGACGGTTTCTTCTGTCTCCCGAGCGGCTGAGGTTTTCGGTCTTTCCGAGAACGTCGTGCAAAAGTTCATCACCGCTTGGGATCGGCTCCCCGGTACAAATGAAGAGTCCACAAAGGAACTGATCCAGGTTCTGGAGAAGGTCGGACTCTTCTCGGAGGCTTCTGAAACTCGGCTTGCACGAACAATCCGAGTCACACTCTACAAGAACCTCGAAAACCAGCTTCGTGAGGAACTGGAAGCTGCTTTCGAGAGCGAAACGATCGAAGGCGTCTGCGAAATGAACGAGCTTCTCTTCGCAAACGCCTAAGATGTGGGTTGGTGACAAAGAGAACCATTATGGCCCCTCTGCGTTACCAACCCACTCAGTTGTGGGGGGTAGTCCGGTCTTAGGGAAAACTGTTCATCCCCAGCGAATAGTTAGGCCCAATGTAAATCCCTCTACCCCCCACTTACAACGCTGGCCTCACTCTCAATAAAAGCCAGTACCCTTAGAGAGAAGCGGAGTGACTATCTCTAAGGTGCCCAGGGAACTAAGAGCTTCCGCCCATACGGGTATAAAATGTGAAACCTCAATTTGTGGGTAGGGGGAGAAAACAGACTACTTCGGTGGTGCTGTTCTCCCCCTACTCCTAAAATCCCATCCAATCCACTGTGATAACGGGAAAGAATCTAAATGACAACGACGCAAGAGGCTGAAAAGCCTCGCATTAGCTTTTCACAGCTCGGTTCATGGAACAGGTGCGAGCAAGCCTGGGACTACAGCTATAAGCAGGGTTTTCGACCGCAAGAACAAAAGCCATACTTCGCATTGGGTGGTACAGGCCATGAAATGATGGCTGAGTATTACTCCAACAAGAAGAACAAGCCGTCAATGACCGTAGGTGAGCTTTTAGAGGCTCACCTTCTTTTCGTTCAGAAGCTTCTTTCTGAGGCCGACAGTTCGCAATTGAAAACGATCACTCGGGCAGCTTGGCTGATGCAACATTACATCGCCGAATACTCGCCCATTGAAGATCAAGGTCATACGATCGTTGAGATAGAGCACGAACTCATTGTGCCTTTAACCTCGCCTAACGGTCTGGAATACGAGCTAATCGGCATCATCGACCTGCTAACTTCTCGCCAGGGTCGCTTTTGGCTCTGGGACC
>Ga0193738_1000820_pt1 | contig 14158 bp, 15 predicted proteins | sample L2a1metaG_FD_144927 | JGI IMG/M metagenome (GOLD analysis project Ga0193738, IMG submission 144927) | Soil microbial communities from a riparian zone of the East river system, Colorado, United States - L2a1 | ecosystem: Environmental > Terrestrial > Soil > Riparian zone | place: USA: East River...
AACGTCGACCCTCAGGCGATCCAGATGGCGATGCAGCAGAACCCGGAAATAGCAAAACGCGTTGCCGGCGTGGTGGGCAACGTCGCCGAGCTGGACTGCGACATCATCATCGACGAGGCGCCGGACTCGATCACCTCGCTGCAGGAGCAATTCGAGGCGCTGGTCGAATTGAAGAAGTACGATGCCAATGGCGAGATTCCACTGAAGTCGATCATCAAGGCATCGCCGAACATGAAGACCAAGCAGGCGCTGCTCAAGGACATGCAGGAGCGCGAGCAGGCGCAGCAGGCGGATCAGCAGGCGCAGCAGCTCAAGCTGCGCGGCGCTGTGGCGGAAATCGAGAACGTCGAGGCCGACACCCAGAAGAAGCTGGCGGACGCGCGCAAGGCCGCCATGCCGCAGCCGCAGCGGGGACAGCTACCCGACCCCTACGCGGCGCAACTCGCAATAGCCGAGATCGAGGAGACACTGGCCAGCGCCCAGTACAAGCGGGCGCAGGCTCAGAAGGCAATGGTCGATGCCCAGCTGGCGCCTGTCTATATCGGGCACGAGGTGCAGCACGACCGGGCTAAACTTGACCACAGCGTGATGAAGGGCTTGCAGGACAAGGAGGCAGCCGCGCTATCGCTAGCAGCCGCGCAAGGACCGCAGGCTGCATAGGAGACACCGTCCAGAGTATGGACGGTCAGAGGTGTCGCCGGCCTTAACGGCGCGTGTGCAGATGCACGTTAACTCTGCGCGCTGTCGCCGGCTGTAACAGGCGAGGGAGTATGGCCCACCAACCATGCGCGCTGACGCCGGGCTGTAACGGGCGAAACGGAATTTCACAAACACAGCGGGCCTGCTGTGCGCGTAGCGCCACGCCCGCATATCACAAGGATTAAACCAAATGACCGATACACTGGTATCTGCCGGTCTCACAGTAGAAATGTGGGACGACAAATTCTTCCGGGAATATCTGACTGAAAACCGCTTCGCGTCCGAAATGGGAACGGACGAAAGCAACATCATCCAGGTGAAGGAGAAGCTGACCAAACAGCCCGGCGACCGCATTAACTTCGCGCTCGTCAACAGGCTGACCAACCCGGCCATTCTCGGCCGCAACAACCTCGAGGGCGCCGAGGAGGACATGTCCTCCCGGTCCTTCGAGGTCGTGGTTGCCAAGCGCCGCAACGGCGTCCGCATTTCCGAGACTGACGAGCAGTTCTCGGCGATCGGACTGCGCGAAGCTGCCAAGGTGGTCCTGAAAGACTGGTCGCTGAAGGACACCGAGAAGCTGATCATTCAGGCCATGGCGTCGATCAACGGCACCAACTACGCCACGGTGTCGGAGGCCGACAAGGATACCTGGGTGGTCGACAATGCCGACCGTGTCCTGTTCGGTAACGCAGCGGCTGGCTACGTCGACCACTCGGCCGACCTCTTGCTGCTGGATACCCTGGACGACAAGCTGACGGCGGTCGCCATCTCGAAGATGAAGTACAAGGCCCGCGTGACGGCGAATCCCAAGATCCGCCCGATCCGCTCGGAGAGCAACGGCAGGCATTACTACATGCTCTACGTCGACCCGCGCCTGTTCCGCGACCTCAAGCTCGACACCACCATCAGCCAGGCCCAGCGTGAGGTGAACCTGGAGATGGAGAACAACCGTCTGTTCAAGGGCGGCGATCTGCTTTGGGATGGCGTCATCATCAAGGAAGTCCCCGAGATGTTCGACGAACTCGGTGTGCCCTTCACGGACAAGGGCACGGCCGGGGCCGAAGTCGGCTGCGCGTTCCTCTGTGGCGCGCAGGCGATCGGCACCGCCTACGCCAAGCGGTGGCAGTCCCGGCAGCAGGATTGGGACTACGGCGACAAGCGCGGCGTTGCGATCGAGGCGATCTACGGCATCGGCAAGATGCAGTTCGGCTCCAACGCTTCGGCCGAGCGTGGTGACTTGAAAGACCACGGGATGGTCACGGGTTACTTCGCCACGACGAACTAAGGCTTGCCCGCCGCGGTTTTATGTCCATTGCGCCGCGGCGGACGAAGAGAGGGCGGGGTGGCTCCACCTCCCCCGCCCTTTTTCTTGCGAGCGGGCGAGACAAGTGCTAACACTTTGAGCGTGGAGCGATGCGGCATCCCGCGCCAGCGTCCAGAGACCAGCGACCCAGCGCCTTCAGGCCAAGCGTCCCGCGTCCAGCGACCAAGTCGGGCCTCCACACTAATCCCCTATTAGCCGGGTGCGTTGTCGCGCACCTTCAGCTTAAAAAGCGCCGGTCCGCAGCAACGGACTCGGCGCGTATGATCAGCCCGCACAGGAGGCGGCTCATGATGACGAAAGAAAGTCTGGAACGGATGGAGCGGTTTTTTGCGAACCAGCAAGAGCCGCTGCGGCTGGAAGTGAGGCAGCCATCGGACGAGTGGTATCACCAGAACGGCTACGTGCAGCTCCCGTACAGTAAGAGTTGGGCAAAACCCGTGACGATTAAAATAGTCGAACGCTGAGTAATCAGGAGTGGGGCCTACGGGCCTCGCTCCACCCCGCCCTTTCTTCTGTGGTAAATGGGGGCATGCTCAGATTACGTTCGATCGACATCCGCGACTATCGCGTGCTTGAGGGCCGGCAGCCGATCGGCCGGATCAGGTTTGCAAGTGAGCGCACGCCAGGCATCTGGATCTGGAACGTCACCATCAACCTGCCCGGCGGCTTGCCCATGGGTTCAAGCAAAGACCTCGACATGGCGAAGGCCGACTTCAAGGCGGCCTGGGAAGATCTGAAAGCCAGGACCGCGCCCGAACGGCTCGCGGCAGCCTACCGGGCCACGAATATTCGCGACGACGATCGCTGACAGCAGAAAGAACAGCCCCAGCAGAGAGAAGCCGTGGCCGGGGCTGAAAGTTTAGGTCGCGACGTTGGGAACCCGCGACTGAGGCCATAACACCGAAAATGGCTGGCCGTTCCGGACGGAATTTTGCCCTACATAAAAACAGCCCCAGTCGAGGGTTGCTCGGGCTGGGGCTGCGCAGCCCCAGGCAGAAGGGGCAGGATTAGGGGCTGCAAAGGTACCACGAAGTCGCGTAGTTCGCGCTATGCGACGAGGTCATAATACCGAAGACGGCCGGTCGTTCCCGACCGAACACCCCTGCGGCATGTTGCCGCTTCCCAGACGCTACCCAAGGGGTAAAAGTCGGGAAGCGGATACCTGTTAAATCGTTGATATCATTTAATTATTCTGGTTACGCCACCCTGTTTCATGATCATAATTTATTTCCTTCGCCAACGTTCGCCAACGTGTGCGACTCCTGCGCACCCCTTGTTTTACAGGGTTTTCTGGATCAGTAGCTTCAGTCGGTAGTTCGCCAAGGTACGTCTTGGTGCGCGTCACCGCTAACCAGTTGCTTCCCAGAGAAGGCTTCCAATGGTCAAACTGACGAACGACAATGTCCGCACCCTGCCGGCCAGGGGCGCCGACGTGCTGTACCCGGACGACGACACTCCCAACTTTTATCTCCGGGTCCGCGAGGGCGGATCCCGGACTTTTCTGATCCAGTGGCGGCAGGGGCCATCCCAGCGCCGCGCCACCGTTGGCAAGGTCGGCGTCTACACCGTGGACGAGGCCCGGAAGAAGGCCCGCCAGATGTTGGTCGACATCGACAATGGCATGGACCCGGTCACCCAGAAGGCCCAGGCCCGCGTCGACGACCGGCAGCTGTTCGGCGTCATGGCGGCCGAATATCTCGACTTCCGAGCCAAGGACATGCGCGCGTCAAGCCTCATGATGTGCCGGCTGCATCTGCTGAAATACTTCACGCCGCTGCACAGGCTGCCGCTGCACAAGATCAACCGGGCGACCATCGCCGCCGAGCTGCGTACCGTCGCCAGGGACCGCGGCCCGGTTGCCGCCAACCGCGGCCGCTCCACGTTAAGCGCGTTCTTCGGCTGGGCGATCGGCGAGGGCGTCATCGAGGCCAACCCGGTGATCAACACCAACAAGAGCAGCGAAGGCATGGGCCGGGAGCGCGTACTGACAGACGACGAACTGGTAGCGGTCTGGAACGCTGCGCCGGACTCGGACTACGGCAGGATCATCAAACTGCTTGTCCTGACCGGCCAGCGTCGTGACGAGATTGCAAGCCTGCGCTGGGCCGAGATCGTGGACGGCGCGATCGCACTCCCCAGGGAGCGCGTCAAGAACAACAGGGCGCACGTCGTGCCGCTGTCGCCACAGGCGTTGGCGGTGCTGGAGAGAGTGTCCCAGCGCGTCGGGCGCGAGTTTGTATTCGGTGAAGGCGGGATAGGCTTTTGCGGATTTGGCAAGGCCAAGGCACGGCTGGACGAAGTCTCAGGTGTTCAGGGGTGGGTTGTGCACGATTTGCGCCGCACGGTGGCGACCCGGATGAATGATTTGGGAATTTCTCCGCACATCGTCGAGGCAATTTTAAACCACGTTTCCGGCTTCAGGGCGGGCGTTTCCGGCGTTTACAACAGAAGCAGCTATGCCGAGGAGAAGCGCGCTGCCCTGCTGCTGTGGGGCAACCATATCCGGGTCTTGTTGGCGAGGGCCAATGGGGCGAACGTCACCAAACTGCGCGCATAGGCGCAGGCGTCAGGCCGGACGGAAGTGCGACCTTCCAGATCCGGCCTAACCTCGATCAGGAGAGCGACCCAATGACCAAGGCTACCAGTACTCATAGCACCTCGCTTCTCGGGTGGGCATGATGCCCAAGAAAACCCGCAGCGAAATCTATCTGACATTCCCGAGGCGCACCGTAGAAGGCGACGAGAGAATCCAATTCGGCAGGGATCCATTCGAGCCGCGCGAATTGCCATCTCAATTGAGTGACCCGCTCGTTGTTGACGAGGAGGCTAGCGTCGAAAAGATAGCGAGCACGCCGGACAAGATCTCGCGCATGCAAGCCGAAACCGCCTTTCACGCCAGGTTGCACGCTGAGTTGGACGATCGCTGGCATCTCGCTCTGCAGACTTTTGGTGCCAAAGACGACTCGCAGGAATCCTGGAAACATGTTGCCCTTGCGGTGCTGGGCGAGTTCGTGCCCGGCCTTCATGTCAAGTGCGCGGTTCCAGTCAGCACCCCCGCGCGTGTGATGACCGACGAACACGTTTATGCCGTCATGGATCACGTTGACGGGGTTATGGCTGCGCTCCAGGCCAAACGATCGAGCAAGTCTCCCAAGGTTCTTCAACGAGATGCACTTCGCCACGTTTACAAAAACTGGCCTGAACATCTTGGCCGCAAACGGCCGACACAGGCGTCCTGGGAAACGCACTACCATCAGTGCAAGAAGCGACATGCGCACTTGAACATGTCGCTTGCAGCACTGTCCTCACTTCTACAAGCGCCGGCTAAACCGGAAATGTAGAACTTTCGACTTCTACAAAATGCCCGTTTCGTTGCGGTGTAGAGAAATAGGCCTCAAATGCATTGCCAGACCCATCAAGGAGTTTGGCAATGCAGACTAATCCTCGCCCCTTATCTGGCCGTCTGGTTTATTCCGTTCCAGAGGCGGCTCATGCGCTCGGCGTCGGCCAGACCTCAATCTGGAAACTGATCAAAGCGCAAAAAATCCGCGCGATAAAACTGCATCACGGTCGAGGAAGTCGAACGCGTCCGCGCGCACGGTATCTCGCGATGAACGTTCACGTATCAAACCCCCTCCAGGCGGCCTGGGGCGAGGCGCTGCACTCCCTGTTGCAGCTATGCGTCCCCGCGCCAATGCGCGAGCGCGTACTGGCCGATTTGCTCGAGCAGGAGCGAACGCGGAAGCCGTTGCGGATCATCAGTTATGACGAATTGATGGCAATGGACCTCGCGGATTATCGCACGAAGAAAGATGCCGCGAGCCTGATGGTCCAGGTGCTGGTCCGCTCGATTACAAACAACTTTTCCAAAGAAGACGCTGCCGAAATTCTGTTTCGCGACCACTACGGACTCGGGACCGGTTCGGGCTGGCTGCCTGACTATCTGCACGGGCTGCCCGGCATCACCGTCGATTTGAAAAAGTGCGCCGAAATCGCCGACGCGGCCGGGCCGAGCTTGCTGCGCGAAGCCATGCAACCCGTCACCGAAGGGGGCGCGCGATGAGCGACCACATCGTGGCCGACATAGTTGCGACCGCAAACTACGCTGCAGGGCTGGTCGACTTCGCAGAAGCGCCGGGATGTGCCGGCGGGGTCGTGTTCGTCATGGATCATTGGCACTTCTTCAGCGTCAACCAGATGAGCGGCGACGGCGGCTGGCAGGGAGCGCGGGTCTACCGCTCGAGGTTAGAGGCCGAGTTCGCGGCCGTGTTGCTGGCTGATCTCTGCCAGGCAGAGGTGCAGGCATGAGAACTCACTGCGTCGACGGCAGCCCAATGCCGGTCATGCTGTGCGAGCCTGTGCGCCCACGACGCTGGAGAGGCGTCTGGCTGTGGCGGTTCAAGTGCCCGCATTGTCGCGTCTACCACCATCACAGCGCCATGCCCGGACACCGCACGAGGCACTGCACCCGCGAGGACTCGCCGTTCGAGAGAACCGGCTACGTGCTGCGGCTTGATCCAAAATTCCGCAAGCTGGACGACGAATGCCAGCGAGCGACGCGCAAGGCTGAGAGGGAGCGGACATGATGCACGCCAAGCCAGAGCGCCCGGTCACGGTCCAGGGCGACCTTCGCAATCTCCCCGCGGCGCTCGCGCCGCTGACGGCGTTGCCGAACTGGGTGTGCTGGAAATGGGAGTGGCGCGTCGACAAGAAGGGCGTCGGCAAATGGACCAAGCCGCCGCACCGGCCGGACGCGCCGCACCGATACGCCAAGAACAACGACAGCCGAACATGGGGCACCCACGAGCAGGCGGTGACCGCATTTGAAGCTGGCCAATGCGACGGCATCGGCTTCTGCCTCGCCGGCAGCAACGTCTCGGCGTTCGACCTGGACAACGCACGCGACCCTGCGACCGGCAGCATCGCGCTGGAAGCCGTGGGCTACGTCGGCCGCGCCGCCTCCTACACGGAGATATCGGTTTCCGGCACCGGGCTGCACGTCATCGGCACCGGCAGCGGCGACAAGGTGCACTGCAAGCAGAAAGTCCCCGGCAGCGACGTCGAGGTCGAGAGCTATCGCGGCGCCGAGCGATACATCGTCGTTACGGGCAAGCCGCTGCCACAGACCTGGCCGCACATGGCCAATATCGACGGCGTGATCGATGCCGTGGTGGCAGAACTCGCCGGCCACACGGCCGGTAACGGAAAGGCCGACAAGTTCGACTTCGAGCCGCAAGCGGAAACTTTGGATACCGGCGACGCCGTCCTGCCGGCCGACCTGATCAACCTGATCGACAAGCCCCTTCCGCCACAGGACGACCGGAGCAGGGCATTCCATCACGCCGTCTGTTGGTTGAAAGATCTCGGCTGGACGGTCAGCCGCATCGAAGCCCGGATTGCCGGCAAGCCGATCGCGGAGAAGTACGACGGGCGGCTGCGCGAGGAGATCGCCCGCTGCCTGCACAAGGCCAAGCCGAAGGCGCAGCAGCAAACCTGGAACGCACCCCGCGGCAATGGCCTGGGCCTCGAGGACTTCTACGCCTACATGCCGCGACACCAGTACATCTTCGTGCCCACCCGCGAGATGTGGCCGGGAAGCAGCGTCAACACGCGGCTACCCAAAGTGCCGCTGTTCAAGAAGAACGGCAGTCCACTTGCAGACGAGAATGGGGACCAGAAGCACTCAAAACCCAGCGACTGGCTCGACAAGCACCGCCCCGTCGAGCAGATGACCTGGGCGCCAGGTGAGCCGCTGACCGTCGACGGCCGACTGATGGCGGAAGGCGGCTGGTTCGACCGCCCGGGCACCACGACGTTCAACATGTACCGCCCGCCGGCTGTGCGCCAGGGCAACTCGGCCGGCGCCGATCGCTGGGTGGAACTGGTGCAGCGCATCTACCCTGACGATGCCGACCACATCATCGCGTACTGCGCGCACCGCATCCAGCACCCGGCCGTCAAGATCAACCACGGGATCCTGCTCGGCGGCTCAACCGGCATCGGCAAGGACACCATCCTCGAGCCGCTCAAGCTCGGCGTCGGGCCGTGGAACTTCAAGGAAGTTTCGCCACAGGACATCATGTCGAGCTACAACGACTACATGCAATGCGTCGTGCTGCGGATATCCGAGGCGCACGATCTCGGTGACATCAACCGCTACGCCTTCCACGACCACATGAAGACCATCCTGGCGGCGCCGCCCGACGTCATCAGGGTCAACGGCAAATACATGCCGCAGCACTACGTGCTGAACGTCGCCGGGGTGATCTACACCACCAACAACCGCTTCGACAGCGTCTACCTGCCGCCGAATGACAGACGAACCTACGTCGCATGGTCGGAAATCCAGTCGGCCGACTTCGTCAAGGAGTTCTGGACCAGCTTCTACGGCTGGTACGCGGCCGGAGGGCTGGAAGACGTGGTCGCGTACCTGGCGGAATACGACCTCGCGGAGTTCGACGCGAAAGCGCCCCCGCGGAAAACCGAGGCGTTTTGGCAGATCGTCGGCGCCGGGGCCGCGCCCGAAAACTCCGAGCTGGCCGACATCCTAGATGCCCTGGGCGCAAAAGAGAATCTGAAGGACGTCGGGGGCGAACACCATGGTCCGGTCGCAACGACCCTCGCCAAGGTGATCGGGGAGGCCCAGGGCGACCTGTTCGAATGGCTGAAGGACCGCAAGAACCGTAGGGTACTGTCCCACAGGTTCGAGGCCTGCGGATACGCGGCAGTGCGCAACCCGGACGCAAAAGACGGGATGTGGGTCATCGGCGGCAAGCGGCAGATGGTCTACGCCCGGATGGACGTCGCGCCAGCCGAGCAGCTCAAAGCAGCCCAGCGACTGACCTCAAATAGGTGAGATAGGTGCAATCAGTGATTTCCCTACTGTTCTCCAAAACACCGCCACCACTCTTCTAACCTCAAAAAGAAGAACAATAGAAATACCACTGATTACACCTATCCGACTGATCGGGGACAGCGCCGCTGTGGCGCACAACACGGGAACGGAAGAAAATCATGACCACCGAGCTAAGTGAACTCAGGCAGCATATCCGGTGGCTCGAGGACGAGCGTCTCGGCGCTGGTGCGGTTGAAGAACGCATGAACGAAATCGACGGCCGCCTGGATGGGATCAATGACGGTCTCAAGAAGCTTGTGAATGCCTACAATGACCTCGTTACCGCCATCGACCGAAAGACCAGCACTCTAAAGGAACTAATCGAAATCATGGCCCCAAACCGTCCGCCACCGCCGGCTGCCCCAGGCAACACCAAGACGCCGAACGGACGCAAGGGGCGGGCTGCGAAATCAGGGCAACGCCAGCCGAATGGCGCTCCCTGCTAATGCCGAGCTAGCGAGGGTTATACCGATGCCCGGACTTGGCCCCACTCAGCGGCGCGTCAGGCGAGCTTTCCTCGCAAATCCAGGCGCGTTGCTGACGACGGGTGACTTAATTCGCTGGAGCTATCCGCGCATGACAGGGAGGCCGCCTAACGCCATGCGCTATCTCAGCGTCCGGCGCGCTGCTGCGGCCGTCGCCGTCAAGGTCGGCCGGACTTATCCGGGCGGCTTTATCTGGATGGGAAAAGATTCCTACCTACTTCCAGGCGAACCTTCCCCAACGCTTCCCAGCGACGACGATCGCAAGTGAACGCGTCGGAAACGCGAGTCAAATCAACGCGCGCTCGCGGAAGGCCTCAGGCTTGCGGGACATAGGCGCAAGAAAAATCGCCGCACGCACGTTGGCGAACTACCAGCCTGTTCTCACGCAATGCAGTGGTTGCTAGATTCCTCGCTGTCCCCAACGGAGACTTCACATGGCGGCAAGGCCCAGGAAAGAACAGTTCTACGTCCGCATCCACGAGGATGAACGCTCCCTGGTGGATCGGGCGGCCGCCAGGCGGAAGATGACCACATCCTCCTTCATCCGCATAGCGATGCTCAGGGCAGTCGCTGAGTCGGAAGAGCGGGCCGTAGGTGCCGCCGCGGAGTCCGCCCAGCACGAGGCCGCGTGAGATGGGCACAGATACCGGCCGCACAAACAAACGAACCGGCGCCTCGCCGGAGACTCGGCAAATGGCCTTCCACAACAGGTCGACCACCACCATGCCGTCGCCGGGCTACGGGCGAAAGGGAGAGGCCGGATGGCCGAGCTAGACGACCAGACCCTAACCGACCTCGGCAGCGAGGAGGCAGTCCAGACCCCGTTGGACAGCATCCTTGAGGGCAACGCTACGGATGCTTCCGCACCGGAGCGGGAAGGCGAGCTAGGCGGCCTGGACGACGGGCAAGTCCCGCTAAGGAAGCTGCGCAAGGAGCGTGAACGCCGCCAGCGTGCCGACAAGCAAGTCGAAGAGATGCGGGCCGAGCTGGAGCGGTTCGACAATGCCAAGTGGGGCATTCCGACGGAGGAGGAGCAGGCGAAGGAGGAGCAGGAGCGGCAGGAGCGATGGGCGCGGGAGGAGCAGGAGTTAAATCAAGACCCTGCTGTGGTCGCCTACAACCGGAGCTACGCCAACTTCAGCAAGCAGCACGGCCCGGACGTCGTAGCCAAGATCGACGCCGGGCTGAAGCGCCTGAACGCCGAGCAGCAGCAGCATGTGCTGCACCTTACGGGCACGCAAGCAGACCCGGTGGCGGCGATTCACGCCTATGTCGACCAGCTGGGGCTGCTGGACTTCAAGGGCGCGCCGATCGATCAGATCCTGACCAAGGACAAGCAACCGCAGGGGCAACAGGCGGGCGACCCCAGGCTTGCCGAGTACGTCGCACAACTCAACGAGTATGGGCAGGCGGTTTCCAAGGCGGAGCAGCGGGCTAACTTCTCGGCGAGCAAGGCTGACTTTGTCTCGGAGTACGGCAAGCAGGCCTATAACCAGATTGACCAGTTGTCGGTCGAGCTGGCGCACAGCGGCCATCCCCTGGGGCAGCAGTTTGTGGAGGCCGTCAAGACCAGCTCCGACCCGGTCGTCACTGCGGCGCAGCTGCTTCACCAGCTTGGCCTGTGGCGGGCGGAAGCCCAGCAGGCGCCACGGCAACAGGTGAACCTTCCTTCCAACCTGGCGAACCGCCGCAACATGGGCCAGCGGAATGGGCCGGCCTATGGCGGGCCTACCCCACTGAACGACATCTTCAAGCACTAGGCACTGACATGACGGTAGATCCATCAAAGTTTGAGCGAGAAGCGAACGGCTTCATCAAGAAGGGCAGCGGCGGCCGGATTGCCGGCACAAGGAACAAGCTGTCGCACGCCTTCCTGGCCGATGCGCTGGAGAGCTGGGCCAAGAACGGCAAGGCGGCGCTGGAGATCACTTTCCGCGAAAAGCCCGACGTCTACTTCAGGGTCATGGCCAAGCTCATTCCGCGGGAATTGATCCTGTCGGATGGCGGCAAGATCGACACCATCAGTGAAGACGATCTCGACGCGGCGCTGAGCAAGATCCTCGAGGAGAGGAAGAGACTGGCTCAGGAAGAAATTCAATATGCCAGCTGATGCGCTCACCCTGGACACATTGGACGCGTTGGAGCGTCGCCTCGTTGACGTGAAGGAGAAGCGCCAGATCCGCCGCAGCATGGCGGCGTGGGCCAGGTACAAGGGCTTCGAGCCGGCCGCGCATCATCTGCTGATCATGCGGGAGCTGGAGGAGTTCATCGCCAGCGACGACTACGACGTCCTGCTGCTGCATGCCCCGCCAGGCTGCGCCAAGTCGACTTACATCAGCGCACTGTTTCCGTCGTGGTATTTTGCGAACCATCCCGGCAACAACATTTTGTTCGCAACCCACTCAGACGACTTCGCGCATCGCTGGGGCCGACGTGTCCGCAACGACATCGCCAGCGAAAGCGAAGTTCTGGGCATCAGCCTGTCGCAATCATCCGGCGCGGCGGACCAGTTCGCGCTGAACGAAGGTGGTGAATACTATGCAGTCGGCGCCGGCAAGGGCATCTCAGGCTTCCGTGCGGACCTGGGGCTGTGTGACGATTTGTTCGGCTCTCGCGAAGATGCGTGGAGCGACACGGTGCGGGAAAAAAGGTGGTCGTGGTTCGTGGACGATTTTTCTCCGCGACTGAAGCCGCGGGCGAAGCGAATAATGATGAATACTCGGTGGCACGAATCGGACGTCGCCGGCCGTGTCATTGAGCAGATCGAGGCCGGGCATGTCAGGGGCAAGGTGATCGATATTCCTGCGATTGCCGGCGAGGACGACCCGGCAGGCCGCAAGCCCGGCGAATATTTGTGGGACGAGCCGCAAGGCTACGACTACGGCAGATTTTTGCGCGAGCGGCAGCGCGAGGCGTCCCCGATGATGTGGTCGGCGCTCTTCCAACAAAATCCAAGTCCCATGGATGGCGACTACTTCAAGGCGGACTGGATCAAGACCTACGACAAAGCCCCTGACCCGGAGACGATGCACATTTACGGCGCCAGCGATTTTGCTGTTAGCGCCGACAAGGGCGACTACACATGTCACGGCGTGATCGGCGTCGATCCCGAAGGCAAGCCGTATCTGCTCGACCTCTGGCGCAAGCAGGCTTCATCCGACGTGTGGGTGGAATCCTTCTGCGACCTGGTCAAGAAATGGAAGCCGATCGGCTGGGCGTTTGAAAAGGGCCAGATCACGTCGGGCGTTGGGCCGTTCCTCGAGAAGCGCCAGCGCGAGCGCCGGGCCTACGTTGCCAAGTCGAGCTTCCCGACCCGCGGTGACAAGGCGGTGCGGGCGCAAAGTTTCCGCGGCTACATCGCTTCACACGGCTTGCACGTTAACAGGCGCGCCCCGTGGTTCATCGCGCTGCGCTCGGAGATGCTGAGTTTCCCGGCCGGCCGCAACGATGATCAAGTCGACATGCTTTCCCTGTGGGGTCAGCTGCTCGACACGGTATCGAGGGGCCGCGCGCTGCGGCCGAAGGTGCCTAATCCCCTCAGGGACCGCTGGGACAAGGTTTTCAACGACACTGACGACATCGAGAACTGGAAAGTCGCATGATACTGGTACACGAGGCCAAGGACGACGATGAAGACGACGGCCTGCTCGACGTCGGCGCGCTCGTCAAAATGTTCGAGGAATCCGAGGACTCGACCTCCGAGGCTCGGCAGTTGTCCGAGCGCGATCGCGATTATTACGACAGCAAGCAATGGACGCCGGCGGAAATCGCCAAGCTGAAGAAGCGTGGTCAGCCCGTCATCACCGACAACATCATCAAGACCAAGGTCGATTACCTCGACGGCGTCGAGAAAAAGCAGCGGATCGATCCGAAAGTGCTGCCGCGCACGCCGAAGCACGAGGCGGAGGCGGATGGCGCCACCGAGGCGCTGCGCTATGTCACGCAAGAGCAGGACTACGACAAGAAGCGCAGCGCGGTTTGGCGCGACATGCTGGTGGAGGGCTGTGGCGGCATTCGGGTGACGGTCGAGGAAGGCAGGGACTACGACGGCCAACCGGGCTACGAGGTCAAGATCCATCGGGTGGCGTGGGACCGGATGTTTTGGGATCCGCACGCGTCGGAGCCGGACTTCTCCGATGCCGGCTATCTCGGCGTCGTCATCTGGATGGATTACTCCGACGCGCTGTCGCAGTACCCTGAGGCTAAGGAGGCGCTGGACACGACGCTGTCCACGTCGCCGTCCGACACCTACGACGACAAGCCGAAGTTCAATCACTGGGGCGACAACAAGCGCAAGCGGGTGCGGATCTGCCAGATCTGGATCAAGAAGGACGACGCCTGGCATTTCGCCGAGTTCACCAAGGGCGGCATCCTGAAGTCGGGGCCGTCGCCGTACAAGAACGACAAGGGCGAGAGCGATTGCGAGATGTTCTTCCAGTCCGCCTATGTCGACGCGGACAACAACCGCTACGGCTTCGTGCGCGAGATGATTTCGCTGCAGGACGAGGTCAACAAGCGCCGCAGCAAATCGCTGCATTTGCTCAACACCAACCAGCTTCACTATGAAGACGGCGCCTTTGCCGACGGCGTCGAAACGGCGCGCCGGGAGCTTGCCCGGCCTGATGGAACGATCCGCTACAACTACAACGCTATCAGCGAGAAGCGCGCGATCGTTGTCCACGGCGCCGAGCTTCTGACCCCGCATTTCAGCCTGCTGCAGGAGGCCAAGAACGCCCTCAACCTGAAGGGGCCGAA
>Ga0193738_1000821_pt1 | contig 14136 bp, 13 predicted proteins | sample L2a1metaG_FD_144927 | JGI IMG/M metagenome (GOLD analysis project Ga0193738, IMG submission 144927) | Soil microbial communities from a riparian zone of the East river system, Colorado, United States - L2a1 | ecosystem: Environmental > Terrestrial > Soil > Riparian zone | place: USA: East River...
CTGACCGCGCAGAGCTGCACGAGCAGCGTGATCGGCACGCTCAAGGAGCTGCTCGGCGCCCACAAGGGTTCCACGCCGGTGCAGGTGCGGTTCCATTCGTCCAACGGGGTGCGACCGTTCGACGTCGGCACCTTCCGGGTCGAGCCGGGCGCCGGCCTGCTCTCGGAGCTCCGCGTGCTGCTCGGCACCGAGGCGGTCCGCATCGCTCTCCTCGAACGCGAGGGCGTGGTCGTGATCCCACAGCCCTCGGGCGTGCCCACACCCACGGGGTAGCCTCGGGACCATGCCGTTCGAGGTCATCCCCGCCCTCGACGTCGCCGCCGGCCGCCTCGTCCGCATCGATCGGTCGGGCACGATCCCGGTTGAGGCGTTCGGCGCGGACCCGCTGACCGCCGCCACCGCGTTCGTCCGGGCGGGAGCCATGCGCCTGCATCTGGTCGACGTCGACCTTGCCCGCTCGGGCGAGGTGGAGAACCTTCCGACCCTCCGCGCCGTGTGCGAGCTCGGCGTGCCCGTGCAGGCGAGCGGCGGCGTGCGCTCACGTGCCCACGTCGAGGCCCTGCTCTCCGCCGGCGCGGAGCGCGTCGTGCTCGGATCGGCCGCCCTCGCGGACCGTGACGAGGCCGAGGTGCTCGTTCGCGCGTTCGGCGACCGGCTCGTCGTCGGGATCGAGGCGGACGGACCCGTGGTCAGGCCGAGGGGTTCGGACCTCGAGCTCGCGCTCCGGGACGTCCTCGTGTGGCTGGCTCTGATCGAGGTCCGCCGCTACCTGTTCACGGAGGTCGGACGGGTCGGCGGGCTCGAGGGTCCGGACCTCGACGGCGTCTGGGCGTTCGCCGAGTGCTCCGTGGTGCCGGTCCTGCTCGCGGGCGGGATCCGGGGCGTCGACGACGTTCGCGCGGTCGCGGCGCTCGGCGGCCGCATCGAGGGAGTCGTGATCGGTCGCGCGCTCTACGAAGGTCTGGGTCTGGACGAGGCGCTCGCCGCCGTCTCCTGAAGGCCCGCGTCGGGCGGTGCGTAGACTTGCGGCTCCATGGGCTTCCTCACCGACCTCGTCGACGACCTCCGGCACAGGCTCGAGCGCGATCCGCTCGACGAGTCGAGCCTGATGGGTCGCGCGATGCAGCTCCCGCCGCCGCGGCCGTTCGAGGAGGCGCTGCGCGGTGCGTCGCCTCCGGCCGTGATCGCCGAGTTCAAGCGCTCGTCGCCCTCGCGCGGTGAGATCGCCGACGCCGACCTCTCGACGCGGGTGCGGGCGTACGGGGCCGGCGGCGCCGTCGCGGTCTCGGTCCTGACCGAGCCGGCGCGGTTCGGCGGCTCCCTCGCGGACCTGCGAGCCGCGCGTCTCGCCGCACCGCTCCCGGTCCTGCGGAAGGACTTCCTCGTTCACCCCGCGCAGGTGATCGAGTCGCGAGCGACCGGCGCGGACGCCGTCCTGTTGATCTCGGCGGCGCTCACCGAGCTCGAGCTGAAGGGCATGCTCGCGGTCGCGGACGACCTGGGGCTCGGAGCGCTGGTCGAAGCGCATTCGGAGGAGGACCTCGCCAAGGTCCTGGCGACCGACGCGGGCGTGGTCGGGGTGAACGCGAGGGATCTCGAAACGCTCGAGGTCGATCTCGAGCGCGCGCTCGCCCTGCTCCCGCTCGTCCCGCGCGACCGCGTCGCGGTGCTCGAGAGCGGCGTCTCGACCCGCGAGCACGTGGAGCGCGCGCTCGACGCGGGCGCCTCGGGGGTGCTCGTCGGCGAGACCCTGATGCGCGCGCCCGACCCCGAGGCGACGATCCGAGAGCTGCGAGGCGAGAGGGATGGCCGGCGGTGAGCGCGACCCGAACGCTCCCGGACGAGCGAGGGCGCTTCGGCGCGTACGGCGGACGCTACGTTCCCGAGGTGCTGATCCCGGCCTTGGACGAACTCGCCGCCGCCTGGACGGATCTACGGGACGATCCGGCGTTCCGTGGGGAGCTCGACGCCTTGCTCCGAGACTTCGTCGGGCGGCCGTCGGCGATGACGTTCGCACCCCGTCTGTCGCAGAAGACCGGCTACCGCGTCTATCTCAAGCGAGAGGACCTGAACCACACCGGCGCTCACAAGATCAACAACACGCTCGGGCAGGTGCTGCTCGCGCGCCGGCTGGGCAAGGGTCGGATCATCGCGGAGACCGGTGCGGGGATGCACGGCGTCGCTACCGCGACGGCGTGCGCGCTGTTCGGCCTCCCGTGCGTCGTCTACATGGGCGAGGAGGACACGGTACGGCAGGCGCCGAACGTTTCCCGGATGCAGCTCCTCGGGGCGGAGGTCGTGACGGTCACCTCCGGCAGCCGAACGCTGAAGGACGCCCTCAACGAGGCGCTCCGCGACTGGGCCGCGTCGGTGATCGACACGCACTACGTGCTCGGCTCGGTCGCGGGGCCGCACCCCTTCCCCGCGCTGGTGCGCGACCTCCAGCGCGTGATCGGGGACGAGGCCCGAGCCCAGATCCGCGAGCGCGAGGGCCGGGACCCCGACGTCGTGGTCGCGTGCGTCGGGGGAGGGAGCAACGCGATCGGGATCTTCGAAGCGTTCGTCGCCGATCCCGAGGTCGGTCTGGTCGGCGTCGAGGCCGGCGGCCGCGGAGACGGTCTCGGCGAGCACTGCCGCTCGCTCACGTTCGGCGAGCCGGGGGTGCTCCACGGGTCCTACTCCTACTTGCTGCAGGACGAGCAGGGTCAGGTCGTCCCAACGCACTCGATCTCGGCGGGCCTGGACTACCCAGGCGTGGGGCCCGAGCACGCCTTCCTCAAGGACGCGGGTCGCGCGAGGTACGTCTCGGTCACGGACGCCGAGGCGCTCGAGGGCTTCCGCGTGCTCGCGACGCTCGAGGGCATCCTGCCCGCCCTCGAACCGGCCCACGCGATCGCCTGGCTCCTGCGCCGTCCGCTCCCGGAAGGCACCCTCGTGCTCGTGAACCTCTCGGGCCGCGGCGACAAGGACCTCGAGACCGTTCGAGCGGCGCTCGGCTCGGTCCCCGCCGGCGCCGACACGTCGCGTGGCTGACCTCGAGGCGGCCCTGCGTTCCGTGCTGGCCAGGGGCGGTCGGGCCTTCGTCCCCTACGTTACCGGCGGGCTGGCCGGGGTGGACAAGGATCTGCTTCGCGGGCTCGAGCAGGCGGGAGCCGACGCGATCGAGGTCGGCATCCCGTTCTCCGATCCCGTGATGGACGGTCCGGTCATCCAAGAAGCGTCGCGCCGGGCGCTCGAGGACGGCGCCACGCCGTCGAGCGTGCTCGGGATCGTCGAGGAGGCCGGGCTCGGGGTCCCCGTCGCCGTGATGACCTACGCGAATCCCGTCTGGCACGCGGGACTCGAGGCGTTCCTCGAGGCGTGCGTGAACGCCGGCGTCTCCGGTGCGATCGTGCCCGACCTCCCGGTGGACGAAGCGAGCGAGTGGACGAGCGTGTGCGCGGAGGCGTCGGTCGCCCCGGTCTTCCTCGCGGCGCCCGGCAGCTCCGAACAACGCCTTCGGGCCATCGGGGGGTCGTCCCGGGGGTTCGTGTACTGCGTGGCGACCTACGGGGTCACGGGAGAGCGCGAACGCCTGGCCGGGACCGCCGCCGAGCTCGTCGGCCGCCTGCGCCCCCTCACCGATCAGCCCCTGCTCGTGGGCGTGGGGATCGCCGAGCCGTCCCAGGCTGCCGAGGCGTGCGCGTTCGCCGACGGTGTGGTCGTGGGGAGCGCGCTGGTTCGCCCGCTGCTCGAGGCCGACGCGCCCGGCGCGCTCAAGCTCGCGGGCGCGTTCCGAGCGGCCATCGACGCGAGGTCAGCGCCGAGGTGAGCTGCGGCAGTCCTCGCACGGCCCGCGTTCCGTACATCCTGAGGAAAACCGCGTCGGGTGCCCGGGGTGGCCCCCGGCGTGCCGGATGTGATAGGTACGACCCCGACGGAGGTGAGAAAGGGGGCGAACCACCGTTCCACTCTGCATCTTCGCGTACGGCAAACCATCGTAGGACAGCTACGGAAGGGGGTTGGATGAAGAACCGCAAGTTTCTTTCGATCTTGGCGCTCGTCGGAGCGCTGACGCTCGTCGCCGCCGCCTGCGGCGACGACGACGGGGGCGAAACAGGAGGCACCGGGGGCACGCCCGCCACGGGTGCGGCCGTCGACTGCGAGGCCGACGAGTTCGGCTGCGTGGAGATCGCCGCGGGCGATCCGATCCAGCTCGCGTCGTTGCTCTCGATCTCGGGGGACACCGCGTTCCTGGGCACGGACAGCAACCACGGCGTCGAGCTCGCGATCGACTACCTCGACGACACGTTCGACGCGACACCTGGACAGCTCCTCGGGCACGACGTCACCCTCCAGCAGGAGGACGACGGGTGCTCGGCCGAGGGTGGACAGGCCGGCGGGACCGCGATCGCGGCCAACCCGGACATCGTCGCCGTGATCGGGACCTCGTGCTCGAGCTCCGCGCTCGGCGTCGCCGACACGATCCTCGGCGACAAGGGGATGCTCCTGTTCTCGCCGTCGAACACGAACCCTGGGCTCACGTCGGAGGAGGCGCACCAACCCTTCTACGCGCGCACGGCGCACAACGACAAGATCCAGGGCGCGATCGTCGCCGACTTCGTCTTCACGGAGCTCGGCATCGACACGGCGGCGACGATCAACGACGAGAGCCCCTACGCCGACGGTTTGGCCGCGGCCTTCCGTGACAACTTCGAGGCGCTCGGCGGCACGATCACCGGTATCGAGCAGGTGAGCAGCAGTGACACGGACCTCGGTCCGGTGTTCACGAACATCGCCTCGACCGAACCGGGCGTCGTGTACGGACCGAACTTCAACCCCGTCTGCGCCTTGAGCTACACGCAGGGTGCGGACATCCTGCCGGAGGGCACGATCCAGATCGGTTCCGACGGTTGCCTGGAGAGCTCGTTCATCGAGACGGTCGGCGCCCCGGTCAAGGGCTCCGACTACTTCGCGTCCTCGCCGGACGTCTCGGCGTATCAGAGCGGCGCGTTCTACAAGGACGAGTATCTCCCGGCGTACACGGACCAGTACGGCAAGCCGACCGCGGTCTTCAACGCCCACGCCTTCGATGCGGCGAACGTGCTGTTCGACGCGATCTCGGCCGTGGCCGTGGACGACGGGAGCGGCAACCTGACGATCTCCCGCACCGCGCTCAAGGACGCCGTCCTGGCGACGAGCGGCTACGAGGGGATGACGGGGATCATCACGTGCACCCCGCTCGGGGACTGCGCGACCGACGTCACGATCGGCATCTTCGAGTACGACCACTGGCCGGTCGAGGGTGGCGTGGACCCGACCGACCCGGTCTTCTCGGAGACCAAGACGCTGGCCGACGTCCTCTAGTTCGATCGGCATCGCACGCTGCGGGTGGGCCTCCGGCCCACCCGCAGCGGCGTCTCTGGGGATGGGCTAGGCTCGCGCGATGGCCACCGCCACCGACGAACAGGTCCGCGGCGCGCATCTCGGACTCCTGGACCGTTTCCCCTGGCGCAGGATCGTCCTCATCCTCCTATCGATCGTGATCATCACCGTTGTCGCGGTCGGGGCGTACAAGACGCTGACCCTTCCGGCCGACGAGCGCTACACGGCGACGACGTGGAAGAACTTCATCGTCCTGGGTCTGGCCCAGGGCGCCATCATCGGGATGATCGCGCTCGGGTACACGCTCGTGTACGGGATCCTGCGCATGATCAACTTCGCCCACGGCGAGGTGTTCATGTTCGGCGCGTTCGGCGCGTTCTTCTTCGCCGACGCCTGGGAGCAGAGCGGGTTCCTGGACAGCAACCCGATCCTGTCGATGGGCCTCCTCCTCGTGATCGCGATGCTGACGTCGATGGGTGTCGCCGTCCTGCTCGAACGGATCGCCTACCGTCCGCTGCGCAACGCGCCTCGGCTCGTGCCGCTCATCACGGCGATCGGCGCCGCGCTGTTCCTCCAGAACACCGCCCGCGGCTTCTTCGGGGCGCAGAGCCGCGGGTTCGGCGTCCCCGAGGCGCTCGATGGCACGTGGACGATCTTCGGTGTCGCGGTCGACCGGATCCAGGTCGTGGTGCTGCTCACCGTGATCGTCGCCGTCACCAGTCTGTCGCTCTTCGTCTCGCGGACCAGGACCGGCAAGTCGATGCGTGCCGTCGCCGCCGACAGCGAGATCGCGAGCCTGATGGGGATCCGCGTGGACCGTGTGATCGTCACGACGTTCGCGATCGGTGGCCTGCTGGCGGGCATCGCCGCCGTGCTGTTCGCGATCACGTTCGAGTCGGTGAGCTTCACGATGGGGTTCCGTCCGGGGATCGCGGCGTTCACCGCAGCGGTCCTGGGTGGCATCGGCAGCATCTCGGGCGCGGCGCTCGGCGGGGTCCTGTTGGGACTCATCACGTCGCTGGGACCCGCGTTGATCCTCACCGGCTACGGCATCCCATCGTCCTTCCAGCTCAAGGACGCCTTCACGTTCCTGGTCCTGGTCCTCGTCCTGATCTTCCGGCCGGGAGGGCTCCTCGGGTCGGGCGAAGCGGAGAAGGTCTGATGGGCGGGATCTCGTCGCGCTCGATCGTTCGCACGGGTCTGCTCGCCGGCGCTGGGTCGATCTACATCTCGCTCGTCGGTCTGTACACGAAGTTCGCCGACCTCGCGCTGGTGGGGGAGCAGATCACGCTCGGCCGGGTGCTGATCGTCGCGCCGGCGCTCGTCGCCTCGTACGCGGCGACGCGACCGAGGATCGTCGCGGGCGAGCGCCGATCGGTCGAGCTCCGGAGCGGTGTGGCCCTCGGCGCGGTCGTGGGGCTCGTCGGCGGCGTGGTGTTCGCCCTCTCGCTCGTGTTCGCCAACTGGTTCGGCGTGGACCGGATCCGCGAGATCTTCGTCGCCGTCACCGAGCCGCTGCTCGATTTCCTCACGTTCGACAAGGGGGTTCCGGCAGGGCTGCCGATCCTCATCGGGTTGTGCGTCGCGGGCGGGGTGATCGGAGGGTTCGCGCGCACCGCGCCCGCCGTGGTTCGCAAACCCGTCTCGGTCGGCGTGCTCGCCGTGGTGCTCCTCGGTCTCCTGCAGCGGATCGTCCCGATCGTGTTCGTCGAGCTGGGTTTCGAGGCGGACTGGCTGTACCGCCCCGCGAGCGGGCTGACGATCCTCGGTGCGACGGTCATCTTCGCGATCGCCGTGGTCGCGGACGCTCTGTGGAACCGAGAGGGCGGGCGGACCCGGGACCGTTTCCGCGCGACCGTCGAGGAGGCCACGGCCGCCAGGGTCGGGCTGTTCGTCGCGATCCTCGCCGTCCTCACGATCCTGCCGTTGCTGCTCGGCACCGTCATCTCCGAGGTGCTCGGACAGGTGATGATCTACGTCCTGCTCGGTCTCGGCCTGAACATCGTGGTGGGCTACGCGGGGCTGCTCGACCTCGGCTACGTCGCCTTCTTCGCGTTCGGCGCCTACACGACCGGAGTGCTGACCGGCGCGTTCCTCAACACGACGACCGGAGCCGCGGAGCCGGTGCTCTCCGCCGACCTGAACTTCTACGTCGCGGTGTGGATCGTCGCGTTGCTCGCGGCGGGTGTCGGCCTGCTCATCGGCGCACCGGTCCTGCGCCTGCGGGGGGACTACCTAGCGATCGTCACGCTCGGTCTGGGTGAGATCGTGAGCGTCATCACGGCGTCGAAGTGGGCTCAGCCGCTCATCGGTGGCCCGCAGGGGATGCGCGGCGTCACCAAGGCCGAGCTCTTCGGTTTCAACTTCCAGGACAACCCGCAGCACTTCTACTACCTCGCGTTGGCGTTCGTCGTACTCGCGGCCTTCGTCTCGTGGCGGTTATCGACGTCGCGGATCGGCCGAGCGTGGAACGCGATGCGGGAGGACGAGCAGGTCGCCGATGCCATGGGGATCAGCACGACGAGGTTCAAGCTGCTCGCCTTCGCGTTGGGCGGCGCGATCGGCTCGCTCGGGGGCGCGCTGTTCGCCGTCAGCATCGGTTCGCTCACGCCCGCGAGCTTCGAGATCTTCGTGTCGATCACGGCGCTCGCGGTGGTGATCCTCGGCGGCCTGGGCAGCATCCCGGGTGTCGTGGTCTCGTGCTGATCGGCTTGCCGGGGCTCCTCCGTGAGTTCGAGGAGTACCGGCTGCTGATCTACGGCGGCGCCCTCGTGGCCATCATGATCCTGCGGCCGCAGGGCCTGATCCCGAACGTCCGCAGGAGCCGGGAGCTCGAGGAGGAGGAGGTCACCCAGGACGCCTGGGCGAGGGATGCGAGCGGCGACACGGAGGCCGTCGCCGCGGCGCTGCCCGGCGGAGGGCTCGGCGCCGAACGCGAGGACATCGGATGAGCGAACCGGAGCACCTGCTCGAGCTCCACGACGTGGCGAAGCACTTCGGGGGCCTGTACGCGCTCTCTGGCCTGACCTTCCACGTCGACGAGGGAGAGATCGTCTCGGTGATCGGCCCCAACGGGGCGGGCAAGAGCACGATGTTCAACGTCGTCACGGGCCTGTACGAACCCGACGACGGCCAGATCCGCTTCCGTGGCGACAACGTCGTCGGCCTGGCCCCGAACCAGGTGACGAAGCTCGGCATCGCCCGGACGTTCCAGACCGTCCACCTGTTCCCGAACATGACGATCCTGGAGAACGCCATGGTCGGTCAGCACTGCCGGACCAGGTCCGGCGTGGTCGGCGCGGTGCTCCGACTGCCCGGGACCCGGCGCGAGGAGGACCGGATCCGAGCCAGGGCGAGGGAGAGCCTCGCGTTCTTCGGCTCGCGCCTGGCCGGCTACCGCGAGGAGCAGCCGGCGTTCGCGCTGTCGTACGCGAACCGGCGGCGGCTCGAGATGGCGAGGGCTCTCGCCACCGATCCTGTCCTGGTGATGCTCGACGAGCCGACCGCGGGCATGAACCCTCGTGAGACGCTCGAGCTCCGCGACCACATCGTCCGGATGCGGGAGGAGCTCGGCCTCACGGTCCTCGTGATCGAACACGACATGCGGGTGGTCAAGGGCGTCTCGGACCGAGTCGTCGCCCTCGACTACGGACGCAAGATCGCGGAGGGGTCGTACGACGAGGTCGCGAACGATCCGCAGGTGATCGAGGCGTACCTCGGGACCAAGGCGGCGGGATGAGCGGCGAGACGGACGACGCTGACGGCATGCGGACGGCCGCCGACCCGGCGGAGGCCGGCGTCGTCGTCCAGCCGGTCGACACCGGGGCGCTCCCGGTCCACGCCGAGCCGGTCCCGGACGACGACGGCAAAGGCAAGCCCGTCCTCGAGCTCCGCGACGTGAGCACGCACTACGGCTTGGTGGCCGTGCTCCGCAACGTGAACGTCCAGATCTATGCCGGCGAGATGGTCTGTCTGCTCGGGGGGAACGCCAGCGGGAAGACCACGACCCTCAAGACGATCCTGGGGTACGTCAAGCCGACCGAGGGTGAGGTCGTGCTCGACGGTGAGATCGTCACCGGGCTGCCGACGGCCGACGTCGTGTCCAAGGGCATCTCGATGGTCCCGGAGAACCGACGGCTCTTCTCGAACATGACGGTGTCGGAGAACCTGGATCTCGGCGCATACCAGCGCAAAGATAAGGACAAGATCGCCGAGGACCGGGAGAGGGTGCTCGACACCTTCCCCCGGGTCCGGGAGCGGCTCAAGCAGAAGGCGGGGACCCTCTCCGGAGGCGAGCAGCAGATGGTCGCGATGGGGCGAGCGCTGATGGCCGATCCGAAGGTCCTGTTGATGGACGAGCCGTCGATGGGGCTCGCGCCGATCCTCGTGGAGCAGGTCTTCGAGATCATCAAGCAGATCCGCGCCCTGGGCCGGACGATCTTCGTCGTCGAGCAGAACGCGAACATGGCCCTGTCGATCGCCGATCGCGGCTACGTCATCCAGACCGGACAGGTGGTGCTCGCTGACACCGCGCAGAACCTTCTGGACAACCCCCTCATGCGGGAGGCGTACCTCGGGGAGCTCTGAGTGATCGACGATCGCCGCCCGGCCGACCCCGTCCCCCGGCGAGCGCGACCGCGGTGACACGAACGGCCGACGTCGTCGTCGTCGGAGGCGGCGTGGTGGGGACGAGCGCCGCCTACCACCTCGCGGACGCGGGCGCCGGTCACGTGCTGGTGCTCGAACGGGCGGACCACCTCGCCGCGGGTTCGACGGGAGCATGCGCGGGAGGCTTCCGATACCAGTTCTCGAGCGAGGTCAACGTGCGCCTGTCTCGCGCGAGCATCCCGATGATCACGGGGTTCACCGAAGACCACGGCCTCCCACTCGACGTCGCACAGCACGGGTACCTGTTCCTGGTCCGCACCGAGGCCCTATGGCGTGACTTCCTCGCCGCGAACAGGATGCACGCGTCCGTCGGCGTCGAGGCGGACGTGCTGTCGCCCGAGGAGGCGGTCGCCCTCGCGCCCGGGATCTCCGCCGAGGGGTTGGTCGGCGCGACCTACGGGCCGAGGGACGGCATCGCGGATCCGTCGGGACTCACGCAGGGGTACGCCACGCTCGCTCGCCGGGCGGGCGCCGAGATCGAGCTCGGGGTCGAGGTCGAGGGCGTTCGATCCGCGAGCGGCCGGGTCCTCGGCGTGGACACGACGGTCGGACCCGTGGATGCCGGCGTCGTCGTGAACGCCGCGGGGCCGTGGGCGGGGAGGCTCGCGTCCACGGTGGGCGTCGACCTCCCGCTCGAACCGATCCCGCGGCACGTCCTGGTCACGGGGTCGTTCCCCGGAGCACCCGAACGGCGGACCCTCGTGATCGACGCCGAGACGACCTTCTACTTCCATCGCGAAGGTGCCGGGGTGCTGATGGGGATGGGGGCCGCCGCCGAGGTCGCCTCGTTCGACACCACGCCCGACGAAGCGTTCATCGCCGAGGAACTCCTGCCGACGGCGGTACGCATCTTCCCGCCCGTGGAGGAGGCGGCGGTCGAGCACTCGTGGGTCGGGTTGTACGAGATGACGCCGGACCGCCACCCCATCATCGGGCAGGCGCCTAGCGTCGCGGGCTTCTACCTGGCGAACGGCTTCAGCGGCCACGGCTTCCAGCACGCCCCGGTGGTCGGGAAGCTGCTGGCCGAGCTGATCGTGGACGGAGCCGCGAGGACCGTCGACATCTCGAACCTCGGGCTCGAGCGCTTCGAACGCGGCCACCTCGTCCGCGAGGGCCACGTCGTCTAGGGTGCCGGGAGAGGGACTCGAACCCTCAAGGGCCGAAGCCCACGAGTTTTTGAAACTCGCGCGGTTGCCTGATTTCGCCATCCCGGCGCGGTGAAGAGTCTAGTGATGCCTTTCAGGCCTTGGGGCCGATGAATGCATCGAGCGAGGCGACCGAGTTCCGCCTGGCGACGGAGATCGTGTTCGGCTTGACGTCCCGGTGCTCCACCCCGATCGCATCGCAGGCATCACGGAAGATCTGCAGGATGTCCCTCGAGGTGTTCGTGAAGAGATACCTCGGGTACCGGTACCGATTGCCCCAGACCCGGTTGATCACCCGACACCCATCCGAATGGATCAGACCCCGGAGCAGCTGGCGGGGATAGGCTTCGACGATCGCAAGCTGCCAAATCGACTAGCACGACGGGCGCTTGTGCTTCATGCCAGGACCATGTTGAGGAAAGAGACACGGCCAGTGGTTCCAGTGGGCCGAGACGGCCACGCATCCGACACAATGGACGAGTCCTACCCTCGCGAGATCGCCATCCAGCACCGTCGCGATGGAGGAACGGGCCAAGTTGATGAGCTCCGGATACCGCTGGTCCTGGTAGATGCGAAGCCGGTAGGTCCTGGGCTCCTTGGAGATGTAACCATCGCCGAGGTAGATGCCGAGGAGGTAGGAATACGCGGGTTCGTCGAGGGAGTCGCCATCGCAGATGTAGCAACGGGAGGCTCGGCGCGAGGGTCGTCGTCCCGGCGGGCCTCGGTGTCTCCACTCCCGGATCGTGGTGCGGTTGATCCCCGTCGTCCTCGAGATCTGGCAGTCGTTGTGACCCTGCGCGACGAGCGAGAGCACTCTCTCTACCTCGTATCGTGAGTGCATGTCGTCCTCCAGCCAGGTGTGCACGACCGTATATCGAGGTACGGACAGCAGACCGGACAGGGGAGAGCAGACGCTTCGACAGCTGACGATCGCCGTGACCCTGGTGACGCTGGTCGCGGCATGCGAGGCGGCCGCGCCGGTGTCCACCGAGGTGCCCGCCTCACCGACGCCCGTCATCAAGGTCGCGTTCGTGCGCGACCTTTCCGTTCCGGATGCCGACGAGCACGCGCTCCCGGCCATGCAGGCGGTCCGGTTGGCGTTCGAGACGGCGACGCTGCTCGATCCCGGTGCCGCGCCGGTCGAGCTGGAGGAGTTCGACCTCCAGCAGGGGACGGCCGAGCTGGACGAGATCGACGCGGACCCGAGCTACGTAGGTGTGATCGTGGCACCGGGCGTGGACGGCGACGCCGCAGCGCTCGACGTCGATCTACCGGTCGTGAGCCTTTCGGGGCTCGGAGCCGGCGACGGCCGGCAGGCCTGGATCCGGATGGTGGCGCCACTCGTGACGGTCGCCGGCGCGCTCGCGGCGAGGCTCGGGCGCTCGAGCGTCTGCATCTTCTCGGAGAGCCCGCCGCCGGACCCGTTGTTCGGGCTGCTCGCCGAAGACCTCCCCGGCGCCACCGCGCAGGGTGTCGAGCCCGCCGATGCGGCGGACGCGGCCCAGCGAGCGGGGTGCGAGACCGTGATCTGGGCCGGCGGGCCCGACGCCGGTGGCGAAGCGGCACCGGAGGTCCGGCTCGCCGGGCTGGCCTTCATCGGCGGCGACCGCCTCCTCGATCCGGATTTCCTGTCGACGGCAGGCACCGCGGCCGAGGGCTCGTTCGCCCTCTGCGCCTGCGCCAACGTCTCGACCTCGACCGAGCTCGCCGCCCGCCGGTTCATCCAGGACTACCAGTCCGAGCACGGGGTGGCGCCCGGGGCGTACGCGGTCGAGGGCTGGGACGCAGCGCATGTGATCCTTCGAGCCGTAGGCGAAGGCGGGGTCACGCGGAGCGTGGTCGCGAGCTCGCTCGATGCCCTGACGGTGATCGACGGGCTGGAGGGCACGCACCGGTTCGGCGCGAACGGGGAGCCGCTCGAGCCGAGGGCGCTGCTCAGGCTGTACCGGGTCGAGGGCGGCCGATGGGTTCCGGCCGGGTGGGAGGAGATCTGATCGGCGACCGGTGCGCGGCAGTGGGTTGAGCCGGGCACCCGATTCGGGGGAGGATGGTGGTTCGAACGTTGAGCACGACCGGGGTAGGGAGAAGGGGGACGCGGTGAAGAGAACGAGGCTCTGGCTGGCGGCGCTCATCGCGGTGTTCGCGCTGATCGTGGCGGCGTGTGCGAGCAACGACGACGAGGGTCCTACCGGCGGGACGGGCGTGACGGCCGAGACCGGCGGAACCGGCGCGACGGGCGAGACCGGCTTCCCGGTGTTCACGACGCTGGAGGAGGGCGTCCTCCAGGTGGCGAACTGCCTGGACTACCCGCCGTTCGAGTCGGTCGTGGACGGGGACGAGGTGGGATTCGACATCGATCTGGTCGAGGAGGTCGCGGGGCGGCTCGGCCTCGAGGTCGAGTGGATCCGTGCGGACTTCGACACGGTCTTCACGGCTGTCGCGGGGGACCAGTTCGACATGGTGGCGGCCGCGGCGACCATCCTGCCCGAGCGCGAGGACGTCGTCGACTTCTCGGTCCCGTACTACAACTCGCGACAGTCGCTCACCGTCAACACCCAGGACACGCCCGACATCACCACGACCGACCAGCTCGGTGAGGGCGACGTCGTTGGGGTGCAGAAGGGGACGACGGGCAAGATCTGGGCCGAGGAGAACCTCGTCCCCAACGGTGTCGAGCTGAAGACCTTCCAGCTGGCCTCCGACATGTTCCGCGACCTCGAGGCTGGCAACGTGCAGGGCATCATCAACGACGAGCCCGCGTCGGCCGAGATCGTGAAGGATCTCCCTGCGCTCGAGGTGGTGCAGGCCATCGACACGAACGAGAAGTACGGGTTCGCGTTCTCACCTTCGAACCCGGAGCTGCGGGAGGCCTTCAACATGGCCTTCGAGCAGGTCGTGGCCGACGGCGCCTACGCCGACATCCTGCTCCAGTACTTCCCTGGGGTGGAGGTGCCGGAGG
>Ga0193738_1000822_pt1 | contig 14063 bp, 14 predicted proteins | sample L2a1metaG_FD_144927 | JGI IMG/M metagenome (GOLD analysis project Ga0193738, IMG submission 144927) | Soil microbial communities from a riparian zone of the East river system, Colorado, United States - L2a1 | ecosystem: Environmental > Terrestrial > Soil > Riparian zone | place: USA: East River...
GCTGCCGCCGGTCGGCATGCACAGCGCTGGACCGCCGCTGCCGTCGATCATGTGGGCGAAATCGATGATGTGCGGCTCCGTTTCCTCGGCCGGCGAGACCACGACCGCGCCGGCGCCATCGCCGAACAGCACGCACGTCGTCCGGTCCGTGTAGTCGATGATGCTCGACATGACGTCGGCGCCGACGGCCAGCGCGTGGTCGCAACTGCCGGTCGCCACCATCTGCATCGCGGTCGTCAGCGAATAGGTGAAGCCGGAGCAGGCCGCCATGAGATCGAAGCCCCACGCGTTGTGCGCGCCCAGCTTGTTCTGCAGCACGCACGCCGTGCTCGGGAAGATCGTGTCGGGCGTCGTCGTCCCGACGACGATGAAGCCGAGGTCGTTGGCGGTGATGCCGGCTTCCGCCATCGCCCCTTCGGCCGCGATCTTGGCGAGATCGGACGTCCCGACCCCGGGGTCCGCGATGTGACGCTCGCGGATGCCGGTGCGCTGCAGGATCCACTCGTCGCTGGTCTTGACCAGTTTCTCGAGGTCCGCATTGGTCAGCACCTTTGGGGGTACGTAGGTGGAAAGGCCCGAGATCTTCACCGGGCGGAGCTGACGTGGGGTCGCGACCTTGCCGATATCAGTCACCAGAGTCTGTCCTTCTGAGGAGCCGTGAGGCCGAAGTATTCGTAGGCGCGCGCGGTGGCCACCCGGCCGCGCGGCGTGCGTTCCAGGAAGCCTGCCTGGATCAGAAACGGTTCGTGAATGTCTTCGAGCGCGTCGCGCTCTTCGCTGAGCGACGCCGCCAGGCTGCTGACGCCGACGGGGCCGCCGCTGAACTTGTCGATGATCGCGCGCAGCAGCCGGCGATCGACTTCGTCGAAGCCGTGCTCGTCCACCGCGAGCATCTTCAGCGCCTTCTGCGCGACGTCGAGCGTGACGTCGCCGTCGGCGCGGACCTGCGCGTAGTCGCGGACGCGCCGGAGCAGGCGGTTGGCCACTCGCGGCGTCCCGCGGGAACGGCGGGCAATCTCCCGCGCCCCGTCCGGATCGATGCGCACGCCGAGGATTCGCGCCGATCGGATCACGATCTCGAGGATGTCTTCGGCGGTATAGAAGTCGAGCCGGTGGACGATGCCGAAGCGGGCGCGCAGCGGTGACGTGAGCAGCCCGGTCCGCGTCGTGGCGCCGACGAGCGTGAACCGCTGCAGCGGGACCTTCACCGAGCGCGCGCTCGGTCCCTGCCCGATCATGATGTCGAGCTCGTAGTCCTCCATCGCCGGATAGAGGATCTCCTCGATCGCGGGAGCCATCCGGTGGATCTCGTCGATGAAGAGCACTTCCTTCGCCTGCAGGTTCGAGAGCATTGCCGCGAGATCGCCGGGCTTCTCGATCACCGGCCCCGCCGTCGGGCGGATGGCCACGCCGAGCTCGTGGGCGATCACGCCGGCGAGCGTGGTTTTTCCCAACCCTGGCGGACCGTACAGCAGGACGTGGTCGAGCGCCTCGCCGCGCTGTTTCGCCGCGGCGATCGCGACCTGGAGCTGCTCGCGCACGGCGTCCTGCCCGATGTACTCGTCGAGCGAACGCGGACGGAGTCCCGCCTCGTACTGGACGTCCTCGTCCATCGAGGCGGCGCTCACGAGACGATCCTCGTTCATGGGGTCATTTCATCATGCCGCGCAGGATTTCGCGCAACAGGGCTTCGAAGTCGCCATCGGGCGACTTCTTGAGCACGGCATCGACGGCCTTCTCGGCGACCGGCCGCTGGTAGCCGAGATTCACCAGCGCCGAGAGCAGATCGTCCCTCGTATCGCCGCCGGCCGGACTCTCCCCCGCCGGACTCATGCTCGCGGCCGGCGGCAGGCGATCCTTGAGCTCGAGGCCGATGCGTTCCGCGGTTTTCTTTCCGACGCCTGGAATGCGCGTCAGGCGCGCGACGTCCTGGGTGCCAACGGCGCGGATCAACTCGCCCGGATCGATTCCCGACAGGACCGCCAGCGCGAGCTTCGGGCCGATGCCGCTGATCGAGATCAACCGCTCGAACAGATCCTGTTCGAGCGCCGACGCGAAGCCGTAGAGCGCGATGATGTCTTCGCGCACGTGCGTATGCACCCTGAGCGTGATCGGGGCACCGGCCTCGCCAAGGCCATAGAAGGTCGAGAGCGGCACCTGCACGTCGTAGCCTACGCCGGCGACGTCAACAACGACACGGTTTGGATGCTTTTCGAGGATCGTGCCGGTGAGGCGCGCAATCACGGACGGTAGTGTCTCCAGCTCCGCAGCGACGCCGCTGTCGCGTTTCGCGGCGCGGACGCCGTGGTGCGCTGGATCGCGCTCGCCACCGCGCCGTGGCTGGTGTGAATGTGACAGATGGCGATCGCCACGGCATCGGCCGCGTCGTGCGGCGACGGCGGCGCGTCGAGCCCGAGCAGGATTTTCACCATCTGGCCGACCTGGTGCTTTTCCGCGCGCCCGAAACCGACGACGGCGCGCTTGATCTCGGCGGGCGTATATTCGGCGATCGGCAGGTGCGCCGAGGACGCCGCGAGCAGCGCGACGCCGCGAGCGTGCCCGAGCTTGAGCGCGCTGCGGACGTTCCTGGCGTGGAAGATGTTCTCGATGGCGACACAGTCGGGGCGGCACTCGTCGAGGAGCGCCGCCAGCCCGGCATGAATGACGTGAAGGCGTTCGGGGAAAGTGCTCTTTGCCGGCGGCGCGAGCGCGCCGCACACAATGAGACGATGCCGGCTGCCATCGGTTTCGACGCAGCCGTAGCCCGTTCGCTCGGACCCGGGATCGATCCCGAAGATCCTCATCAAGCCAACGACGCCTCGATCTCCTTTTCCTCGATGTCGGCGTTCGTCCAGACCTTCTTGGTGTCTTCGTTCTCTTCGAGCGCTTCCATCAGCCGGATCATCTGCTGGGCAGCCTTGCCTTCGAGCTTGATGTAGTTCTTCGGCAGCAGCGCGATCTCGGCGGCGGCCGGCTCGATGCCAAGCGCCTTCACGGCTTCGAGGACCGGCGTGTAGGTCTCGGGCGGCGAGACCACTTCCCAGTTCGTGTCGTCGTCCTGCATGTCGTCGGCGCCGGCGTCGATCACCGCCGCGAGGAGCTTTTCCTCGTCCGCCTTGCTCTTCTCGATGACGATGTAGCCCTTTTTCTCGAACATCCAGGCGACGCTGTTGGCCTCGCCGAGGTTCCCGCTCCACTTGGTCAGCGTGTGGCGCATTTCGCCGACGGTGCGGTTCTTGTTGTCGGTCAGCGTCTCGATGATGATCGCGACCCCACCGGGCCCGTAGGCCTCATAGGTGATCTCGTCGTAATTGACGCCGGGCAACTCGCCGGTCCCGCGCTGGATGGCGCGCTTGATGTTGTCGGCCGGCATGTTGACCGACTTCGCTTCCGCGATGATCGTGCGGAGGCGCGGGTTCATGTCGGGATCTCCGCCCCCGTTGCGGGCAGCGACCGTGAGTTCCTTGATGACGCGGGTGAAGAGCTTGCCGCGCTTCGCGTCAGCGGCGCCCTTCTTGTGCTTGATTGTGTGCCACTTGGAATGGCCGGACATGGCGGAAACCCCCGAAAAGTCTAAAGAAAATGACCCGTGATCTTACCATGTTGTGCTCGCGGGCGTCATCGCCTGGCCGCGAGGATGACCCAGGCGTCGGCCCGGGCGTCCCACGGCCCGCCCTGGTAGTCCCCGAGCACCGCGTCCACGCGGAAACCGGCCCGCTCGAGCCGGGACGACATCTGGCGGATCGACAGGGTGCGAAACGTCAGGGTGAACGTGTGGCGCCGGCGCTCCCGGTGGCGGACGGTGACGTATTGCTGGTCGAAGATGGTCAGCCGCCTGGCGCGATCCTGCCGCACCGACTCCACCAGCGAAATCGACGTGTGACGCCCCATCTTGCCCGACAAGGTTTTCTTACCCGAATACTCCTCCCAGCGGACCAGGTCGGGCACCAAATCGATACCGAACCGGCCTCCCTTCGGCATGACCCGCGCGACGGAGGCCAGTGTTGCCGCCAGATCCGCTTCACGCGTGAGCGACTGCAGGATGCCATACGGGGCCATGACCAGCGGGAAGGTCCCCCGGCGAAACGGCAGGAAGCGGATATCACCGCGCATCAGCAGCGCGTGCTGAGCGGCTTTGGCGCGCCGAAGCTTGGACGCGGCACGCAGCAGCATCGGCTCCGAACGATCGATGCCGACGATGGGCGTGCCTTCCCGCGCGATCGGAACGGTGATGCGACCGGTGCCGCAGCCGAGCTCGAGCACGGGACCGTCAGCCGCCGCGGCCAGCCGTTGCCAGAACGCGACGTCGCGGCGCTGCACGGTCTGCGCGTTCTCCCAGTCGTAGAACGCGGCATAGTCGTCCCAGCCGCGCCAGCCTTCACGCGTGCCGCTCACGACGTGGCGGCCCGGAGCACGTCGAGGTAGGTGCGCGGGCCCCCGCAGAACCAGCCGGCGAACGCTGTCTTCACTCCGGCGGTCACGCGGGTGACGCGATGCTGCAACGAGGGGTCGAGCGCGAAGATCACCGCGTCCCCTGGCGTGGGGTTCGGCGCGGCGCCGATGACGCGGCCCGTCGGCCGATCGCGCAGTTCCAGGACGCCTCCTTCGTACGCGCCGGGCCCGAGATTGATACTCAGCGCAATCATGCGCTGGCCGATCAGATCGCTGTGCCACTCGTGCGCGTGGCCCGGTTCGGGAGTGAGCCGATACAGCTGTGCAACGAAGTGCGAAATGGGATCGCTCCCGGTAATGGCCTCGATGTCGTGATAGACGCCCGGCTCGTTCAACAGCATTTCCAGCAGCGCCGAGGGTGGACCTGGCGTCATGACCAGATCAATCGACGGCGGGTCGACGTTCGTATGGAGGAATCGTTCGAAGGTCGCGCGTTCCAGGAGCCGCTGGACTTCGTCCAGCAGGGCGGGTTCGAGCAGCCGCGGCAGCCTGACCCACATGTGCCGGTCGAAGTGCGCGCGCAGGCCGGACCGCTCGTCTGCGGTCAGGTGGGCGAGGGTGTCACGGCGGCCTAACCGCAGCACGGCGCCTCCGCCACAGTGCGGGCGTGCGCCAGCACCGCGTCCACGACGTGATCCGCCAGGGTCCAGTCGCGGGGATACTCCAGCTTCCAGGCGCGCGCGGCCTGCGCGGCGCGACACGCACGATCCAGTTCAATCGCCAGTGTCTCGCGATCGCGCTGCTCGAGCCGGAATCCGTGCTCGACAAACGCCATCGCCGTATCGCGTGGTGTGAGTTCCGCGAACGCAGGCGCTCGCGAGACGTGCGCCGACAGCACGTAGACGGCGCGCAGCGGCAAGGTACGACCGTCGAATCGCACCGTGTTCCGCACGCGCCGCTTTGCCGACGACTCCATCACCGGCGCGGTATCGCCGTGCGCACCGGACGCGGCGACGGCATCCGGCCACAAGCGGACGCCCGGATACGCTGGGACCGCCTCCAGGTCGGAACGGCGATGCGCGAGCAGCACGGCGTCGTCCGCCATGACGGGAAAGCCTCGCCGCGCGAACAACGCCGCGAGCGACGATTTGCCGGTGCCGCACGGGCCGATGAACGCCAGGGCACGGCCGTCAACCGATACGGCACTGGCGTGCAGCACGATCTGCTGCGTGCTGAGCACGAGGGGAATGACCTGGTCGAGCAGGAAGTGTCGCAGGGTGGCGGGAGGACAATCGTGGACATCGACCGCGAGCGTCCGCCGATCCGGAGAGAGGTGGAAATCCACTTGCCCGTCGTAGCGGATGCGATAACCGGCGTCGAACTGGATCCTGACCCATGGTCCGCGCGGATCGCGCGCCCAGGGATCGACCCAGTCATCGCCCGGCGGCGCAAGGTGTCGTTGGACGACCTGAAACTGGGCGGGACCGGCCGACTGCTGCAACTCGGGCAGGTCGACGCTGGATTGGAAGGCCACCCCGTGGAGCGCGTAGGTAGTCACGCTCCCGGCTCCGAGTAGCGCGCCACGACCTCCGCGACGAACGCCTGCGCTTCACCGAGGACGGGAAAGAGATCTGCATGGCGTGCGTGTACTTCGCGCTCGATTGCCGCGAGTGTCCGCCGTCCGTCGCACAGCTCGAGGACCGAGCGGCGGGCTTCGCCCCGCTGTGTGGACGGCCACGTCCCAGCTCACGAGCTTGTCGAAAGGCCGGATGCGAAGGTGCATGTCCACCCGATCCCCGGGTGACACCGGAACCGCGGCATCCAGCGGCAGGAAAACGTTCCGGCGATTGAGCCGGACCGCCGCGCGTGGCGCATTCGACAGCCTTACCCCTGGAGCCAGCTCCGCGTCGAACCAGCCGCCGATGCCGTGCACGGTGCCGGCGCGTTCGATCGTCGAACGGCCTTGCAGCCGGATGAGACGTGCGCCGCCGAGCGGATCCGTCACAGCGCTCACGCATTCAGAAGACAATACGGAGGACGGCTCGAGCAGGCGCGGGTAGCCGGTGTTGCGGGCCCATTTGAGTACGGGATCGCTCGCGAACCCGGCGAACCCTCGCGTCCAGGACTGCACCTCGTCGAACAACGCCGGGGCCTCCACCGGCGCGGCAGCCAGCGTCAGCGTGCGCGGAACGGTCCTGGCCCCGGGCTTCAGAAACCGGCGCGCGTCGTGGTAGGTCGGGAAGAGACCCGCTTCGAATCCCATGCCGCCGACGAGGTCGGCCACGAGCACGTCAGCGGGCTCTGGCAGCTCGACTTCCTGCGAGTGCTGGTGGAGGAACGTCACGCGATCGGCGAAACCGTTCAACACCGCGAGCTCTCGCGCGATCTCCACCATGCCGCTGAGTTCGATCGCATACACGCGCCGGGCGCCGGCGCGGCACGCCAGGAACGCGAGCAACCCGGCGCCGGTGCCGAGATCCACCACGACGTCACCGGGCCGAACGGTCGCGGCGACCGCCCGCTCGAAGGTGCTGACGCGGAGCGTGTCACCCAGGTAGTGGCGGTGTTCGTCGACGATCAGCGACATCAGGCTAGAGACACGTCATTTTGAAGCCGCCGCCGACGCCGTCACTCTGGTTCGTGCGCGTGCCCTGCGTCAGCTTCGCGATCGAGCCGTACTCGGTCAGCGTGGGCTTCTTGTACTGCCGGCGCGGTGCCGCGGGCGCCGCGTCCTTGCGCGTCGGATCGTCTGGCTGTTGTTTCATGGGGATGGCGCTCCCTTCGGCCCGGCGCCGTACGACGAACGGAACCAGAGCTCGGTCGCCGCGACCATCCACAGCATCGGCAAATCGCGGCCCGTGCGGACGTCGTCCGGCGTCGTTCGGATGGTTCGATCATACCTCCTCGCCAGCTCGCCGGGCTCGACCCAGCCGGCCTCGGCGATCGCGAGTGACTTGAAGAAATCGGCGCCGCCCAGCGCCGCCAGCGAGCGATGAATCAGATGACCGAAGTCCGCCTTGGTGAGCCGGGAGGCAACTTCGGGCGCGAGTTCCGGGACGGCTGACCGGAACACGAACTTCGTGATGGCGCCGCGCCTGCGCTGATCCTCGGGCAACGTGAGCGCGAACGCGATCACGCGGGCATCCATGAACGGATACCGGTCCTCGAACGCGGCTTCGGAGGCCGACCGCTCAGCGGTTTCGATGAAATAGGACGTCCATCCGTCGCGCAGGCTGCAGGTGATCTCCCACGTGGCATGGGAAACGCCGGCCGGTGGATCGGGAACGACGTCCCGCGGGGTCGGCGCCAGCCGCAGCCAGCGCCGTTCGCTTGCGATTCCGGCCACGCGGCGGGCCGGGCGGCGGAGCCAGCGCCGCTGCGGCGCCGGCAGCAACGGCCACAGGCCGGACGTCAGCAGCGCGGACTGCGACCACCCGGTATTTTCCACCCGGCGATCGATCAGGACCCGGCGCGCGAGATCGATCAGCGATCCGCGTCCGATCAGATCCGCGTAATGCAGCACGCTGCCGGTGAAGAGCGTGTCGGGACCGGCGCCCGACAGTCCCGCGCGCGCGCCACCGTCGCGCGCCACGTCACGAATGGCGGCCGACGCGGCATCAGCCGGCAGATCCGGGAGCGTGAATCGGCGCGCGGCCTGCGCACGATAGCCGGCCGCGTCGATTGGCAGCGGGGACGCAGGTCGAACGGCGCAGCCGAGGCGCTTCGCGACGGCATCCCTGAAACCGGACTCGTCCGTCTCGGGGTTGGTGAAGACAACCGTCACCGGCACGGGCGCCGGCAGGCCGTCACGGCGGGCGCTGCCGGTCGCGAGCGTGAGCAGGATCGAAGAGTCGACGCCGCCTGAAAAGTACACAGCGGTGGGCGACGGCCCGCGCATCCGCGCGCGCACCGCTTGCTCCATGAGGTCGCGGCACTCGCTCGCCCAGTCGTCGTCGCTTCGCTGCGCGCCGCCTGGCGCCGGCTCGGCGTTCCAGTAACGCGCGAGTGTGATCTCGCCATCCCGCAGGCGCAGCAGGCTCCCGCCCGGGACACGGTGCACACCCCGAAACATCGTCCGGCTATCGGCCGGCGGCTCACCGGCGAGCAGATCGGCGACGGCGGTCTCGTCGGGAGGAGGGGTGCCGATGACCGCGACAATCTGCGCGATGTCGCTCGCGCAATAGAACCGGCCGTCGCGCAGGCTCCAGTGCAGCGGACGAATCCCGACGCGATCACGCCCGGCAAAGAGGACCTGATCGCGCGCGTTCCACGCGACGAACGCAAAGTCCCCCTCGAGACGTTCGACGGCGGCCGTTCCCCAGGTCTCGAACGCCGCGGCCGCGAGCTGCGCGTCACCATCAACATCACCGGCGGACGCGAGATCGCGGCGGAGGTCTGCGCGATTGTCGAGCCGGCCGTCGAACACGATCGCGAGCGCGGCCCGAGACACGGCCCCGCGAGGCGCTCCGTCGAATCGCGCGTGCCGAAGCAGCGCGAGGGCGGCGCGGCCGTCGCTCCATGTGTCCACACCGTCGGGCGCGCGATGCGGCGACGCGCGCGACATCAACTGGAGATCGTGAAGGTGAGAGCCGGCCTGGCCGCGTTCGCCGGTGAGCAGCACGGCGGCGAGACCGCTCATCGCCGCTGCGTCAGCCCCGGACCCAGAGTCCCTTGTCGAGAAGGTTTTCCGCGAGCTCGATCAGGTCGGACTCGACGGTGGCCGGATTGGCCTCGAAGTCGGCGACGATGCGGTCGAAGGCCTGGCGCAGAGTGCCGCGTGGCTCGATCGCTTGCCAGATCGCGGTGCCGACCGAATCGAGGCCGTAGTAGACGCCGGCCTCGAGGTTGAGCACGACGGCCTCGCCGTCGAGCTCTCGAAAGACGGCGTCTTCTGACACCGCGACAACCTGATCCAGCGTCAAGCCCATCCCGGCGCCAGTGTAGCAGACGCTATTTGCTAGGCCGGTTTCGAATTCGACGTATAATACCCTAAAGTCTGTTATTGTCCTATCGCGTTTCGTTTGTGAAACCGATAGTCCCTGAGGGGCCGGCGATACCACCGCCCAGCTTTCCGAGGCCGGGCTTGAAAAATCGGGCTATTATCACGGTAACCACGAGATTTACATGTTTCGATTGATTGCGCTGTTCGCTGCGACCGCGTTGGTCGCACCGGCGCTGCGCGCGAGCGAGAAGCCCGCCGCGCCGGCAGCGAGGCGCGGTACGTCCATTGTCGGCCACGCCTGGACCGCGGACAACGCGCCGATCGAACATGCGAAGCTGCGGCTACGGAACGTCGCGAACGGCAAGATCGAGGCAACGGCGACGGCCGACGAGACCGGGCGCTTTACGTTCACGAATATCGACGCCGGCAGCTACGTCGTCGAGGTCGTGAACGACGCCGGGAAGATCCTCGCGGTCGGCCACTCGTTCAGCATCGCGCCCGGCGAGACGATCGGCACCTTCGTGCGGCTGGGCGCCCGGGCGCCGTGGTTCACGGGGTTCTTCACCAACACGGCGGTGGCAGCCACTTCGTCCGCATCGAGCCAGGGGATCACGGCACTCGCGCCAACGGCGCGCGCGGCCAGCAGCCGGCGCTGACCGGCCCGGGCCCTATTTTCGCTCCAGATGTTCGACGCCCAGGACCTGCCTGCATCGGCCTCCGCGCGCGACGCGCAGCCGACGGCTTCGTCGTTGCCCCCGGGGACGTCGCAGCCGATCCATCTACTCGACCGCCTCAACGCGGTTTTCAAGCATCGGCGCCTGGCCGGCACCGCGTTCGTGGTCGTCATCGCGGCAATGATGCTGCAGACCTACTCGACGATCCCGATCTACCAGGCGCAGTCGCGGATCCAGATCCAGGACGAACGCAGCCAGTCGGTGGTCCCGATCACCTCGAACGATCCGACGTACTGGGCTGATTCCGAGCAGTACTACAAGACCCAGTACAGCATTCTGCAGAGCCGCGCGCTGGGCAAGCGCGTCGTGGATCGGCTCAAGCTCGAGCAGCATCCCGACTTCAACGGCAACGCGCCGCGCCCGCGGGATCCGATCTCGGTCGTACGGCAGGCGCGGACGGAGGCGGGACTGTGGATCCGCTCGATGATCGCCCGCCCGCAGGAGTCGGCGGCGGCGAAACCGGAACCGAAGGACAACGACTCCGTCGCGGGGCTGATCAGCGCGTTCCTCCCCGGGATCCAGGTGGTGCCGGAGTCGGGCACACGGCTGGTTACGATCCTCTACCGCCACCACAATCCGCAGTTTGCCGCCGACGCCGCGACGGCCGTGGCCGAGGAGTACGCGAAGCAGAACCTCGATCTGCGGCTGCAGAACATCCAGACCAGCCTCAAGTGGCTGGACAGCGAGCTGGATCGGCAGCAGGACCTGGTTCAGCAGAGCGAAGCGGCGCTGACACAGTACCGTGAAACCAACAACGCGCAGTCGCTCGACGATCGCCAGAATATCGTCACGTCCCGGCTGACCAACGTCAGCGATCAGGTGACGGCGGCCCGTGGCAAGCGGCTCTCGAAGGAAACGGTCTACAACCAGATTCGCCACGCGGATCCGGCTAGTGACTCCAGCGACAACTTCGTCGCGATCGGCTCAAATCCCGGCGTCGTCTCCGCCAGGAACGCGCTGGTCAAGGCGCAGACCGACAAGGCGACGCTGACGACGCAGGGCTACGGTCCCGAGTGGCCGGCGATGAGGACCGCGGAGGCCGACATCGAAGCGGCGCGCCGGGCGCTCGTCGCCGCGCGCTCGAACGTCATCGAGACGGCCCGCAACGATTTCAATGCCGCCCGCCTCGAGGAGAGCAACTACTCATCAGCCCTCGAGGAAGCAAAGGGCGCCTCGATGGCCCTGGACAGAAAGGGCGGCGACTACAAGATCCTGCAGAACAAGGCCGACACCGACCGCGAGGTCTACAACAAGCTGCTGGCGCAGCAGAAGAACCTCAGCGTCATCGCCAACAGCGCGTCGAACAACGTCCAGGTCCTGGAACGCGCCGAGGTGCCGAGGGCGCCGATCTCCCCCAACCCGCGTCGCGACTGGATGATGGCCCTCTTTGCCGGCATCGTCGTCGCCTTCGGCCTCGCGTTCGGCGTTGAGTACCTCGACGACACGGTCAAGATTCCCGAGGACATCACGCGCCGCCTGCAGCTGCCGCTTCTCGGCCTCGTCCCCGCGATTCGCGGCGAGCGCGTGCCGGTGCTCACCGAGACCGTGCCGCACGAGTTCGGCGAGGCGTTCCGCTCGCTGCGCACGTCGTTGGTCTTCACTGCCGGTTCGGAGCACACGCGGCTGATCGCGGTGACCAGCAGCCAGCCGCTCGAAGGCAAGACGACGACGGCAGCGAACCTCGCGATGGCGCTGGCGCTGGGCGGATCGCGCGTGCTCCTGATCGACGCCGACATGCGGCGTCCAGGGCTGCACAAGACGCTCGGCATGGCGAATGAAACCGGCCTGTCGCAGTTGCTGACGGGCCAGGCGCGCGTGCGCGAAGCGCTGCAGCGCACCGCCGAGCCGAACCTGGTGGTGATCACGGCCGGACGAACGCCGCCCAATCCTTCCGAGCTGCTCGCGTCCGATCGGATGACGGCCTTCCTCGTCAACCTGCAGACCGGGCCGTTCGACTGGGTGGTGATCGACACGCCGCCGGTGCTCGCCGTGACCGACGCGGTCATCCTCGCGCCGCGCGTGTCCGGCGTCGTGTTCGTGATTGGATCCGAGATGACCCGGCGGGTGCACGCGGAGCGGGCGATCGAAACGCTCCGCCAGAGCCGGCCGAAGAGCCTGAGCGCGGTACTCAACCGCGTTGACTTCAACCGCAACAAGTACTACTACTCGCGATATTACGGCTACCAGTACAAGAGCTACTACGGACCGAGCCAGGGCGCGGCGTAAAGGGTCGGCCGCCTCGTTCGGGGCGGCTGCGCTCACGCTGCTTCTAGGCTTCACCACCTTCGCGTTCGGAGGTGTCTACCTTTCCTCGCTGACGATCGCCGCCGCCCTGAGCGCTGTCCTTTTCGTCGCCTATCGGCCGTGGCCGCGGCGCACCCTCGCGGGCCACTGGAGTGCCGAGTCGTGGCTCGCGCTCATGCTGGGGCTCGCCGTGCTGCAGCTCGTCCCCCTGCCCCAGGCGTTGATAGACCGGGTCTCGCCACACGCGCGCGCGCTGTGGAACCGCCTCGTCCTCGACGTTCCGTCAGCCCTCCCCTTCTCGGTCGATCTCGACGCCGGCTTCTGGGCGCTGATCGTCATCGCGTCCACGATCGCCACGTTTGCCTGCGCGCGCCAGATTTTCGCGCGCGGCGGCGTGCGCCGCGTGGCTCGCGCGATCGCGTCGATCGGATTCGTGCTGTCGCTGCTCGCGCTCGCGCAGGATGCGACGGGCAGCGAAAAGATGTACTGGCGGTGGGCGCCACTGCAGGAAGGGGCGCCGCCATTCGGGCCTTTCGTCAATCGCAACGACTTCGGTACCTGGGCCGTTCTCGCGATTCCCGCGGTTCTCGGCTATCTCGCGGCGCACGTCACCGCCCACCGGCACCAGTTCGCGCCCAACGCGCCCTGGCAGGCGCGCCTGCGAATGCTCGCGGATGGACGCGCGATCTGGCTGGTCGCATCTTCGATCGTGATGACGGTCGCACTCACCGTCAGTCTCTCGCGCTCCGCGATGCTCGGCCTCGCCGTCGCCTTCGTCACCGCTGCCTTCTTCAAGCCGCCCGCCGGCGCCATCGGCCGGCCCCGCCCAGTGTGGATCGGTGGCGCGCTGGTCCTGGTCGCGGCCGGCGTCCTGATGTACGTGACGCCGCAAGCGCTCCTGGGCCGCCTGTCCCGGGCGCCAGTGTCGGCGGCGAGCCGCTGGACCATCTGGCAGGAATCGATACCCGTCATTCGAGATTTCTGGTTGACGGGCACGGGCGCGGGCACGTATGAAACGGTGATGCTGGTGTACCAGCGGACGATGCCGGGCGTGCGGTTCAACACCGCCCACAATCACTACCTCCAGTTCGTGGCGGAAGGCGGGCTGCTGCTCACGCTCCCGTTCGTCCTCGCGTTGCGCAGCCTGTGGCGCGAGGCCCGGGAGATAGTGACGAGCGACGACTCCGGCATGTACTTCGTGCGCGCTGGCGCAATCTGCGGTCTCGCCGGCGCCGCGGCCCAGAGCCTGTGGGACACGGGGCTGACAACACCCGCGAACGCGTATCTCGCCGCGATCCTCGTCGCGTTCGTCGTCACGCCCATTCGCAACAGGCCGGCCGATTGATGGGCCTCAGGATCGGTTTCGACATCGACGGCGTTCTTGCCGACTTCCGGTCGGCCTTCCGGCAAACAGCAGAGCAACTGCTGAAGCGCCGTGTCACCGACACCGTCGGTCCCGAGCACACGCCCACCTCCCTGTCGCCCGGCGACGTCCGGCGCGTCTGGGAGCACATCGCGAAAACGCAGAACTGGTGGATGGAGGTGCCGGCCTACGAGCCCGCGCAGATCGCCCGCCTCTATGGGCTGATGCGGGCGACCGGATGGGAGATCGTGTTCATGACGAAGCGGCCTGCCAGCGCGGGCGACTCAGTCCAGTTCCAGACGCAGTGGTGGATCGAGCGGTTCGGGTTCTACCTGCCGGCGGTCGTGACGGTGCCCGGGTCACGCGGCGACATCGCCAACGGCCTCCG
>Ga0193738_1000824_pt1 | contig 14051 bp, 18 predicted proteins | sample L2a1metaG_FD_144927 | JGI IMG/M metagenome (GOLD analysis project Ga0193738, IMG submission 144927) | Soil microbial communities from a riparian zone of the East river system, Colorado, United States - L2a1 | ecosystem: Environmental > Terrestrial > Soil > Riparian zone | place: USA: East River...
ATGAACCATTCCGCCGCCCCCAACGGGGCGGCGTTTTTGTTTTCGAGTGCGGGCCACACGTCTGGCTCGGCGCCGGCGGCGAAGGTCGAGAACACCACCCCCTCGTCGGGGGGTTCTCGCCCTTCCGCCCACGACAGCTCGCCGTGGGTGTTAATTCGGGCCATTTCAACCCACGCCCAGGATGGGTGCTCGAACGTGATCATAACCTCGGGGGAGGTTATGGCGAGGTTTTGATCAGGCGTGTCACGCAAGTTGTGCGCGGATTTTGCGTCAACTTGCGTGACCGTTCTCGTTCTGTCCGAAACGCCCCAGCAGCGCCGCCCATGCGTTCCGCGGTGCCAACGTAGGTACACACCGCGGTAGACCCGTTTTGCCTCACCGTGGCTCAAGCAGCGGGCGCTGGTGGGCGCCCCATCAGCGATCGTTAGGCTCTGCGGAGCGAGGAGGCCGAGCAGTATCGCTCCTAAGAGCCAGCTCAACGAGACGGTCGTTCTTCGACATCGCGCTAATATCCGCATGTTGATCGCCATTCCCTGTGATGAGGGGGTTGCTCTGGATCGAAAAAGCCCTTCCCAGCGCCAGCATGCTCGCCAGCACCGTCTCGACCTCGGCCCGGCGCGCCACCGCCTCGTCGCGCACCAGCGTGGAGGTGGCGACCCTGCTCTCGAGCTGGGTGATGGTCACGTCGGCGACCTCCAGCATGGCCTTGAGGCCGGCGATCTCGGTGTCGCGCTCCGACAGCGCCCGCTCCAGCCGGTCGCGGGCTGCCGCCGTCTCCTGCTGGATACGCAAGCCTTGCTCCACGATCGCCTCCCTCGGCGGTGGCAGTTCAGCCTGATCCGCCTGTATTCCGTTCCCTGTAGCCATTGGTAGCCTCCTGGTTGTGATGATTTAGCTTGCCGCCTTGGACCACAGATCCTCGAGCGGGTCGTCAAAGTCCGCGGCCTGCCGGATGCTGTCCAGCGGGTCGGGGATAGACTTGTAGACCCTGGTCACCATGGCGCCCGGCCACAGCGCCTTGGCGTTCATGACGCCGGGGAAGACGTGGATCATGCGGGCGATCTCATCGAGCGTGTAGACCGCCACCTTGCGGCCCTCGGCGACCACCGCGTGGGCCTCTGCAGCCGTCTGCACGATCGCCGCCACGCTGCCGTCCTCCAGGGAGACCTCCCAGACGTTTGGCGCAATGGGCGAGGCTCCTGCCTTGGCTGCGACGGCATCCAGCGCCGACCACGCCAGCAGCATGCGGGATGCCTCCCGCTGCACGTCGATCAGCTCGCCGTTCTTGATCGCCGCCGCCAGCTTGTAGCGCTGCCGATCGAACTTCTCGCGCAATTCATGTGAAACAAGCAGGCGCAGCCGATCGCAGCCCCACTTGCGTTCCATCTCCACCGCCGCGGCATCGACGCCGTCGATCGCCGCTCGCCCGGCGATGTAGGTGCCGTGCGACTGGTCCCACGCCCTCGGATTTACGATCGGTTTCATGGCAGCTTCTCCCTGCCCCTTCCGAGCAGGACTGCCGCCTCAATCCACGCCGTTCTGGCGACCTGTGTCGCCTTATCCTTTTCAGGCAGCGCCTCGACCTCAAACACAAAATATTCCATCTCCTGCATCGTGAAATCTTCGATGGTGCGCCGAATGTTGTGCCGCTCCTTTTGAGCTGCCTCGATCTGTATCGCGGCAGCAGCCTCAACGAGGTAGCTCTCGCGGTATCTCTGGACAGCCCAGAGCAGTTGAGCCTGTCTGTCCACCGTGGTCTTGATCACTGTCATTGAAGCCTCCTTTTTTGGCGGCCCTTATGGGCGGGGGCGTTTTAAGCGCCCCGCCCTTATAAGGGGGCCATGTTTTCACTTTCGCCACCTGTAAAATCAAAGACTTACCAACCTACTTTCGCACTTTCGCCGTTTCACTTTCGCCAACGGGAATAACGACTTACAGATTTACTTTCGCCAGAGGGGGTTCACTTTCGCCGTCACTTTCGCCAATGATTTCAATAGGCGGACTTTTCAGATGTTGACCAGTTTTCGGTAGCCCTTGACCCTCTTTTTGGCGTCCAGAACCTCCTCCTCGATGATGTCGTTGGCGTTCCAATATTCGAGCAGCCGAGCGACAATCTTGCGATCGATGTTCCAGCGCCGGCTGATGTTGGTTTCGGCGCAGCGCGGGCTGTTCTTCGCGTGGCACCACGGCTTGCCCTTGGTCCACTGCTCATCGATCGCGGCCAGGATCTGCCGGCAGATGTCCTTGATGGGGAGGCCGTCACTGCTGGGCGGCTGCTTCTCGGCGCCGTCAAGCACCAGCGAGCTGCTCGCGCCAAGCGAGCCGACTGCCACCTTGGTGACGATAAAATCGCGCTCCCACCCGTCCTCCCCGTCCTTGACCTTTTTGGCGAAGATCGAGCCGGTCATTGCGCCAGCCTCGCGCCGGGTCTCGATCAGGAAATCGCCGGCAGCAGGGATCACTGTGGAGCCGCGGAAGCCGCCGGCATAGTTGGTGTGGTGGAGGCCAAAAACAGTGGCGCCAAAATCCCTTTGCACCACCGAGCAGGCCGCCACGAATATCGTCATGTCCTCCTGCTGGTTCTCTTTGGCTCCGGGCAGCATTCGGCTCACCGTGTCTACGAACACCGCGGCGATCGGGCCGCCTATCTTGTCGTGAATGTCCTGCACCGTGGCCCTAAGCTTGCCCACGTCGGCAGTCTGCAGGAAATTGATCGATTGCCGGATCAGGATAAACGGCGCCTTCCGAATATCGACGCCGCGATGCTGCTGCCACGCCAGTATGCGGTTCGGGAGGTTGAGCACACCTTCGGCCAGAATGTAGACCACCGTGCCGGTGTGCTGGATGCTATAACCCCACCAGCTTGGCTGCTTGGTGGCTAGCGCCAGTGCGATGTCGATCGCCATGAACGTCTTCAGCGAGCCGGGCGGCCCGTAGATGAAGCCCAGCGAGTTCTCGATCACCAGCTTCTCGATCATCCACTTGGGTGGCGGCAGCGCCAGTATCTGCTCCACTGTCAGGTACTCGTAGAAATCGCCGGCCTTCTTGGCCTTGTCGGAAGCCTGATCGAACTCCGACGCCAGATCGGGCTGCTCTGGGCTAGGGTCTGGCTCCGCCGCCGCCGCCTTCACGTCGGTGTCCCACTGCGACATAGCTCGGCGCCACTTTTTACTCCACTCGGTAGGCCCGCGCTCCTCTCGCTCCAGCGCCTGCATGCGGGTCTCGCCGGGCCGCGTCTCCTTGGGGCCATTGGCCCTCTCGTAGACCCCGTACTCGGCCTCCATGATCCGCTGTTCTTCAGCGCTAGTCGGGCGGATTGGGTTCTTTCGGCGTAAATTGAGGATGACCCGCCACACCATGCGGAACATCTTGTCTTCGCGCATATCCGTCCGGTTGCCGAACTCATCAAACTCGCCCCCTGGCGGTGGAGTACGGTCATTCTGGCCGAATTGGGCGCCTGCACCAGGATTGCCTCCGTGCGCCCCCACCAGCTTGGTGATCTCCTCCAGCAGCCACGCCGGCGCGTCCATGATGGGGATCTCCCACGGGGCGCAGCCGGGCAGCCACTCGTAGTAATTGCCGCTGTCGTGCAGGGAGGGAGGCAACACGGCGAAGCCGCCCTGCCCCCTGAAATCGACACCGATCGAGGTTTTATTGGTGGGCGCATTCCAGCCGGTAGGCGCCCTGAATAGGATCTGCTGGCCGCCACCGCCGGTGCGCTGCCGCGGCGTCTCCACCTCCATGCCGTTGTTGTGGACCGCCAGCACGCCGCTCCACCACGTCTGCGCCGCGGTGGTCTTTTGCGTGTCGAGATCGATGATGAGGCAGTTGTCCGAGCACCGGCCCGTGATCAGGCCCATGTTGATCCGGTCGCGGTAATCGCCGGCCTGGGTGTCGTACCAACGCGCGAACACGGCGTCGGCGACGAGCTGCTCCTGGAACTCCGTCCACTTGGACAGGAAGGGACGCTTGCTCGAGCCGCTCTTAGGCTCGCCCGGCATCCACCCAGGGACTATTTGCAGCCCGTAGGCCCGGTAGATCGCCGCCCACTGTGCCGGCGAGGCAAAGTCGGGGTCAAAATTAGGGTCCGGCTTCGCCGCCATAGACTATCCCCCCATGGCCTTGCTGCACTTGGTGACGATGCGTTCGATGATGTTTTTTTGCTTGTCGGACAGCTCGTCGTCGCTGTCGTAGCGATTGGAGACATCCTCCGTGAACTGCCATTCCCAGGAGTTCAAGGTAAATTCAAACCTAGCCTCGTTATCCACGATATGCCGCAGGGCGCGCAGCATCTTGTCCTCAGTGCCGACGCTGCTCCACGTCGGCTGCTGCCGCTGCTGCTTGGGTGGTGGAGGCGGCGGTGGTGGGGGAGGAGGCCTGCTCCACTGCTGCTGCCTGGGCGGTGGCTGCCTGGGCGGTGGAGGCGGTGGCGGCGCCGGCTTGGCGAACGCCGTCGCCATCAACTCAGCCACGCTCAGCTTGTACTTGTCGGCTAGGCGCTGAATGAAGGCAGCGGCATTGGCGCGCTCGCCCAATTGATCAGAACCCAGCATTCCGACCAGCTTTGTCAGCCGGTCGCGGTCTGCTATATCCATGAGGCACCTGTGGTCCGAACACTGCAGGGGTTGACTTAAAAGGGGCGGTGGCACGAACCACCGCCCCCCTTTTATGAGCGACTAGCCGAAATCGTCGGCGCTCACAGTCTGGGTCGCCTGCTGCGGTGGCGGTGCAGAAGCCCGCTGCGCTCCGGTCGCCGGGGCCGAGCCGTTCGAGGCCGCGGCCGCCGGGGCGCTCTTGGGCACCAGATCAGCCGGGCGCGGCACCCAGCCAACGATCCGCCACGTCGGGTGGTAGTTGGTGCTGCTCTTCTCACCGGACCCCGTCTTAACGGGGGTCGTCTTGTCCAAGACGATCACCGGCAATTGGCCGGCGTGGTCCTTAGCCTCCCGCAGCCACTGCTCGACCACGGTCTGGGTGCCGGTCAGGAAGGCGCGGGACGTCCCAGCGATCTCCCGCACCGGCTTGTCGCCGCCGCAGTCCTTGTTCAATTTAACCAGGAAGCGGATGCCGTTCTTGTGGACCGTGGACGGCTTGGGCGGCAATTGCTGGCCGCGCGGCACCAGCACGAACGATGGCGCACCGCCGGCAGAAAAGTCGATCCAGCCGGTCTCGATGTTCTCGAAATCGCACACAGCTTTGAAACTGTTGGTGATGTCGATCGGGTTGCTCTCGAACCCGTTGCCGGTGTCGATGCGATCGACCCGAAAGATGCGCCCGGCTCGAGCGTCGTACTTGACGATCGGCGTGAAATCCCCTGTCGGGGCCTCGGTAGAAAAGCCAAAAACGCTCATGGCGTTCTCCTCTTGGTGCCGCTGTAGGCCAGCAGGCGAGCCACACCGGGTTCCCCGGTATTGGTATTCAGATATTCCAGATCTCGTAGGCGAGCTGTCGTGCAGCCGGCTCAGTCCAGTAGAAGCTATCAACATCCGGCACGGTTATGCCAACAAAAAAATCTGGATCGTCGGATAGCGACAGGAAATTCTCCACACGTTTGGCGATGTTGAGCAGCGCTCCGCGGTGCGCCGGGATGTTCTCGAGGGAATAGGCCTCGATCTTCTTAGGGGTGACGTAGACCAGCCGGGCGTCGTGGTTGTCGGTCGGCGCATACAGCGAGACCTGACGCGCGTGGGTAATCTTGATCTCGCTGGGCATCCGCTCGGTGGTCTTTAGGTCAGCAATGATGCCGTGATTGTCCCATTGGTAGTCGTAATAGCCCACGATCGGCAGCTTCAGTTCGGCGGGCGCCCACGTCACGAAACCCTGCGTGCTGGATGGCGTGCCATACTTACGCAGCTCATCCAGGGCCGCGGTGACCATGTCGGCGACGGTGTTGCGGTACTTTTCCCGCCGCGGGTCGCCGCTGATGGCCGTCAGCGTGTCGTACTTTGTCAGCGCCACGTCGATGCAGTCCTTGAGCGGCGCCGTCAGGTCGGCGAGGCCGGCAGTGACGCCATCTTCGACCGCAACACCGCGGTGAGCTGGGACGCCCACGGACTGCTTGATGCCCTTGATGCGCTCGAGCACAAACATCGCCGGCTCGGCAGCAAACAGGTTGAGCGAGCTGGGCGAGTGTCGAACATACGTTGAGATCATTTTGGCTCCTTGAGCGCGCCCCAACGGCGCAGGATGGCAATGGCCTCATCGAACGTGCGGGCCGTCGCATATGGATGTTGCAGATGGTCGCAGACGTCCTCGAAGAAATCTTGCATGTCGCTGCGCCGCCCCTTTGGCGTCTTCATCTCCAGCCACGCCACCCGGCCTTCCGGCAGCATGATGCAGAGGTCGGCAACGCCAGCCGTCAGCCCCTCGGCCTTCATGTCGCGCGCGCCCTGCCAGCTCCGCTTGCCGGCATTCGGGACCGCGAACCAGTAGACGGGGTTCTTGGCATTCAGTTTGAGGTACTCCAGCACGCTGACTTGTAGCGAATGCTCGCTGCCGGTCTGGCGGTACTGTGCGCGGCTGAGTACATTTGCCTTCGCGCGTCGGGGCGGGTTGGGCATGAAACTCCTCCTTTCACCCCTGCTCGGTTCGTTCTGGCGCGCGGTTTTCCTGTATCTCGGCCAGCGCCACCCGCAGCCGCGTTCTATCCCGATCCAATGCTAGATAAATATGCTCCCAGTGAGCTTTCTCGACCCGCAGCCGCTCGATCTCGTCGGCGGCCTCCTCTGTGTCGTCGCTGGTGCAAAAGCCCCAGCCGCGCCGCAGCCGTTCTACGATGTCAGACATTAGGGTGCTCCTTCCTCATCGCCGGGTATGAGATCAGCGCGTGCTTGAGGCAGTACGAGCAATTCTCCGTCACCGGCTCACCGCAGAACAGGAATGGCGCGCGATCGCCTTGAGGCCAGCGGCAGTCGTAGGCGCGGAGCTGCTCGAGCTGCACCGTGAATGGCACGCGAGGCTTAGGCGCCGGCAACGATCGCCCGGTCGGGATCTTTCTGAGCCGCAGCGATAGCCGGTTGGGGGCGATGCGTGCTCGAGGCTTCGCCTTGGGCTGGCCCCGCAGGAACCCCATCCTCCTGGCGCGACCAATGCAGGCGTTCTTGGTGAGAGCGACACCGTGCGTCCGATTGAGACGGTGCGCGATGTCGGAATACGACAGCACGGGCCGCACCAGCAGCAGCTCACTGAAATGCCCGAGAACGGGGTCGGTCCACGGCGACGGCTGATTGAACGTCATCGTCGTGTCCTCGGGCGGGGTCGCATGCTCCACAGATCTGGGGATACCGACAGGCCCATTTTCTGGATCTTGGCGTTGAGCACGACATAGGTGGCTGCCGGCAGTTTACTCTTGCGCCAATTGCTGACTGCGCTTGGCTTGGAGCCGGTCATGGCGGCGACCTTCTGGTTCCCGCCCAGCACGTCGATCAGAATGGCCGTTGATGTAATTTGGGACATGGGTGGACAACCTCCAGATTATTTTGACGTGTCAAGGTTATTTGGATTATCCTGCGTCGTCAACCAACAGGAGGTGAGATGTTAACCGAACAAGAGGCCGACGAGCGCGCGATGCGTCTCGCCAAGGAAGGTAAGTTGATCGAAGCAGCGTGGGTCAAGCTGATCCTGCGCGGTGCGCCGGGTTATTTTAGCCCCGGTGACCTGTACCTGATGCAGGCGGCGTTCTTTCGCGGCGCCAAGCACATGCTGTCGCTGATAGCGGCCGCGGATCGCAAGGGCCTCAGCGAGGAGGCAATGCTCAAAATGGTCGATGACGTGAGGGCGGAACTGAATAGCTACTTTGCACCGACCCCGCCGGCACCAAAGACCCATTAGGAGAGCGCGATGATCACTCACACGGACGAGTTCATTGGCATGCCACCAGACGTTCTGGTGGTCGTGAAGAAGATAGTAAGCCAGCTCGAAAAACTGACGCTGATAGAGCAGCAGCATGCCATCGAGATGATCGCGGTGCGGCACATTCTCCACCGGACATACCCTTTCAGGGATCGGGCGATCGACCTGATGGGCGAGATGATCGAGACGATCGTCCTCACGACAAAGGGGTCAATGGAGGAGACGCGCAGCGCTAATAAAAGGTAACCGCTAAACTCTCATCACAATCGAAAAGGAAAACACATGAGCCTGTCAGAGCAACTTACCAAGCTTCGCAAGGACGTCCGCGCCGCCGCCAGCACGCTGTCGGCAATGGAGGCGCGGTTTCTCGTTGATGCGTATTACATCATGCAGGAAGACAGAAAGCGGGCGCACAATCAGGAGCGCGCGCTCGACAAGAGTGCCGAGCCGAACGAGGTGGTGGCGTGGCTGGCCGAGAACAGCCGGGCGCTCGAGAACGAGCTGAAGAAGGTGCTCGACACCTATGCCGGCGGGCACCCTGTCGGCGTCTGGATGATGTCCTTGACCGGCATTGGCCCAGTGATCGCCGCCGGCATGCTGGCGCATATCGACATCGAGCGGTGCCCGACCGCGGGCCATATCTGGAGGTTTGCCGGCCTCGACCCCACGGTCAAATGGGAGAAAAAGACCAAGCGCCCGTGGAACGCATCGCTGAAAACCTTGTGTTGGAAAGCGGGGCAGTCGTTCATGAAATTTAGCAACCATGAAAACTGTTTTTATGGGCCATTGTACCAGCAGCGCAAAGCCTATGAGCTGAAGCGCAACGAGAGCGGCAACGCCGAACGCGCCGCGCGCATCCTGACTGAGCGCAATTTCAACAAGAGCACGGAGGCCTACAAGCACCTCACTGCCGGGCATCTGCCGCCCGCTCAGATCGACGCAATGGCGCGCCGCTGGGCGGTCAAGATGTTCCTCTCGCATCTGCAGACGGTGTGGTGGTGGCACGCCAAGGGTGAGGTGCCGCCGGTGCCGTATGTGATCGGGATCTCAGGCCACGTTGACTACATCGCGCCACCGAATGCGTCGATGTTTGCCGGCCTCGAGGAGGCGCTGGCGAAGCAGCGCAAGGGTTGAGCCGAAGGGCAAGAGTGAACCAATGAGGGTGAGCGAGCCATGCAGCAGGAGTGAACCAGAAAGAGCGAGCGAGCCATACTAGGCGAGAGAACCATACTGCTTGAGCGAGCCACGGTTTGTGAGCGAACCAAATGCTGAGAGCGAGCCTTTGCGACGGAGTGAACCAAAGCTATCGAGCGAGCCAGACAGCGGGAGCGAACCAGTCGTCTTGGAGCGAGCCAAGGTCCATGAGCGAACCATCTTCATAGAGCGAGCCGGATATGCGGAGCGAACCAAAACTTGCGAGCGAGCCACTCTACGGGAGTGAACCATACGATGAGAGCGAGCCATACGATGGGAGAGAACCACCAATCCTGAGCGAGCCAAGTTGGCCGTGTGAACCAAAACCCGCGAGCGAGCCAAAGTTAGGGAGTGAACCATCCCGCCAGAGCGAGCCATATTTGAGGAGCGAACCATTTCATCCGAGCGAGCCAAAATCAATGAGCGAACCATTCCGATCGAGCGAGCCAGACCGCCGGAGTGAACCAAAACATCGAAGCGAGCCAGTGCATCAGAGCGAACCATCTGCCGAGAGCGAGCCATTCACGGCGAGTGAACCAAAATTAAGGAGCGAGCCGCCTGAGCAGAGTGAACCATATCCGCCGAGCGAGCCATCTTGCCGGATCGAACCATATCGGGCGAGCGAGCCATTCACGATGAGTGAACCGTATCGGTCGAGCGAGCCATTGTGCGCGAGAGAACCTCTGTAGTTGAGCGAGCCACGATGCGCGAGGGAACCAAGTTAGTAGAGCGAGCCATGTTTCGTGAGCGAACCATTCTGAAGGAGCGAGCCATTGAGGAGGAGAGAACCACATTCACGGAGCGAGCCGTTCATCAGGAGCGAACCATCCAAAGGGAGCGAGCCATTATGCAAGAGGGAACCATAACCCGGGAGCGAGCCAAAATCGCTGAGCGAACCAGAGATGCGGAGCGAGCCAAAACGCAAGACTGAACCAACGCCTATGAGCGAGCCTGACCTGTAGAGAGAACCAAAGAGACTGAGCGAGCCTTTTCGCCGGAATGAACCACAGGCAGTGAGCGAGCCAAGCAGTGAGAGCGAACCATACAACGTGAGCGAGCCAACACCCGCGAGAGAACCACGGTAAATGAGCGCGCCAGACGCAATTCCGCCCCGGCGAGGGCATGCTAGCCGGGGCGGAACTCCTGCATGTGCGGACATGCCGGTGCTTTGCTCATCACAACGAAGCGCCGGAAAGATAAGGCCGGCGCCGATCGTCGTCAATCAGAGCCGCATTGGCGCCACAACGCCTAGCAGGCCGGCAATGATGTAGACCACCACCAGCACCACGATCACGATGATCAGCACGTTGATGATGGTGGCGAACGGGTGCGGCAGCGGGATCATGGGCAGGAGTTGCTGCACCGCCCAGATGATCACGCCCAGCACGATCAGCAGCAGAATGACGCTTATCAAGGTTCCGATCATAGCTACCTCCGTATCCCGCACCGTTGCGCTTCCAGCATGCTCCGCGCCAGCGCCCGGCATTGGCTCTCGGCATTGATGGCGTCCACGTCGCCCCTCGAGTAGACGTTGGGCGGCCTGACAATCACCACATCATCGTCGCCATAGGCGCCGCCGCCAATAGAGTTGCGGTAGGTGCCGCACCCTCCGAGCGCGATAGCCAACAGCGTGGCGACGAGCGTTTTCATCCCCTCACTAGCTTTGCGATCTCTGCCTGCATGTTCTCGATCGTTTTCTTCAGCTCTGCGATTTCAGGGTCGATCGGCTGCGGCGGCGGTGGCCGGTCCCTTATCGCCAGCGCAGCCGGGTCGAACACCCTGCCGCCAAAGTATTCTTGCGGGTTGTCGGAGCCGGTGTAGCCGGTCACCTCAAAGACGTGCTGGTTGATCGGGCATAATTTGGTGACGTCGGCGACGGCTGGGCCAATGATGTAGGCGCTAAACGCCGGCTGAAAGATCGCGGCGCACTTGATCGACACCGCACTGCTGAGAAAGTCTCGGACGGTGACGCGCCGCCGGCCATTGTCGTCGGTATCCTCACGATAGATGTAGTCGTACCAATCCTGACCGTCGCTCTCGCGCCGAAAGTAGGAGACCCACGCCGGGAAAATACCGGATGCTTTGCTCGGCTTGTACGGCACCCAGCGACCGTGATTGATGATTTTCATTTGCTAAGCCACGTTTGCATTGGCCCAAGCGCCATTGATAAGCATTTGGCAGTACCTGTGACGAAGGTAGTTGTTGCGCGTCCACCCGCCTGTGACGCACGCATGGCCGCCGTAGGGTTCTTCGATCCCCGCCGCAGTGTAGTACCAGTCGCCGGCATAGACGAAGCGGATGTCTGTGACCGACGCGGGGAATGCCAGATTGCCGGTGTGGTAGACGGTCTGGCCGTTGTAGTTGAGAACGCCGCCGCTGCTTTGGATGTAGTGCGAATTGGTGGCGTTCATGTAGAGCACGCCGCCATTGACGGTGCCGTTGCCGAGCGTGGCATGCCCGGCAACAACTAGTGCGCTCTGTCCGGTTATTACGCCGTTGACGGTCAGGGCGCCGGTCATCGTGTCGCCGCTCTTGGCGACCCTTAGACTGGCGAAATATTCGCCATACGCCGACGCGCGGTTCTCGACGTAGGCGGTGTTGGCGACGGCTGTGGTGGCCAGTCCGAGCGTGGCCGTTGGCACGGCGGCGCCAGCAGATAAAGTCACAATGCCGGTCACCCCATCGACCGACAATCGTGAGCCTAGGGTGTTGTGGTAGACGTGCCAGACATCGCCAAGAGAGCCGACATAAAACCGGGACGCCTCCACTGGGCTGCCATAAAAATAACCGGCATGCGTCCCGTTGTAGCTGATGTTGTTGACGCCAGTCAGCGTGAGCGCCCCCGTCATGGTATCGCCGGCCACGTTGACGTAGCGCGCGTCGGCCTCGGTGAAGCCGCCGAGCTGCTCGACCCAGGCGCCCCACACGCCGGCCTTCTTCTCTCGGACATAGAGCCGGCCCGGCACCGTGGTGTCGTTCTGGTCTCGCGCCTCAACGATCAGGTTCAGATTGGCCGGCGGGTAGGCGATCGGGTCCGACGAGTAGATGATGCCGGCAAACGCATGGCCGGCCACGGGGGCGCCGGTCGCGCCGGCGGCGGAATAGAACGACCCAGGCAGCCAAACGTGGCTGTCATAATTTGTAACAATGATCGCAGAGTGCTGGCCGCCCAGGTTAACCAGCGCCTCGGTGGCAGTGATGGCGGCAGTGCCTCCCGCAGTGATCGGGCGCGGCGCATTGAGGTCGGCCTCAACGTCGGCGACGAAGCCGTTGTAGACCGTGCTCTCGACCGTGGTGTCGGGCACCACGTCGGGGAACGGCCTGTGGTAAATCTTTGCACCGTCACGCGGCATGGCTCATCTCCTGATTGCGCCCGGCACCATACCAGCACCGCCGCCGGTCCACCCGCTCTGCACCAAGTTGCGAACAATCTCGGCACGCCGCGCGCGGTCAGGCTCAGCGGCGAGCAGCCGCTGCACCAAGCTGGAGACCTCTTGCGGGTTGTTGGTAGACAGGATCTGCGCGATGCGGTCGCGATTGGACGCGGCGCTCGTCGCCATCATCTTGTCTTTGACCCACTGGGCGCTACGCAGCACGGTGCCGGTCATGCCGGCGTCCAGAGGGATCTTGCCTGTCGAACTGTCGAGTGCATCCGCGGACGCCTGCCGCTTGGCGGTCTGGGAGTTCTGGACGATGTCCTGGAAACTCTTGCGGAACACCCGCTCGTTTTCCAGCACCTCCATCATCCGGCTGGCGCGCTCGCGCCCGAATATGATGGCGAGCTTGTCGATGTTGTAATCGCCCGGCCTGCCTAGCGCGTTCTCGAGCGCCAGCAGATCGTTCTTGTTGGTACCGACAATGCGATCCAGCTCGGCGCGGGTCGCCTGCCGCAGCCGCACCGGCTCCGCTGACGGGCCAATGTTGACGCCCTTCGGCTGCGCCGCCTCGGTCATCACGTCCTGCATCTCGTCAGGACGGACCACGCCGACGCGGTCCTTGATGAATGCGCGCGAGCCTGGACTGGCGGTGGTCACCGCCTCGGCCTGCGTCCCCAGCTCAGCGTAGCGGCTGTCCAGCTCGCGGATGCCCGGCACCTTGCGCTGGATCTCTTGCGTCAGGTCGGTATAGATCTCCGCAAGCCTGCCGCGCGTGGTGTCGTTGTATTTTGGGTCGTTCATCATCCCGCGCACCTCTTCGCGGGTGGCGTGCATCGCCCGTGGGTGCGGGTCGAGGTGACCGGGATTGGTGTTGATGTCGAGCATCCCGCGAACCTCAGACAGAACCTGTCTGGTTTCGCCTTTCTCGTTTATCGCCAGCGCCTCGAGCCGCCGCGCCAGCGCGCTGTTGTCGATCGCACGCACGTTCGGCCCGTTCAGCAGTGTGTCGTACTCGGGACCGATCAGGCGCATGCGGCCGCGTACGCCTTCCTCGACCCGGCTCGGCGTCTCGGCACGCCCAAAGATCTGGTTGGTCTCGTTGGTGATCGTGCGCGGCATGCTTTCGTCGCGCGCCGTCAGGTTGCGCTCCAGCGCCGCCTGCCCCGGCCCCATTGCGCCGCCGCCGCCCTTCTCGGGGAGCACCGCGCCTTGCGCCAGACCCTTCATGGACGGGCCGGCATCCACCAGCATGGCGCGATCGCCGCGCCGCGGCAGCGTCCGCATGCCGACAACGTCGCTCTGGGCGGCTGTCGCCAGCGCGCCCGGCACCGAGCCGAAATAGCCTTGGTCCATGAGCTTCTTGGCGCCGGCGCCGGCGACAGCGCCTACGGCAGGAGCTGGGAAGCCGAGCACGCCGCCGATCGCGGCGCCCTTACCGGCGTTCGAGACGTAGTCCATCGGGTTGCCGGTGTAGGTCTGGCCGGCACCCTGCGCCGCGCCCAGGGTTGCACCCTCGACGGCAGCGGCAGCCGATCGCCGCAGCAGTGGCTGGCCGGCCATTCGCCCCGCGGTGGTCAGGCCGAGCCGCGCCAGCCCCGCACCGCCAGCAGCACTGCCGACCACCTCGGC
>Ga0193738_1000825_pt1 | contig 14048 bp, 12 predicted proteins | sample L2a1metaG_FD_144927 | JGI IMG/M metagenome (GOLD analysis project Ga0193738, IMG submission 144927) | Soil microbial communities from a riparian zone of the East river system, Colorado, United States - L2a1 | ecosystem: Environmental > Terrestrial > Soil > Riparian zone | place: USA: East River...
AAAAAACAGAACCGAAGATCCTTGAAATGGGCATGTCTCCAGCCTGCATTGGTTTCTTTACATCATAATGTTTTACATGTTTCAGATTAAAAGCAAGCCAAATTAATCCGATTATTAAGCCAATACCGGCTGCTGCAAATGCAGCACCCCAACCAATTTTATTTCTTAAAATGGCGGCCGCAAAATTGCAGACCAATGCGCCAATATTAATACCCATATAAAAGATATTGTAAGCATTATCTTTTAATGGCCTAAGCTCATCCGTATTATACATGTTACCAAGCAGGGTAGAAATGTTCGGCTTAAAAAATCCATTACCGATTATAATACATCCTAAACCGATATACATTGTAATATTATCCGGGAATGCCAACAACAGGTAGCCGGCAGCCATCAATGAGCCTCCAAGAAAAATGGATTTTATATAACCAAGATATCTATCGGCGATAAGCCCGCCGATAAAAGGAGTTAAATAAACCAATGCTATAAAAGTACCAACGATATCGGCTCCCATTGCCCTTGGCATGTCTTTTCCAGTATCACTTATTAGGTAAAGCAATAAAATGCCGACCATCAGGTAATACCCGAATCGCTCCCACATTTCAGTAAAGAAAAGAACCATTAACCCTTTTGGGTGCTTGCCAGTTTTTGGTGCTTGATTCATACAATCGTTTTTAATTAACTAATCAGAATTGGTAAAAATATATTCGGCCAAAATAAACAAAATCCCTCACTCGCAAATTTTCTATACCTGTTTTAACTTTCTTACCCGATATTCGCAAAGCTTTAAACCAGATCCAATATGCGTGTCCTCTTACTTGGTGCCGGTGGTCGTGAACATGCTTTTGCATGGAAAATTTCTCAAAGCCCACTTTGCGAAAAACTTTTTATTGCTCCCGGCAATGCCGGAACTTCTCAATGCGGAACTAATCTTGATTTTGGTGTAAATGATTTTGATGCAATAAAAAAATGTTGCATTGATGAAAAGATCGATCTTGTTCTTGTTGGGCCGGAAGAACCATTGGTAAAAGGTATCACCGATTTTTTGATAAGTGATCCGCAATTGAAAGATCTTGATATTATAGGCCCATCAAAAACCGGGGCGCAGTTGGAAGGCAGCAAAGCTTTTGCTAAAGCATTTATGCAGAAACATAAGATTCCCACTGCTGCTTATGGTGAGTTTACATTAGACAATTATAAAGCCGGGGTTGATTACATTAATAAACATGCGTTACCTATCGTATTAAAAGCAGATGGATTGGCAGCAGGTAAAGGTGTTGTTATTTGTGAAAATTATGTTGAAGCATTAGCAGAGTTTGAATTGATGATACAAAGAGCAAAGTTTGGTGAAGCAAGTAAGAAAGTAGTGATCGAAGAATTTTTACAGGGTATCGAGCTTTCTGTTTTTGCTTTAACTGATGGAAAAAATTATGTACTGCTACCTGAGGCAAAAGATTATAAAAGAGCAGGAGAAGAGGATTCCGGGCCAAACACAGGAGGCATGGGTGCAGTAAGCCCGGTGCCTTTTGCTGATGAAGATTTTTTAAAAAATGTAGAAGAGAAAGTTATCAAGCCGACAATTGAAGGATTAAAAGCGGACGGACTCGAGTATCGTGGCTTTATTTTCTTCGGATTAATTAAGGTCGGTGATGAACCTTATGTGATCGAATATAATTGCCGCATGGGTGATCCCGAAACAGAAGTGGTGATCCCACGATTAAAAAATGATTTTCTTGAAATGTTAGTGGCTGCCGCCAAACAAGAACTACATAAAATAAAGATCGAAGAAGATGATCGATGTGCATGTACAGTAATGGCGGTGAGTGGCGGTTATCCCGGAGATTATGAAAAAGGATATGTTATTCATGGGCTTGACAAAGTAAACACTGCAGAAAGTATTTTGTTTCATGCGGGTACTATAACAAAAGATGGAAAACCAGTAACCAATGGTGGCCGGGTTTTTTGCATAACGTCTTTTGGTGATTCAATTTTTGAAGCGGTTGAAAAATCAAAAGAGGAATTGCGGAGTGTTACTTTTACAGGTATGTCTTTCAGAAGAGATATAGGCTACGAGTTTGAATAAAAGGATTTGGTAACCAGCCGTAGCAAGTCTATTTAGCATTCGTTGCGTCGCACTCTTGTACTACAACAATTCTATTCAACTTTTTTGTTCTCACTGATTTCACAGATGTTCACAGAAATTTAATCTGGGTAAATCCGTGTCATCTGTGAGATACAATTCACCATTCACGAGTACATTTGCACAAACATTCTCCATGGCCGACGTACACTATCACGAATATCTGCAGCTTGATAGAATTCTTAATTCTCAATTTCCAGAAAGCGATAAAAAAAATTTATCTGCGCATGATGAAATGCTATTCATCATCATTCATCAAGCCTATGAGCTTTGGTTCAAGCAACTTCATCATGAAGTGGATGCTGTTGCAACGATCATGAATAAACCAGCATTGAATGATAATTCACCCGAACTGCAAACTGTTGTTCATCGCCTTAGTCGTTGCGTTACTATTTTAAGAGTGCTTGTTCACCAGATCGATATTATGGAAACAATGACGCCAATGGACTTTCTTGATTTCCGTGATATGCTTCGACCAGCATCAGGTTTTCAAAGCTGGCAATTCAAACAACTCGAAGCAAAACTGGGATTGAAATTTGACAACAGGCACGGCAAAGAATATTATACTGCCCAATTAAAAAAGGAACATGTTGATGTTATTAAAAGTGCAGAAGGCAGTAAGTCATTACTGGAACTTATTAATAGCTGGCTTGAAAGAATGCCATTAGCTCCTCCATTATCTGATGATCCAGATTCTTTCTGGCAGATCTATAAAAAAAGTTATCAGGGAAGTCTCGCAGATGCCGAGAAAGGAAACTTATCTGCACTTGATGAAGTTTTCTTTTCTAACGCCGCTCACAGCTCGCAGCTTTCTCCTGCGGCATCACGAGCCGCCTTATTCATAATGCTTTATCGTGGGTATCCGTTATTGCAACAACCTTTTCAATTATTAAATTGTTTATTAGAAATAGATGAACAATTAAGTTCCTGGCGTTACCGCCACATGAATATGGTGCATCGTATGATCGGTACTAGGATAGGAACAGGAGGAAGTTCGGGTAAAGATTATTTAAAAGCCGCAGCTGACAAACATTATATCTTCAGAGAAATTGCGCAGTTGAATAGTTTTCTTATCGAACGAAGAAGACTACCAACACTATCGAATGAAATGGAAAGGCGATTAGGATTTGCTCACCAGTGATTTGAAACAATAACTTTATTTTTTTAGAGACGGAGAAGTTATAAAAAAGAATGAGGTATTAAATAAAACACCTCATTCACAATTAACCTTATAGCTAAAAACTAATCAGACTTTTTAAAAAGTGTAGCGAACTCCGATTCCTCCATAGTGTGAAAAACCTACGTAGTCTCCAAATTCAAATGAAGGCTGCCAATCGATGGAAATGTTGATTGGTGCACCTTTAAATTTATAATCAAGACCTAAGACCCCATCAATACCGATATAAGTGCCATCGATATGGTTATTGTGATTATCATGGTAATCATAAAAACCAACATGGGCGCCGGGACCAACATACCATTTCAACCCTTCTGCATCTGCAAAATTTCCGTGTATTTCATACAAACCAGTTAAACGAAAAGCACGATTCCAGAAAAAGCCAATGAATTCACCAGCATTGTTACCTTGAAAAAAATGTTTGAAAGAGATACCCGCACCATCCCAGAATTTTACTCCAAGCGCTGACCGATAAGAAGAGCTGTGAGTACTTTTGCTCTGCGCATTTGATAAAATGAATAAACAAAGGGTTACAGATAATAAAAATACCTTCCTCATAAAAAAATTGGTTTTTAATTACTGTTTCAACCCCATTTTCGTGCCAGAAAGAAGTTGGCGAAGCTGCTAAAATCAAATCTTTTTGAACTTCAGGAGAAAATAAAACATTACCAAAACTGCAATTAAAGAAGTGATGAGAAACGTGTAGAAACTTCCAAAACCATCCCACAAAAAACCCGCAACACTACTTGCCAATAAAGTACATATACTTTGGCAAGAAGTATAAAAGCCTACTGCAGTAGCCGTGTTTTTATCATGTGCGATATTAGTTATCCATGCCTTTGTTACACCATCTGTAGCGGCTGCATATAAACCATAAACAAAGAATAAAGCAAAGATGACGGCAATAGAAGGGTCGAAGGCAAAGCCTGCATAAACACTTGCAAATAGAAGTAACCCGGCAACGAAAATATTTTTGAAACCTATTTTATCTGCCAGCATCCCAAGTGGGTAACATCCAAGCGCAAAAACAAGATTGTAAAAAACATAAGCACCTATAGTGATCGTATCACTTGTAAAAGTTGCTCCAAGGATATTTATTGTTCTATCACCTATTGCCTCTTTCGTTTTTAATAGCAGGAAAATATCAGAGCTGTTAAAGAGAGCAAATAATAGTAAACCAATAACTAGTTTTTTATATTCCGGGGTAGAAATTTTCCAGTATTTAAAGAAGGAAAAAAAATTTCCTTTTTCCATTGTGGAAACCGGTTGCTTTTTTTCTTTAAGAAAAAAAATGATCAATACGCTGATAATGCCGGGAATGAATGCGATGTAAAAAAGCGTTTTGAATTGTCCGGGATATAATAAAAGAAAAACCAATGCAATAGCGGGCCCAATAGTGGCACCTGCAGTATCAAGGCTACGGTTAAATCCAAAAACCCTTGCTTTGGTTTCTTTAGTAGCTTCCTGGGATAACAAAGCATCTTTGGCGGCTACACGAACACCTTTACCTAACCGATCAAGCGTTCTAACAAAAAAGATCCAGAATTTGGCAACAAAAAAACCGATCAGCGGTTTTGATATAGCACTGAGAAAATAACCCAGTTTAACAAAAGGTAAACGAAGTCCTTTTTCGTCACTCAATTTTCCAAAATATCCTTTGCTGATGCCTGCAGTAAAATTGACAAAGCCTTCCAATATGCCAATCCATAAAACAGAAAAACCGATCTCCTTCAGGTAGACAGGGATGATCGGGTAAAGCATTTCACTTGCGATGTCTGCAAACAAACTAACGAATGAAAGAATCAAAACTGTTCGGGTGATGATTCGCATGATTGAAGTTAATCAATTTGATTTCACACAACCCTGCAATAAGAAACTATGAAGATTCTCTCTTAGAATTCATAACAAATGGCTGCTGTTTGCGTTCTATAATTGCTGAGTAGACTTGCAGGAAGTACAAGAGTGCGACGCAACGATGCTTAATAGAATTCCTGCAGCCGACCCCATGAAGAAATTCTTTTAACAACAAATTGCTAAATGCCTCGCCTCCTAAAAAAATATTGGCTGTCAAGGCTTTTCGCTTTGGTAATTCAAACAATTCACCCAACTTTGCACACATTAAATCCAATCCTCATAAATGGGACTCTTTAACTGGTTTACACAAGAAATTGCCATCGACCTGGGTACAGCAAATACCCTCATCATACATAATGACGAAGTTGTAGTTAATGAACCTTCGATCATTGCTCTAAACCGCAACAATCCCAAGGAAGTGCTTGCCGTAGGTAAAAGAGCCTTGATGATGCATGAGAAAACACATGAAAGCATACGCACAGTTCGTCCGTTGAAAGATGGAGTGATCGCTGACTTTAACGCAGCGGAGCTGATGATCCGTGAGTTAATCAAATTGGTTTATACAAAGAAGCCAATGTTCCCCCCAAGCTGGCGAATGATGATCTGCATTCCTTCTTCAATTACAGAAGTTGAGAAAAGAGCTGTTCGTGACAGTGCTGAACAAGCTGGCGCAAAAGAAGTTTATCTTATACATGAACCTATGGCCGCTGCGCTAGGAATTGGTATTGATGTGGAAGAGCCTGTCGGGAACATGATCATTGATATTGGTGGTGGTACAACTGGTATCACAGTTATCGCCCTTGCAGGTATTGTGTGTGACCAGAGCATCCGGATCGCCGGTGATGAATTCACAGCTGATATCATGGAAGCCCTGCGCCGCTATCATAGCTTATTGATTGGTGAAAGAACCGCTGAACAGATCAAAATACAGGTAGGCGCTGCTATGAAGGATCTTGAAACGCCTCCAGACGATATTCCTGTAAATGGTCGCGACCTTGTAACAGGTATTCCAAAACAGATCATGGTCAGTTTCCAGGAAATAGCTGAAGCTTTAGATAAAAGCATTTTCAAAATTGAAGAAGCAATATTGAAGGCTTTGGAACAAACACCTCCCGAGCTGGCAGCCGATATCTATCGTCGGGGACTTTACCTAACAGGTGGTGGGGCTTTGTTGAGAGGATTAGATAAAAGATTAAGCCAAAAAATCAAATTACCTGTGCATATTGCCGATGACCCACTGAAAAGTGTGGTCCGTGGCACAGGCATTGCATTGAAGCACTACGACAGGTATCCTTTTGTTATGAGATAAAAAGTTGTGAAGGCACAAGGTACAACTTCGTTATAAATAGTGTTTACTCCTTGTACCTTGCATATTGAACCTTGAGCCTTATTGTAAATGCGTAACGTATTTCTCTTCATCCGCCGGTATTTCACTTTTATCAGCTTTGTGCTGCTGCAGGTGCTTGCACTTTCCATGTTGTTCCGTTATAATAAATATCACCGGGCTGTTTTTTTTGGAAAGGCAAATGAAATTACCGGTTACGTCAATTCAAAATATGACAATGTCGATGATTACTTTCATTTGAAGGAAGAGAATCTGCGTATTCATAAAATGAATGACTCTCTCTTAAATCTCTTACCCGGTAATTTTATAAAAATAGATACCGCCTCTCATGTCATAACAGATACTGTTCGTTATGATACCGTTCAAATGATGAGAAAATATTTGGCTAAAGAGGCAAAAGTGGTGAGCAACTCGATCACCAGTCAGAAGAATTATTTCCAGATCAATCGTGGGTCAACACAAGGTATTAAAGATAATATGGCTGTTATTAATTCGGATGGAAGTGTAGCGGGGCAAATTGTTGGTGTGAGTGAGAATTTTAGCCAGGCTATGAGTTTGCTTCATGTACAAAGCACTGTGAGTGCCATGATGAAAAAAAGCCGGAACAATGGGAGGATAGAATGGGATGGTCAAAGCCCACTTTACCTAACATTAAGAAATATTCCAAAGAGTGATTCTGTATTAAGAGGAGATACTGTACTTACCGGCATCAACTCTTATAATTATCCTCCGGGTTGGGTGATCGGTACCGTGGCTGATATAGTGGAAGACAAGAGTACCAATTTTTATGTATTGCGAGTTAAGCCTTCAGCTAATTTTCAAAACCTGCAACAGGTTTTTGTAATAGAAAACCTGCAGAGAGAAGAACAAGTGATACTTGATAAAGCTACTCAGAAAAAGATTGATGAATTAAATAAACGAAAACAATGAATTGGGTGCTAAGAAATATAATTCGTTTCATTTTCTTTATCCTGTTACAGGTGTTTATACTTGATAATGTGCCTGCGCTGCATCGTTTTATCATTCCTGTAATTTATTTTCTTTTTATCCTTTGGCTTCCATTCTCCATTTCAAGATTCTGGTTATTGGTAATAGGCTTTCTTACCGGGTTGTCGTATGATTATTTTACGGTTACCCCCGGTTTACATGCTGCCGCCTGTGTATTGATCGCTTATTTCCGTCCATTTATCGTCAACATTCTGATTCCGAAGGACACTTCTGAATTTAATTACAGTGAGCCTTCTGCAAAAGCAATGGGCTGGGCCCCATATGCGGTGTATGTGTTTGCGCTTTCGCTGCTACATCACGGTTACCTGCTATTGCTGGAATGGCTTGAGGTTGGCAATTTTCTTGATTTCCTGATAAAAGTAGTTTTGACTACAGCGATCAGCATGTTGCTCATTTTTACTGCGGAAATTCTATTTCCAAGAAGGTTGAAGTACCGGACTAATACCGCATAGTTGTTTGCCAATTACTAATAGAAAATTAAATAATAGCCTCTCCATTTTAAAAACAACTTCTTCGTTGTAATTTGCAACCATACTTTGTAAATCTTTCTCGTACATTTTTTTATGCCTGTGTTCAACCAATCAAGGAGCCGTATCATCAAACTTATATTTTCTGTTGCATTTCTTTTGATACTTGCACAGTTGTTCAGTCTCCAGGTTGTTTCCGATAAATACAGGAAACTGGCAATGGATAATGCTGTTTATCCAAAGATCCTTTACCCGGAACGTGGGATCATTTTTGATCGTAAAGGGAAAGCCATTTTGAACAATACAATCATGTATGACATGATGGTAACGCCTGCAGAGATAAAAGGCATCGATACTATAGATTTTTGCAGGATGATGAATATTGATACGGCAGAGTTTAACCGAAGGATACTTGATGCAAAATTTAAGAACACTGCAGTTCGCCCTTCTATTTTTGAAGACCTGCTAACTCCCGAAATGCAAGTAAGGTTTGAAGAGAACAGTTGGAAATTTCCAGGATTTGTTTTGGTACAAAGGCCTGTCCGAGTTTATCCTTTTAATGCAGCTGCACATCTACTGGGGTATATCTCCGAAGTAACCCCAAAGCAAATTGAAACCTCTGAAGCTTTTTATAGAATGGGTGACTATGTTGGTCAAACAGGATTAGAGTCAGTATATGAAAGAGTGCTGATGGGACAACGCGGGGTACAATATTTAATTAAGGATAATAAGAACAGGTTAGTCGGTTCTTATGAAAAAGGAGAGTTAGATACAGCCGCAATTGCCGGTCGTGGATTGAGAACTTATATTGATATAGAACTCCAACAACTGGCGGAAAAGCTAATGACCAATAAAGTTGGTTCTGTGGTTGCCCTCGATCCAAAAACAGGCGGCATTCTTGCCATGACCTCCGGTCCAAATTTTAACCCAAATGAACTGACTGGACCGGACAAAAGTAAAAACTATACAAGATTAGTGTTGGATGTTCGAGCTCCTTTACTCAATCGTGCTATTAAAGGGCAATATCCTCCTGGTTCAACTTTTAAACCTATTGATGCATTGATTGCATTGGAAGAAGGTGTGATAACACCCCGAAGTGGTATAGCTTGCAGTGGTGGATATTATGCATGTAGTAAAAGAGTAGGTTGTTTGGAAACCTGGGGCGGACATGCAGCTAACCTACGCCTTGCAATTGCTCACTCCTGCAACTCGTTTTTTTGTAATACTTATCGGCTAATTGTTGACAACAATAAGTATAAAAACGTAAAAGATGGGTATCAAAAATGGCATGACTACATGAATGCTTTTGGATTAGGTGTCCGGCTTGGATTAGATCTGCCTAGTGAAGACAAAGGGAATATTCCTGATACAGCAAGGTATAATCGTGAGTATCGTGGACAATGGAACTCATGTACTAACCTGACCTTAGGGATTGGACAGGATATGATGACTGCTACCCCACTTCAATTAGCAAATGCTATGTGTATCATTGCAAACAGAGGTTATTATTATGTTCCGCATTTTGTTCAAAAAATTGATGACGAAAACGAAGAAGACACTGCCTTGCTTGGTAAATATCGCCGTAAGCATGAAGTATTAACACAAATTCCCGATGATGCTTATGATGCGGTTATGAATGGTATGCAGGACGTAGTGGAAGAAGGTACTGCACGTATAGCAAAAATTCCTGGTATCGATATTTGTGCAAAAACAGGTACGGCTCAAAATTTCACTATACTTGATGGAAAAAGGATCGAATTGCCTAATAATTCTATGTTTGTTTGTTTTGCACCAAAGGAAAATCCAAGAATTGCAATAGCAGTAACAGTAGAAAATGCAGGTTATGGTTCTACATGGGCTGGACCTATTGCACGAATGTTAATGGAGAAATATCTCAACGATACTTTGCAGACAAAAAGCAAAGAAGATCTTGAAAGGATCTCAAATACTAACCTGATGCCGAAATATTATGTAAGGAAACAGAAGGTAGCTGATTCCTTAAGGGCATTTGAATGGTTTAAGCTTACAAAAGACAGTGCTTATATAAAGAAATATGTTTTTGAGAAAACGTCAACGCCAGGTTCAGAAAAGAATAAAGATCAAGAAAAGCAAAGGAAGAAAGAAGAAATAGCTATTTGGAATGGTGAAAGAACACAACGTCAAAAACAGTTAATCCGTACATGAGTCAGCGTAATCCTGAAATATCAAAAGGAATTGACTGGAGTCTTGTATGGCTATGGTTTCTGTTATCCGTAGTTGGTATTATGGCGATCTTTGGAGTGACCTACCATGACGGCGATAATGTAATTCAAACATTTCTGCGATTCAAAACAGATTACAGTCGTCAATTTTACTTCTTTATTGTGTCGATAGTTATCGGCATGTTCATACTTCTTACTGACAGTAAATTTTTTCCCGCCACTGCCAATCTTTGGTATGCGGCTGGTATATTTTTAATTCTTCTAGTCTTTCCATTGGGAGCAAAAGTAAAAGGAACGGAATCTATCATTAAAGTAGGTGGCAGTTTTCAATTTCAACCTGCGGAGTTTTGTAAAATTTGTGTTTGTCTTGCTTTGGCAAAATATCTTTCCAGACCTGAAACGGATTTCAGACGGACACAATCACAAATTATAGCGGCTGGTATTGCTTTATTACCAGCTGTCTTTAGCATCATGCAAAGTGAAACAGGTTTGGCGTTAGTTTATCTTTCATTTTTTATTGTAATGTATCGTGAAGGGTTGCCATCCGCTGTTCTTATAATCGGGTTTTCAGCGGGGACATTAGTAGTAGCAACATTACTTGTTGAAAAAAACTTACTTGCAATTATTCTCCTGGCAATAACAGTGTTTATTATTTTTATTATGCGGCGTCAGGTTAAAAGGAACAGGGCTCTTCTTGTCAATATTGTTCTCATAGGATTGTTGTGTATAGGTGTTCAGCGTTTTGGAGTTCCTTTTGCCTTCAAACATATTTTGAAAGAACACCAGGTAGAAAGAATTTTCAGCACCATTGGTAAGGACATTCCGAAAGAGTATAAAAAAGAACATAGTAGAGGCGAAACTAAAGCGCCGGGTAAAAAGGATGTAGATTATAATGTAAAGCAATCAAAGATCGCTATTGGCAGTGGAGGCTTTTCTGGTAAGGGGTTGCTTAAAGGCACACAAACACGTTTTGATTTTGTGCCTGAGCAAAGAACCGATTTTATCTTTTGTACAATTGGCGAAGGGTTTGGATTTATAGGTAGTGCCGTTTTATTAGGTCTTTATCTCGTTTTATTATTTCGAATAGTTGCAGTTGCAGAGCGACAGCGAAGTGTATTCAGCAGGTGTTATGCTTATGGAGTTGGAGCGGTTTTCTTTTTCCATATTGCCATTAATCTTGCAATGACGGTTGGTCTTGCGCCGGTTATTGGTATTCCTCTCCCTTTCGTTAGCTATGGCGGTACTTCTTTACTTACAAATACAATTCTTTTGTTTATTCTTATACGTTTGGATGCCGACCGGCAAATGGTTTTACGCTAGTTACATTAATTAAGATGAATTAGCTGAAATTCGTTAAATGAAATTAATTCCCCTAAGCGAAGGCACATTTACGATCGATAAAACAAAACTCTTTATTCCATTCGATGAAGATATTCACGATCTGCAACAAAGACCAGTTGGGAGTTTATTGGTAGAAATTCAACCATTCGTTATCATAACTTCAAAAGATATTCTATTGCTTGATACAGGACTTGGTTTTGAAAAAGATGGTAAACTTCAAATTCATCGAAACCTTGCTGATGCAGGTATCAATCCATCAGATATTACAAAAGTTTTATTAACGCATTTACATAAAGATCATGCAGGCGGTGTTTCTTTTGGAACAAACCACGAAGAATTAAGTTTCCCTAATGCTCAATTTTATTTACACGAAAGAGAGTTGAGTTTTGCTTTTGAAAAAGGATTTCCTTCCTTTATTACAGAAGAGTTAGAAGCATTAAAAAAATCGAAGCAAGTTGTTTTATTAAAAGATGATGAAGGCGCAATTGATGGTTATATAAACTATAAAGTAACTGGTGCTCATTCGCCTTATCACGAGGTTTTTTGGATCAATGAGAATGATAAAACCATTTTTTTTGGCGGTGATGATGCACCGCAGCTTCAGCAAATGAAACACCGCTTTGTTGCTAAATATGATCATGATGGAAAGAAAGCAATGGAGTTACGAAGAAATTGGTGGGAGCAGGGGCAACAAGAAAACTGGACCTTCTTATTTTATCACGATGTAAAAAACCCGATTGTTCAATTTTAGATTTTAATTGAAGGTTCTAATTGATAAACCTAAAATCTGCAATAAACAAAAAGGCCGTTCCAAAATCGGAATGGCCATTGCTAATCTATGAAAAACACCGAGATTAAATTCTATTGTATTAAAGTTCGCAAACCTTTTTTAGGTATGTCAGCCCTTCGGGCCCTTATTTGCTCCTCTCTCAACTCGGTAATCTCACGAACAAAAACGTCTTGTTGTTTGTAAACATCATTACTTCTTTTTTCGCCAACAATATCACGAAACTCGGTGCGGTAACGGATCCTTAGATCAACAATTTTTTGTTGTCGTATAAGAACATCACTTCTGGTTTCTTGTAGGGTTTGTTTCCACTCTCTAAAGTAACGGACAAAAACGGGTGTAAATCTTTCGGCCTCATTGCGGGTAAGACTAAGTCTCTTTTGGATAAACTCTCTCATCTTATCCCGTATTTTATCATCGCCCTGGGCTTTTGAAGAAAAGCCGGCAAGCAATGCAAGGGTTAATATGAGTAAAATTTTTTTCATTATTCATTCATTGATCCATCCGTGTCACCATTTGATTCCAAAGCTATAGCATCGTTTAAAAAGTCCTCTAACTCTTTTTCAGGAACGTCTTTCATTAATTCTTTTATCTCGGCATGTTTTACATCATCTTTTTCATAAGCAACATTGATCGACTCGTCTTCAGCTAACTTTACAAATTCATCTAATTTGTCTTTACTTACTTTTTTATCTACATTCTTTTCGATCCATGCTTGTGGATTTTTATTCGGATCAACCTGTTTAGATCTGAATATAGCTAAACCACTAATTGCAATTATTCCAATTACAACTGCAGCAACCGCTAAGCGGTACCATTTGCGTTTTGTTATTGAAATTACTTTTGTTTCTTTCTTTTCAACTTGTGTTTCAAGTTTTTCAAAATATCCTGCAGGTATAGAATAAGGGTTCTTATTTTTTAAACTACTAAGTAATGGTGATAAAGTCTCAATTTCCTCTTTACTTGTTTGGTAATCTTCGTCCTCACTTATTTTTTTCAATACATCTTCACTCAGGTTTTGAAAAAACCCGGCGGGAACTGAATAAGGAGCTTCTTTAGAAACATTGCTAAGGAAAGGAGATAGATATGATAACTCTTCTTTAGCATCAATAGCTTCCAAAGCTTTTATGCGATTCAGGATTTGATCAGCCAAACCTTCAAAATAACCAGCAGGCACTGCATAGATATTTTGAGGATCATAATTGGCTAATACACTTCCCAGGTCTGCTAATTCTTTCAATATGGTATTCTTGTTCGTCATTTTACCGTATTTAAGACGGCTTTTGGTCTTGTAAGTTTAATGATTCTTAATGTATTCCTCTATTTTTTTAACCGCATGATGGTAGCTGGCTTTTAAAGCTCCCTCGCTGGTTTCCAACACTCTACTCATTTCTTCGTAGGGCATTTCATCATAGTATCTTAGCTGAAATACAATTCTCTGCTTTTCAGGAAGTTGCTGTATGCCTAATTGAAGTTTCCACTCAAGTTTTTTGCCATCAAAATTCTGATCAGCCTTTATCTTGTTTTCCAGCCCACTTTCCACATCGCTTAATGACACCGCAGCTCTTTTCTTTTGCTGCTCCAAAAAAGTTAAACATTCATTTGTGGCCACCCGGTAAAGCCAGGTATAAAGCTGGCTATCCTCCCGAAAATTCTCCAGTCCATTCCAAACCCTGATCATTACATTTTGCAATACATCATTTGCATCATCATGATCAACAACCATGC
>Ga0193738_1000826_pt1 | contig 14001 bp, 14 predicted proteins | sample L2a1metaG_FD_144927 | JGI IMG/M metagenome (GOLD analysis project Ga0193738, IMG submission 144927) | Soil microbial communities from a riparian zone of the East river system, Colorado, United States - L2a1 | ecosystem: Environmental > Terrestrial > Soil > Riparian zone | place: USA: East River...
CGGTAGGAGCGCGCCCGCGCAGGGCCACGGGTACCGTGCGGTCACGTGACCAGCAGGGTGGATCCGATCCGCGGTCGAGAGGCCTTCGAAGTCGGCTTTCGCTCGCTGCGCGACTGGTTGGCGGCCATTCCGCCGGAGGCCTGGGCACTACCGAGCGTGCTCCCTGCGTGGACGGTCGGTGACCTGGCGGCACACCTGTCGGACGTGGCAGGTTCGGCAGCGTCGCTCGAGCGGGCTTCGCGGGGCACCGCGGCGGTGAGCCCCTACGTCTACATGAGCGGCTATTCCGCGGCCGCCCCGGAGATCGCCGATATTGCTCGCGGCTCCGCCGGCGGGACGGAACGGACGCCACAGACGGCTCTGGCCGCGATCGACGGGAGGCTGGCGGCGGCGCTGGTGCTTCTCGACCGTCTGGCGCCCGGCGACCCCGTGGTCGTGGCCCGGCGCGGTCCCATCCGGCTCGGCGGATACCTGGCCACCCGCGCGGTCGAGATCGCCGCCCACGCCGACGATCTGGCTCGCTCGGTCACCGGTGTCGATCCTCCGCAGATTCCCGCCGATACCGAGCGGTTGGCTGTCCGGACCCTGCTGGAGGCACTCGCCGAGCGCGCTCCCGGTCGTAGCGTCGAGGTTCGCGTCCCGCCATATGCCGCTGTGCAATGCGTCGAGGGACCACGCCACACCCGGGGAACCCCGGCGAACGTCGTCGAGACCGACCCGGTCACCTGGCTGCGCCTCGCCGCAGGCCGGATCACCTGGGCCGACGCCATGGCCGCGGCACGGGTCCACGCCAGCGGTGACCGCGCTGACTTGGCGGCCTACCTGCCGGTTTTCTAGCCCGTCCGTCGGCGCCGCCTTCGGCCGGTTCATTCGCTGGCGTGCGCGAGCGCCGAAGGCGTCTGGCGGCCGACAATCGCCGGCGCCTCGTGGACGAGCTCGTCGTTCTCGAGCGCCTCGACCATGAACAGGGCGAAGTCCACGCGGCGCGTGAGGTTGCTTTCGAGGATCGGGTCGCCCACGTGCCGGCTCCACACGGGCAGCCCCTGGCTCTCGCCCTCCTCGAGGTCGCTGCCGCGCACGACGGTCCACCGCGTGTCGCTGGCGAACACCCGTCGGCACGCCTCCACCTGGTCGTCGAGGTCGGCGAAGCGAGCGAGACGCGCGAGCGGGCCGAAGACCTTCACGAGCGCCTTGAGCTTCCACGAGTACACGTCCTGGCCGTCGCGGGTGATGTGCCACCCGCACGAGAACACGAGGCGCGCGCCCGGAGGCGTGTAGTCGAGCACCGCCTGGGCCGTTCCCGTCGAGTACCCGTGGACGCCCCGCGGAACGAGCACCACGAGCACCCCGTCGCATCCCGCGACCGCCCTCTCGATGACCTCGCGGTCGTCCGTCGCTCCTGGAACGATGGTGATGCGCCCCCTGAACGCATCGAGCTTCGCCACGCTTTCCTCCCGGCACACGCCAACCGCCTCGTAGCCCCGATCCAGCGCGTGCTTGACCATGTACCGCCCGAGCTTTCCAGAGGCCCCGACGATGCAGACCCTCATCGTGTGCCTCCCGTAGCGCCCTGGACATCAGGTGAGCCGTACGTCTCTCGGATGATCGCTTTGACTCTATTCGAGCAACCCCGGCGGTCAGGGAACATTCCTGGACACTCGCGCACGGGATCGTTCTCACCCCGGCAGCCCGGACACCCAGGAGTAGAACGTGATGCGGGGGCCGCGAGCTACGGCGGGTCTCCGCCGGCTGATGCATTGATCAAGGCGCGGTCCTCGAGGTCGCGTTGGACGGTTCGGCAATCGACTCGATGACCTTGAACTTGCCGGCTGCGTCCCGTCCACCCTCGATCCGATCGACGACGGTGACATCGACGTCGAGTGGAGCCGCGCCATGCGACGCAACTGTGTCCAGAAGGCCCCTCGTGATCGCGGCCTCGGTCGGCCCGGGTGCGGCTCCCGCCCGCAAGGCCACCCGCACCGTGAGGCGGGGGTGGTCGTAGACGATCCGGTACTGCTTCAGGCCCGCCACGGCGGCCATCGGACTGCGCAGCGCCAGCGGATGGATGGCAACCTCGCCGCCGTCGACACCCGGAAGGCGCAGGATGTCGTCGTTGCGGCCCTCGACGGCCGTCAGAAGGCGGTATGGCCGGCCGCATGGGCACGGGTGCGGTGCGACGGCGACCATGTCCGAGATCGCATAACGGATCAGCGGCTGCGTGCGGTTGACGAGATTTGTCACGAGCAGCCGATGGCCGGTCTGCCCGGGAGCCACGGGCTGGTCGTGCTCGTCGACGACTTCCACGATCGCCATGTCCTCGAACAGGTGCAGCCCGGTGTGCTCCGAGCAGTGCGCGCCGAGGGTGGGCACCTCCGTTGTTCCGTAGATCTGGAACCACGGCACATCCCAGGCCGCCCGCACTGTCGACACAAGGTCGGCCGTGTGCGTTTCACCGGAGGAGACGATCGTCGTCGGCGCGATGTCGAGCCGTCCGTCGAGCTGCTCGGCGGCCAGCAGCGTCAGCACCGAGGGGTAGCTGTAGAGGAACTCGGGCCGGTGGCGGTTGAGCGCCTCCACCAGCTGCTCGACCGGGGCCGTGGCATCCAGCCGAAGAACGCGATGCAGCCCGATGTCCAGGCTCCTCGACATCCGGTAGGTCACGTGCAGAGGGCGGGCAGCGGCAACCGTCGCGACCCTTCTGCGCCGCGGAAGTCTCGGCCACAGGCCCATGTAGGCGTTCACCCGGAGCAGGCCGGCAAGGTACTCGCGCCACTCGCCTCGGTCGGCGACGAAGATTCCCTTGTGGCCGGTGCTGCCGCCCGTGGACACCACGCGGTACTCCCCGAGGTACAGCTCGTCGGATGTGAGTTCATCCAGGTGGCTCTCGAGATCCGCCAGCCGAAGCCGAGGGTCGGTGACGAGGTCGTCGAACCTGTCCATCAGAGCCGACTTGTCGATGCTCGGAATGCATTCGAGCTGCGCCTCGTCGCCGAAGTCGATGCCCTCGTAGAGCTCGCGATAGAAGGCTGAGTGCGCCGTCGCATGCCGTACCAGGTCGGTCAGACGTGACTGTTGGTGTGCGCGCACCTGCGGGACGGTCCAGCCGTCGCGGCCGTCGAGCTCCCGGGACCGCCGCAGTGCGACCGCCATGTCGGCAACTCGTGTCGCTGCGTGTGCTTGCGTCATGGTTCTGCGCCCTTCCGTGCATCGCGCGCTAGACCTTCCATGATCAACGCGCCGACAGTCGGGAACAGCTCGTCGGGAACCCCGTCGGGATGCGCCAGCCGCTCGAGGGTCAAGCCGTTGCCCAGGGCGATCGCCGCGATCGCGAGCTGTTCGGAGTCAAGCGAGAGCCGTTCCCCCGTCCGGGCGAGCATCTTGTCGATAACCCGCCCGATCGCCGCCTTGAGGGCATCGTGGCGTTGCGCGAACCGGCGCCGGAGTTCAGGGTTGCGAGCAGCGTGCACCCAGAACTCGATCACCAGAATGGACCAGTCGCGCTCCTGCCGGCTCGCATTCGTGAACTCCCGAGCGAGGTCGGCGCCCTGCTCGGCGGCCGAGGCTGCGCTCGCACCCGCCCGTTCGAGCTGACGCGCCCGGTCGGCGACGCGGGCATCGAAGACGGCGAGAAAGAGGTCGGCCTTGCCATCGAACGCCGAATAGACAGCGCCGGTCGAGAAGCCCGCCGCATCGGCAACGGCCTCCAGTGAGGCGCCGTGGTAGCCACGCTCGAGGAACACCCGCCGGCCGGCCTCCACCAGCTCAGAGCGTGTGCGGGCCTTGCTCTCGGCCCGGGTCAGTCGCGTCCTCGTGCTCATGAAGATAATGACATTAGCTAGATAACATCACTACGTCAATATCGTTGGTCGCATCCGGCTGCATCAGCACTCGGCGGTGCCGGGGACCGGCTCCATGGTGGCCACGGGACCGCGGCTAGAGTCCGAGCCCGTGACCGACCTTCGCGCCGCTGTTGAACGTGTCCTCCCGTCGGTACGGGCAGACCTCGAGAGGTTGGTCCGGATCGCCAGCGTCGAGGTCGACCCAGGTGCGGCCGACGAGGTCAGGGCGTCGGCTGAGACCGTGGCGGACCTGGGCCGCGGCGCCGGCGCGATGGACGTCGAGGTCCTTTCCGTTGCCGACGGTGCGCCGGCCGTGATCGCCCACTGGCCGCCGCCGGACGGCGCGCCAACCGTGCTGCTCTATGCCCACCACGACGTCCAGCCCACCGGCGACGTCGCCGAGTGGACGAGTCCCCCGTTCGAGCCGACCGTACGGGACGGGCGCCTCTACGGCAGGGGCGCTGCTGACGACAAGGCCGGCGTCATGGCTCACCTCGCCGCACTGCGCGCATACGACGGCCGGCCACCCGTGGGCGTCACCCTGTTCGTAGAGGGCGAGGAGGAGGACGGTTCGCCGACGTTCACGCGGTTCCTCGAGACCTACCGCGACAAGCTCGCGGCCGACGTGATCGTCGTCGCGGACTCCGTCAACTGGACCATCGACACACCGGCTCTGACGACGAGCCTGCGCGGTCTTGTTGACTGCTTCGTCGAGATCAGGGTCCTCGACCACGCCGTGCACTCAGGCATGTTCGGTGGGCCCGTCCTCGACGCGCTGACCTCACTGTGCCGCCTGGTCGCGACGCTGCACGACGAGCGTGGTGACGTCGCTGTGCCCGACCTGGTCAGACGCGCAGCAAAGGAGGTCGACTACCCGGAGGCGCGCTACCGTGCCGAGGCGGGGGTGCTCGACGGCGTTCGGCTGTCCGGAAGCGGGTCACTGGGCGACCGGCTGTGGACCGGTCCTGCGCTGTCGGTCGTAGCCCTCGATGCCACTCGCGTCGCCGATGCCGCCAATGTGCTGATCCCGGCCGCGCGGGCGAAGGTGAGCCTGCGCCTCGGGCCAGGGCAGGATCCCCGTGTTGCGATGGACACTCTGACCAACCACCTGCACTCGCACGCCGAGTTCGGTGCGCACGTGACCGTCACCGAGGGTTCTCTCGCGGCGCCGTGTGAGCTCGACACTGACAACGCCGCCTACGCCGCCGCCAGGGAGGCCTTCACCGACGCTTTCGGTGTCGCACCGGTGGACGTGGGGCTCGGTGGGTCGATCCCGTTCATCGCCGAGTTCGCCACGATGTTCCCCGAAGCGGCGATCCTGGTCACCGGTGTCGAGGACCCGGACTCGCGCGCCCATGGCGTCGACGAGGGCCTTCACCTCGGCCAGTTCGCCAAGGTCTGCCTCGCTGAGGCATTGCTGCTCGAGCGGCTCGCGAAGCGCAGGTAGTACGCGCGGCCCGGCAACGGCCCATCGTCGGCCACGTCGCACGATCGCTGCCCATAGACTCGTGACTGTGGCGCGCGGCGACGGTCTGCTCACGCACGAGACAGATCCACACGACCGGAGCCCGCAGGACGCCTGCGGGATCTTCGGCGTCTGGGCGCCGGGTGAAGAGGTCGCCAAGCTCACCTACTTCGGGCTCTACGCCCTCCAGCACCGCGGCCAGGAATCCGCCGGCATCGCCGTCGGCAACCACGAACAGATCCTGGTCTACAAGGACATGGGCCTGGTCAGCCAGGTCTTCGACGAGTCCACGCTCAACTCGCTGGTTGGCCACGTCGCGGTCGGGCACTCGCGCTACTCCACCACCGGAGGTAGCCGCTGGGAGAACGCCCAGCCGACGCTCGGTGCAACCTCGACGGGCACCGTGGCGCTGGCCCACAACGGCAACCTGACCAACACCGCCGACCTCCTCGACCTGGTGCATCGCAAGGTAGGCACCCAGGTCGGTGAGCTCCGCTACGGCAACACCTCCGATACCGCCCTGGTCACTGCCCTGCTCGGAGCCGATCCCGATACCGCGCTCGAGCAGGCGGCCATCAACGTGCTGAAGAGCCTGCGGGGGGCGTTCTCGCTGATCTTCTCCGACGAGTCCACGCTGTACGCGGCACGCGACCCGCAGGGCATCCGGCCCCTGGTGCTCGGCCGGCTCGAGCGCGGCTGGGTGGTAGCCAGCGAGACGGCGGCGTTGGACATCGTCGGCGCGTCGTTCGTGCGCGAGGTCGAGCCCGGCGAGCTGGTGGCGATCGACGAGGCGGGCCTGCGTACGCGCCGCTTCGCCGACGCCGATCCGAAGGGGTGCCTGTTCGAGTTCGTCTACCTGGCCCGACCTGACACGCACATCGGCGGCCGCTCGGTGCACGCGACCCGCGTCGAGGTCGGTCGCCGGCTGGCCCGCGAGCACCCTGCCGAAGCCGACCTGGTGATCCCGGTTCCGGAGTCCGGCACACCGGCGGCCGTCGGCTACGCCGAGGAGTCGGGCATCCCGTACGGCCTCGGCCTGGTCAAGAACTCCTACGTCGGCCGGACGTTCATCCAGCCGTCGCAGACGATCCGTCAGCTCGGGATCAGGCTCAAGCTCAACCCGCTGCGGGAGATCGTCGGTGGGCGACGGCTGGTCGTGGTCGATGACTCGATCGTGCGCGGCAACACCCAGCGGGCGCTCGTCCGCATGCTGCGCGAGGCGGGCGCCCGCGAGGTCCACGTGCGCATCTCCAGCCCGCCGGTGACGTGGCCGTGCTTTTACGGCATCGACTTCGCCACCCGGGCCGAGCTCATCGCGACCGGCCTCTCCACGGAGGAGATCTGCCGCTCGATCGGCGCCGACTCTCTGGGCTACGTCTCGCTCGAGGGTCTGGTCGAGGCCACGACGGTCCCGATGGACGAGCTCTGCCGAGCCTGCTTCGACGGCGTCTATCCGGTCGAGCTGCCCGAGACGGCCCGGCTGGGCAAACTCGTCCTCGAGCAGACGGAACTGCCCATCGCGCCCGAACCGGCTGTGCCGGACCGGGTCGACGTCGACGGCGTCACGACTGGCGTCGCTGGCGGGGCGGCCGACGCGCTCGCCCGCCCCTGAGTCCGGGCAGAGCACCGCCCACCGCCCACCATGCCACCTGTCGTCTTGTGGCGGGAAAGGCACGCCTCAGAGCGTGGGATGACGTGTCAAGGCCGCCACAAGTCGGCGCCCGGATAGCCTGCCATGGTGGCGGGCGGCGATCCGATGAGATCGACCTACACGGCGGCGGGGGTCGACATCAAGGCCGGCGACCGGGCCGTCGAGCTGATGAAGGAGTGGATCGCCACGACCCGCCGCCCGGAGGTCGTCGGGGGAATCGGGGGGTTCGCCGGGCTGTTCGACGCCTCCGCTCTGGCGTCGTACCGTCGGCCACTGCTCGCGACCAGCACGGACGGCGTGGGCACGAAGGTCGTCATAGCGCAGCGGATGGACGTCCATCACACGGTCGGGATCGACCTGGTCGCCATGGTCGTCGACGACATCGTCGTGTGCGGCGCGGAGCCGCTGTTCATGACCGACTACATCGCCTGCGGGCGGGTCGTCCCCGAGCGCATCGCGGCGATCGTCCAGGGCATCGCGCAGGCGTGCGTGACCGCGGGTTGTGCCCTCATCGGCGGCGAGACGGCCGAGCATCCCGGCCTGCTCGGACCGGACGAGTACGATCTGGCCGGCGCGGTTACGGGAGTGGTCGAGGCCGACGCCGTGCTCGGGCCGGACCGTGTTCGCGCCGGCGACGTCGTCGTCGCCGTGGCGTCGAGTGGTCTGCACTCCAACGGGTACTCGCTGGTTCGCCGGGTGGTCTTCGACGTCGCCGGATGGGAGCTCGAACGTCACGTACCTGAGCTGGGCCGCACCCTGGGTGAAGAGTTGCTCACGCCGACCCGTATCTACGCGCCGGACTGCCTGGCGCTGGTCCGTGCGGACGACGTCGAGGTGCACGCCATGGCCCATGTCACCGGCGGCGGGCTCGTGACCAACGTCACCCGGATTCTGCCGTCGCATCTCACCGCGCGGATCGACCGCCGCACCTGGACGCCGCCTCCCGTGTTCGACCTCGTCGCGAGCCTCGGGCGGATCGAACAGGCGGACCTCGAACACACCCTGAACATGGGCGTCGGCATGGTTGCTGTTGTCTCTTCCGGGACCGCCAGCGGAGCCGTCGACCTGTTCACCAGGCGTGGAGTACCCGCCTGGCTTGCCGGCGAGCTCGTCGAGGGCGACGGATCCGTCGAACTCCACGGAAGCTTTGGCGGCTAGGAGCCGAGAAACTGCTCCACCGATTCTGCGACCACGACCGGGTCATGGCCGGGTGCGACGGCGACCGAGACGTGCCCACCGGCGGGGTTCGGCACGACCACCTGGGCGAAGTTGCCATAGCGGACGATCACGTGCACGAGCCCGCCGCAGTCGATCTCTCCGCGCTGGCGGGCCAACAGGAGCAGGGTCGGGTTCACGAGGAGTTCTTCGTACCGATCCGACTCCGTCGAGAACGCGTCGGCGATGCCGGGCCGCTGCCGACGTTCGACCTGCTGCCCATGGGCCACGGCGACGTAGCGGACGTGGTCGCCCAAGGCGAACACACTCGAGATGATCCTCCTGGACGTCCACAGCCGCGAGCGTAGCCGTGGCCATCGCTGAGTCGAACCGGTGTGGACGAATGCTGTGACCCGACGACCGGTCAGCCCCAGCGGGCGTGCTGTCCGTCCGTGGTGTCGGAGTCGTACTCGTCGTCCTCGTCGGCGTCGTCGTCCTCGACGACACCGTCGGACGCACCCAGCTCGCGCTGGAGCGCGTCGAAGTCGGTCTCCAACGACTGGTACTTCAGCCGACGGGCGACCTTCGTCTGCTTGGCCTTGGCCCGGCCGCGCCCCATAGGGTCGACCCCCTCGCACAAAACCGGGGCGACCAGACAGCCGGACGCCCGCGGAACCTTCGGTGACATCTGCTCGTGATGACAACGGTACAGGGTGCGCCAGTGTTCCGTCTCGCCCCGGTCTGTCCTTCGGACTCGCGCACGTCATCCGGGCAGGTGGATGCCGCGTAGCCGGGCGACCTCGACCATCCGACGCTCGGCGAGCCGATCGGCCGCGACGGCTGGCGGAACACCCTCGTCGGCCGCGAGCGAGAAGATGCGGCGGGTGGTCTCAAAGATCTGCGCGGCCTTGCCCTGGGCCCGCTCGAACGAGAAGCCGTGCAACTCGTCGGCAACCTGGATGACGCCGCCGGAGTTCACGACGTAGTCGGGCGCATAGAGAATCGAGCGGTCCTCGAGCATCTTCTCGACGCCCGGGTGGGCGAGTTGGTTGTTCGCTCCGCCGCAGACAGCTCGGCAGGTTCCCCCGGCGGCCAGCGCGGCGACGGTGTCGTCGTCCAGGGCACCGCCGAGGGCGCACGGCGCGAAGACCTCGATGTCGGCTGCCGCGAGCGCCAGTGCGCTGTCGACCACGTCGACGGCAGGCCGCGTCGCGCGAATCCGCTCGACGGCCTGCTCGGAGACATCGGTGACCACCACGTCCGCGCCGTCGTCGATCAGCAGGCTCGCCAGCTTGGAGCCGACCTTGCCGACGCCGGCGATGCCCACCCGCCGCCCATGCAGTGTCGGCTCTCCCCACAGCCGCTCCGCGCAGGCGCGCATGCCCTGGAAGACGCCGAACGAGGTCAGGACGCTCGAGTCGCCGGCGCCGCCCTCGGCGGGTGAGCGGCCCGTGACCCAGCGGCACTCGCGGGCGATGATGTCCATGTCGGCGACGTACGTACCGACATCGCATGCGGTGATGTAGCGCCCGCCCAGCGAAGCCACGAAGCGCCCGTAGGCACGCAACAGCGCCTCGGACTTGTCGTGGTCGGGATCACCGATGATCACCGCCTTGCCGCCGCCGAGGTCGAGGCCGGCAAGAGCGTTCTTGTACGCCATTCCGCGCGAGAGCTCGAGGACGTCGGCCAGCGCCGCGTCCTCGCTCTCGTACGGATAGAACCTCGTGCCTCCCAGGCCGGGCCCGAGGGCGGTCGAGTAGATGGCGATGATCGCGCGCAGCCCGATGACCTCGTCTTGGCAGAACACCACCTGCTCGTGGCCGGTGTGCCGGCCGAACACTCCGATCGGGTTCGACGTCTCGGCCACTGTGGTGACCCCTTCGCGTCCTCGGGCCCGCACTCTGCGATCGGCGGGGTTCGCGGGCATGGCGTGTGAACGTGATCGTGAGCGCCACGATATGCCGTGCGCCACCGCACCGGGGGTCCCCTGGCGCTGCGTAGGGACACGCCCGGTCCATGACCGGTTTGTGTTCGAGTCGCGGCATACGTCGTCTCTGCGTAGTCTCTGGGGTGACGGTGCGCAGAATCGTCCGGATGGCCCGTTCGAGGCGTGCCGTCTCAGATGTTCGGCCCGGCGTCGTCGTCGGGCGAAACATCCGATGGCGGAGCGTGCTCCGCCAGTCACGTAGGGAGGTGACGATGGCGACGAGGACTCAGGACGCCGAGCCCCTCCTCACTCCGGCAGAGGTCGCTGCCATGTTCCGGGTGGACCCCAAGACCGTCACCCGGTGGGCCAAGGCCGGCAAGCTGACGTCGATCCGGACGCTTGGGGGACACCGGCGCTATCGGGAGTCCGAGGTTCGTGCACTGCTCACGGGGCAGATCCCTCAGCAGCGAGCCGAGCCCGACGCCGAGCAACAGGGGTGAGTCTTCTCCGGCGGCTGCCCACCTGGCGGCCGCCGGAGAATCGATCAGAACGGGTGACCTTCCCGGGTGGGAGGCCGCGTGCGGGCTCGATCGGCCGTCACGGTGGCGGCGCTGGTCGTCGTGGGCGCAGTGCTCGTGGCGGCTGCCGTCGGGGGCACCCGCGCGACCGGACGGTTGGAACTGGAGTTCCAACCGTTGCTGTCCATGCCGTCTGCCACGCTCGAGGTCGTCCTGCTCGTGGCGGCGGTGTTGTGCATCCCGGTCCTCCTCGTTGGTCGAATGCTGCGCCGCAGGCGGCGCGACCTGGACGGACGGACGCGATGGGAATGGCTGCAGCGCCTCGTATCCGTCGTCGTCGTGCTCGCTGCCCTGCTCGTGTTGCGCGAGTTTCAGGACAGCCAGGACCGTAGCCAGGTCCACGGCGACGACGGCCGCCTCGACGCATCGGCCGGCGCCCCCGACGTCCTCGGCTGGTCGGGATGGATCGGCCTGTTCGCCGTCGGCTTGGCCGGCTCCGCTGCCGGCCTGCTGTGGTGGCGGGCGCGTGCGATCCGCAGCGACGCACCGACGCCGGCTGCCCTCGGTGGGGACGACGGCCGGGACGCGATTGCCGCCGGACGGGCTGCCCTCGATGACCTGTCCGGCGATCCCCGAGCCGCCGTCGTCGCCTGCTACGCCGCGATGGAGGCGGCCCTGGCATCCGCCGGCGCCGCCCTGCGTCCGGCCGAGTCGCCCGAGGAACTGCTCGCCCGAGCGGTCGCCGAGGGACGGCTGCCCGCCGAACCCGGCCGTCGGCTCACGCGGCTGTTCTTGGCCGCCCGCTACTCGTCGGCCCCGGTCACAGCCGCCGATGTCGCCGCCGGGCGGGAGGCTTTGAACAGCATCGACGCAGGGGTCCGGCCGTGATCTTCGGGATGCCCCCGCTCGACGTGGAGGTCCCGGATGCACAGCCCGGGCAACCGACGGGCAGGCCGCTCCGGCCGCCGCCGCGGACCATCGCCCGGTGGCCGTTCCTCCTGGTCGTCGCCGGGACAGTGGTCGCGGGCCCGATCGGGCTGGTGATCTCGAGTGCCGTGGTCGGAGCGCTCCTGGTGCTCCGCCTGCGCCTGCTCGTCGCCGACCCGGACGTACCGGACCTGGTCGCCCTGCCGTGGCGGCGGAAGACTCCGGCCCCGGCCCTGCCGGGGTTCACCCGCACAGTTGGGTCGGTCGAGTGGGGGCTGACATCGGCCTACGACTTCGACGCCGCATTGCGACCCCGGCTGCGCCGGGTGGCGGCTGTGCGGCTCCTCGAGCGTCACGGCGTCGACCTCTACGCCGACCGCACCGCCGCCGCCCGGCTGCTCGGCGTCGAGGCGTGGGAACTGATCGACCCCGAACGTCCGGACACGCCGGACCGCAGCAAACCCGGACCCGACAGTGCCGCGCTGGCACGTGTACTCGACGCCATCGAACGGAACTGACGGAGCACCCGTGACCGAGATCGTGAGCTCTGCCGCCTGGACCACCACGGCCACCGGCCGGCGTGCCCGCGACGTCCTGGCCGAGGTCGAGCGCGCCGTCGTCGGGAAGCGTTCGGCACTGGAACTCGTCTTGCTCGGGATCCTCTCCGGCGGGCACGTGCTCCTGGAGGATCTTCCCGGTCTCGGCAAGACGTTGATGGCGCGATCTTTCGCCCGGGTGCTCGGGCTCGAGATGCGGCGGATTCAGTTCACCCCCGACCTGCTGCCCTCGGACGTCACCGGCGCCCCCGTGCTCGACCCGCGGACCGGCGACCTGACCTTCCGCCCGGGTCCGGTGTTCGCCAACCTCCTTCTGGCCGACGAGGTCAACCGCACGCCGCCCCGTACGCAAGCCGCACTGCTCGAGGCCATGGCCGAGCGGCAGGTGACGGTCGACGGCGTCACTCGGGCGCTGCCCGAACCGTTCACGGTGCTGGCCACGGACAACCCGATCGAGTTCGAGGGCACCTACCCCCTGCCCGAGGCACAGCTCGACCGGTTCATGATGCGGGTGCGCATCGGCTACCTGACGCCGCCCGACGAGATGGCGATGCTGCGCCGGCGTCTGGACCGCAAGGCGCCCGAAGTCGAGCTACGGCCGCTCGGCGAAGCGGCCGACCTGCTCGCGATGATGCGGTCGCTGGAGGAGGTCGAGGTCGATGCCGACCTGCTCGACTACGTGGTTCGCCTCGTCGGCGCGACCCGCGACCACGCTCACGTCCTGGTCGGTGCGAGCCCGCGCGGCGGTCTGGCGATCCTCGCCCTGGGCCGCGGCCGGGCAGTGCTCGACGGTCGCGACTTCGTGACACCCGACGACGTGAAGCAGGTGGCGGTTCCGGCGTTGGGTCACCGGCTCGTGCTGCGGCCCGAGCTGTGGGTTCGGCGAGTCTCCGGCGATGACGTGGTCGCGGAGATCCTCGACGCCGTCCCGACACCGCCGACAAGGCCGCGGACGTCATGACCGCCGTCCGGGTCCCGCTGATGTGGCGCCCGTCGCGGCTGGCCGGCCGGCTGGCCACGGTCGGCACGCTGGCCGCCGCTGCGGGCTTGGTCCTGGGGCGCCCGGAACTGATCGTCGTAGCCGTTCCGTCCCTGGCGGCATTGGCTGCCGGGCGCCGCGCTCGGCCAGGTGAGCTCACCGTCGTGGCGAGCACCGCGGCGGACCGGTACGTCGAGGGCGACCGGGTCGAGGTGGACGTCACGATCGATCCAGGCCCCGCGGGCGGCGGCGTGCGCGCCGAGCTCGTACTGCCTGCCGCCGCCTGGGACGGGTCCGGCACCTTCGCGACGACTGGGCGCCGGGAGGCAGCGGTGGCGTGGTCGGTGCGGCCGAGGCGATGGGGCCGGCGCAGCCTGGGTCCGGTCCGGCTGACGGCATGGGGACCGTCCCGGCTCGACGTGGCGACCGGGGAGGTGACCCTCGCCCGCATCGACGTCCACCCGCCCGCCGCGTGGGCCCGGCACCTGCCCCTGCCCCCGCGACTGGTCCAGCGCGCCGGTCTGCATGCCGGTCGCGCGGAGGGCGCCGGCGTCGAGTTCGCCGGTGTCAGGCCCTACGAGCCTGGCGACGCTGTGCGGCGTGTCCACTGGCCTGCGACGGCTCGCCGGGGACGTCTGCACCTGACCAGGCATGCGGTCGAACACGCGGCGGACGCCGTCGTGGTCATCGACGCGACCACCGATGTCGCAGGCACCCTCGACCTCGCCGTCCGGGGGGCCGCTGGCGTCGCACAGGCGTACCTCGCCGCTGGTGACCGGGTCGGCGTTGTGGCGCTCGGCGGGATCGTGCGGTGGCTGCCGCCGGGTACAGGTCCGCGCCAGGTGCATCGGATCGTCGAGACGGTCCTCGACGTGCGGGTCGACGATTCGTACGTCGCGCCTGACCTGGCGCGGCTCCCACGCAGGGCCCTGCCCCCCGGCGCTCTGGTCGTCGCATTCAGTCCGATGCTGGACCAGAGCGTT
>Ga0193738_1000827_pt1 | contig 13985 bp, 17 predicted proteins | sample L2a1metaG_FD_144927 | JGI IMG/M metagenome (GOLD analysis project Ga0193738, IMG submission 144927) | Soil microbial communities from a riparian zone of the East river system, Colorado, United States - L2a1 | ecosystem: Environmental > Terrestrial > Soil > Riparian zone | place: USA: East River...
TAATCTGTTTTTTGTCTAAAAAATTTGCAATAAATCGCGCAGCATCCCTTGCTAATTCATTCTTGATTTTTGTAATTATTGCAGCATTGTTGATCTGAAGGGCCAATTAACAAGTTAGTTTCTTGCATGACTTAAATGCATTTTTATCAAAGACTTTGATATCCACAAGAATAAATATCCTCTAATTAATTCGATTTATGGGCCGATAGCTCAGCTTGGCGGAGCGTTCGACTGATAATCGAAAGGCCGAGGGTTCAAATCCCTTTCGGCCCACTTAAATGACTACCAGGTGAAATTAAGATGATATATTGCGGTATTCCTGTTTTGCCCAATCCATAAGTGCCTTTAGATCAGTTGTACAATAATCAACATCCATCCCCTGCGATTCTTGCAACAAGTCATTGTTAGTAAATATGGTTATCTTTAGATCGTTTTCAACTTTCTTCCTTAGGACCTTGATGGTATTTGATAGGAATTTCAATGTATTTGTATTAAAAGAAAAAATCATGACTACTGACATCCCGTTCATACTCCTTAACTTTTTAGTCACAAGCCTTTGGATGTCAATATCGAAGAACGGATCTATCTTGTTTTCAATATTCCCCAAATACAATGAATGCCATCCCATCAAATACAAGATAACAGAAGCAATCCTTGCAAAATAATTTGCCTCTTCTGAGCCAGAAACAACTATTGAGGAGGCATTCAGTTTAGGAGTATCAAATGTAGAAACAAATTTTGTCATAAGCACTAGGTCAATCGCGGCAGTAGAAATCAATATTTTTTCGCTTTCGCTAATTTTCCCTCTGTCGTACATATCATTTAATATATTCAAAGTTGGTAAAATAATATCAAATAGAATTCTCTCTTTTGATATCGTTGAAAATAGTAAAGTCGAAATAATGATTATTGCCTGTGACTCATTTCCCTGAATCAAGCATTCTAAAAATTTTTGTTGTAAATTGTGAATATTTAGTGGGAACTCAATCTGGGGGGCATCTTTGTCCAAGTACCATACATTAACAGTTCCAATTTTTTTTTTCTAACCAGCCCTTGAGTTAGCATCAGATTCAAGTATTTTGTGAGGGTCATTCGATTTATTTTGGTTTTTGTGGAAAGTTCTACTCCTGATAGACCTGCGTAGTTTTGAGACAAAGCAGAAATTACCTTTTGCTTTACTTCCTCAAAATTATACCCATGATGCATAAGGAGATATTGATCAAGTATGTTTTAATAGTTTTCATTTTTTGAATGACATTTTCAGGATTAATCAAAAAAATATAAGTCTATACTTATATCCGTTGCATTAGCAATGTCCAATAAAAAAGCCGTATTAGCTTTCTCTGGTGGGTTGGATACTTCGGTTTGTGTAAAATATCTCCAAAATAATCACAAAATGGAGGTAATTACAGCTACTGTTGACTGTGGACAAAATGATGATTTTGAAGAAATTAGAAAAAAGTCAAAGATCCTTGGTGCCATAAAGCACTTTAATATTGATGCCAAGAAAGAATTTGTAGAAAATTATGTTGGTAGATCTATAAAGGCAAATGGACTTTACCAAGGAAAATATCCACTTGCTACAGCTCTTGCACGTCCCCTAATTGCAGAAAAAATAATGGAGGTTGCTGCGCAGGAAGACGCAATTGCGGTTGCCCATGGATGCACGGGTAAGGGAAACGATCAGGTAAGGTTCGATATTGCAATGTCGTCGATTGATCCAACTATAAAAATTATAGCACCAATAAGGGAGATGAATCTTACAAGGGATCTTGAAATAAGATATGCAAAAAAAAATAATGTTCCACTTAATGAGGAAGTCAAGAAATATAGTACTGACATGAATATATGGGGACGAGCAATAGAAGCAGGAAAATTAGAAGATCCTTGGATAGAGCCACCAGAGGAGATTTTCAGCTTGGTTAAGAATAAGAACATTCCTGCGGAGTATTTGGAGATAGAATTTGATAGAGGAGTCCCTGTGGCTGTCGACAATCGAAAGATGTCTCTAATGAACATGATAACATATCTTAACACCAAAGCAGGTAGTCATGGAATAGGAGTGATAGATCATATAGAAGACAGAGTCGTCGGAATAAAGACCAGGGAAATATACGAAGCGCCAGCTGCTCTAACAATTCTAGCTGCACACAAAGATTTGGAACAACTCGTACTAACAAAGCATGAGTTGAGATTTAAGCAAATTGTTGATGATCAGTGGAGTTGGTTGATCTATTCTGGATTATGGTTCGATCCTCTTAGAGAAGACTTGGATAAGTTTATAGAGGCAACTCAAAATAGAGTTACAGGAAAAGTTAGGATGAAATTGCAAAATGGATCCGCTAAGGTAGTTGGAAGAAAGTCAAAGAATTCACTTTACAGGCAAACCCTTGCCACATATGCCTCAGATTCCATTTTCGATCAAAATCTAGCAAAAGGTTTTATAGAGTTATGGGGGATGGAAACAGTTATTGCCAATAAGTTATCAAAGGACGTACCTGCTAAGAGGAAAGGAGTAAAATGGAAATGAAAAAAGAGTGTAAAGACTGTGGCGCTGAGCTGACAATTCCACAGGATTCGATGGTTGGAGAAATAATAACATGTCCGGATTGTGGCACTGATTTTGAAATTGTATCAAAGACTGAGGACACAGTTGAGATGAAGGAAGCTGAGTCAGTCGGAGAAGACTGGGGACAATAGTTGGTTAGAATATGTATAATATACGACAAACTAAGATTTGAAGAAAAAAAAATATACAACGATATCCAGCAAAAAGGGTTAGACGCCAATTTAGTAGATGGAAAATCATTAATATTCGATACTGAATCTAGTAAAAGCGATTCAAGACTTGGTGATATAATATTACAGCGCGTGATTAGTTATAACAGGGGTTTGCATCTAACTTATTGTTTAGAACAGATAGGTCTACCGGTTGTAAATTCATTTAGTGTAAGCGAAATATGTGGAAATAAGCTAATTGCATCTTTGATTCTAAAGAAGAATAATGTGCCAACACCAAAGACAACTTTTGCTTTTAGTACTGAATCAGCAAGAGAATGTATGAAAAAACTAGGATATCCACTAGTAGTTAAGCCAATTATTGGTTCCTGGGGGAGAGGTGTTTACCAAATAAAAGACCAATTTATGGCTGAAATGATGCTGGATTCAAGGCAGGAAAATGACAATTCATTTTCAAGGATTTACTATTTCCAAGAATTAATAGATCGTCCTTCACGTGACATTAGATGCATTGTAATAGGAGATCAAATAGTTGCTTCAGTCTTTAGATATTCATCAGAAAACGAGTGGAGAACTAATGTGGCTGTAGGCGGCCGGACAGAGGTGGCTCCATTGACTTCAGAATTAAAAGAAATCGTACTTAAAGCGTCAAATGCAGTCGGCGGGGGAATTTTGGGTGTTGATCTTATGGAAGATAAAGAGAGGGGCTATCTTGTACATGAAGTAAACAATACTGTAGAATTTAGAGGGGCCTCGGCCGTCTGTAAATCCGACATTGCGGGTGCAATGACAGATTATTTGGTAAAGATGTCATCAAAATAGGTTTACAATCTAAATACGTGTCATTAATCTGATTAGAGGTCAAATCTTTTGTCAAGGATAACAAAATTCATAAGATGTCATAGTAGAAATTTTGGTGAGGGAAGAAATTGATTAAAGTGGGAGTAATTGGTGCGTCAGGATATGTAGGCGGGGAGCTCTTGCGATTGTTGGTAGTACACCCGGATGTAGAATTAAGTGTTCTAACTTCTAGACAGAACGCGGGAGAATATGTTCACAGAATACATCCTAGTCTTAAGGGTTTCATTGATCTAACTTTTTCACCTATGGAAATGGACAAAATAGTAAATCAATGTGATTTGGTATTCGTATCAGTTCCGCATGGTAACGCGTTGAACATCGTCAAGGACTTGTACAGCACGGGGATTAAAATAATTGATTTATCAGCAGACTTTCGTTTGAAGAACGCAGACGACTATGTCAAATGGTATGGATGGGAACATCCATTTCCTGATTTACTTTCTAAATCGGTGTATGGAATACCAGAAATTCATAGAAATGAAATCAAGGACGCAAAATTAGTTTCCTGTCCTGGATGTATGGCGGTAACGTCAATATTGGCTCTGAAACCTTTAATGGAGAACAAGTTTATCGATACGAGTCATATTATTGTGGATAGTAAGATTGGATCTTCTGGAGCAGGCGCAAATGATAGTTCAGGTACTCATCATGCCATGAGATATGGAGTAATAAGACCTTACAAGCCATCCAAACACAGACATACTGGTGAAATAGAGCAGGAACTGAGCCTCCTCTCAGACGAAAAAATTAAGGTAAGTATGAGTCCTCATGCTGTAAATTTAGTAAGAGGAATATTGACTACTAATCATGTATTTCTCAATTCACCAAGGTCAGAAATAGAGATATGGAAAGCCTACAGAAACTCGTACAAAGAAGAACCTTTTATTAGATTGATAAGGGATAAGAAGGGTCTATATAAATTCCCAGATCCTAAATTTGTAGTAGGGTCCAATTTCTGTGATGTAGGTTTTGACATCGATGAAAATACGAATCGCATAGTGGCACTTTCTGCCTCCGATAATTTAATGAAAGGGGCGGCTGGTTCTGCCATCCAGAATATGAACCTCATGTGTGGATTTAACGAGACTAGTGGACTAAGATATACCCCATTGACACCGGTATGATAGTCATAAAGTTTGGTGGAAGTGTGCTTTATGAACTACATCCATCAATAATTGAAGACATACACAAAATTTCGCTAAATGAAAAAATGGTTCTAGTACATGGTGGTGGTAACGAAGTAACCAATGTTGCCACAAAACTTGGGAAAGAGCAGAAATTCATCGTTTCTCCAAGTGGTATTAGAAGTAGGTTCACCGATAAGGAAACAGTTGAAATTTATACAATGGTAATGTCTGGTAAAATTAATAAAATAATTGTCAAGATGATGGTAGAGGCAGGAATAATGGCGGTGGGAATTTCAGGTATTGATGCTGGCATCTTGCGGGCGATTCGAAAAACCAAACTTACTGTGCTAAATGAAAAAGGACGTAAGATGATCATAGAAGGTGGATATACAGGAAAAATTCAATCTGTTGAAACCTCACTCCTAAATACGCTGACAGAGAATGGATATTTACCTGTAGTATCACCCATAGCATTAAGTGAAAATTATGAATTTTTGAATGTTGATGGGGATAGAGCTGCAGCGTACATTGCGGGAAACTTGAAGGCAGACAAAGTGATTTTTCTGACTAATGTAAATGGCTTACATTTGGATGATAAATTAGTAAAAATAATTGCATCAGGTAAGGTATCTAATCCAATTTCAAGTGCAATAAATCATGAAGATTGTACGGTGATTTCAAATTGACTCTTAATGAAGATTCATTTCTGATAAATCTATATCAAAGATTTCCTGTTACTATCCATAGGGCACAGGACGCAACAGTATGGGATAGCGATGGGAATGAATACATCGATTGTATGGGCGGATATGGGGTAGCCATAATAGGACATTGCAACAGAGAAGTCATAAAGGCAATAACTGAGCAGATGAATAAAGTTATGGTATGTCATATGTCTACTTATAACGACAGCAGACTTCAATTTCTTTCAAAGTTAAAATCTATTGCGCCTGAGAAGCTGGAGAGAATTTTCTTCAGTAATAGTGGGGCTGAGTCAATCGAAGCTGCTTTAAAATTCTCACGAAAATATACGCAAAAAACTGGGATTATCTCCATGTTTGGTGGTTATCATGGAAAGACTTTTGGAGCATTGTCTGTGACCCATAATGCTAAATATCGTAAATCATTTAATCCTCTACTAGAGGGAGTAAAATTTGTTCCGTTTGGGGATATACCGTCACTTACAAACGCAATAGATGAAAGTACTGGAACTGTTATTTTAGAACCCATTCAGGGAGAATCGGGAATAATAATGCCCCCAGAAGGTTATGTAAAGGCAGTTAGGGATCTATGTACTGAGAAAAATTTAGTACTTATCTTTGATGAAATACAAACTGGACTTGGAAGAACCGGTAAGATGTGGGCAGGTCAGAATTGGAATGCCGTACCAGATATTATGTGTATAGCAAAGGGTATTGCTTCAGGTGTCCCGGCAGGTGTAACATTTGTAAAGGAAGAAATAGCCAACCGTATGAACCTCGGAGAACATTCTTCAACTTTTGCCGGAAATCCAATTGCATGTTCCGCTGGAAATGCCACCATAGACACGATAATAAGAGAAGATCTGGTAACAAAAGCCTCCGATACGGGTACTTATTTTAAGAACAAACTTATTGAATTAAAACAAAAACATCCTATTATAAGAGATGTAAGAGGTATGGGGATGATGCTTGCATTAGAATCGAGATTTGATGTACGCGATATATTGATGGACGGGATAAAAAGAGGCTTACTGATGTTATATTCTGGAAGAACAATAATTCGACTTCTACCACCTTTGGTAATGAAGAAAGAGCAGGTCAGTAGAGCTATTGATATAATGGATGATATTCTAACTGTCGAGGAGAAGAGGCGGAATGTCAAAGGATAACGAATTTGATCAACGGATCCTCGAAATCCTCAGATTGGATTCTAGAAAATCATTTGTGGAAATAGGTAAGGAACTAGGTTTGTCTGAATCTGCAATAAGACGAAGAATTAAGAATCTAATTGATGATGGCTCGATATCCAGGTTCACAATTGAAGAAAATTCGGACAAGAAAACCAGCGCTATAACATTGCTCTCTGTAGGCTCAACTACCGACACGAACTCAGTTGCGTCGAAACTCCAGAGTATTGCAGGGGTTAAGGTTATCTATGAAATAACCGGACAGTATGATATAGCGGTGATATTATCATCCAATTCTATTAATGAGATTAATAGCAGTATTGACGATATAAGAAGAATAGAAGGGGTATCAGATACGGATACGGTCATTATCTTAAGAACATTGACATGAGATACCCTTGATAAGAGCCGAAAAGATTTATATTGTATTCGAATTAAGTTCCAATTAAGCATAAATGTCACTAATTTCAGACGATCCCAATCATTTTGCGAACATATATAATCAAACAGTATCCAACAAAGAAATAACAATCTTGGATTCAACGCTTCGGGAAGGTGAGCAACACCCTGGAGTGTCTTTTACAAATAAACAAAGAATACAGATTGCCTGGTTATTGGACTCGTTTGGTGTAAATCAAATAGAAATAAGCCCGGTTGTCTCCCATGATCATTTCGAAGCAACAAAGACAATAATCAAACAGGGTCTCAAAGCAGACATACTGGCCCATGTAAGGGCGCTTAAATCTGATGTTGAAGTTGCAATTGACTGTAATGCAACATGGGTCGCAACATATATGGGAATTTCGGACATACACCTATCTACAAAACTAAAGATATCAAGAGAAGAAGCAAAAATCAGAGCACTTGAAGTTGCAGATTTTATTAAATCGCATGGATTGAAATCACGTTTTACTATGGAAGATGCAAGTAGGACAGACCCATTGTTCCTAATTGAAATGTGCAAGGAAATGAATTCACGAGGAATTGAAAGAATTAGTATACCTGATACTGTAGGAATCATGCGTCCACAGGGAATGTACAACTTGGTTAAGATGATATATGACAATATCGACACGAAAATCTCATCACTAGATGTACACTGCCATAACGATGTAGGGCTAGCGCTTGCAAATGCACTAGCAGGTTGCGAAGCAGGAGCGAGTCAGATCCATACTACCATAGACGGATTTGGTGAAAGAACGGGTATTCCATCTCTGGCAGAAACAGCAGTTGCCCTAAGTGTCATCTATGGAATGCCTAATGATTTTAGGTTACACATGTTGAAGGACCTTTCAAGAACTATTGTAAGTTATACACATATTGAGACTCCTGAATCTAAACCCATTGTCGGAGAAAGTGCGTATAAACATAAAGCAGGAACACATTTGGCTGCAATTCTGCAAAATCCATCAGCTTATGAAATTCTCGAACCCCGTCTTGTTGGGAATAGAAGAAAAATTGTGTTCGGAGAGTTGGCCGGTAAAAATGGAGCTGCTTATCTTCTGTCTTTGCTGGGACTTGAATCTTCAAAAGTTGAAGCAGAGAAAATGGCCAAGGGTCTGAAGGAACTACGTATGGGAGATATCTTGGAACTATATCTTGATGAAAGATTAGAAAGAAAAATACTTAACGATGCAGTATCAAAGTAGAGGAGATAGTAATGATAAAATGCACTGAATGTGACGCAGAAATCAAAATTCCTGATGATGCGATGGAAAACGAAATTGTGACATGTCCTGACTGTGGTGCCAGTTACGAACTAATAAAATCAAGTAATGGGTTTACCATAAGACCTGCACAATCTGTCGGAGAGGATTGGGGAGAGTGAAAGGAAATAACAATAAACCTTCTTTTGTCATTCTTTATGACCAACTAAGATGGGAAGAAAAATCACTAATTGAATCTGCGAAAAAAAATGATATTAATCTAGAAGTCATTAATTGTAGAGAAAATTCAATCGACCTGGACGAAGACAAATCGAATTATCGTGATGACATCATCTTACAAAGATGTGTGAGTTATTACAATAATTTGCACTCAACCGCTGCATTTGAGGGCCTTGGCGCAAAGGTGATAAATTCTTTACATACTGCGATAATGTGTGGAAATAAACTGTTTACCCATATGGAATTGTCAAAATCAGATATTGCCATCCCAAAAGCATTTTGTGCCTTTTCTAATCAATCAGCTATGGGTATCCTGAGTAAGAACGGATACCCAATGGTTATCAAACCTGTGGTAGGTAGCTGGGGAAGAATGATCGCGTTACTAAAGGATAAAGAGGCGGCTGAAGCAGTAATAGAAGATAGGGAACACATGTATCCATTATATCATGTGTTTTATTTCGAGGAGTTTGTAAAAAGACCTCCCAGGGATATTAGAAGTATTGTTGTAGGAGACAAAGTAGTTGCTGCCATCTATAGGTACTCGGGAGATAATGAATGGAAAACCAACATGGCTCTCGGAGGAAAGGCAGAAGCATGCAAAGTTACAAACGAAATGGAAGAACTTTGTTTAAAAGCTGCAAAGACAATGAAGGGCGAGATATTGGGAGTAGATTTGATGGAAGGTGAGAATGGACTTCTTGTGCATGAGGTAAACAATACTACAGAGTTCAAGAACACTGTTAGAGTTACTGGAGTGGACATCCCATCCCTTATTATAGATCATCTAATAAAATCCAATAAATAATTAGCAAAATTGATCTCTTCAGCATATGCGATTGAATTATTGAAAAAAGCTCTTGAAATATATACTCCTTCTAGATCAGAGGCACAATTAGCCAATCTGATTAAGGAAAAATGTCTGGATGATCTGGGGTTTGAGAAAGTAAGTATAGATAGCGTTGGTAATGTAATCGCAACTAAGGGAAGCGGTAGTCCCAGAATTCTTTTATGTGGACATATGGACACCGTGCCAGGGCAAATACCGGTTAGAGTAGAGTCAGGATACCTTTTTGGTAGAGGGGCGTCCGATGCCAAAGCACCTCTTATAGCCATGCTTCTTGCCTGCTCGGAATTCAAGCAGAGTGGAACGATAATATTTGCAGGAGTTGTTGATGAAGAAGGGAACGCTACTGGTATTAAGGAGTTGGTTAAGAATAAATTGTCTGTCGATTATGCAATATTTGGAGAACCAAGTGGAATTGACAAAATTACTATATCATATAAGGGAAGACTTGCGTTAAGACTTACATGTGATGTACTTGATAGTGCTCATGCTAGTGCTCCCTGGCTGTCAAGAAATTCTATTGAGGAGGTATATGAGGTGTGGAAGTTACTTAGTAACGAAATATCATCAAAATATAATAAAACTGATAAAAAAAGTGAATCAGTTAGTCTCAGTCTCACAGAAATTTCTGGAGGTTCGAGTCATAATGTTACGCCACAAAAGTGTAAGATAACGATTGACATCAGAGTACCAAATGGTGTTAAATGTCAAGTTGTGCTTGATGCCTTGGATAATTCTATAAAAAACATTTCTGAACTACGGAAGGTGAAAATTACTTATCGAATTGAGGATATGACAGAACCTTTTGAAGCTGACCATTCATCCCCAATAGTTAGGGCACTGTCTCTTTCAATATTAGATATTGGCAAGGTGCGTCCAGTACTTTTACGGAAAACAGGTACTGGAGATATGAACGTATTAGGAAATTACCTGAAGATCCCTATGGTAACGTATGGACCCGGCGAACCTCATGTGTCACATTCTAAGGACGAAAGAGTGGAAATACAGTCCTATCTAACTAGCATTGAAATTTACAATAGGGCGCTTTTTCATACTTCAAGGCTACACCATAATAAGAGGGATTTGAGTACCAAATGAAATACTGATATGTTGTATTTAGTCGGTGCTGGAATTTATGACACTTTTGAAATGTGTAATTCAATTGACATACTGAAAAAATGCGATAGAATTTACATTGAAAGATTCACATCACCTATTTCGGATAATTTTATCCAAATTCTTAAGTCAAATCTGGAACCAGGAAAAAAAATAGAATTTGTAAAAAGGTGGTTTGTGGAAGATGGTAGACAAATATTAGATGAGTCAAAGACATTGAATATTGGATTGGTAAGTTATGGAGACCCAACTATAGCGACAACTTTTACAGAATTGAGAATAAGAGCCGTTAGAAACGACATTAATGTCAAGGTCATACATGCCGCTTCAGGAATTACTTCGCTCGTAGGGGAATCTGGATTACAAATCTACAAGATAGGAAAACTAGTTACTATGATGGAAGAAAGACAGTCAGCATTGAGTGTTTATACAACAATCTTTAACAACCTGAATTTGAATTGCCATACCATCATACTAACTGAATACAGACAGGATGAAGATGAATCCGTTTTTTTCATGAAACCAAATGATGCAATCTCAAGACTACTTGAGGTAGAGAAAGATATCAAGTACGAGTTTGTTTCAGAGGATTCATTTTTGATTGTTCTTTCAAGAATTGGCACGGATAGGCAAAGAATAGTCAGTGGCAAAATTAAATCCCTATTGGGCATAGATTACGGAGAAGGGCCCCATGCTATCATATTTCCTTCCAAGTTTCATTTTACAGAAGAGGATGCGATATTGAATTTGACTGAAATAATCGATAGACCTGATGATAATACGGCGAAGATAAAGAGCATTTCGGATCATATGTTAAATAAATATGAGCCAATGATTAGAAATGAAATCAAACAATTAAGAGAATCATTAGTTTCCAGAAAGAACGAGAATATTCAACTAGAATTACTGGAGAATGCAGAATTATATCTGGATGATGCAATCCAATTCTTCAGGCAAGGCAAAAAGGAGTTGGCTGTATTATCTATTGGATATGCGGATGGATTGGTTGACTCACTAAAACAAATGTTGTGAATTGAGTAATCAGTAATTCATATTACAGTGTTCAATACTCTACGCGTCTGTTCAAAACTATTGAATACAACCTAGTAAGTAATTTACTAAAAATAGTAATATCCTGGTGCAAATCCATTTACATGAGTATTTTCTAGTTATCGGAATTTCGAAGTCTATCCATGCTATTTATCTTTACATATTGTTGCATTTCATAATTTTTTTATAAGGGCTAAATAAACATTAAGTATGAATAACTTAAAATATTCAATACCTGTCAGTTTAGCTATTTGGATGTTCGTATTGATGAGTAATTTTGCTTTTGCACAGATTGGTTTTAGAACAGACTTGGCGGGAGAACACGAAGTGCCGCCTATTTTCAGTGAATCCTATGGAAGTGCTCTTGTAGATGGTAACGATGATAATCTCAAGTATCAGATAAATGTAACATCTCTGGATAAGGTTACAGGTGCATTTCTGTACAAAGGTGATTCTACAGAGAACGGACAAATCCTTGTTTCATTATTAAACTCAACAGATCCCTCAGGAGTCATTGATGGCAATTTAATTGAAGGTACAATTAATTCCTCAAGTATAGTGTTGCCCTTGGCAAACCTGACGACTAATATTACATTGGCAGCACCAGCTTCTGCCAATTTGACAAATGCTACAGCAGCATCGGTTGGCAATTTGACAAATGCTACGACATCTGTGAATCCCTCTAGCAAACTGGAAGCATTAATAGACTTGATGGGTCAGAATATGACGTATATTAATATCCTTACTTCAGACTTTCCTCAAGGTGAACTGAGAGGAACATTGACATCAACTAACTCAACAGGTTAACTATTTTTTATCAATTTTTTGCATTATGCGGTTCTCCTTAATTCTAAACTACCGTTAACAGCAAAAGAATTTAAGATAACTTTGTGCATCTACAATAATGTCATTTTTCGAAAGTGATATAAAAGCCGTTTATTCCAGCAAAAAAGTTCCTAGATTACGATCTCCTATTTTGATCTGTGGGTTTCCGGGTAGCGGATACGTTGGAAAACTTGCAATTGACCATATTATCGAAGAATTAGAAAGCATACATTTAGCGGATATTTATTCAACTTCATTTCCACCGCAGGTCATAATTAAGAATACTGGAATCGTGGAACTTATGAAAAATATTTTGTATTATGTTAAAGATAGTCGAGCTAAACACGATTTCTTGTTTCTTACAGGAGATGCCCAACCGGTAAGTTCTAAAGTAGAATATTTGCTTAGTGAAGAAATAATAAAAATTGCCAAAAATTTTGGCGTTACACAAGTCATAACCCTTGGAGCATATATAACTGGCATGTTCGTCGAGACACCAAGAGTATTTGGTGTTGCTACAGACGATGATGGATTGAAACTCCTAAATTCGTATAGCATTTCAAAAATTGATAATGGCAGTATCTCGGGAATGAACGGTATTCTATTAGGTATCGGTAAGATAAATAATCTAAATGGTATTAGTTTGCTCGGTGAAACATCAGGATATGTTATTGATGCAAATGCATCAAAATATATTCTAAAGAAGTTACTCTCAATCGTTGATCTGGATATTGATATGGAAGATTTGGAGAAAAAAGCAAAGGACACGATTATGTTGATAAAAAGCATTGAACGCAGAATTGGTGACAAAAATGCGTCAAGTGATGAAGTTCAACATATGGTTCAGAAGAAGCAACCTGAGATAGGGTATATTAGCTGATTACGGTTAAAGTTCAATTGTGGAATTGAGTTAATGATACTAATTCCAAGTATGCGGATAAAATTATAGTTTTAGGTACACTAGAACTTATAAAACAACTTGTAAGAAAATATTTATTAGTTTCATACGCCGAAAGTATAAAAGTTTTACTTACTGGTTATTGTGTTATTCCCACGTTATCAGATCCATGCATATTTATTATCTGTCGTTTCAAAATATTACGTTCCTTATCAATCTGATGGGAGAATTGGTTTATCTGCTGCATAACTTGGTAAAACAACCTCCCATCAGAATTTAATAAGAAAAATTTTTATAATATTTTTACGATATGGGCATTGAGCATAAAATAAAATTGGTAAAAAACAAAAAACAAATAAAAATAATACATGAGGGCACTGTAAATTATACGTTTTCGAAAACTGGTTCTACAAAGACAGAGGAAAATGCGGATACTGCAAATAAGACCACATCGAGTACAGAAAAGGAGATACCTAGAGCACGTTCCATAGATTTGAAGAACTCAAAAATTCGACAGAAAAATAGGATAGGTGCCGAACAGATATAAACAAAGGTCATTCTTCAGTGTACGAATTATAGGGTTACGATTCAGAGTGAAGGGAGGGCCTAGAGGGACTTGATTGAATATTGTGTGTTTTACTACTAAAAGTGATTCCCTTAACTTCTTAATGCGCCCTTTAATTTAATTAGTCAATTCTTATAGATTTACTTTTTGCTTTATCCATTGACTTCTTGTTAAAGGTTATTTCAA
>Ga0193738_1000828_pt1 | contig 13977 bp, 8 predicted proteins | sample L2a1metaG_FD_144927 | JGI IMG/M metagenome (GOLD analysis project Ga0193738, IMG submission 144927) | Soil microbial communities from a riparian zone of the East river system, Colorado, United States - L2a1 | ecosystem: Environmental > Terrestrial > Soil > Riparian zone | place: USA: East River...
CATTTTACGGACTACTTTTTACTGACAGCGCACATGGAATTGCAACCATGTTTCCGCCTGAAGGAGGCTATGCGGGATTCCTGCATGGACGCGTAGTTGACATGCTTTACTTCCCATTATTTTCCGGACAGTTCCCTTCATGGCTGCCGGTATGGGGAGGTGAATCATTTTTGTTTTTCCGGCCCGTGTTTAATATTGCAGATTCCAGTATCAGCATTGGTGTGATGATGCTGTTGATCTTTCAGAAAAAATTCTTTCCGCAGCACCAACCAGTAGTCAGTAATCAGTATTCAGTATCCAGTAATCAGTATTCAGTAAATACACCAAACGAAGGATCCGCCCCGGTGGACACTAAACAAGAGCAGCCCTAGCGGACAGTATACAGTACTCAATAAACAACAGCAGCTGTAAAAGGAACCGAATGTGAAAATGGAAACGGGAAGGGCCAACAGCTAAAGGCTAAAAGCTATTTTTTTTTCTTAGGTGGCTCAGGAAAAACTTTTGTCCACTTCACTTCATTGGTCACAAAAGTTCCTTCTTCATAAGTATCGGCAAGTTTGAAGCGGAGATATTTTTCAGGAAACTCATACTTGTATTGCATGCCTCCTTCTTTGTTGATGACAGCATCTGTTTTTGAATGCTCCTGTGTTTCAGGAAATGTAATCGTATAAAAGTAAACGCCTTTTACATCTGTAGTATAAAATTCAGATTCGTATGATTCCCCGGTAAGGTTATAAGAGTGAAACTTGTCATCCTTTTTCATGACCGCTATCTTGGCTCCTTTCGGAACATGAATGACGTCATAAAGTGTATCGTACCGGTAAAACTCCTGCGTGCTGCTGACGCTCCAGATTCCCTCGATCTCATCAAGCGAATCCTGGTGTTTTGTAAAATAATCCTGGTACATTTCTTCCGTTGTCAGCCGCTGCGCTTTCACTCCCGAAAATAAAAACAGGAAAATGCATATAAATAATCCCCGCATCATCATGCAACGAAAGTAATAAATACCGGAAAACAAAATTGAAAATATAGTGGTGGTTCGTTTTGGGATTTCTGTCCGAAACAGCCTGTGTCACGCAAAGACGCAAAGATCGCAAAGAGCAAGTCCAGCATCACCAGAAAAGGTGGCTGTTAATGGGTTTTTCTTGGCGTCCCGATAGCTATCGGGATTAGCGTCTTTGCGTGACATGGCTGTTCAAAAGCCCAAATCAAAAACTGCCCACCGTGCAAAAAGTCAAATTTCAGATAACCGCACTTTATTACATTTACTGCGATACTTATTATAGATGGCCTCACACACCAAAAAGAAACAACAGCCTGCGCGGCAACATGAAGCTGCAGCAAAAAAAGAAATTGCTAAAGCTGCGCCAACAGCTCTTCAGGAAAATCTGCCGCTCATTATTACCGGAATTTTTTTCCTGCTGTCCGTCATCTGCATACAGAACCACGAAATGTGGCGCGATGAACTCCAGGCGTGGATGGTCGCAAGAGATGCCCATTCTTTACCGCAGCTTTTTCAAAATGTAAAATACGAGGGACATCCTGCTTTATGGCATTTGTTTCTTTTTGTATTTACATCCTTTACGCACGATCCGTTTATCATGCAGGTATTTCATATCCTCATCTCGTCGGCATTTGTTTTTCTCATCAACCGCTATGCGCCTTTCTCGCTACTCATCAAGATCCTGATCACTTTTGGCTACTACGCTTTTTATGAATACAACCTCATAAGCCGCAGTTATGGATTCGGATTCCTGCTGGTGATAATTTTTTTATTGCTTTATAAAAACCGGAGACAGCATTACATACTTATCTCTGTGCTATTGTTCTTTCTTGCCAATACGCACGTGCATGCGCTGATGCTTTCGGGTTTTTTCTCCGCCATCCTGTTCATCGATTACATTCAGAAAGTGAGAACGGGGGCGTTTGAAAAAGTCGGCATAATGAAACTTGCGCTTTGCTGCCTGATTGTTTTTTCGGGTTGGACCACATCTGTTTTGCAAATCAAACCTGAGCCCGATAATTCTTTTCCTGTCAGCTATCCAAAGCCCGATGAAGACAATGCAGCCCGCTGGACGTTTAGTATTAGCAAAATTACTACGTCTTACACTGCAATCCCAAAGCTTGATCACCCGCATTACTGGAACACAAATTTCTTTGAACCTTTAACTACAAGAAACGGTGTTGAAATTGTAGACAATGAGAAGCTCAACCTGTTTTTCCCGCTGTTAATATTTTTGATTTTCTTTTTTTACTTTTTGAGAAAACCTTTAGTTCTGCTGCTTTATACTGCAGCCACTTTTTCTTTTATTTTTTTATTCTATTACTCCGCACTCACGCACAGCCGGTATTGCGGACATTTATTTGTGTTGCTCCTTGCATGCATGTGGCTGGAAACCTATTACAGCGAGAAAATATTTTCCAATAGTACACTTAACTCTTGCGTACGTTTTGGAAAAATAGCCGGCAAATATTTATTCATCTTTATTTTGATTACCGGCTTTATCGGCGGGGTGGGTGCATATTATAAGGATTTGCAAAAACCGTTTTCCGCCAGTGCCGAACTTGCTGACTTTTTAAAAGAAAACGATCTGGATAAACTGAAAATCTATGCAGCAACCGACTTTGTTATCTCGCCCGTCGCAGGAATTTTGGATCGACAGCTCTATTATCCGCAGCGCAAATCCGAAGGGAGCTTTGTTATCTGGGATCAAAAAAGAAATGACAACGTTGAATATGCTTCAATCATAAACGAGATGCAGGAAGATCAAAAACACGGAATGAAAAAAATGCTTTTCATCACCGAAAATCCCCTGCAGTTCGTCAATCCCAATACACAACAAAGCGAACCGATTACCGAAGGAATGGTGTCAGCAAACCTGCACGTTCAGTTACTGAAGACTATTAAGGCCGGAGTAGTGCCGGATGAAAAATATTTGGTTTATATGGTGGAGGAGAGGGTGAAACCGTAGGGTTGAAATAACCAGCAACTTAAACGTACGCTTTTCTGCACAACGTATGACAGATATACGCAGCTTTTAATAAAACTCCTTCGAATAATAAATTGTTATGAGAAACCCCTGTCGCTTCGACTGAAGGCACAGCGACTTCAAACCTTCTGACAATTATTAAAAGATTAATTCGTTTGTTATCGAAACTTTAAACGAATGAAAGCAAAACTAACCACACTCACCTTATTTACGCTTTTGTTTGCGTTGTCAACTTTTGCGCAAGACACACTCATTACTGCAAATGACAATGGGCTTAAGGTTGGCATAAAATGTAATTTTGAGCAAAGTGGAGATTACTATAATGAATACAACAGTGGAGGTAATCATGTAATCTTTTTTGGATTTCAAGCAATCCGTAAAATCAAAAAGACCAAATCGTCTTTTGAATCTGGACTTTATTTTACGACTAAAATAAAACAATACAGTGCGAGATATACCAATACGCATAAACCGACACCCCCATATTACAATAATTTTACAATGACAGTTTACCACCATTATTTAACGATACCAATTAATTATCGGCTTGATACAAAATCAGTTTATTTTGCGGCTGGTTTATTTGGAGATATTAATCTCTATCACAATGCAAGAACATACGAAGAATATGTTGACAGTATTCAACATTATGGCACAGACAGAAAATTTTTAATTGGCTGGAATGTTAATCTTGGTTTGGAAAAATCTATTTCTTATCGGATGGACATTTTTGTGGAAGCAAGATTTGCAGTTACGGTAAGTTCACTTAAAAAGGAAGACGGTGGTTTCTTTATGACTTCGGGAAATATAGGTTCTTCAAATGTAAATTATGGTTTTGGTGTTGGGGCAAATTACAAATTAGGACGAAAATCCAACTGACCTATCAAGTGTTTTACTTCACTCCTCCCTCTTATTCGGCATATCACTCTTCACATCCACAGTAATCCTTTCTTCCCGGTTAGCCAGTTCCCACGCAGTTAGAAAAATCAACTGCGTGCGCTTTGCCAGCAGATCAAACTGGATTTTATCAATCGTATCTGACGGACGATGATAATCAGGGTGTGATCCGTTGAAATAAAAAATTACCGGGATGTTGTTCTTGGCGAAGTTGTAATGATCGCTGCGGTAATAATACCTGTTTGGATCATCGGGTTTGTTGTATGTATAATCAAGTTCGAGTTTTGTAAAACCCGAATTCGCTTTTTCATTGATGGCATGAAGGCCTGTGCTCAGCTTATCAGAACCGATGATGTAAACATAATCCCTCACGCCAAGTGAATCATGCTTGTCGTCGATCCTGCCGATCATGTCGGTGTTGAGATTTACCATTGTATGTTCAAGTGGAATTACGGGACGCTTCACATAGTATTTGCTGCCAAGCAATCCCTTTTCCTCTCCTGAAAAAGTCATAAATAAAATGCTCCGTCGCGGACGATGTCCTTCATTTGCTGCTGCGGAAAATATTTTCGCCATTTCCATAACAGCACTTGTGCCGCTGCCATCGTCATCAGCTCCGGGATATATTAATGAATCCCTTATGCCGAGGTGATCATAGTGCGCAGTAATTACGATCACTTCATTTTTTATATCAGCTCCTTCCAGCAATCCCGCCACATTTTCTCCAATGATGCCGTCTATATTAATTACAAAATTTACCTGGAGTTCTGTTGAAGCCGCAATGCTTGATGGCTTTCCGTCACGTTTCACTTTACGCATCGCTTTTTCAAGGTGCTGCTTATCGTCTCCGGAAAACATTTCCATTGCAAGTTCCGGAGTGATGTAAACACAAGGTATCGCTGCAGGAATTTCTTCGGACTTATCGTATAAGCTGCGCTCAATGATATTTTCCAGGGAATCCGTGATCAGGAAAAACATTGTTGCTCCTTTCGCAGCGGCGGTTTTCGCTTTTTGTTGCAGGTCAACAGAGGTTAGAATTGAGGGTTGATTATTTTTTTTAACTGGCATGCCATCGAAGAACATCACGGCACCGCTATCCATTTTTATTTTTTTGTAGTCGTCATAATTTTCACTGCTGATTCCATATCCTGCGAAAAGAATTTTATGAAATAAGTAAGTCGTGTCTTTAAATCCTTCCGGGTAGAAATAATCGCGCATGAACACAAAGCTTTTATCATTCACTTTAATATTCCTGCTGCCGTTTGCGCGTGCGCTTAAAGGTGTGTGCTGGATATATCCCCCATGTGAAACGGCTTTCAGCGACAATGAACGAAAATGGTTTTCAATAAATGCTGCCGCCTTCTTTTGTCCTGGCCGGCCTGTCTCTCTTCCTTCTAATGAGTCTGATGCCAGCACTTCCAGGAATGGTTGTAAGGCTTCCGGAGAAATTCTTTTAGCATAGGAAATAGAAATGGAATCCTGCGCATGAACGCCTTCACGAAAAAGTAATAATAAAACAAGAAGAGAAAAGGTCAGCCTTTGCATTAAAACGTCAGACGGCAATCTCAATTTTATCAACCCGCTTCTGATGCCTTCCGCCTTCGAAAGTGCTGTTCAGAAAAATCTCTACAAATTCTTTTGCTTCATCTGCAGAAACAAATCGTGCAGGTATGCAGATGACATTGGCGTTGTTGTGCTGCCGCGCTAACGCTGCAACTTCTTTGCGCCAGGCAATTGCAGCCCTGATGTGATGGTGCTTGTTTGCCGTGATCGCTACACCGTTTGCGCTGCCACAAACCAGGATCCCAATCTGCGATTCGTCGGTCTCCAATGATTTTGCAACAGCATGCGCAAAGTCGGGGTAGTCGACAGAATCAGAAGAATACGTTCCTACATCCTTTATACTATAGCCGCTTTCCTTCAGCATTTTCACGATGGCGTCCTTTACCTCTACGCCGGCATGATCACAACCCGCGGCAATCCTGGGCTTTTCCATGTTATCAACGTTTAAATTGTTGACTTCAAAGATATTATTTTGTTTTCAACACAAGAGGGTTTTGCATTTCCAATGTGTTGATCTTCAGAATTGATTTTTGGGTAGTTACGAACAGTTCATCACTGTATATCTCGCATACCTGTTTCTAAAAACTCAAATGTTTATTTCCATTGTTCATTACTAAATACCCTTAACGAGATTCCGGTCTGATGCAAGAGATAGTTGTGAAAAGTTACAATATGTTGTGAGCGTTTTCGCCCGACTAATGAACATTGCTTTCGAAACTATTTTTCAACCGTGGGTGTTATCCACAGGATGTTAATATTGCCGGAAAAATCAAGCTGTCAGGTCTTTACATTTACTCCGGGGGTTGATAACCTCGCTCCAAAAACGGCTAAGTGATTTACCAAGCAAATCACCTGCGAGTTACGAACGGTATTAACACTATAGTATTAGTAGTAGATTTTTATTTAAAATAAATATATAATACATATATATTAGCTTGTTGACGGTTCATTTGAAGTTTCTCCCGATGGAAGTTTTATTGCGACATTTGCCACCGCTACAAAAAATCATGGCCCCACGGAAGTTTTTAATTGTTTTGGTTTTCCTGCTCAGTGCAGGGGAAACGTTATTTGCGCAGGCTCCGCAGGATGGGCCTGCAAAATTTTATTATCCGAGCGGGAAATTATCAAGCGAAGGCACGATGGTGAAAGGCAAGCCCGATGGATATTGGAAAAGCTATTACGAAAATGGCCAGTTGAAGAGCGAAGGAAACAGGTTGAATTTTAAACTGGAAGGGGAGTGGAAGTTCTATACGGATTCAGGCGTGATGTCTTCGCTGTACAACTACCAGGAGGGCATTAAAAACGGTTTGCAGAAAACTTTTTATCCTGATGGAACTTTGCAAAGTGAAGAAACTGATTCTGCCGCAGTGAAGCATGGTCTTCAGAAGTTTTACAGCGAGGAAGGAAATCTCATGAAAGTAATTCCATTTGTGAGCGGTGTAGAGCACGGCGTTTCGAAGGAATATAATTCTGAAGGAACACTGATTACGATCACAACTTTCCGCAACGGATATTTTCAGAAGGAAGAAAAAATAAACCGTGTCGACAGGAATGGACTGAAGCAGGGAATTTACCGCACCTATTACGACAGCGATGTTCCGAAAAGTGAAGGCATGTACAAGGACGACAAGAAGGACGGAATTTTTAAAGAATATTCTCCTGATGGCCGCATTGTGAGCAAGGAAGAATACAGGAATGGAGAATTGATCCTTGAGCAGAAAAAAGAAGACGATAAGTTCGAAGTGAAGCGTCAGTATTACAATACAGGTGCAACTAAAATTGTAGGCACTTACAAGAAAGGAGTACCGGAGGGAACTTTTAGACAATACGATGAAAATGGAAACCTGGAGGGAGCAAAAATTTATAAGGCCGGCCGTGTTTTACGCGAAGGAAAATATGATGGCCAGGGACGTGAACAGGGAGAATGGAAAGAGTTTTATGAAAGCGGTCATTTGAAATCAGTCGGACTATACGTAGATGGAAAGCGCGAAGGCCCATGGAAATTTTCTCATGAAAATGATTCGCTTGAACAGGTTGGAACGTATGTAAAAGGAAAACCGAATGGTCCGTGGAAATGGTATTACCCTAACGGCGCATTGCGCAGGGAAGAAACTTATGAGAACGGTAAAGAGCAAGGTGACATGAAAGAATATGACGATGACGAGATTGTTATTGCCGAAGGAAAATATGTTGACGGAAAACAGGATGGCGAATGGAAATATAAAATGAATGGCAATACTGCAGTGGGCGTATTTGTTGAAGGAAAGGAAGATGGCATGTGGAAGCAGTATTACGATGATGGCCAGCTTTCATTTGAAGGAGAATTTCTTGAAGGACTTGAAACGGGCGAGCACAAATATTATTATCCTAATGGACGGATCAGCGAGATCAGGAATTTCCGCTTCGGAAATCCTGAAGGTATCTGGAAAAAATTTGACCAGGGCGGCGCATTGATTCTCGAGATCACATACCAGGCAGGGGATGAAAAAAAATGGGACGAAACCAAGGTGCCTGAAGGAGACGAAAGTCAGTAGACAGTAAACAAAAAACAGTAAACAAGAAATCCAATCTGCATCTTGTTAATGGCGTGACTATGGAGGACGCTGCAAAGCATATGCGATTATATAATCCGCAGCTTAAATTTTAAACTAAACGGCCAGAGGCCAAAAGCCAATGGCAGAAAACAGCCAGTACCAGTAGGCAGTACCAGTAGGCAGTGAACAGCCAGCAGCCGGAACCAGTACCGATAGGCAGTGTAAGTACCAGTAGCAAGAAACCGCTGCAGTTAAAATGTAATAGTGAACGGCCAACAGCTAAAGGCTAAAAGCAATTATGATCCGTGAACTTAGATTCCTTTTTCGTTACATATTTTTCTGGCTGATCGTTTTTCTTGTGAACAGGATCGCATTCCTTATCAGCGCAAATTCATTTTTCAAAGGCGAAAGCACAGGTCATATTTTACAATCGCTTTTTTCAGGATGGCTCCTTGACATTGCAACAGTCGGTTACCTGCTTCCCATTCCTGGCTTGCTCATCACCCTGTATGCAATTTTTCAAAAGCGCCTCCTGCTTTCCATCTGTAATTTCTTTGTCGGTTTTTTCATCCTGGTTTATTGCCTCACATGCTTCGGAGAACTTTTCCTGTACAATGAATGGACAACGAAACTCACCATGCAGGCTTTGCTGCACTTTCAGCATCCGGGAGAAGTATTCAGCACATCGCCATTGAAAGTGACCGTACTCTTTTTTTTATTGTCAGGCATTTTTACAGCGACATATTATTTCTGTTATAAAAAATTCGTTGCGATAAAACCCGGACAGCAATTACAAAACAACACTTCACGAAAAATATTCGCCGCCGTGTTGGTTATCGTTTTTGTCCCGCTGAATTTTTTAATGATCAGGGGAGGGTGGAGCGCCATTCCGATTTCTGACAGCGATGCATACTATTCTTCCAACTCTGCATTGAATGATGCAGCCGTAAATCCGCTGTGGAGCCTTGCAAAAAACATCGTTGAATACACTTCGCACCAGGAAGAAAATCCATACGTGTTTATGGACAATGAAACTTCCATGGCGGGATTGAAAAAAATAATGCATGCCGAAAAAGATACTACGGAATATATTCTCACCACAGCAAAACCCAATATTGTATTCCTGATCCTCGAAGGATTCACGTCTTATGCATTGCCGAATTTTGGCGGCGATAATTTTGCGCCATTCCTCGACAGCCTTTCACGCAATGGTGTGGCGTTTACAAAATGTTATGCAGCGGCATATGCATCCGACCAGGGCATGCCGGCGATCCTCAGCGCCTATCCTTCAACGCCGAAAATTTCCATTACGAACCAGTCGAGCAAAACAAAAGATCTTCCATGCATCAGCAGAGACCTGAAGCCTTTGGGATATGAATCGGGTTTTATTTTCGGCGGGCAATTGAATTACGGGAACATCAAAAGCTATCTTTATAACGCAGGCTTCGATGTAGTGATTGAAAGAAGCGGCTTTCCGGAATCGGTTCCGGATGGACACCTTGGAATACAGGACATGGAAATGGCACCGCTTGTACTTGAAAAGATCGACAAAGCGAAGCAGCCGTTTTCATATGCATGGTTTACCATCAGCACACATTCGCCGTACGATATTTCGGTGCCGATGAAAAAAATTACTGATGGTCGCGAGAATGAATATATGAATACGATAATTTATTCGGACCAGGCATTGCGCATATTTTTCGAAGGCGCGAAAAAGAAACCATGGTACAGCAATACACTCTTTGTCGTTATTTCAGATCACAGCCATTTCTGCCAGCGTAATTTTCCGATAGAAGATAAAGAGTATCACCGCATCGTATCTTTCTTTTACGGCGATGTGATCAAACCGGAATACCGCGGAAAAAAAGTTGAGTCTATTACCTCTCAGCTTGATGTCACTCCAACTGTTCTCGCACAACTTCGCCTGCCTGTCGATAAATATGTTTTCGGAAAGAACATGCTCAATCCGTATTCACCATCCTTTGCATATTACGATTACCATGGAGGAAGCGGGTACATCACCGACAGTTGTTTTATTTCACGTAAGATGAAAGAGAAACATTTATTCCTCAATTCATGCACGGACTCAGCGCTCACCAAAGATTTGCGATGGAAGCATGAGGTTTTTTTACAGGAAACTTTTCGTGATTACTTGTCGCGGTAAAGCAGCCTAGCCACTAATCCCGATAGCTATCGGGACACTAATTAACTCGAACTAATTAACAGCCAAGTCACCCTTACTGTTGTCATTGCGACGAAGGAAGCAATCTGTCAAATCGAAGTAGGTAGACAATGCTGACTTTGGTGGAATACATTGCGACAAAATTCGGATGTCATCGATCTTTAGCCTTCCTTAATATTCAGGATTAAATTTTGAATCCAGTTTTAATAATTGGGGGACTGCTTCCTTCGTCGCAGTGACTACTCGCTCGGGCCACGAAGTTGTCAATGGCAACACCGTGGGATCTCGGTAAAAATATAATTTGGACATGCTAACACAAACAGATTTTGGATTTAAATTCTCTTAATTAGTGAGAATTCGTGGCGGAAGACCATCGGACTACTTCCCCATCCGTTCTTTCCACAACTCATTGAATGACTTCGGAGCAACCTTCGGCAACTCGCGTCTCTCGCCCCAGGATTTTCTGAAAAAGTTCTGGAGCATAAAATTCTTTGTCGTTGATCCGCCGGCATTCATCATCCTGCGACTGAGCATTGCTTTTTTCCAGATGCCGAAAATAAATTTCTCGCTTTTTGTATTCAGTTTTTGTTCAACGGAATCGCGCCTGTTCAGCAGCAATAATTTATGCAACTCAATTTTTACAGGGCACACTTCAGTACATTTTCCGCAAAGAGAAGAAGCATAACTCAAATGTTTGAATTCCTTCATCCCATTCAGGTGCGGACTGATTACAGAGCCTATCGGCCCGCTGTAAGTAGTTCCGTAAGCGTGTCCGCCAACGCCTTTATAAATCGGACAACCGTTCAGGCATGCGCCGCAGCGTATACAACTCAGCGCCTGTCGTTGTTCCTGTTCTGCCAATAAGTTTGTGCGGCCGTTGTCCAGGAGGATCACGTAAAATTCTTCGGGACCATCATGTTCGTCTCCCTGCCGCGGACCGGTAGTGATGCTGTTATAAACGGTAATATTTTGTCCGGTGCCGTGCGTGGCAAGCAACGGCCAGTAGAGATCAAGGTCAGTAAGCGAAGGAATTATTTTTTCAATTCCTGCGATGGCAATCTGCACTCGCGGGAACGACATGCTCATCAATGCATTTCCTTCATTCTCCGTAACGGCAACACCGCCGCAATCGGCGATCAGGAAATTTGCTCCGGTGATTCCCGCATCTGCGCTCATATATTTTTCGCGGAGCGTTTTGCGCACGTAAGCCGTAATCTCCTTCGGCGTGCTTTCAATCGGGAGATCAAATTTTTCATTGAAAGTTTTTGCAACATCTTCTTTCGAGAGATGCATGGCAGGAGTTACGATGTGATATGGATGTTCGTTGCGAAGCTGTACGATATATTCTCCGAGGTCCGTTTCAAAAGATTCGATGCCTTCTTCTTTCAGGCGTTCATTCAAATGAATCTCTTCCGTAGTCATGCTCTTCGCCTTCACAACGGCTCGTGCGTTAATGCGCTTCAGGATATTCACCACTTCATCCATGGCCTCATGCGCATCCTGCGCCCAGAGCACCTTTCCGCCACGGCGTGTTACGTTCTGGTCGAACTCATGTAAATATTTGTCGAGGTTTTCGATGACCTTCCATTTCAGGTTGGCCGCACGCTGCTTTGCCAGCTCAAGGTTGAGATATTGATCCTTGCCGTGCTCTACTTTTTTATCGTACTGAAGAATATTGAAAGCAAGCTTGCGTCTGTGCTCGCTGTCGAACACTATCGTTTCCGCATCCAGTAAAAATTTTTCGCTTTGCTCGCTCATGTGTGTTGTTCGCGAAATTAAGAAGAATGTTCGTCCGGACAATCTTCGGTTATACCTATTACTACAATGTATTTACTCAAGAATTCTACCTCGTTTAGCCGGGGAATTTATATTGTCCAGACACATGTGGGCAATAAAGTCAGGTAAAAAAAACTAGTGAAGATGTGAATAGAGAGCCCGTAAACAGTAGGAGAATTCAGTGGCCATAGCACTTTGCGACTGCAGACAGACAAAGTACTTACATCTCCAATCTTAACATATTGGTATAGAAAATAATGTCGAACGCCAACTTCATTAGGATATAGTTTATCGATTTACTAGGTTTGTGAGTCGCACAGGTTACGGGAATCACTACCATTTAAAATTCAATATCATGAAAAGACTATACTGTTTTCTTTTATGTACAATTATTTTTCATAGCCTGATCCAGGCGCAAACTCCGGGAGAGTGGACGTGGATTAGCGGAGATAACACAGGAGGGCAGGCTCCGGTTTTTGGAGTACAAGGCGTTCCGGATCCATTGAATAAACCGGGAGCAATTTATGAAGGCTGTGAATGGATCGACAATGCAGGAAATTTCTGGATGTATGGTGGACTGGATTACCTATTCAGTACAGAAGCAGATATGTGGAAGTACAGTCCTTCTACTGATGAATGGACGTGGGTGAATGGTCCGGGAGGTACAGGCGGAACACCTGTGTATGGAACCAGGGGAGTGGCTGCTCCAACAAATCATCCTGGTGAGCGCGGCTACGGAATGTTAAGCTGGGTTGACAACAATGGTGACTTCTGGATGTATGGCGGATACACAAACCTCAGTGCACTTTTCCTTGGAGATTTTTGGAAGTATGAACCGGGCACAAACATGTGGACATGGATGGGAGGAGATACATTGCCGGGTTCAATAGGTAACCACGGAACGATGGGCGTTCCTTCAGCTTTGAATGTTCCGCCGCCGTCGACTGAAAATGCAAGTTCATGGGTACTTGGAAATGAACTTTGGTTTTTTGGCGGGATGTCGCAAGGCGGTCCGTACGTTGGAGATTTGTGGCGGTATAATATTACTACTGACGAATGGACGTGGATGAAAGGAGATACAACCATGGGAGCACCAGCGGTATATGGAACAAAAGGCGTAAGCAGTCCAACAAATTTTCCTGGAGCCAGAATTTGTTATTCACGATGGCAAGACAACAACGATGACTTTTGGATTTTTGGAGGAACATCCATTACAGGAACAACAAATGATGTTTGGAAATATACACTTGCAACAAATGAGTGGACGTGGATGAACGGGCCCAATGTCTCGAACGACATGGGAAGCTACGGAACAAAATGTGTGGCAGATCCAACGAACCGTCCTCCTGCTCGCACGGAAGCACGCGCATGCTGGACTGACGACTGTGGTATTTTCTGGTTGTTCGGCGGCAACGCAACAAACGGAATGTCAAATGATCTATGGCGGTATGATACAGCAACAGACATGTGGACATGGGTGAGCGGAAGTTCGGTGGGGAATGCAACCGGCGTGTATGGAACGAAAGGAGTTTCGGCTCCGACAAATTCTCCAGGTAGCCGCCAGGGATCACATGCTTATAAAGATGCCAACGGATACCTCTGGCTGTTCGCCGGCTATGAGCAGGGTGGATCAATGATCAATGATTTGTGGCGCTATGTACCTGATCTGACTTGCGGCGGCTGCGCAATGGTTCCGATACCGATATTCACAGCACCGAATCACGTTTGTCCGGGAACATGTACGAACTTCATAAATAATTCTATTGGTGCTACTTCTTATGTATGGTCTTTCCAGGGAGCGAACCCTTCAGTAAGTACCGATGAAAATCCAACCAACATCTGTTACAATGTACCGGGTACTTACCAGGTGTCGTTGATCGCAAGCAATTCCAACACCAGCGATACACTCACGCTGAATAATTATATAACCGTTTATCCATTTCCTCCACCACAAGGAATTTTACAGTACGGCGATACGCTGTTTGCAAACCAGGGTTCCATGTTTTACCAGTGGTTTTATAATGGGAATGCTATT
>Ga0193738_1000829_pt1 | contig 13948 bp, 16 predicted proteins | sample L2a1metaG_FD_144927 | JGI IMG/M metagenome (GOLD analysis project Ga0193738, IMG submission 144927) | Soil microbial communities from a riparian zone of the East river system, Colorado, United States - L2a1 | ecosystem: Environmental > Terrestrial > Soil > Riparian zone | place: USA: East River...
GAGGATTCATTTGTGCACGAAGAGATTGCGTTTCCATTTCAGCTAACCTGACTCTTAAAGCAGCTTTTTCATATTCTGTTTTTTGTAAATTCCTGATATAGTGAACTACAAAGTAAATTGCTGTCCAGATTGTAGTGAATATCAATGTCTGGTAGTAAGCCCAAATGACTTCACTCCAAAAAGAAGGCCTGAACGAATTTGGGGGATAAATTTTATCAAGAGTTCCTATAATATCCAATACCCATACAAGAAACCATGTAGCAAAAAACCCCACTATCGCATTTAATAATAGCATGTAAACTATTTGGCTCAAAGTGGTCTTGTCAAGGATCCTAAATTGTTTGATCAAAAACCGTAAGAAATGAGTACCTGCAAGTCCGATTACAGCTACGATAAGTGTACGCATAATAAAGTCTGTACCACCAGGATTTTGAATCATCATAACGAGATGTGAAAATAAAGACAAGGTGCTAAAGCCAATCAGCTGACATTTCCAATATGTTGAAATTGATATTTTCATCCAGTTATTGCCTGTTTTGGTTAAAAGTTAGTATAATTCTTGTCCCAGCTGGTTGACCGTTTATGTCCGTTTTGTCCGTAATATTTATCATATTATCCCGATCGTTAAGTATTTTATCCAGCTCCAGTCTTGATCTCGTCAGCCCGATTCCCTTAGACTGATATGTAGCATCATAATGTATTTTGTATTGCTGTGACAATTTTCGACCTATACCATTATCATCAATTGTACATTGTATAGTGCCTTTGTTTTCTTTTGCGGAGACAAGGATCTTACCTCCGGATTCTTTTGGCACCAGGCCATGCCAGATCGCATTTTCAATAAAAGGCTGAATGATCAGTGCCGGTACTTTGAAGTTTCTCAGGTCAATTGATCCATCAATATCAAAAACAAAATCAACTTTATCGCCAAAGCGCATTCTCTCTAACTGTGTATATAGTTTGCATGTCTCTAACTCTTCATACAAACCGACTTCACGCTTATCTGAATTGTGAAACAGTGAAAGTATAAGTCTTGAAAAAACAATGAGATAGTTTATAGCTTTGTCATTTTCATTTTTGTTGATCAGCGATTTGATAGAATTCAGGCAATTGAATATGAAATGAGGATTCATTTGTGCACGGAGGGCACGGGCCTCCGTTTCATACAATTTAATTTTTAAATCAGCCTTTTCGCTCTCCGTTTTTTTTATTTTTCTGATATATTGAACAAAAAAGTAAACGGCTGTCCATGCTGTTGTCAAAATCATTCCCTCATAATAAAGAGAAACAACGAAACGAAAAAAAGCTGGGAAGTTAAAACCGGGTGGACGATTCATTAGCAGGATTCCCGCAACTTTCACCATCAATGCCATGAGAATAGCGGCAAAAAGATTTATAATAATATTTAATAATACCAGATAAATCACCTGGTTCATAAAAGGTTTATCTAAAATTTTAAGCCTCTTGATTATCAACCATAAAACATGGGTAACAAGTAGCCCGGATAATCCGGGGACGGTAGCTCGTATCAATAACAATAAACCGCCTGGATTAACGATCATAGAGAATACATAAAAAAAAACTGAAACACTACTCCATCCAATTAATTGATACTTCCAATATGTAGAAATTCTAAATTTCATTTTAGTTTAAATTATTCTAATCTTTTTACTATTTCGGAGGCTAGGACAATATGCTAAGCAGTAAGGTAAATGGATTATTGCCATCTTCATAATTCCTTTTTTGCAATTGGCCCATTCAGTCTTGTAATCAGCCTTTTTAATGCAGTCATCATGGTATAGCTGAGTTCAGGTCCGGGTAAATCCTTATTTATTTCCCCGCTTCAAACTACAAGACCAACTGCTGAAACTACGAACCAAAAGCATATCAACGCCAAGTTGAAGTATAAATGTGCAATTTATAGCAGTAGTTTGTTGTCCGTTAGTAAGAATTACTAAAATTATTTTCTTTCCAATGATGAATCAATTAGGATAAAATTCAGCCAAAACAGAGTTTTATCAGGCTAAAAAAGCAGACTGGATTTTATCAAATTTTTAAAAATAAATTGTATGAAAAAAATTACCATCCTATCGCTTGTGCTTGCTTTTGCAATAACATCATTTTGCCAGCAGGCTGCACAAAAGTCAGCATTTACACCAACAGATTATTTACAAAAAAGTAAAAAACAAAAAAAAGCAGCTGTGATATTATTAGTAGCAGGTGCTGGCCTGATTGTTACTGCTGTTGTAATACCAAATGGAGAATTGACCTATGATGGTATTTGTCTTGGAGCATGGTGTTCTGATAAATATAAAAATGATGGAATAAGAGCAGCTTTCGCGTTGTCAGGAATTACATCAATGCTGGGCAGTATCCCATTTTTTATAGCATCGGGAAAAAACAAAAAAAGGGCCGCCCGGGCTTCTGTTTTCATTAATATGGAAAAAACACCGGTTTTACAGGGAATGGCATTTAAAAATCAATCGTTCCCGGTTTTAGGAATAAGCCTTGGCTTATAGTTAGGTTGCTGGTCATTAATAATTTTAATCAGCCATTTATCAATATTAAATTTTAAATTATGAAAAAGACAATCTTCATTATTTTCTCAATAGTATTTCTTTTTTCTTGCAACGGCGATAAAAAAAATAACTGCATCACAAGTGCTGCAGCTATTGCAGGTTCATACAAGGTAACCGCTGTTACGTACAAGGCAAGCGCAACATCACCTGAAATTAATTATTTTGATCAACTTTATCCCGATGCTTGTGAGAAGGATGATATAATTACTTTCAGTGCAAATAATACTTATGTATTTTCTGATGCGGGTGTTGCTTGTGTTCCATCGGGAAATGATAATGGAACATGGTCATTGTCCGGAACTACATCTATAGTGATAGACGGTTACACTGCGGAGCTGGAAAGTTTTGATTGCAAAAAACTGGTGTTCATTAACCCGAATACACAAACAGCAGGCGATAGACTTAAACTGACCCTGACCAGACAATAATTATTTCAAAAAACTTCTTAACCAATTAAACATATATTATGAAAAAGATGTTATTACTCAGCCTGATCTCAACAATCTTATTAGCTTCATGTAACAAGGATAAAAGAGAATTATCTATAAAGGGCAAATGGACTGTAGACAACTTTGGTTACAAAGAATATGTAAACAATACGTTGACTAGTACAACAACAGCACCTGGAGATGGTACTGCACTCGATTTTCAGGACAATGGTAATGTAGTGATAACATTTACTATGGGGCCACCCGAATCATATCCTTACAAATTAATAACAGATACAAAGGTTGAGTTTGATGGAGAAACGTACGAGATAAGAAATTTAACTGCAACATCTGTCACACTTTTTGCCCGTGAGGATTTTGCGCCTGGTGAATATGATGAACTTTCTATAAACCTGAAAAAATAAAAAATCTGGCATGAGAAAATATATAATGCCTTTGACTCCTATCCTGGTGATGAATGCCGAAGACCCGATCGTACTTTGAAAAGATGAAATATATGAGGAAATAATGCATTCATTGCCTCCTCGACGGCACTCGATGATCCTGGCAATGTTATTACCAGTGAATTTTTAATGAATCCTGCAATACCCCTTGATAACATAGCGTAAGGCATCCGCTCTTGTCCATAATGACGAAATGTTTCCATAATTCCAGGAATATGTATTTCAATTAAAGGTGATATAGCCTCAGGTGTTACATCCCTGGGTGAAAGACCAGTACCACCTGTGAAAAGAATAAGATCAGTATTAACACCAACGAAAGATTTTAATTCATTTTGTATGGTGGCTATATCGTCAGGAATAATTTTATAGGCAATTGTTTTCAGGCCATATTCCTTAAGTCTTTTAACAGCCATTTCCCCGGCTGTATCTTTACCTTCTCCTTTTGAAATGGTATCGGAACAAACAATAACGGCAAAAGACAATCCGGACGGGATGTCTATTGAAAAATCAGACTTACCTCCTTTTTTGTGAATCAATTTTATACTGCCAATTTCAACCGCCTTATCAATTGGCTTTACCATATCATAAATTGTCAATGCAGTAATGCTTGCTCCATGCATGGCTTCAACCTCTACACCGGTTTTATAAATGGTATGAACTTCCACTGTAATAATAATATTCAAACCGTCTAATTCATGTTTGATTGCGGCATACTCTATTGGTAATGGATGACAATCCGGAATTACATCGCTGGTTTTTTTTATTGCTAATAATCCTGCGGCTCTTGAAAACTCAAATACATCTCCTTTTGGAACTGCTTTGCTTTTTATTGCATCGATTGTTTCCTGTTTTGAGACAGAAACTACGGCAACAGCGGTTGCTTTACGAAGACTATTTGATTTTGCTGTAATGTCAACCATACTATTTATTCTCCTTCCATTGATAAGTTTGATCAGATAGCAATTCCTTTCCCCATACAGGTAACTCCGCTTTCAGTCTCTCAACCGTTTCTTCACAGGCACTAATTGCAGTTTTTCTATGCACAGATGATGTAAATACAAATAAGCTGATTTCTCCGGCTTTCACTATGCCTAAGCTATGATACACGTGCATGCATATTAAATCATATTTGGCGAAAATATCTTCACGAATCGAGTGCATTTTCTCTAAAGCCATTTCTTCATAAGTGGTGTATTCAATTGAGCTCACTTCTTTACCCTCAATTTTATCTGCTCTTACCTGTCCAAGAAAAATACTATGTGCACCTATATCAGTTTTACTACTGTGATTTTGAATACTGTCAGCAATAAAAGATGAGGTAATCGGGCCCTGCACAAATATGTTCTTAGGTTTTCTATCCTTCATACAGATTGTTTTGCCTGATCCTGCTTCCAACCTAAAATGCCACCCCGCAGGCTATATATTTTTTTCTTGTCTCCAAAAATACTGGATAAAATCTTTGCAGCTTGTAAACTTCTGCTTCCTGTTTGGCAGAAAGTAATAATTGAATCGGAATTTAGTATTCCGGTTTTATCTTTTAATTGAACTAATGGGATTTTAATGTTTGGAAATTCATTCACCTGAGGAAATTCATTCAATTCTCTCACATCAATAACATCCACATTTCCTTTTGCAATAAAATCACTAAATGATTGCGCATCGATCTCTTCTCCAGCTATTGGTGATGAACAGAGCCATTCATAATCAGTTTTTAAAAATTCCGATTCATTTCGGGGAATCAGTGAGTGGGACTTATCACCTGGTGATAAACTTAATTGATAAAAATGGTTATTTAAAGCATTATAGATTAATAACTGACCCACTAAAGGTTCACCGATACCGGCGATCAATTTAATGGTTTCATTTGCCATCATCATACCGATCATTCCGGGCAATGTTCCTAGTACTCCGGCCTCGGCACAATTTAATACATCCGTTTCTCGCGGTGGCTCAGGGAACATATCACGATAATTGACATCATCATCTTGTTCATTTCTGAAAACACTCAACTGTCCTTCAAATTGGGAGATGGCAGCATATACTAATGTTTTTTTCAGCAAAACGCAGGCATCATTGATCATATAACGGGTAGAAAAATTATCCGTACCATCCATGATGATATCAAACTCATCTAATACTATTAATGCATTTTTTGTGGTAAGCCTTTCGTTGTAAGAAATGATTTTTATTCCGGGGTTTAATTGTTGCAAAATAACACTTGCCCGTTCAGCTTTTGAAAAACCAATATCACTTTCAGAATACAATACCTGCCGGTGAAGATTATTTAAGGCAACCACATCATCGTCTATAATACCGATTGTACCAATACCTGCTGCAGTTAAATATTGTAATGCCGGACAGCCTAATCCACCAGCACCTATCACCAATACTTTTGCATTCAACAATTTTTGCTGGCCTTCTACGCCAAATCCAGGTAGGACGAGCTGGCGCTGGTAACGGTCATATAATTTTTTATTATCCATTTTTATCCGCCCGAAAAAGGTGGTAATAAAGCAACGACACTATTTTCATTTAATATCGTGTTTTCATTCACCACTGATTTATTTACAGCAATTAAATATTTTACATCTGCCAGTGCAGGATAAAGTTTATGCAACCCACTTACAAGTGCATCAGTATCTCCAACATTTTCCATGCTCAGGCTGCTGCCTGCTATATCTGCAAGTTGTCCGAATATGATAATTTCTACTGCCATAATTAATCAAAAGGGATTACAAATTTACTTAACTCTTTCCACAGTTATTTTCTGCAAACCTTTTATATACCTGCGGCCAGTGTTCTCATCGCCGGGGCATATAAGTGCAATATGGCTGTCCAATGCAGAAGCCGGTTTTCCACTCTCCCCCGTAATGATGTAAAATGATTTACCTGAATTGTTATTAAATATTTCATTCCATGAAAAAACAACCTTGTAATTATCGGACGCTATAAAAACAAAATAATATTCATTGAGTACTTTGAGGTTCTCCGCATCAATTTCTATTTTAGCAAGAATGTCTTTTAACCTGACTCCTTTCACTTTTTTTAGTGTGCTTTTTCTAGCTTTCAAATGATTGGTAATAATTACGCTGTCAATCGTATAGGTTTTATAAATAGAAAGATCTGTCAGGGAAACAGTCATTTCTTTTTTTACTCTTCCTTCAATGGAAAATTTTTCAGTAGTAGCGGTAATTTCTTTTTGTGCGGATGCTGAAAAACTTAATGTTGTAAAAATTAAAACCTGGAGTAGTTTCATTTTTTTGATTTTATGCTGTAGTAAATAAAAGTTTATACGAGGCTATAATCAATACAAATGCAAGCAGGTATTGTAAAACAGGCTGCTTAAATTTCAACGAACCAAAATAAGCACCGCAGACTCCCCCGGCAAATGCCACGGCGACATAGATATACATATCGGCGCTGAAACTGATACCTTTTTGTAATTGACCTGCCAGGCCGGAAAGCGAATTAACAAAAATAAATGCAGCACTAATGGCAGCAGTTTGCTTCATATCAGTCCACTTAAGTAATAAAAGAGCGGGTGATAAAATAATGCCACCGCCAATTCCTATAAGTCCGGAGATATAGCCGATTGCAGCGCCTATCAGCATGGATAAAAACAGGTTCTGTTTTTTTAATTCACTTACTTTAATATTTGAAAAAAATAAAAACCGGATAATCGGTATTAATAATAATATGCCCAGGAACTTTTTATACATATCATCTGCTAGCGCCATTTTTCCGCCCAAAAAAGCTAACGGCACGGAAGCAACGGCAAATGGCAAAAATATTTTCCAGTTAAAATGTTTACCCCGGTAAAATTGGATAAAGGAAGTAAGTGATACAAACAGGTTAAGCAATAGTGCAGTAGGTTTCATCACTTCAGGAGCAAAACTAAATAAGGCCATTAATGCGAGATAGCCACTTGCACCTCCATGCCCGACCGATGAATAAAGGAACGCAACTAAAAATAATAACACGTAAAAAATAACAATTACATCCATGCGTAAAATTAACCAGGTAATAAATATACATCTACCAGTTCGCCTTTATTCAACGATGTTACTTCTTCATTCACTTGTATAAGACAATTTGCAACAGCAAAAGAACTGAGCTTGTATGATTCCTGCGCATCAAGAGCTGTTACTGTTTCACCATCATAAAAACCTTTAAAAAAATGAGTAAGTTCCGCTTTCTTTTGAAATGGCTTGTTTAATGGGGCTTGTATAACTTGAATGATCTTTTTTCTATTACTTAATTTCTCTAATGCAGGAATAACATATTGATAAAAACAAGTCAGAACGGACGATGGATTGCCGGGTAAACCAAAAACCAGTTTATTTTCCTTCATTCCGAAATATAAAGGTTTGCCAGGTCGTTGTTTTACTTTATGAAACAATTTTACAACATCACAGTCAGTCGTCGCTTGCAAAACAAAATCATAATCTCCTACACTGATGCCGCCGGTTAATAAAACAACGTCGCTTAATTGTAGAGCCTTTTTCAAGGTATCGGTTACAGTTGCTGCCTCATCGGCAGCATATAGAGCCTGGATATTTTCAATATGCAATTGTTTTAAAACGGCCTTTAATGAAAATGAATTCGATTCATACACCTGTCCATATTGCAGTGGAATACCTGGTTGCTGTAACTCATTCCCGGTTATAATAATGCTGATTGATGGATATGTATAAACGTTTACTTCCTTAATACCTATTCCGGCTAAAAATCCTACAGCCGCCGGAGTTAAAACAGTTTCTTTTTCCAGTGCTAATGCACCGGCTTTAATCTCCGATCCTTTTGGACGCACATTACTGCCTGGTTGCAAATTTTCATCCTCAATAATTAATTCATCATTGAGAATTTTTATTTTTTCCTGCATAACTACAGTATCTGCTCCGGGTGGTACCGGGGCTCCTGTAAATATCCGGGCTGCCTCATTTTGATCCAGGGTAAATATTTCATTATTGCCGGCTGCAACTTCCCTTGTGATTTGTAATTTTTTATTTTTTTGCCAATTGCTATAACCAAAAGCATACCCATCCATTGATGATTGGGGGAAAGCAGGAATATCCATTTCAGCATAAATATTTTCCGCTAATATTAAACCAACTGCTTCCTGCAATGGTAGGATCGCAGGTTGTAAAGGATAAACATTCTGATCAATTATTTTTTTGGCTTCTGTGACTGAAATCATGGTCTATCCTCCAATAGTTATCATGCTGCGGTTATGAATTTCTTCGGGATGAAGATGTTCAAAGTCTGTATTAAATTGTCCTCCTAATTCTTTGGCCTTATTGAGAATGTTTTGATGAATTAATGGGATTACATCTTGTCCATTTCGCAATGCTGTTAAGAGATCAGTTTCTTTTTCTGAAAACAGGCAATTTTTCATTTTACCATCTGCCGTTAATCTTATCCTGTTACAATCGCCACAAAAGTTAGAACTCATCGTACTGATAAAAGCAAATGTACCCAGGTGACCCGGCACTTTATAGGCTTTGGTCGTATCATGTTTTTCATCTTGTAATCGTTCTATTGTATAATTTGCTTCTATTACTTCCAGCATTTGTTGCATGGTAAATACTTTATTGCTGGTCCACCGGTTACCGGTAAAAGGCATGAACTCAATAAAACGAACATGCACAGGTTGTTCTTTTGTCCATTCAACAAAATCATTGATCTCATTATCATTAAGACCTTTCATTACAACCATATTCACTTTTACATGAAAATTTCTCTTCAGTAAAAGTTGAATATTCTCATAGATCTTTTCAAATTGGTTCCTTCTTGTAATCAACTGAAATTTTTCAGGTTGTAAAGTATCTAAACTAATATTAAGTGAATGAACACCTGATTCATCAAGAATATCTACAAATTCATGAAGTCTTGAACCGTTCGTCGTTATCGTCAATTTTACCGGCAATTTCGATAATGATTGTATAATATCGCCAGCATCTTTTCTTACCAGCGGTTCACCGCCGGTTAATCTTATTTTATTTCGATCTCATCTTTCTGCATCAGTTTTGAAACAGGTGTAAATTCATATTCCTCTTCGGGCATACAATAAAAGCAACGCAGGTTGCAATTGTCCGTCAGTGAAATACGGAGATAGTTATGTATCCTGTTATATTTATCAACGATCATTGATTCAGTTTAGTCGGACAACAAATTTATCGATTCCTTGTTAGTATTTGTCAATTTATTAAAGTAAACATTTGTCAAAGTATGCAAAATATCTTATAGAGTTTTTAATGCTTCATAATCTTCTTTTGTATCAATATCAATTTCCCCTTGCGGAAATAAAACAGTCTCCGCTTGATGCGCATGTTGCTGAATAATCTTTCTTGCTCCAACATCACCTTTTAATTCCATTAATTCAGAAAAAAGTGATTTATGAAAAAGTGCCGGTGGGCCAGTTGCTTCACCATAATTGCTTGTTACTATCGGTTTTCCAGTCTGTTGATATTTAATCATCAATTCATTTAAAACTGAAGAAGAAATATAAGGCTGGTCACAAACCATAAAAATTACAGCCTCAAGCTCCGTATCTATATCTCTCATAGTTTTTAAACCTAACCGCACAGAAGATGCCATTCCTTCTTCCCAATCTTTGTTCTCAACAATATGCACTATATCATTATCAATTTCTTTCACAATCAAATCCGGATTTTTGCCAATTATGACAACCACAATCGAAGCATTTGAATTTGCTGCTTCGATAACGGAATGACTTAATAAAGTCATTCCATCAAATTCCAATAATTGTTTTGGCCTGCCCAGACGCGAAGATGAACCAGCGGCAAGTATCACGATCCCTATATTATTTTTTGATGACAAGCTGTTATTTTGAAGTTAGTTTTACTTCTTCGATTATAGTGGCTGACCGTGGGTGTATCACCTGTTTAATTTTTCGCAATGACTGAACATCTTTATTCGCAAAGAATGCTTTAATTTCTGCCAGAATGGATACTGCAATTTCTTCAGAAGTTTCTGCGCCAATATCTAATCCAACAGGGCTGTGAAGTATGGAGAGTTGTTGTTCCGTGAATGCCACACCTTCATCTTTAATTTCATTCAATATTCTTTCTCCTTTCTTCTTTGGACCAAGCATGCCGATGTAAGTAACATTTTTTTGCAACAATTGCTTTAGCATCGCCTTGTCATAATTATAATTATGTGTCATGAGCAGGAAAACAGTTCGTTCATCTATATCTATTTGATCTAAAACCTGTTCAGGTTTTGACACCAATACCTGGCAGGCACTGGCAAACCTTTCTTTCTTTGCATAGTTTGCTCTTCCATCTATAACTGTTGTTTCCCAACCGAGAATGTCGACCATGTCAACCAACGGTATTACGTCATTACCTGCGCCTATAATTATAACTGAAACCGGCGGTTGTATTATTTCAATAAAGGCAGTAAGGTTATGCTCGTTTGAAATATAATTTTTAAATGAAGAAACCTGGTTTATCATGGTTTCTTCTGCATCATGTATTAATATATCTTTTAAAACAGGTGTAGTATCAATAATAGTTTGATCGTCTTTCAATAATAAACAAGTTCCGTATTGCGGATCTTTTTTATTTTCTAATGAAAACAAAGTAATTAAAAGTGATTGCTGTCTTTTTTCATTAACAGCTTTTAAAAATTGAATTGGGTTATTGGGATTTTCCTCGTTGATAGGTTCTATCAATACTTGTATTATCCCATTACATCCTAATCCAACTCCAAACTTCACGTCGTCATCATCCATTGTATCATACGTAACCAGCCTTGATTTTTTTTCATTCATCACCAGCAGAGCTTTTCTTAATGCATCACCTTCCAGGCAACCGCCGCTGATAGCGCCAGTCAACTGGCCATTGTCTTCAATCAGCATCCGGGCTCCCGGCCGGCGATATGATGAACCTTCCACATGCACAACTGTAGCAAGGGCTGTTTGGCGTCCCTGCTGCAGAGCTACTTTATAAGCATTAAGTATATTCCTGATTTCTTTTGTCATTTAACTGACTTGGTATCTTTTTAGCACTTGTAAAAAAATTTATTTCACAGGGGGAGCATACGCCCCGGTTTTAATCCATGTAACCCATGCCTTTTTAAATTCTTCATGAGTCAGAGGTGGAACTGTACGTCCCTCACCGGGATTCCATCCAGCCTTGACCAAACCATCATCTGCATGTTCAATTAACTTCGCTAAAGTTTTATTGCCGTTTGTTTTTGGATTTACTAATTGTTTGGCTAATTGATTTGGTGTTCTTCCCTGGAAAACCATTTTCATATTTGCCGGAGGTAAATGCCAGTTGGGATGTCCGGGTGGTTTATTTAAACCTTCGATATTAGTTGGTTGATGGCAATTCGAACATTTCATAGCATATAGACCTTTACCATCCTTTCCTCTTTGTGGAGACATATTGTGTAAATGATAATCATCTCCTGAAAGAGGCACATCACCTGCCGGATGACAGTTCATACAACGGGGACTCATCAATACTCTATATACATCCATAAAAGCTTTTACAGATTCAATACTGTCCTTATTGACGATTTCATTCCTGGTAATTGTGATCGCAGGTTCATTTTTCAATCCGAAACTCATGAATACAATTACTGAAAGTATAATGGCTATAACACTGATCTTTTTAACCGGAAGAATATATTTTTTTCTAAACTCCATATGCTGCTTCATAAAAAACTAATTTAATGGTAACAGATTCTATTTTCCTTTTCGTTGTATTTCTGCTGCTAATTGAATGGCATTACGAATTCTCAGGTAAGTGCCACAACGGCAAATATTACCATTCATGGCAATGTCAATATCCTTGTCTGTAGGATTTTTATTCTCTCTAAGAAGAACAGCAGCAGACATAATCTGGCCGGACTGACAGTACCCGCATTGAGGAACGTCTAATTCAATCCAGGCTTTCTGTAAAGGATGATCATTCTTTTCTGACAAGCCTTCGATCGTTACTACTTTTTGTCCAACAGCCCGGCTCACTTTTGTAACGCAGGAACGGACTGCTTCTCCATTCAAATGAACAACACATGCACCACACTGGGCCACGCCGCAGCCATATTTTGTTCCGACAAGGCCAATAGTATCTCTAAGCACCCATAGCAAAGGCGTATCTGGATCTACTTCTACGTTGTAGGTTTTCTTATTAATATTTAATGTGATCATAGTTAATATATAAATAGTGAGAAAAATTAATTAAAAGCCCCGCAGGCTATTTTGTTGTAAAATAAAAGGTTGTTGATAAAAACGGTTGCCAGTTTTTTTATACAATGCATTTGCTACTGCCCCAAATACCGGCGGAAAAGGTGGCTCACCCAACCCGGTTGGATCAATATCATTCTGCACAAAATGAACATCGATCTTTTTTGGTGCTTCATGCATTCTTATAATTCTATATCGATGGAAATTATTTTGTTCCGGGACACCATCTTTAAGAGTTAATCCGCCGTAAAATGCATTGCCGATTCCATCAACAACGGCGCCCTGGACCATATTGGTTGCTGCATCAGGATTCACTACAATCCCACAATCAATTGCACTGAAAACCCTTTCAACATAAGGCTCACCATCTCTGCTTACCATATCGACCACATGAGCGGCATAAGAGTTATGACAGAAATAAGCAGCAACGCCACGACTGTATTTTTTATTTTCAGCATTATTCCATCCCGATTTTTCTTTAACCAATTTTAATACTCCTGCATACCGGTCAGCATCATAATCATTGTTTTTACCAACAGGATTTTCTTTGGCCCGTTTCAAAAGTTCTAATCTGAAATCGATCGGATCCTTTCCCATCGCTTCTGCTATCTCATCTAAAAATGATTGCTCTGCAGCCGCATTAAAGTTTGATCGCGGAGCTCTGAATGCTCCAATCGTAATATTGGATGGTATCTGCCAACCTTCAGCAAGATAATTATCAACTGCGCCTGCGGGAAACCTGTTTGCATGAATTGGATGTTCAGGAATGCCGCCGCCTTTTACCGAAAAGGCTATAAGATTTTTATTTGCGTCCAATGCAGCCCGGTAAGTAGCCGTGTACATGGGGCGATAGATACCATAGGTCATATCATCTTCACGGGTATATATAAGTTTGACAGGAGCTTTGATTTTTTTAGAGATAACCGCCGCTTCATAGAGATAATGTCCATATGCTCTGCTGCCAAAGCCTCCACCCATGCGGGTCATCTGGATCTCTATCTTGTCGGCTGGAAGGTTTAAAAGTTTTGCAAGAGTAGGTTCTGACCAACCCGGTGCTTGCAAAGGTCCGGCCACTAAGGCTTTTTCATCAGTAACATGAGCAAAGAAATTCATTGGCTCCATGCAGTTATGTGCTAAGAACGGTGCGTTGAAAGTTCGTTCGATAACCTGGGCCGCATTTTTAAAAGCTGTTTCAGGGTCACCATCTTTTCTTAATTGCTGAGCAGGTTTGCTTGCATATTCTTTCAATTTTTCAAGCTG
>Ga0193738_1000830_pt1 | contig 13916 bp, 11 predicted proteins | sample L2a1metaG_FD_144927 | JGI IMG/M metagenome (GOLD analysis project Ga0193738, IMG submission 144927) | Soil microbial communities from a riparian zone of the East river system, Colorado, United States - L2a1 | ecosystem: Environmental > Terrestrial > Soil > Riparian zone | place: USA: East River...
TAGGTGACTGGAAGCCTGAAGATAAAGATCCGCCTGGTCCCATTACAATGCTCAAAGGATGGATCGTTCTTCAAAACTATATCAAAGTTAATCGAACCCTGTCAGGATAAATGTGTGCATAGACTAGGCCTGAAGGCTGGGGTTATTAATAATCATTGCTTACATAACCAAGTGTCTTTGGGTGTGGAAATGAGTGCGGAACGCCCCCGCCTGCCGGACGGGCAAGGAATGTCCAACTCCGAATGTCGAATGTCGAATTGAACTGCGGACACGATAACTATTAACTTAAAAACATAAACACATGATAAACGCGAACATCATACCGATGGTAATTGAGAATAGTGGCAGAGGCGAACGGGCTTTTGATATTTATAGCCTGCTGCTTAAGGAACGTATTGTTTTCCTGGGTACCGGAATTGATGATGCAGTTGCGAATCTGGTTGTTGCCCAGTTGCTTTATCTGAACAGCGTAGATTCAAAACAAACGATCAGCCTTTACATCAACAGTCCCGGGGGAAGTGTCTACGCCGGGCTAGCGATCTATGACGCGATGCAAATGATCGGCGCACCAGTGTCAACGGTAGCCGTAGGTGTCTCTGCAAGCATGGGGACGGCTCTGCTTACGGCTGGCCATAAAGGCAAACGTTATGCCCTGCCCCACGCCACTATACATATGCATCCAACAGGCGGAGGCGCAAAAGGATATACGGAGGACGTAAGAATAGCCACGCGCGAACAGGAACGGATTCAAACGCAGCTGTTCCATCTTATGGGGAAACATTCAGGCCACACGTGGAAGGAGATCGAAGAATATTTCCTCCGTGACAAATACATGAGCGCCCCCGAAGCAAAAGAATTCGGGCTTATCGACGACGTACTTGGTGATATAAGCGACGTCGTAGTGTTAGGCCACCAGGAGTTGACGATGAACCTTTTTAAACAGTCCGGCAAAACCGATAAGCTTATGACTTAACAATGAAAAGTTTGCAAGCCTGTATATCAGTTCAAAATCCAGGGTCACGACGATCACAAAGAAGACACTACGATCACGATGTGAAGTGTTAAGAATACGTCGTGCGCTTTGTGGTTCATGGTGTACTTTGTGACCTGCATCGAACACATTTTTCAAAATCCAGGGTCACGACGATCACAAAGAAGACACTCCCGATAGCTATCGGGAGATCACGATGTGAAGTGCTAAGAATACGTCGTGGCTTTGTGGTTCTTAGTGGACATTGTGACCTGCATTCATACTACCGACACTTCTATCTGGTTTCCCCTGCTTAATGTTTGAAGCACAACACAGTAACGTTCGGTTAACTTGATCAATTTGTCGATACGATCAGCATCAGCATCCGTATCAAGATCAAACTTCAACCGGATATTTTTGAAACCCACAGGTACATCTCTGTCAACCGAAAGGGTCCCTCTGAAATCAAGGTCGCCTTCCACGTAGATTGAGGCGTCCCTCAGCGGAAATTCAATGGCTGTGGCTACAGCATTTAATGTCACGCCAGCGCAGGCTGCCAATGCCTCAAGTAACATATCGCCCGAGCACGCCGATAGTCCGTCCCCGCCCGTCGCCGGATGCAAACCGGCTTCCACCATCGCCTTCCCTGTTTCGATTTTACAGGTCACGCCATCCCCAAATTTCGACTTTGCCTTGAGCGTAATAAGAGCAGCACCTGGCTCTGATTTATACTTATTCTTGAGGGGTTCTTGTAAAGATTTTAGCTCGTTTGAATTCATGCGATTTGATCACATCAATCGGGGTACTTGATGTATTTAACGCCCTCCTGCACTTTACCATTTTCATCCGTGATCTTTATTTTCGTCGGTCCCCCTTGAGCAAAGATAAACTGTACTTTGTATCCACTGGAATCCTCAAACTGATTATTGCCTTTGTACTCAAGCGCGGCAACCATCAACCCGTCTGATTTCAAAAACAACAAATCACCGTCATTGACGAAGTCGTACATCTTATTATTGCCCAGACTATAAAGTCCGGTAAGTTTTTTATAGGCAGCTGCTTCCAACGGAAATTGTTTACTCATGACGATGTCGAACGTCGCAAATTTATCCTTACCGGCATTCTTGATTTCCAGAATACGATTCACAGCCTGAGGTGAGGCGGAACTTGGATCATCCTTAAGGTGAGGATCTCCCTTGAAATAGATCTGTGTGATTAGATCCTGGTGATCGTCGCTCGAGACTCGCATGTGTATGTGAGCTGGGCGATAGCCTGAACCAACGCTATAGGGTACAGGAACGATTGTCTTGAAAGCGTACTTGCCGTCCGCTCCAGTCTTAACAGCTCCACGGCATAAGTATTCATCAGAAGTATTATCGTAGTCACCCTTTTCATCGCACTGCCATACTTCAACAAGAGCACCAGTCATAGGTTTCTTTCCGTCCAGCTGAAAAATTGTTCCGCTTACGGCGAATGGCTCGCCCGCAGTATTAGGTGGCGCGATATTACTTCGCAGCGGAGAGCCCGGTCGGTAGAATGGCCCGAGAATGTCTGTTGTAGTTGGATTATTTCCTTCAAAGCTGCGGCCATTCCAAAAGATTGAGCCGAAGACACTAACACTCGCTGCAGCGAATGAAGAGTTTTTAACAAATGTTCTGCGATTCATAGGGATAAGGGGATTGTATCTGGAAGTTAGTTAATATTCTAGCAATTCCTTCCGCCCTATCACAAAACATTTGACGCTTCAGCATTGGGACCCATGCAGAAAAGAACAGCAATCAACTCCGCTTGAAAAAAGCCATCATCGGCGCATATTCATATTTATTCAGTCCATTTGCCGGATCATTTGCGATCACCTGTTGAAGTTCATCATTTGTATTGACACAAATAACACCAACGCCGAATGCACCTTTTGGGTCGAGCACAGGGCCATAGGCAATGGCTGTCCCCTTTTCCAGCAACTCTCCCCAATACATTTTGTGCTGCTCCATGATAGCTCTCTCTGCATCTGTCATATCCATGATAAATGTCGCTCGTGGCGGAACTAGCTTGACGAAAAAATGTTTTTTTTCAGAACTCATACTCCAATCTTTTTCCTTTGATTTATATCACAATCGTTAACTGTTGACCCGCGGTTACCGACACACGTTCATTAAAATCTACAATAACCACCGTCCCTTCTTGCGTAACCCTTGAAGGAACCAGCTTTCCATCAAGACTGACCGTAGCAGCTTTCACCTTTTCGGTTTTTTCAAGCTTTACCTTTTTCAAACCAATCTCTCCAAACCTCACCCCTAGATAATGTTCCTGTTGTTGTTTCGCTGTTTTCTTTTGCGAATATGTTCCCCAACATCCGGCGGCAGTAAATGCTGACTTAAAATCATTTTTATTAAGCTTTGGGTCAAAGCCGATCTCACCTTTAGGTCCATGGCTCGTAAACCCAGACGCTGAAATAAAAGTGCCGTAACTAGCCATGGCACGCGCATAGTGATCACTGCACTCCACTTCGTTAAAGGGATTTCTTTTTGCAGCGTGATAACGGTCGTGTATCGCGCGCGTGAGTATCAAGGACTCTTCAACCATTCCCTCCGCCATCATATGAGATGCCACCTGATGTTCAAAGCCGCTCATGCATTCATGAAAATACGTCACCTGCCAGGCATCTTTTACTCCATAGGGGTCCGTCTCATTGCGTGGATTTGTATTCATGATCATTCCCCCCTCGCCTGGAAGCGCATAGGGCCGACCACCATGATGATCTTTTAAATACGGTCCGACGTCTGTGGTGAAGTTGTATTTCCACAAGGCTTTTAGCGCTGAGCGCGTCTTTTGCTTGTCAATGATCCGGCCAAGGCCAACCTGAAAAGCCCAGCTCTGACCGTAAACCTGATCGATGTGGCATGTGTTATACGAACCGATTACAGTCCTCCCTTTTGCCTGATCGGGCCGATGTATAAAGTATTCTCCGTTGAATAAGTACTTTTCCATGTTTGCCGATCCTTTTGCCACGTAATCCCTGCACGTACGCGCAAACTCCTTGTCTCCCATCTCTTCGGCCATCAACTCACCGGCTTTGATTGCTGCCATACTTAGTCCAACAATCCAGGCAATTTCCCCAGGCCATTTTGCGTCGAGTGTATTTTCGAGCTGAGTGTCGGTCATGCCGTCACCATTTGTGTCCTGCTTTAAAAGAAACTCAATGGCACGTTTCGTCTTGGGCCAGTTGCGTTTTAAGAAAACATCCGTAGTGCTCATTTGATGCTCTCTGTAAATACCAAGTATTCGCCCCGCTTGTCCATCGACAGCTGGTTGCGTGTCGTATTCGCCGCGGAATCCGATATGGCCATCGTCGTGAAAAGCAATACCAAGGTCCACCCGCTCACGTGTATCTTGTTCCAACGCGGGAAACAGCCGGCCCACAGCCTGTGCGTATTGCCACACGTGATTGCATGTACCGGGACAACTTCCAATTCCTTCCCATGCATAAAACCGCCCGGACTGAAAACGATGAACCGTTGTGGTTGCCAAGGTTGAAATATTTAGAAGTGTGCGCTCCAGGAACCAGTATGGTAGCGTACTTTGATCATACCACGTATCGCGCCAGAGCTTCGTTTGCGTTGAGAGACGTTCGAAGTTTGAATGGATATACTTCGCGACTTCATACGATGATTTAAACTTGTTCGCGTAGTATCTTCCTCCCTCCTTTTTCAGAAGCTCGAACGTAAGATTTGGAAAGTACCAGCTGATAACAAAGTTAAACTCAACGCTCTTTTCAGCTCCAATTGTTTCTGTGAGTCCAACAGAAGCAATTGCTTTTTCGCGACAATCCACTTTGGCTCGTTCTTCATTTGAACTGTCAAAAAAATCATTATCTAAGGACGGCTTCGTGTTGGTGTTGAGAAGCGCATTGTTATGAATCGCCGCCAGACAGAAGTTGCCGTGATCGGGGGCGTAAACAAAGGCCTCATCCACCCAGTTATAACTTCCAGCGGATCCCATTACAGAAGCCACACCTTCCTCCTTTTTTGCTTCATTGATGTGAAAGTATTCTTCTCCCGTCGCGCTGTAATAACTAGATCTATTTTCCAGCCATCCTGTGAAAGTAATTTTAACCTCTGATCCACTTTTGTTTTCAACGGAGAAGCCCAGAATAGTACATGGAAGGCCAGAATCGTCTTCGTTGAATGGAATAAAAGGTGAATATGCTTTTAATGTGATTGCTATCGGCACGTTCTTATCGGAGTAACGAACTGTTGCGATCGGATACGTTGCTTCGAAGGACACTTCCTCCCAGTCGTCAGTCTGCAGTTTTTTAACAATAGTTTTTCCATTGACTTCAATCCGTATTGCAAAGCCCTGGTCAAGTGGACGTACGTCCTTAACAGGTTCGACATAGTTAGCTCCATCAAAGGGGCGCAGAAAATCATAATTGAACTGGATCTTCTCATGCCACTTTACATTCTTATAAATGACTCCCGTTTGATTCTTATTAAATACATCCCACAGCCAAAGTCGGCCGTCACCGCCGAGATAAACCGTTCCACAGCCTATGCCTCCCACTGGCATCCCGATATATTGAAGTTCATTTTTTGACTTGAGATATGTCGTTGGTTTTCCCCGGTGGTAAAGTGTCTCGACCCACTTGCGATCAAGCTTCTTTTCAAGAATGGGATCGGACGCTATACGTTCAGCAAAAGCTTTACTCCACGGCACCGTCAGCATACCTGCTGTTAAAAGTCCTGTTTGTTTTATAAATGTGCGGCGTTGGATGGACATGTTGGGAAAGATAGTAAAGGATGAATGAAGAATGAAGAACGAGGAATGAGAAATCAGAAGATGAGTAGGTGAGAACAAAGGACGAAAAGCAGATAAGGAAATGGAAATGTAAGGGTGAAAGACGATGATTAATTCACATCAATGTAAAACCAGGGAAGATTCAGCAGGCCCGATTTAAGAAAAATCTGGACTTCTTCACCAACTTCGGCGCGGTCGTATTCGGACCTTGTGATACTTACCTTTTTTGATTCCGTTCGTGGGCCCCATGGTGTGAGGAGTATGTAGTAGGTGGTTGTTTTACCTTTGCTCACAGTCTTCTCCAGGACCTTCGCTGTAAAGTGTGCTGGCTTACTCTGGTCAGGGAGGCAATTCAATACTGTGTATCCACACACACTATAGAACACAAGGATCGCAGCCAGAGAAAAAATAGACACATAATCCAAAAATTTCTCTAAAACAACTTTGCCAACCGCCATGCGGAATAATAAAAGCATACCCAACGCAGGAATGATCGAATATATCCAGAGGTTTAGATAGTCTACAAGCTCAAAATCAAGGACCCTTATCACTAATCCACAGCAAGCGAGTATATATCCGTAAGTAACTGATGGATACTTGCTGCCCTTCTTCTCGTCTAGTTTGATTAGCCCTCTAAAATGCATAAGAACTCCCAGCACCAGAAAAGGGAATGCAACACCCGAATACAGCGCCATATCATAAGGCACTGGTTTTAAGAATAACCACAGGCAGATTCCGATACCAGTTGCGTTGACAACCCTGGCTACTATTTTCGCTTGTTTTAGCCGGGATAGTCTTGATTCTTCTGTAATACCATACTCGTTGTTTGAGAGAATGTCGGCTTGTTCCTTTGCGGCGTCGGTATGATCAAGCGCCTCAAAATGCGTCCGCAGGAACTCCATTATCTCGCCTGCATCCTGCGTATACTTGCTAAGTTTTATTTCCTTGGAAAGCCTGCCTTTCGGCTCTACCCTGATATAGTTATCGTCTATCCGGTATCCGCGAACATCATCAAAATCAATTGACCTTCTTAACAACAAGCTTCGGTAAGTGAATTTGCCGTCCTTAATCGCAAATCTGTACGAGACTGAGTCGAGAAACATGTAGACAAACCATAGGGTAATGACGATGGAAGTTGGAACTAGAATTACGAAGACGACCCAGTTAAACTGCTTAGCCAAAAACGGGACAAACCCGAGCCAGACAAATGATGCGATAAGCGGCGGGACAATGATCCAAATAAATACTTTCCACTTCTTTTCTATTTTGTACTCTTTATCCTGAAGGGAGAAAAAATTGCCTTCCATTACTGTGTATACAATTGTAATGATTTGTAAAATCTTGTAACGCCAAACATAATGCTATTTGACATTGGGTCAAAGACCGTACATTTAGAGCTTTAAGAAACAACATTTTTTAGCTCATGTTTTCCAAGCTAATTCCGTAACCATGATAAAGAACTACCTACTCATCACTCTCCGAAGCATGAAGAAGAACAAAGCCTTCATCTTCATAAATGTTTTTGGAATGGGCATCGCTATTGCCTGTACTATTGTAGGATATCTGGCCTACCAATACGATGCAACCTTTGACGCAGTACATGACAATCGTCAGAGTATATATCGTGTAAGCGCGGTGCGTTCATTCGAAAACAATCTCACACATTACGGATACATTCCGTTGCCGTTGGGAAATATCGTTGCCCACACCATCCCTGATGTGGAGCTTTCATCACGGTTTAGCCAATCGCAGTCAAACTTTAAGCGTTTGACTGACCTGTTCCCCTCCAACCTCTCTTACGTTGATCCCGAATTCTTCCAGCTGTTCACTTTTGAATTTATCGCTGGCGATCCAAAAAGCATTTCTGACAACACGAGCGTCCTGATCAGCGAATCGATGGCAATAAGGCTATTCGGAACGACCAATGACATCGTTGAAAGAACTATCACGCAGGTTTATGGTAATGAATTAAAGGAAATAAAAATATCGGGAGTATTCCGCGACCCTCCAAGAAACTCGAGTTTCTTCAACCTTGACGGTTCGGCGTTTATGAATTTCGAAAACTACAAAGGCGAATTCAGAGATGTTCGCGAAGATGACTGGACTAAAGAAACTTCTTTATTCGTGAGTATCGACGATGCAACAAGAGTTGGAAGTGTTTACAAACAGCTACAGGCCTACAGGGCCGCGAACAATAAAGTTCGACTTGATTTTCAGATTCAGGAGTTTAAGCTTATTCAATTTGCTTCGATGGCCAGGGAAGACAGGACAACTGATGCGCGTATAAGAACCAATCCCGCTCCACCGAAATCCGCCATTATTGGGGCGATTACCATGGGCTTGCCGATACTGCTTATTGCTTGTTTTAACCTTACTAATACAGCCATTGCTATCTCGTCCAGACGGCTAAAAGAAATTGGTATTCGGAAAGTTATGGGAGGCAAGAGAAAACAATTGATAGTCCAGTTCATCGGAGAGACAACATTTATATGTTTTCTTGCGCTGATAGTTGGGGTATTGCTTACTGATCTCCTTGTTGCCGGATGGAACATCGCCACCTCCAACAACATACATCTCACAATGAGCTACTCAAATAATGCAGCGTTCGTCGCATTTTTATTCGGCATATTACTGTTCACTGGATTCTTAGCCGGAAGTTACCCTGCATTCTACATCACAAAATTTCAGCCTGTTGCTATTCTTAAGGATAAGCTAAAGCTCGGAGGCACAAACTACTTCACGCGGACATTGCTGGGAGCACAGTTTACCATATCACTGATTGCGATTGTATGTTCTATCGCTTATATAAGGAATGCGCACTACCAGGAGCAATACAACCTCGGCTTTGACATTCGTGGTTCAATAATCTCCTGGCTGGCTGGTGAACAGGAATTTACGCAATACCAGAATGCTCTGGAACAAAATCCAGATGTGATCTCCACAGCAGGCGCCCGCAGTGGAATTTTCTCAAATAGACAGCACAAACCTGTCAAATTCGAATCGCAGCAGGCAGAGGTCGACATCATAGAAGTGGGTGACAACTATCTCAAGACGATGGGATTGGACCTTTTGCTCGGACGTGATTTCATCAAAGATTCCAGGTCAGATGAAAAAGAGTCGATCATTATAACAGAAAATATGGCAGGTCTGTTTGGATGGGAACACCCAATAGGTAAAGAAGTAATACTTGGCGACTCGCTTAAATTAATTGTCGTTGGCGTAGTGAAGGATGTCTACACGCAAGGGCTATGGCGTGAAATGGAACCTATGATGATCAGGTATATTCTGCCTGAGAAGTATGATCAGATTATCGTTAGTGCAGATCCTGAGGATGTAGCCGCTGTTAATGGTGATATGAAAAATAAATGGAGCATCCTTTTTCCAAGTCGCCTTTATAGTGGAAAAATGCTTATCACCGGAATTCAGGAAGTCACGGATGTCAATAAGAGCATCATGCAGGTCTATGGTTTCATTGCAGTGATCGCGACCCTGTTGTCGGCTACAGGTCTTTATACACTCGTCTCGCTGAACATAATACGTCGTATGAAGGAGATCGGTGTTCGGAAAGTACTCGGTGCGTCGGTCTACCACATTTACAGGATAGTCAATATGGAGTTTCTGATCATTTTGATAATAGCGTTTGCACTCGGATCGTGGGCAAGTTATAACCTGACACAGGCAGTGATGAGCAGTATCTGGAAATATTATCAGGGCGCTAATGGATACTCATTCGCTATCGGAATCACGTTGATGCTTATCGTTTCTGTTTTGACGATCGGGTATAAAGTATTCACGGTGGCAACGATGAACCCAGTGAAAACTTTGCGTGACGAATAAACCGTTATCTAACATTTGCCAAAAGAATATGACCGGACACTGCAAGACCAGCCCTCAGCAATGTTGCCTTTGAAGCAAAGTTATTTGAACCTGTGCGTGCGGCTGGCACCCGTCCTGATAAATAGCATTGAACTTTGACTTCCTGGACAAGGAAACTTCCAAATCCCATTCGACGGCAATCCTCTCTTACCTCCATATAAATATCTGCGAAGGGCATGTTGTAGTGAAGGAAAAAACCACCAGTTGCAATAACCTCTCCTTTCCATTCCACAACAAAGTTCCCTGGAGGCTCTGCGTGATGTTCGAATATCTTATCCTGTGGAGTGGCGGCCCGGAACGCGCCTTCCGCTGGCTTCAAATGAGTCACTCTGTCGTCGGAGAAAAGAATTGTATCTGAACTCAGCTGAGTTCCGTAAGTATATGCAAAAGATGTCAAAAATAGATCGTTGGTTTGGCATTCGATAAAAGAAGCACCTGACACTCTGAGAAATTCTTCGAAAGCACGCGGACCGAGACTTCTGAACGGGGGAATGATATAGAATTCAAAAATAGCGTCACGATCGTCGATCTTTTCATTTCCCTTCACAGCTCCATAACCAATCCGAACCCCGTTATACTGGATAATGTAATTATCACTCCACCCACGCGCATGGCAAGAATCATATCTAATCTGAAAATTGTTTTGCTGCAAAAACAATCGACGCAAAAAGAGTACCTCGTGAAGTGCTGTTTTTTGAACCTGAATTTTCACGGTTTTTCATTTTAACCCAACCCACCAACTTGCAAATGTTTGTGTGCTGTCTTTGAGATACACGATCTCGCCAATTACAGGAGTGATCAACGGGATTTGCAAACTCTTATTTAGCTCTGTAACCCGGGAAAGGGGTTCATCCCACGCGTGATTGGCCATTGCAAACTTTGAAGAATGAACAGGAAAAACCCTCTTAGCTTTCAGATCGACAGCCGCTCGCAAAACTTCTTCCGGTAAATTGTGAATGTATTTCCACTTAATGTCATACTGACCATTCTCGAGAATGGCTATGTCAATCGGGCCATACTTCTCTCCTATCTCTGCGTAATGTGTATCATACCCGCTATCGCCACCGATATAGATCTTCATGCTCGGCGTCTCAAGCACATATGACATCCAAAGCGTATTGTTCCTTGAAAATCCTCGACCCGAAAAATGTCTTGCCGTAGTCGTGTAAACAGTGAAGCCGCTGTCAACCGAGACCGTTTCATTCCAGTCTTTCTCGTGAATAATATCCTCTTTGTAACCCCAATGCTCAAAGTGAGAACCCACACCAAGTCCGCAGATTACCTGTCGTGTTTTATCTTTCAGTTTACCAAGTGTTTCATAATCAACATGATCATAGTGATCGTGTGAAATTACAAGACAGTCGATGTCAGGAAGATCGTCGACGGTATATTTGTCGGTTCCTTGAAATGAGGTGTTAGTGCCTGGAATAGGTGAAGCATTACCACTAAACACCGGATCTATAAGAAAACGCTTGCCATCCAGTTGGATGAAGTAAGATGAATGTCCGAACCAGATTAGCACATCCTGGTCAGCGGGTATTTGTCTTATGTTTGTCCTAATTGATGGAATGGTATCAACCGGTCTGCGTCGCGATGCCCTATTAAAAATAAATTCTAATGTTACTCCGAGCATTGTATAGCCTTCTGTCAATTCCGGCGTGTGGTGTATATTGTGAAACTTGCCATCCTTATAGTGAGGAGATTTCTTCATGCGTTCCAGCCGCGCTTCTCGCGGGCTTTGGCCAAATTTATCCTGGCGCATGTAAACCACCGTGATCAATGTTATCGCGGCCACCAGTAAAATTGTAATGATCATCGTCCACTTTACGATTTTGAAAAATATTTTCATCGCTCAAATAAGATGAGGATACTAAGGTAAGAAAAGAATCTCGCGGGTGAAGGACGACATTTTCCGGACGGTGTTAGTCCGTCGACGGATGACCTAAATCAGTTATCTGACTTTGAATTTTTCGGCAAGGTGAGCTGGCATCTTATCATATGCATTGTCTTTTAGCTCAAGAATTACCACGCCGTATTTTCCAAGGGTACCATATTTATCAATGGCTTGCTGATCCTTGAGTACGGTAATCGATTGGATCCAGTTTGCCTCAATATCACTCATATCCAATGAAAACGAATGCCTTGACTCCATCGCAGGGGGGATTTGCAGGGTTTTATCTCCGGCATTGATCACAAACATTGGATTTGAATGAGGCAATCCCCGCACCTGAATGGACTGAAAATTATCCTGCTTAGATTTCTGGGATGGGTCCTGGGCAACTACGCAGATTCCAGTTAGCAAGAAGGCAACGGCAATAAGCAAACGCTGGCACATAGTATTATCGTTAGGCAATCAATCTACAAAATATAATAGCCAAATCCGAGAGGTACGGGCACTTCAACTAATCAAGAATCAGCTACGAATCGTATCAAATATAAATAGGCACACTGCGTTGGCCCTGCTATCTACGTTTGAATCCAATTACTACCTGCACATTAGTTGCGTTCGGATTCATTCCTGGAAGGGGTGCCATCATACTTGACGGAACTCCACTACCCTGCTCATAGCGAAGTTCAAAATATGTAGAAAGGCTAGTAAACGGCTTGGAGACACCAACTCCACCCCAATATCCAACCTGACCTGCGCCAGTCTGAAATGGGTTACGACTGAAGGCTTCAATTCCTACAGGCAGCCTGGTAAACTCACTGGTTGTAACGTCAGGGGCCAGATAGTCGCCGGAAATGCCAGCATTTAGGTACGGAGAAAAACGACCACCATTAAACTTACTATTTAATGGATCAGAAGAAAGTGTAAAATAGTTTCGGTTGATCGGAAAGTATGGATTGACTAATGTATAAACGGGGTATTTCGAGATAGTAGATATATGGCCACCCAGAAAGCCAAAACGGTTGCTCATCTCAGGAGCACCAGAGTCAAATGAAATCGGGATCTGCGGTGATGATTTTTGTTTCTTCCATAAGTACTCGTAGTGGTTATATCCATCCTTCGATTCGAGCGAAATAACATCCTGGTTAGCTGGAGGTTTTCTGTTTTTGTAAATGGTGAAGCTAACTTCCTTGAATGCATTGTATTTTTCTACCAACCTGGTGAGTGATTCCTCATTCAATTTTAGCATTTGTATTTCTTTCTGCAATTGAGGCAGATCTGCCATAAGCATATTAAGGATTGCAATGTGTCGATTCGTATTTTTTAGAATCGTTTTTCCATCAATAAACGTTTCGATGGTCTCATTGCTAAGTTTGCTAAGCGAATGACCATCTTTCTCCAGATAAAAAGCATCCTCAAATTGATAGAGAGTTACCAGGCCACTAATGATTACACTCAAGAAGACACGTTCATGCGCCTCATTCCCCTGTACATCTCTTGAAACGAATATCTTATCGAACAAGAATCCGTAACCTTGGATTTCAGCAGGCTTGTATATAATAACCTGGTCGGTGGCGGAAGCCTTGAAATAGCAAGATCTGTATGCGCCGTTGCCCTTTACGAAGTCCACGAGTCCGGTGATTGTATCGTTCGAACTCAAAACAACATACCCGTCGCGAAAGTCTGCGCTGAATCCAGCAATGGAAGAAAGGAATAATGTAATGGCGAGGGTTATTACCTTAACAGGTCCAGGCATTGAATAAGGACTGTCTATTACTTTTATAAGGGCCAACTGGAATCTTGTACTCAAACTTATCGGTGATAAAAGGCATTTCGCCCTGATTCAACTTACAAAAATTTCGTTATTCTTTTGTCAGTTTATGAATGCTTTTCGAGACATATATGCGCTATTCCCGGCCTGAGTAACCTTTTAGAAGGATACCGTTCGGCCCCGATTCCAATTGACCCTTAGTCGTAAAATTGTCTCCGAAGCCAACTATATAATCTATTGTATATCAGATATATACAGGTCATTTAAGAACAAAAAATTCCACGTCAGGAATGTAAAGATTAAAAAATCCCCGACCCCCGTTGATGTTGGACGGGTAATTAACGGGCTCGCTAAGGTACTGGACAAGGCTGAACCGATTGTCCACTCGCAGTTGAAGGAATTCGTAATAGTCACTGCTGATATTGGATAAAGAAACGGCGATAGTATCACCGGCATGGTAATCACGGGGAAAAACACGAAAGGTTTCCTCTAACTCATTCCCTTCAAAATCAACGTCATCGTGAAGTTTCATGAAAGAGTTTGGATTTAATAAGTTCTCAACGATGTCTTCTTGCTCGACCTCCTGAACATTGAGCATATACCAGTTCTTACCGGGT
>Ga0193738_1000831_pt1 | contig 13898 bp, 12 predicted proteins | sample L2a1metaG_FD_144927 | JGI IMG/M metagenome (GOLD analysis project Ga0193738, IMG submission 144927) | Soil microbial communities from a riparian zone of the East river system, Colorado, United States - L2a1 | ecosystem: Environmental > Terrestrial > Soil > Riparian zone | place: USA: East River...
AAGTTGAAATTGCCGGCTTGGCTGATATCACGGTAGTTGTTGTAGTTCCTGAAGCTGGGGATGAAGTACAAACCATGAAAGCAGGCGTGATGGAGATCGCCGATATATTTGTTGTAAACAAAGCCGACAGGCCAGATGCTGATCAATTTGTAAAAAACTTACGATTAATGCTGGCACCTGCATTTCATAACAGGTACGATGAAGTGCCTGTTATAAAAACAGTGGCTTCGCAAAATGAAGGTGTAAGCGAACTGCTAAAAGGGATAGAACATTTATTAAAACATCATCATTCAAAAGAAAAAAAATACTGGTTGCTGGCAGAAAGAGCTTACCAGCTTATTCAAAGAAAGAAGATGAATGATATTGATAAAGAGAAACTCAAAGAAGAAATTAAAGAACTTTCAAACCAGCATTCATTTCAATTATATTCATTTATAAAAAATTATTTGTAGCATGGAAATTATCCCCAATGAAAATTTACCAAAGATGGCCGAATGTGAGCCGGCAATTATAAAAGTGCAACCCGGAAAAGTATATTCATGGTGTACTTGTGGCTTGAGTGCCACTCAGCCATTTTGCGATAGTGCACACAGGAATATACAGGATGAGCCTTATCGAAGTATTAAAGTCATGTTTGATAAAGAAGAAGAAGTTTATTTCTGTCAATGCAAGAAAACAAAAACGCCTCCGTTCTGTGATGACACTCATAAAAGTTTGAAGTAGACATCTTGCTCTCATACATTTCTCTTCAAAAGCTTTTCAAAAACCGCTCTGGTGTAACGATTATATTTTGTGCTGTTGCATTAATACTGTAGATTTAAAATAATGAACACCACCATGTCTTTACTAAAGAAGATCATTTTTTTATTGTTGCCTATCCTTTCTTTTTCCTGTCAAACCCGCCTCGAACAACAAGGCTGGCAACGCATTGCTATAGTTTCACAAGTTGACACATCAACCATTAAGAAGGATAAGGAACTTGTTGTTCAAAAGAATTATGCAGAAAAAAGTTTATACTTTTATCGATTTTATATTTCTGAAAAGGGCTCTACTGGTAAGATTATTCCTAGAGAATTTGCGTCTGGTTTTTTTTTAAATTCCGATATAGCTTATTATAAATTGGAATCAGATACTGTATGCCTTCTTAAAATGATGAACCAGGGAAATGTTCAGACATCTATTAAATTTGGATTTGGCTCCTTGTCAAGTATGAATATTCTCTACGAGGCGAAGAAATAGAAACCTATCCAATTAAAAATAACCTTTTGGGATTACCCTATTTTGAAACCTGCAAGAACTTTCTTAATTGTATGTTCATCGACACTCCAGTACTGTTTATCGAATAAGTTTCTCCCCGGCATTTACAGAAGATACTTTGGTGGTATAAACCAACATCTTCAATATGCGAATCTTACTAATCCTTCTTTTATTAGTAGCGTCGCAAAGCCCGGCGCAAAAGAATGATATAACTAACCACCTGCTTTATAGCATTACGGTTAGCATTGATCATATTTCATACCCGGGTAATAAAAAGTACCGGCCTAAACATACTGAGTACCCCCGGCATTCTCTAGTTAGGGGATGGGGAATATCAGCCGGCGTTGACATTCCATTTTCAAAAAACAATTCTAACCATTTCCAGTGGAGTCAAAGTTTCCGGGCAGGATATCTTAATAACCCGGGAATTCAACATGCATTCAGATTGTATACAGAGCCAACACTTTTATACAAATTGTCTTTTGAAAACTCTCAAATGCTGCAAACTGGCTTACAACTGGGCTATATGAGAGTTTATCCCAAAGGTGGCATGATCAGCAGGCAACAGGAAAAAATTCATATTAATAGAAACGGCAGAGGGCAATTCACGGGCGGATTTATGCTGGGTGCCGGCCATCGTTTTCAAAATGGTTCTGCGGAATTACAAAATACCCTGCAATATCATTTCTGGTTACAGGGTCCCTTTATTCCCGAACGTGCTCCCCTATTACCACATCAATCCTTTTCTTTCTCATCCTCTTTTCATCTATAAATATTTTTATTATGAAAAATTTATTTTTCCTGGCAGTGGACGTTTTACTTACAGCACATTCAGTACTGCAAGCACAACCATCCGCTCAAAATATTATTAAAAACCAGCACTCAGTTTTCAACACTTCGAAACTTCAGGGATTAGTAAATGACTACGTTAATAAAGGATTACCCGGAATGATATTATTGGTAAAAAATGGTGATTCCGCCTGGCAAACAGCCGCCGGATTTTCTGATATAGAAAAAGGGATCGCAATGGAAACCACGAATGAATTAATGATCGCCAGTATTACCAAAATGTTTGTCGCTGTTGTTACGCTCCGGTTGCAGGAAGAGGGAAAACTGGATATTGACAAACCGATCAATAGTTTTAAGTGTGGATATAGATTTAAAGGTATTCCAAATGCCGAGAAAATTACTATCCGGAATTTATTGAACCATACAAGCGGGTTACCTGATTTTATCAAAACCAGCCGTTTTGTTACCAACCTGCTTGATCATCCTTTAAATAACTGGAAGAAAAATGACCTGTTGAAATTCCTGGCGAACACCAAGGCTGAATTTATTCCCGGGGAAAAAGGGTTGTATAGCAACTCAAATTTTTTGTTACTATCGGTAATACTTGATGAAGAATTTAAGGACTTGATCGATCATGCATCCCTGATCCGGAGAGATATCATTGATCCACTTCTTCTAGATCATACACATTATATCGATCCTAAGGCTCCTCCAAAAAAATTGGCGCGGGGTTATGCCGACCTGTACAGTAATAACCATCTTATTAATCTCACACACCTGAACATCGGTGGCTCAGGGAATGGATTCAGCGGAATGTTTAGTACTGTTGGTGATCTGTCTAAATTTTTAGATGCGTTATTAGTCAAAAAGACCTTGCTGAAAGATAGCAGCTTAGAACAAATGCTGAGCTTTACCCAGGATTCAGAAGAAGAAGCAGTAGCATTTGGGTTGGGCATTTGGAAAGATTTCCAGGATGCAGGAACAGACAAATTTGCTTACGGCCATAGGGGAAGAGAAGTTGCCTATACTGCTGACCTGTTTTGGTTTCCAACCCAGGATATTATGTATGTATTGATGATGAATTGCGGCATAGGCACCGATTCTCCCTTCAAAGAAATGTTTCTTGAATTTCGCAAAGAATTGGTGACTGAATTACTAAAGGGATCAGAAACCACTGTTCAGAAATAATATCCTTCTTTTAATTCATCGTCAAAATGCCCATGTACACCGAAATAATTTCACTTCTCCCCCGGTTACCAATAGTTTTGAATCATAAAAATTGAAATATGAAAAAAATATCTATACTTCTCGGTTTCACTTTTCTGCTTATTTTTTTAAGCAGTTGTCTTACCACCCTCCATCCCATTTTTACGGAGAAGGACCTGGCATATGATCCAAAACTTATTGGTACCTGGAATATTGAAAGAGAGGGCAGTAAAGAAAGAGTTATAATCACCAACCTGGCGACCGAAAATTCATTAGAACTCCCTGGAAATATTTCCGACATTAAAGAGAAGGGATACCTTATCAGCTACCAGCATGAACAGGGCAAAAACCCTGAACGGTATATTGCTTTTCTTGCCCGCATCGGCAAGTACCTCTATTTTGATTATTATCCTGCAGATAAAAAAGAAGATCAAAAGCTCGACGAATTCGCCGGGGCGCATTGGGTAAAAATGCATACGTCGTATCGTGTCGAAATTTTAAATGACGGAAGTTTTGAATTAAGCCAATTAGATGGATCGTATGTAAACAGCTTGATTGACCAAAAAAAGATCCGCATCAGTTATGAAACAGCTGCGGATGATAATATTGTGATCACAGCCTCTACGTCCGAGCTTCAACAGTATCTCATCAAATACAGTGATGAACCTGAGGCTTATGATAGCAAAAAGACAATCTTCAAAAAATAAATTACCTGGTATGACAAAGTCTATCGTTCTATTATTTATCCCGGCCATGATCATGCAGTCCTGCATTACATCGTTACAACCACTGGTTACTAAAAATACCGTAGTGACAGATAGCCGGCTTACCGGCACCTGGAATTCAGATGGCCAGGACTATACAATTCAAAAGGTCGCCGAAAGCGATGTTTATAAGAAATATAACGAAAGCTCGATGAGTTTTTCTTCCCCACCATTCAAGCGGGATTCTATCCTTTATAGCAAATCATATGTTATCCATTATATGAAAAATAAAATTAAATATGATCTGTATGGAAGTATGATACAACTGAATGGAGAATATTTTATGAATTTTTCTTTTGCAGATTTGAACGACGAGGATAGTTCCTCCATCAGTGAAAGAGAAATATGTCCCACCTGCTTCCTCCAATCTTATACAATAGCCCGAATACGATTCAGTAACTCAAATACTATTAAACTCGATTTCATTAATGGGGATTTTTTGTATAAGCAGATCAAGGCGGGCCGAATGAAATTAAAACACGAAACCGATGACTTGTATGATACCTTCCTCATCACGGCTTCTACAAATGAATTGCAGAAATTCATCCTGAAATATGGAAAAGATGACCGCTTTTTCGACAAAGAAAATTCTGTTACCTTGATCCGTAAAAGCTGAGGAATGAAGAAAACGTATTGGGAACTCAATCATCCGATATTGAGAATTATTCAGCACCTGGCGTTCTGGGTGCTTTCATTCTTTGTGTTTCTTTATCTTTTTAAAACAGGGGCCAGGCCTGAAAAGATAGATTACGTCTATACAATACTGTTCCAGCTAACACTGTTACCGGCAGTTTATTTAAATATTGAATTGCTTTTCCCAAAGCTGGGAAACAGGAAACGAATCCTGTTTTATTTATTCTCACTAGCTGTCATCATTATTTTTTTTACGTGGATCAATTATAATTTCTTTGACAAATGGTCCGCAAAAGTATTTCCCGATTATTTTTTTATCTCCTATTTTACCTTTCGGGAGATCATTCTTTTCTTTTCAGTATACATTATCATTTCAACTTTGATGAAGCTTTCAAAATCATGGTTCCTGGTAAGTGGATTACAAAAAGAATTGCTGGAAAAGGAAAAACAAAAAACGGAAGTGGAACTTAAAGCGCTTAAAGCACAGATCAATCCGCATTTCTTTTTTAATACATTAAACAGTATCTATTCTATGGCATTGGATAAAGATGACCGTTTACCGGGCACCGTGCTACAACTCTCTGACCTGATGAGGTATTTTCTTTATGTATCCAGAGATAATTTTATTCCGTTGGAAAAAGAAATGACAGTTCTTGACAATTATATCGCCCTGCAGAAAATACGTTCTGATTCCAAATTGAATTTCGAGATAAAAAGATCAGGCGAGATCAATGGTCAGCAAATAGCCCCCTTGCTGCTGATCACTTTTCTTGAAAATGCATTTAAACATGGAGCTAAAGGGAGTTCAGAAAAATCGTTTATTTTTCTGAACACAATTATAGAAAAAAACAAACTCATTTTCTCAATCGAAAATAATAAAGGATGGGTGGATGAAATAAAAACAGGCGAATACAACGGGTTGGGTCTTGAAAATGTAAAACGACAATTGGAATTATTATATCCCGGAAAACATTCGTTGAAGATCAGCAATGAACCGAATAGTTTTAAAGTACAATTAGAATTGAATTTATGAGCCAATGTAAATGCATTATAGTTGAGGATGAGCCGCTGGCACAAAATATTTTAAAAAAATATATTGCCGATCATCCGTCACTTGAATTGGTTGCTACCTGCACTGATGCATTAGCGGCACAGCTGATATTGAACAAGCAACCTGTCCATTTGATCTTTTTAGACATCAACCTGCCTAAATTATCCGGCATAAATTTCCTTAAAAGCTTGCTGCAAAGCCCGCATATCATTTTTACAACAGCTTACCCGGAATTTGCAGTTGAGGGTTTTGAACTCAATGCAGTTGATTATTTATTGAAGCCTTTTTCGTTTGAACGTTTTCTGAAAGCGGTGAATAAGGTCATTGAAAAATTAAACAATTCTTCACTTCCTAAAAAAGAAGAAATAGATGCCTTTATTTTTCTTAAATCAGACAAAAAGATCCATAAAGTGGACCTCGAAAGCATTCAGTACATCGAAGCGGTCGGCGATTATATGAAGGTGATCACCGATTCAGGGCAACTCCTTATCAACGAAACAATGAAAAATTTGCAGGAAGAACTTCCGGCCAGGTCATTTATCAGGGTGCACAAAAGTTTTATCATTTCCCGTAACCGCATAAAATACATTGAAGGAAATTATATCCAGGTAGAAAACAAAAGTATCCCCATCGGCGCCACTTATCGTAATGACGTTCTTGCAAGTACTGATAAGAAAAGTTAAGTTTCGCTATTCATCCCGGTCACACCCGATCGGGGCACCTGGTGGAATTTCCTTGTGGATCGTTGGTTTTGCTTTTTCCGGTTCTTTCATCCTTTCTATTGCAAGTAATAAATGTCCTTTATAAGTTGCATCGGTAGCTGCTTTCAACTTAGCATCAATAAAAGCTTTTAGATCTTTCAATGTTGTTTGTAATACTGATCTTACAGCAAAAGAATTGTTATCATTGATGCTGGCAGCCAATAAGTAAGTCAGTAAAACTTCTTCCGTTTGCATTTGTATCAATCCATCTATGGCTGTCACCCTTGGCGCTTTCCATGTCTTAGAAATTAGCAGGTTGATCATTTCAGCAACACCCAGTCCTTTATTCATTGCCTCATATTGCACCATCCTGTTCAATCGCTCAGTATTAAATAAAAATGATAAAGGAAGATCGGCAGCTGTTTCTGCAGGAGATAAAATGTCAAATGCAATTCCCGTTCTTTTTCTAAAAAGTTCTCTTGAAAAACTATACCCGGACGGTAATGGTGGAATTATTTTTGCGATCTGATCTGGCAATTTTAAAAATTTAGGATCAATACAATCGATGAGCGCATTTAATGCCTTTAGTTGTTCTTCTTTTGATAATGACCTTGTTATTATTTGGCCATCCCCCCGTAATGAATAATTATAAAACATGCCACCCACGACTTTTGTTGCCGCTTCTACCTGGTAGCGATGATAAAAATAAACAGGCACCAATACTTCTTCCAACATTGCCATGGGCATACCGGTCCTGATATTTTTTTCGCCAAAACCAGATAATGCCCTGGTACGGACCTTCATTGTATTTTTTAATTCCGTTACTGCATCATTTCCATTGTCCCAAAGATGTGCCTGCGGATGCAGACCACCAGGTGCACGGGCATCACGATCGGCAATAAATTGCAGCCCTTTCTTTCCTGCATCCGATAAAATTTTATTTAATGCTATTGATTCATTTGTGCCCAAAGGAAAATCGTTATAGCCGAAAGTGATCGCCACCTTATCCCACTCACCAATTTTATTATCATACGCATTGCTTAGCTCAATTTCACCTGCAGCATTTAAATTTACTGTTGGATGCGGATAATCCATCACACTTGCACGATCGCTTACACTTGCAGCATAGTTGTGCATTAACCCCAGGGTATGGCCGATTTCATGTGCGGATAATTGTTTCAATCTGTCCAGGGCCATCTTCAACATTTTATTATCGCCCCCATCCCCTAAAGGGGCGCCATTTTCAAATGGCGCCAATAAACCAGTAGCAATTAAATAATCCTGTCTTACCCGCAATGAACCAAGTGATACCTGTCCTTTTATTATTTCACCAGTTCGCGGATCAGTAACGGATGCGCCATAGCTCCAGCCTCGTGTGCTGCGATGCACCCAATTGATCATATTGTAACGTATGTCCATCGGGTCGGCATCTTCTGGTAAAACTTTTACCTGGAAAGCATTGATATAACCTGCAGCTTCAAAAGCCTGGTTCCACCAGCTTGCACCTTCAAGCAATGCGCTTCGGATAGGTTCAGGTGTTCCATTGTCCAAATAATATATGATCGGTTTTACCGCTTCACTTTTCGATGCAGACGGATCTTTTTTCTTCAGGCGATGCCGCATGATATAGAATTTCTCAATAGGTTCTGTGACCGGTGTGCTATAATCGTAATAAGAAACAGGAATAAAGCTGCTTCGCGGATCAAACACTCTTGTTTTGTAATCTTTATCGGGTAATTGAACAAAAGAATGATGCATTCGCAATGTGATAGCTTCAGGAGAAGGTGTTACCGAGTTTACAAAATTGCCTGTAATACCATCATTATTTACAAAAGTTATTGTGGTTTCAAAATCTGTATTCAGCGGAAAATTTTTGGTGCGTGGCAAATAAATAGCAGAACGGGTCTTATCCAGCAAATAATTTCCCTGTTGGTTGCTTTTTATACGGTTGGCAACCTGCATGGCATCACGCAATAAAAAATCGGTGGCGTCAACGAGATAGTGATCATTACTTTCGGCCTCCACGGTAAATCCCCAAAGTGTTGACTGCGCAAATGATTGTTCTACGGCTCTTTTCTCTGCTGCATCTTTTGTTATAGCACGATATTCATAGTTGGGTTGTATCATTAATATCTTTCTTCCTGTCCTTGAAAATTTCACGATCCGTCCACCACCTGATAATCCACGATCAAGACCAATATCATTTGAACCTAATCCTGCCGGTAAAGAAATTGTATAAAGAATTTCTGTATCAAGTGTATCTATTTCGAGCCATATCTTGCCTGCGTTTTCATCCCAGTAGAAGTTAAAAAAGCCTTCAAACTTTTTGAGGTCCTTTGTTTTTTCTTCAATAGTTGAAAGCTTTTGAGATGGAGCAAATAGTGGTACAAAAAATAGAAATAAAATAATTTTTCTCATATCAGTTAATTTACAACTTGAAGTTATGATATAAAGTTTTGGGTATGGGATAAATACGATAAACCCTTTACAATGATAAAGATTATCAATTCAATATAAACAAACGAAAAAAGGGTATTTCTCCCTTTTATTCATTACACCTACGCCGTATTTTAGCTTTTTGTTGCAAGAGAATTATCAATTCCTATGAGGCCAGTGAACTGCTATTTGCGGAGATCATCCCTATTAACTACTTTTTCAAGATCGTGGTTGCTTATCTTTTTTTTATTTGCAACATCATTTTCTTTTTCACAAACAACTAATATCAGCGGTGTCAGAAACAGTTATTATAGTGTCCTGGGAGTTGATGCCACAAAAAATGCTGTAAAGCTTGATAATGTTTCAGGATTGTCATACGGTAACACAGTTTTACTGATACAAATGAAGGGAGCAACGATAACTACAACTAATAATTCTACCTATGGCACTATAACAACTTTGAATGATGCCGGTGATTATGAAGTAGCAACGATCTGCTCCATAAGCAATGATTCGGCTTATTTTTTTAACACCATCCTGAATACTTACGATGTCAATTTCAAAGTGCAATTAGTAAAGTTTGGCGAATACTATTCTGCCAATGTAACGGATACAGTAAAAGCACAAGCCTGGAATAATTCAACAGGAAAAGGTGGAGTGCTGGCGCTAAAAGTGGAGGAAGATCTTATATTGAATGCCCCCTTGTTTGCGGACTCTACCGGGTATAGCGGTGGAAACGCTTCAATAAGTAATTCGACCTGTAACAGCTTTACAAGTGGCTTCGTTTACAATGCGAATAACACAGCTCCTCAAAGTGGTGCATTTAAAGGAGAAGGAGTCGCAGAGGTCGTCGCTACAAATAATGGGGGCAGGGGGGCACCAGCCAATGGAGGCGGAGGAGGCAACAATCATAACAACGGTGGCGGTGGTGGAGCTAATCTTGTAGCAGGAGGAGATGGTGGTGGAAATTATACAACCGTTTCCGGTGGATGTACCGGCGACTTTCATGGTGTTGGGGGTAGAACTCTGAACAGCGCATCGGGTACAAAAATTTTTGCCGGTGGCGGTGGTGGCGCCGGGCATTTTAATAACAATCCTACTACTCATGGTGGTGGTGACGGGGGTGGTATAATAATCATAATTGCAAAAAACATAATTGGCAATGGATATAAAATAACCGCAAACGGCAGAGCAGGTGGAAAGCAGTTCAGACGGCGCATCTGGTGGTGGGGCTGGTGGTAGTATTATCATGAATGTCACCAATTCTTATTCAGGCGCACTTACTATTGAAGCGAAAGGCGGCAACGGTGGTAATACAGACAATCAAAATATTACTAATCGCTGTTATGGAGCTGGTGGAGGTGGAAGTGGTGGAGTTATTTATTTCAATGGGGCTATCCCGGCAGTAACTACATCTACAGTCGCCGGATCAGCGGGACTTGAATTACGAATTGTTGGATGCGGCACGCCTGCCCCTCCAGATAATGGAACCGATGGGTCAGTAGTTCCAAACTATTCTTACCGAACATCTACTAGTCCGTCCACTGGTTGTACTGGAGCGTTAGCCGTGCGAATCATTTATTTTAATGCCTCACTTGTCAATAATGAAAAAGTAAAATTAGAATGGGACATTGCCAACCCTGAAGAAGCAACTTCATTTACAATAGAAAAAATAAATTCACTTAACAATTGGATTGACCTCCAGACAATTGGTGTACAAACAAATCTTCACCACTATGAGATGTTTGATAATGCGCCAACCGCCGGAGAAAATATTTATCGCCTGCGGATCAAAGGAAAAGATAACAGCATCACTTACTCTATTCAAAAAAGAGTTGTCCTAAAGTTTAATGATCATTTTTCCTTTTATCCAAACCCGGCGAAGGATAAAATTACGATCAGGGGTAAACTACATGCAGGGACCGTTATAAAACTAACAGATATTACAGGCAAAGAAATAATGAAAATAATTACAAACACAAGTTCGTCTGTCATCGACTTATTGCTTCCCTCGCTAGATGCCGGAATTTATTTTTTGCGTGTTGATAACTATACAGAAAAAATTATGATCCTTCATTAACTTTAAAAAAAATCGAACCATGAAAAAGAAAATCCTTTTTCCACTTTTATTATTTGTTTTCCCCTTTATTGTTTCAGCCCAATCCACAGCGAAAGAATGGTACAATAAAGGAATTGAATTAAAAGGCAAACAAGATTATGAAGGAGCATTAGCTGCATTCAAGAATGCCATTTCTAAAAACCCTGATTATAATGAAGCCTATTACCAGGCTGGCAGGTGTTGTAATGCATTAGAAAAATACGAAGACGCAGCAGGTTTGTTAAAAAAATTTGTACCAAAAACGGATAATGAAAAAAAGAATAAATACAATGAGCTTGGTTTGTCATATTACAAACTTCAGAGAGCAACTGAAGCAATAATAGAATATAAAAATACGATCGAACTATTTCCAAAAGATGGTATTGCATTGAGGGGCTTAGGAAATGTTTATTATGAATTAATAGAAGATCATGACAACGCTATTGAATATTTTGAAAAAGCTATTAAAGAAGATGAAGAAGATTCAAGACCTATCTATTATAAACTTGGTTGGTTATATAACGATAAAGAAAAATATGATGATGCAATAAAAATTTTGCTAAAAGCCATTGAGTATGACAGTGAAGATTCCGGTTACCGTGAAGAACTTGGCTATGCTTATTATCAAAAAGACGAATATGAGTTTGCCCTCACGCAATTAAACAAGGCAATTACCTTAGATGACGCTTCAAAACTCGGTTATTATTATAAAGGGCTTTGCTTTATTGCTACCAATAGAAAAGGTGAAGCTATGAGCATTTATTATAAACTTAAAGAATTAGATGGTGATAGCGCTACGGAGCTGATAGATAAAATAAATAAAATGAAATAACGGGATCCCACTTTAATCAGTGTGATTACTTTTTTTCCAGCGATAGAAAACATAGCCGGCGATAAGAAATGGCGCTGAAGCCAGGTAGATGATCCCTGCATTTAATCCTTTAGCAGGTTTTTCACCAAGTTGCTGAGCGGTCTTTGTACAAATAGAGCATTGAGCAGAAGCGTCATTCACAAAGCACCATGAAGAAAAAATAATGATTGATAATATCAGTACACACTTTTTCATCCGGAAAAATTTCAATACAAAGATAAAACCTTAAACAGCTTCTACGCCTATCCTTTTGCTTTGCTTCTTTCTCTCATCTTCGTCCAGGATCACTTTTCGCATACGAATAAAGTTCGGTGTTACTTCAATACACTCATCCTGCTGAATATATTCCATACATTCTTCCAGTGTCATTAAAGTTTTAGGAGCAATTCTCGTTGCATCATCACTTCCACTGGCACGGTGGTTGGTAAGCTTTTTTCCTTCCGTCACATTCACCACAAGATCACCAGGTTTAATATTCTCTGCAACGATCTGTCCTGCATAAACCTCTTCACCCGGGTCAACAAAAAATGTTCCCCTGTCCTGTAATTTATCAATAGAATATCCCGTTGTTCTTTCCTGGATCTTTGAAAGCAATACCCCATTATTTCTTCCCGGTATCGAACCTTTCCATGGTTTATATTCTGTAAAGCGGTGGGCCATTACTGCTTCACCGGCTGTATTCGTAAGCATTTGTGAACGTAAGCCTATCAATCCTCTTGACGGAATTTCAAACTCCAGGTGTTGTATCGCACCTTTCGTTTCCATCACATGCATCTCACCTTTACGTCTTGTTACAAGATCGATTACTTTACTTGCATATTCCTGCGGCACATCTACCACTAAATTTTCGTAAGGCTCGCATTTTGTTCCGTTGATCAATTTTACCAACACCTGCGGCTGACCCACAGTTAATTCATATCCTTCACGACGCATGGTCTCGACCAATATTCCTAAATGAAGGATACCACGACCATAAACATTAAAACTATCACCGCTGTTAGTATCCTCAACTTTTAAAGCAAGATTCTTCTCAGTTTCTTTCATTAGCCTGTCACGAAGATGCCGGCTGGTTACAAATTTTCCATCCTTCCCATAGAATGGAGAATTGTTAATGCTGAAAAGCATACTCATCGTTGGTTCATCAACACTTATCACCGGCAATGCTTCTGGGTTTTCCAGATCGGCAATGGTATCACCGATATTAAAATCTTCAATTCCAACAACAGCACAGAGATCGCCGGCAATTACTTCACTCACTTTCTTTTTTCCCATTCCTTCAAACACATATAGTTCTTTCACCTTCGATTTCTTAATGGAACCATCAGCCTGCATCAATGCCACCTGCTGATTTTCTTTTATCACACCACGACTTACCTTACCAATTGCAATCCGACCTAAGAAAGATGAATAGTCAAGTGAAGTGATCTGCATTTGCAGAAACCCTTCATTCACTTTTGGCGGTGGTACATACTTTATGATCCCGTCTAACAATGGGTCAATACCTTCGATTTGCAGGTTGGAATCATTGAACCAACCATTCTTTCCTGAACCATAAAAGGTCGGGAAATTCAATTGCTCTTCTGTAGCATCAAGATTGAAGAATAATTCAAATACAGCATCATGTACCTCGTCAGGACGACAATTTGGTTTATCAACTTTATTGATAACAACGATCGGATGAAGATTCAGCTGCAATGCCTTTTGCAACACAAATCTTGTTTGCGGCATGGGGCCTTCAAAAGCATCCACCAACAACAGCACACCATCAGCCATTTTCAAAACTCTTTCTACCTCACCACCGAAATCAGAGTGGCCCGGCGTATCGATCACATTAATCTTTACGTCCTTATAAACAACCGCCGCATTCTTACTAAAAATAGTAATGCCACGTTCCCGTTCGAGGTCGTTGCTATCCATTATCAGCTCACCTGTTTCCTGGTTATCACGAAACACTTTAGTAGCGTGTAATATCTTGTCTACCAAGGTGGTTTTGCCATGGTCAACGTGGGCTATGATCGCTATATTTCTTATTTCCATACTCTTTTTTAAACGAGCGGCAAATGTACGCCAATTCAGCGGGGCAGCGAAGGAA